>ERZ808040.27-NODE-27-length-164812-cov-7.774650_pt1 | contig 164812 bp, 157 predicted proteins | sample MGYA00380191_ERZ808040 | MGnify/ENA primary metagenome ERZ808040 (study PRJEB31490, sample SAMN06133395) | mouse gut metagenome | isolation source: J6 | host: mice | place: China: Chengdu | collected 2015-05 ...
ACACAAGGCTTGTCATCATTGATACGCTCCAGAAAATCAGAGGCGAGGGCGGCGAGAAGTACAGCTACTCCAACGACTATGAAGTGATTGGAAGGCTGAAACGGATCGCTGACAAGAGCGGCATTTGCCTCCTGCTGGTACACCACACCCGCAAGCAGCAGGCGGATGATAAGTTCGATATGATTTCCGGCACGAATGGCTTGTTAGGCTCTGCGGATGGGGCGTTCCTGCTTTACAAGGAGAAGCGCACCGGCACAGCGGCGGTACTGGATGTTTCCGGCAGAGACCAGCAGGACCAGCGGCTCTATCTGAACAGGAACAAAGACCGCCTTGTGTGGGAGCTGGAGGAAGTGGAAGCCGAGATATGGGTGGAACCGCCTGACCCTATTTTAGAGGCGGTAGCAAGGGCGGTATCGCCCGACAGCCCGGAGTGGCAGGGTACAGCGTCGGAACTGATTGCCCTGACGGGGCTGGACATGAAGCCGAACACCCTGACGCTTCGGCTGAATGTCAATGCGGGGCGGCTCATGAGCGAGTACCACATCGCTTATGAGAACACCCGCACCCACGCCGGACGGAGGGTGAAGCTGTCGCTTCAGCCCGCCGGGGCGTGACGATGGTGACGGTCGTGACGATGTTTAGACAGCGGGTGGCGGTATTAAAAAGACCGTCACCATCGTCACCACCGTCACGGAAGTTTAGGCGGGGTGCAGGGTGCCCTTTTCAAAGGGCGGCCCTGCTGGGGGAGGCAACCGCAGTTGCCGGGGGCAAAGCCCCCACACCACCCCGTAGGGCGCAAATGCGCTTTTGATGGCCGTCAGGCTGTCAAAAGTGCTTTTGCGTTACTTTCGCAGAAAGTAACAAAGGCTCGCCGCTTGCGCGGCGGAAAAGGGAGGAGGGATTGATTTGAAAAGGACAATCAGCGCCATGGTGGGCCAAGGATCGGTGAACCATAACAGTAGAAAATTCCACGCCAAGAACACTGACCCGGAACGCTCCCACTTGAATATAACCTACTGCCAGGAGAATATCAAGGCGGTGTACCATGAACTCTTTGACGAGGCTCTGGAACGGTACAACGCTAAACAAACCAGGGCCGACAGAAGGATAGAGGATTACTATGAGAAGATCCGCTCCGGCAAGCAGGAAAAGCCGTTCCATGAAATCATCCTGCAAGTGGGCAATCGAGATGATATGAGCGCCGACAGCGAGGAGGGACAGCTTGCGGCAGCGGTTTTGGACGAGTACATGAAGGGCTTTCAAGAGCGCAACCCCCAACTCCGGGTGTTCTCTGCCCACCTCCACATGGACGAGGCCACGCCCCATCTGCACATTGACTTTGTACCATTCACCACCGGGAGCAAGCGAGGGCTGGACACGAGGGTATCTTTGAAACAGGCGTTAGCGGCCCAGGGTTTCCAGGGCGGCACCAGAGGGGACACAGAGTGGAGCCAGTGGGTGCGCTCGGAAAAGGAGCAGCTTTCCCTGGTCATGGAGCGCCACGGGATTGAGTGGGAGGACAAAGGCACCCACGACAAGCACTTGTCTGTGCTGGACTACAAGAAAGAGCAGCGGGCAAAGGAGATCGCCGTTCTGGAGACGGTCAAGGCGGAGAAAGAAAACCAGGTGGAGAGCCAGGAACGGCGGCTCAAAGAACTTGCCCCGGCGGTGAAAAATATGGAGCGGTTGGCAGCGGATTTCTCCGCCAATCCGGAGGAGATTTTGCCGGAGCCGGGAACGCTGGAAACAGGCCGGGCCTACCGAGAGAAAAAGGCAAAGCCCCTGCTGGCCCAAATCGTCAAGGTGCTGCGCTCCCTGTATCTGGCCTATGTGGAGCTGCGGGGGAAATTTGAGCGTCTGCAAGGGGACTATGGCCGGGTGAGGGAGAGCAACATCCGCCTGTCTGATCGATTGCAGGAGGTCAAGTTGGAAAACAAGGCCATGCGGCAAGTCTCCGCTGACTATGAGCGGGTCAAAAGGGCCTTTGGCCCAGAACAAGTGGACAGAATATTAGAGGCAGCTTACCAGCAGGAACATGCCGAAAAGGAACGGAAACGGGCCGCAAAGTCAAAAATTCGGATAGACGCACGATAATCACCAAAACCGGAGGGTATTCCAGTGAATACCCTCCGATTTTATTTGTGGAATCGGTAAAATGATTTCTTGTTTTTTAGAGCGTACTATGATATACTGCTATTATCCTGATTTGAGGAGTCTATCAAATATGCGGCAAGGTATTCTTAAATAAAATTTGATAATGGGCGCAAAAATGATTGCCCCTTGCAGGGGCTTGGTTTTTGTACCCAATTTTAAGAATACTTTTGCCTTTTTAGTAAATATCGTGACGGACCGCGGCTTATGTAAGTCGTGTATGTTTCTGTGTGTCCGAAGTCATGATCCCCAGCGGTAAAAGTATTAGCCGCTGGGGATTTTTGCGCCCATTTGGGCCTTGTATGGAGGATAGACATGAACATTATCAATATCGGGATTCTTGCCCATGTAGACGCTGGAAAGACGACCTTGACGGAGAGCCTGCTATATGCCAGCGGAGCCATTTCAGAACCGGGGAGCGTCGAAAAAGGGACAACGAGGACGGACACCATGTTTTTGGAGCGGCAGCGTGGGATTACCATTCAAGCGGCAGTCACTTCCTTCCAGTGGCACAGATGTAAAGTCAACATTGTGGATACGCCCGGCCACATGGATTTTTTGGCGGAGGTGTACCGCTCTTTGGCTGTTTTAGATGGGGCCATCTTGGTGATCTCCGCTAAAGATGGCGTGCAGGCCCAGACCCGTATTCTGTTCCATGCCCTGCGGAAAATGAACATTCCCACCGTTATCTTTATCAACAAGATCGACCAGGCTGGCGTTGATTTGCAGAGCGTGGTTCAGTCTGTTCGGGATAAGCTCTCCGCCGATATTATCATCAAGCAGACGGTGTCGCTGTCCCCGGAAATAGTCCTGGAGGAAAATACCGACATAGAAGCATGGGATGCGGTCATCGAAAATAACGATAAATTATTGGAAAAGTATATCGCAGGAGAACCAATCAGCCGGGAAAAACTTGTGCGGGAGGAACAGCGGCGGGTTCAAGACGCCTCCCTGTTCCCGGTCTATTATGGCAGCGCCAAAAAGGGCCTTGGCATTCAACCGTTGATGGATGCGGTGACAGGGCTGTTCCAACCGATTGGGGAACAGGGGAGCGCCGCCCTATGCGGCAGCGTTTTCAAGGTTGAGTACACCGATTGCGGCCAGCGGCGTGTCTATCTACGGTTATACAGCGGAACGCTGCGCCTGCGGGATACGGTGGCCCTGGCCGGGAGAGAAAAGCTGAAAATCACAGAGATGCGTATTCCATCCAAAGGGGAAATTGTTCGGACAGACACCGCTTATCAGGGTGAAATTGTTATCCTTCCCAGCGACAGCGTGAGGTTAAACGATGTATTAGGGGACCAAACCCGGCTCCCTCGTAAAAGGTGGCGCGAGGACCCCCTCCCCATGCTGCGGACGACGATTGCGCCGAAAACGGCAGCGCAAAGAGAACGGCTGCTGGACGCTCTTACGCAACTTGCGGATACTGACCCGCTTTTGCGTTGCGAAGTGGATTCCATCACCCATGAGATCATTCTTTCTTTTTTGGGCCGGGTGCAGTTGGAGGTTGTTTCCGCTTTGCTGTCGGAAAAATACAAGCTTGAAACAGTGGTAAAGGAACCCACCGTCATTTATATGGAGCGGCCGCTCAAAGCAGCCAGCCACACCATCCATATCGAGGTGCCGCCCAACCCGTTTTGGGCATCCATAGGACTGTCTGTTACACCACTCTCGCTTGGCTCCGGTGTACAATACGAGAGCCGGGTTTCGCTGGGATACTTGAACCAGAGTTTTCAAAACGCTGTCAGGGATGGTATCCGTTACGGGCTGGAGCAGGGCTTGTTCGGCTGGAACGTAACGGACTGTAAGATTTGCTTTGAATACGGGCTTTATTACAGTCCGGTCAGCACGCCGGCGGACTTCCGCTCATTGGCCCCGATTGTATTGGAACAGGCATTGAAGGAATCGGGGACGCAGCTGCTGGAACCTTATCTCTCCTTCATCCTCTATGCGCCCCAGGAATACCTTTCCAGGGCTTATCATGATGCACCGAAATACTGTGCCACCATCGAAACGGCCCAGGTAAAAAAGGATGAAGTTGTCTTTACTGGCGAGATTCCCGCCCGCTGTATACAGGCATACCGTACTGATCTGGCCTTTTACACCAACGGGCGGAGCGTATGCCTTACAGAGCTGAAAGGATATCAGGCCGCTGTCGGTCAGCCGGTCATCCAGCCCCGCCGTCCAAACAGCCGCCTGGACAAGGTGCGCCATATGTTTCAGAAGGTAATGTAAAGATACATAATCGTCAAGACGGCAACAATCAGAAGTTATGGAGGGTAACAATGGAATATAGTAAGGAAGATTTAATGGAAGCAAAAAAGCAAATTTGGGGAGTGGGAGAGAACATGGGAACAGAGGAAAGTAAAAAAATCTGGGAGGAGAACGCACAATTTTGGGATAATGCAATGGGTGACGAATCTAATGAATTTCACAGAGAGGTAGTGCGTCCCAAAGTAACGGAACTTCTATCTCCTAATCCTGCGGATTACATTTTGGATATTGCGTGTGGCAATGGAAATTATTCTTCGTATCTTGCACAAAGAGGCGCTTCGGTTGTCGCTTTTGATTACAGCAAAAAAATGATAGAATTGGCTAAAAGACGGCAATCACAATATGCAAAACAAATTGAATTTTGTGTGGCGGATGCGACCGATAGAAAAAGTATATTAGAATTAAAAAGAAATCGAGCCTTTACGAAAGCAGTTTCTAATATGGCAATTATGGATATTACGGATATTGAACCACTTCTTATGGCTGTTTATGAACTGTTGCAGGAAAGCGGAATTTTTGTCTTTGCAACGCAACACCCTTGTTTTGTCACGTTGACTGAAAAATATATGACACCGCACAGTTACTATGATATAGCGATTGAAGGGCAACCGAAAGAGCAGATTTATTATCATCGTTCCATACAAGATATTTTTAACCTTTGTTTTAGAGCTGGATTTGTCATTGATGGATTTTATGAAGAATGTTTTAAAACCAACAAAGAAATTCCTATGGTAATGATAGTAAGGCTTAAGAAGGTAAAACGTGATAGCTTAAAATAAATTCAAGTTTGTCGGGTAAATAGCAAACCCAGCCGAGCCAGTCAACGGTCAAGATGAACGGCGCATATGCGCAGCCGTTGACAGCCCCGCCCGCCTTTGCTGGTAGGCAATCAAGGGGCGACAGCAAGAAGTGCCACCGCCCCGCACTATTATTCAGAAAGGGGAATTTCCATGACCGACCAGATAGCCTATCAAGAATATATCCAGCGCAGGTACAACGCCTTTTGCAAGACTGTTATCCGCTGTGCCGCCTTGGACAAGATTTTGAAGCTTAAACGGCAATGGGAACGGCAAGTTTCCCTTGACTATCTGATGAACGAGAAGTTTGTCCAGTTTGCCGCGTCGGAGCCGGACGAGGAATACCCATTTACCGTCTGCGGTCAGACCGTCCTGCTCTGCAACGCCGCCCTTGCCGACGCGATCTCTGTTTTGCCGGAGCAGACGCGGGAAGAAATCCTGCGCTATTACTTTCTGCGCCAGCCGCAGCGCGTGATCGGCGCGTGTATTGGCCGGTCACGCAGCACAGCGGGGCGGCATATCCAGCTTGCCTTGCAGCGGCTACGCGAAGAAATGGGGGTGAGCCGGTATGAGTAGACTTCTCCCCTATGAAACAATCCTCAAAGCCCGTGAGGGCGACCCAGAAGCCGTGAACGCTGTCCTGCTCCACTACGCCGGATATATCCGCTATTTCTCAAAAGTGAACGGGCAGGTCAACGCCGAGGTGGAGGACTATGTAAAGCAGCGGTTAATTGACTGTCAATTCAAGTTCCGGCTTGACGAACCACCGGACAAGTCATAAAAACTGAATACCAGCCGCCACCGACGCGGCCAGCGAAAGCAGTAAGTCTTGAAAAAGATTTACTGCTTTTTTTGTTGTCCGGCTCCGCTCCCGGCCATTTTGCCCCCTGCCGGTTGTAGTAGTAAGCGAGGAGGGAATTTTTCTGCCCTGGTGTTTGGCATTTGGAGCATTTACCCGTAGTAGAGGGCAAAGAGAAAGGATTTCTCCAACACCGGGTAGAAACCACTGCGTCCGGTGTCATTTTAGCGAAAGCGGGCAGGAATGCCCTTTACAGGATTAGTAGTAGCAGAAAAAGAGAAACAAACTTTTGTGGTTGCAGTTTTCCAAAAAAGTGGCGGACGGAAGTGAGAGAAAGTTTGCAGTCACGGAGAGCAAGTTTCTACCACGGTGCCAAAATCCGCAATTCTGCAGTTTTGCCCCTCGCGGGAAACTTGTTGGGGAGTGCCTTCCCCAAACCCTGCTCATGCGCCCTTACGGGCGAGAAAGGAGGTCACACCATGCGAAAGAAATACAACACGCCCCACCGCAGCCGCGTTGTGAAAACCCGGCTGTCCGAAGATGAGTATGCCGACTTCACAGCGCGGCTTGCGCCCTATGGTATCAGCCAGTCCGAATTTCTCCGGCAGGCGATACGGCGGGCGACCATACGCCCGGTTGTCCATGTGTCGTCGGTCAATGACGAGTTGCTTTCCGCTGTCGGGAAGCTGACAGCCGAGTACGGCAGGATCGGCGGCAACCTCAATCAGATTGCCCGGTATCTGAACGAATACGGCGTACCCTACAACACCCTTTCCGGCGAGGTACGCGCCGCCATATCCGACCTTGCCGTCCTCAAGTATGAAGTCCTCAAGAAAGTAGGTGACGCGGTTGGCAACACTCAAGCATATCAACTCTAAAAACGCCGACTACGGAGCCGCCGAGCAATATCTTCTCTTTGAGCATGACGAGTTTACCATGAAGCCCGTCCTTGATGAAACCGGCAGGCTTATCCCCCGCGAGGACTACCGGCTGTCCACGCTGAACTGCGACGGGGAGGATTTTGCCGTTGCGTGTATGCGGGCCAATCTCCGCTATCAGAAAAACCAGCGGCGGGAAGATGTGAAAAGCCACCACTACATCATCAGCTTTGACCCGCGGGACGGGCCGGACAACGGCCTGACCGTAGACCGGGCGCAGGCGTTGGGGGAACAATTCTGTAAAGAGCATTTTCCCGGCCACCAGGCCCTTGTCTGCACCCACCCGGACGGGCATAACCACAGCGGCAACATCCATGTGCATATCGTCATTAACAGCCTGCGGATAGAGGAAGTGCCGTTCCTGCCCTACATGGACAGGCCAGCGGACACGAAAGCCGGGTGCAAGCACCGCTGCACCGACGCAGCCCTACGCTACTTCAAGTCCGAGGTCATGGAGATGTGCCACCGGGAAGGACTTTACCAAATCGACCTCTTGAACGGCAGCAAGAACCGTGTCACAGACCGGGAATATTGGGCGCAGAAAAAGGGACAGGCCGCACTGGACAAGCAGAACGCCCCCATGATTGCAGGCGGTATCACGCCCCGGCAGACCAAGTTTGAAACGAACAAGGAGAAGCTGCGGCAGACCCTACGGAAAGCCCTTGCCACCGCTGCCAGCTTTGACGAGTTTTCCTCTCTGCTGTTGCGGGAGGGTGTGACCGTCAAGGAGAGCCGGGGGCGGCTGTCCTACCTCACGCCAGACAGGACGAAGCCTATCACCGCCCGGAAGCTGGGCGGCGACTTTGACCGCACCGCCGTCCTTGCCGTTTTGGAGCAGAACGCCCAGAGGGGCGTAACGGTTCGCTACACCCCGCAGCACCAAGCCGCCAGAGCCGCCGAACAGACCGCAGCCATACCCGAATACCTACACGCCGGGAAAGGCCGCTTACAGGGCGAAAAGACAGGGAAAATCGACCCCAGACAGGACAGTGTGCAGCGGCTTGTGGACATTGAGCAGAAGATGGCCGAGGGCAAGGGCAAAGGCTATGAACGATGGGCGAAGATACACAATCTGAAACAGGCCGCCAAGACCCTGACCATCTACCAACAGTACGGCTTTTCTTCCCCGGAACAGCTTGAAGCCGCCGTTGCTACCGCCTATCAGGAAATGCGCCAGACCAGCGGCGAACTGAAAGCACTGGAAACGAAGCTGCAAGGGAAAAGGGAGTTGCGGCAACAGGTACTTGCCTATGCCAAGACCAAGCCCATCCGCGAGGGGCTGAAAGCGCAGAAATCCGAGAAAGCCCGCGCCGCATACCGCCAGGCAAACGAGAGCGATTTTATCATAGCCGAAGCCGCCGCCCGGTATTTCAAGGCACAGGGGCTTACCAAGCTGCCCGGCCGAAAAGCGTTGCAGGCCGAGATCGAGCAGCTTATCTCCGAGAAAGACGGCCTGTACAACACCTATCACGAACAGAAGCAGCGGTTCAGGGAGTTGCAGACCGTCAAGCGGAACATCGACCAGATTTTGCGCCGGGAAGAGCCGCACCGCAGAAAGGAGCAGAGCCATGAACGATAAGCCGTCCCGCATGGACTACCGCCAGCACCAGGCAGCCCGCCGCCTTGTGCATGAGTGCTGTAACTACGACGAGGGGAACTGCCTGCTGTTAGACGACGGGGAGCCTTGCGTGTGCGTCCAGAGCATTTCCTATTCCCTCATGTGCCGCTGGTTCCGTGTGGCTGTCCTGCCCCTTGACGGGGAGCTGGCCGCAGCCCTCTTGTACCGGGGGAGCCGGAAACGCTGCGCGGTCTGCGGGGCGGCCTTTGTCCCCAAATCCAACCGGGGGAAATACTGCCCCGGCTGCGCCGGGTGCATGAAGAAACGCAAAGCCGCCGAGAGAAAGCGGAAACAAAGGCAGAAATGTCACGCTTTAGAGCCTTTCAAACCCGCATAAATCAAGGCTTTTTTCGTGGGTGTCAAAGGGTATGCGATACATTTATCCTTTCCCCCCGGAAATGCCGTCCTAATGCGTGACAAAGCCCAAAAACGACACAACACAGAGGGAGGTGATACTATCGCTGATTATATCAGGGCAGACACCACGCTGCCCGCCTATCTTCCATACCCCCGTTTCCTGCTGAAAATGGAGATTTCACAGACCGCCAAGCTGCTGTATGCGCTTTTATTAGACCGCTCCACCCTGTCACAGAAGAACGGCTGGCAGGACGGCGAGGGCAGGATATTCATTGTCTACCCCGTTGCGGAGATAGCGGAAATGCTGGACAAGGGTTGTACCGCCATCAAGGGAGCCTTGAAAGAACTGGACGCAGCCGGGCTTTTAGAACGGGAACGGCGGGGCTTCTCCGCACCCAATCGGCTTTATGTGAAAGTGCCGCCTGTCCCAGTGGTACGGTTTTCCGACCAACTGATGGCCGGAAAAGCGACCCTCATACAGTCGGAAAAGCGACCTTATGACGGTCGGAAAACCGACCCTATGATGGTCGGAAAACCGACCCCTAACAAAACTAATATAAACAACTTAATAGAGAACCAAACAATGAGAGCGAGTGGGGAGCCGCCCACAGCTTATGGCCGATATGAGAATATTTTTCTGTCAAAGGACGAATATGACGAGTTACAGGCAGAATACCCGGACAGGCTGGAACGGCTGATTGAGGAAATGAGCCATTACCTTGCCGCCAGCGGGAAAGCCTACCAGAATTATGCCGCCGCCTTGCACAGATGGGCGGCCAATGACAAAAAGGGAGCCGTAAAACAGGGCATCCCCGACTATACCTGTATGGAGGGAGAAAGCTTATGACAAGTGAAATCAAAGATATTTTGGAGAACATGACAACCGCCGCCCCGGAGATGGAGGACTATATCGGCGAGGACGGACTGCTTTACTGCGGAAAGTGCCATACGCCGAAAGAAGCCTACTTCCCGGAGGGTAAGGAGCTGTTTGGCCGTGACCGCCACCCGGCAGAGTGCGACTGCCAGAGAGCCGCCCGTGAGCAGCGGCAGGCCGCCGAGGAACACCGCCGCCATGTGGAAGCCGTGGAAAATCTGAAACAGAGGGCTTTTGCCGACTCAGCCATGCAGCAATGGACATTCGAGAACGACAACGGCAGAAACCCGCAGACCGGGATTGCCCGGCGGTATGCGGAGCATTGGGAAGAAATGCAGGCCGAAAACATCGGCTGCCTGTTCTGGGGGAACGTCGGCAACGGGAAAAGCTACCTTGCGGGCTGTATCGCAAACGCCCTCATGGAGAAAGAAGTCCCCGTATATATGACGAACTTCGCCGTTATCCTGGGCGACCTCTCTCCCGGCTTTACAGGCCGGAATGAGTATATTTCCCGCCTTTGCCGCTATCCGCTGCTTATCATTGACGACTTCGGCATGGAGCGTGGCACCGACTATGGACTGGAACAGGTATTCCATGTGATTGATACCCGATACCGCAGCAACAAGCCGCTGATCGCCACCACCAACCGCCCGCTGGACGAGTTGAAAAAGCCGACAGACACGGCCCATTCCCGGATTTATGACCGACTGCTGTCCATGTGCGTCCCGATACGCTTTACTGGCGTCAACTTCCGGCAGGAAACCGCAAAGCGGAAAATGGAAACCATGAAGAAACTGCTGGCTGAATGAAAGGAGTATTGCCTATGGAGAATATCAAGCAGCACGACCACCGTACCACCCGCCGCCCCGACTGCGTGACGGAAATCCGCATGGGGAATACCGTTCTTGTCGTGTCCGGCTTTTTCAAGAAAGACACCACCAGCACCGCCGCCGACAAGATGGCGAGGGTACTGGAAGCGGAAGCCGCTGCTACACAAAAAAAGGCGATTTGACAAGCTGTAAAGAAGCAGATTTATCACTTTTACCGCTGTACAGCCGCCCCTGTTCCGTGGTACAATGAAACCACGGAATAGTGGGGCTGGCTGTCGGAAACGGAGGATTTTATGTTAAGACAAGCCACCCAAAACCTCATTACCGCCCTTTATCCGAGATTGTCCCATGAGGACGAATTGCAAGGCGAGAGCAATTCCATTTCCAACCAGAAACGGATTTTGGAAGCCTACGCCAAGCAGAACGGCTTTACCAATCTGCGCTGGTACACCGACGACGGCTACTCAGGTGCGAACTTCCAGCGGCCCGGATTTCAAGCCATGCTTGCAGACATTGAAGCCGGGAAAGTCGGCACCGTCATAGTCAAGGACATGAGCAGGCTGGGGCGTAATTACTTGCAGGTGGGATTTTACACGGAAATGCTGTTCCCTCAAAAGGGCGTGCGTTTTATCGCTGTCAATGACAACGTGGACAGCGCAAACGGCGGCATGGACAATGATTTTACCCCTCTGCGGAACTTATTTAACGAATGGCTGGTGAGAGATACGAGCAAGAAAATCAAGGCAGTAAAGAAAGCAAAAGGCATGAGCGGCAAGCCTGTAACCAGCAAGCCAGTCTATGGCTATCTCATGGACAAGGACGAGAACTATATCGTTGACGAGGAAGCCGCCCCGGTTGTCCGGCAGATTTACCAGCTTTGCCTTGCGGGAAATGGCCCGACCAAGATTGCCCGTATGCTGACGGAGCAGCAAATCCCCACGCCGGGGACGCTGGAATACCGCAGGACGGGCAGCACCCGACGCTACCACCCCGGCTATGAGTGCAAGTGGGCGACAAACACCGTCGTCCATCTGCTGGAAAACCGGGAGTACACTGGCTGTCTGGTAAACTTCAAGACGGAGAAGCCCTCTTACAAGGTCAAGCACAGCGTTGAGAACCCCATCGAGAAGCAGGCTATCTTCCCAAATCACCATGAGCCGATTATCGACACGGAAACATGGGAGCGTGTGCAGGAGTTACGCAAGCAGCGAAAACGCCCGAACCGCTATGATGAAGTGGGGCTGTTCTCTGGTATGCTGTTCTGCGCCGACTGCGGCCATGTGCTGTATCAGCAGCGGTATCAGAACAAGAACCGCAAGCAGGACTGTTATATCTGCGGCAGCTACAAGAAGCGTACCCGTGACTGTACGGCACACTTTATCCGCACCGACCTTTTGACGGCGGGCGTGCTTTCCAATCTCCGGCAAGTGACGGAATACGCCGCCAGGCATGAGAGCCGCTTTGTAAAGCTGCTCATCCAGCAGAACGAAATCGGCGGCAAGAGAAAGACCGCCGCAGCCACGAAGCAGCTTGAACAGGCCCAGACACGCATTGCCGAAGTGAACCGCATTATCAAGCGGCTGTATGAGGACAATGTAAGCGGCAAAATCAGCGACGAGCGTTTCATGGAGCTGTCGGCGGACTATGAGCAGGAGCAGCGGGAACTGAAAGACCGGGCTGCCGCTTTGCAGGAGGAACTTTCCAAGTCGCAGGCCGCCACCGTCAACGCCGAGAAATTCATGGGGATTGTGAGAAAGCACCTTGCTTTTGAAGAATTGACCCCCACCCTCTTGCGGGAAATGATTGAGAAAATCGTCGTGCATGAGTGCAGCTATGACGAGAACGGCACCCGCAGGCAGGACATTGAGATTTATTACAGCTTTGTCGGCAAGATAGACTTGCCGGAAGCCTAACGCCTGACCTATCCGACACAGCCCTAAGTGCCGGATAGGAACGGCAAAATTTTTTACACTTCTATTACTTCTTTATCGCACATTAGCAAATGGGCAGGTAATGTTCGAAGCGTAAATATAAGTAAAAAAGGTACACGCTTTACGCCTGCCGAACAAATAGAGTCGCAGGCTAGCAGGATATTCGGGCGTCTAAAAAGCCGCAACTATTTCAAAGGCCTTGAGCATAGTGAGTTCGTGGATGAAATAGTAGACTTCTACTGTGTTACAAATGACCTTCACCCATTTAGAGAGGGTAACGGCAGAACCCAGCGCGCATTTCTGACTCAGCTGATACGCAACGCCGGTTATGAAATAAACTTTAGCGAGATAGACACGGATCTACTGATGATTGCGACTATACAGGCTTCGCAAGGTGTGGTCGATGGTCTGAGGAAAATATTCGCGGATGCTATTAAATGACTAGGCTGCGACGGAGACTGGGATAGTCAAACTCATTTCAGCTCATTCTCTCCAGTCTCAAATACTTCTCTCGTAAATGCCAAGCCTGAGCAGAACTGATTATCCCGTTTACTTCGGCATTGCTAATATCGGTCTGAAGACTGCAGTAGTCGCAATCCCAACGGAGATACTTTTCTCCGCTGTCCACCCGCCTCCACGCGTTTTTCATCGACTCAATAGATTCCTGAAGCCAAGAGGGAAGGCGCACTCCAAATAGCTTCCATCTTTCGGCAGTCCGGTATTGGGGTCATATGGCAAAGACAATGCCATGATCTCCTACATTGTATAGCCAAGAGCCTTAGCAATTCGTTGCACAGTTCCTGCAGAGCAGCGTTCGATCTCGTTGCGCCCGGCACAGATGTCCAAAATCGTAGTGCCGGGACCACCGCTTATTTTGGAGAGTCTATATTTGCTTATGCCTCGCTCATTAAGAAACTCCTGCAGATCCATCCGAATCACCTCACTCTACTGTTTTCTTATATTACATAGGTAATGCGATACTGTTCTCAATCACACAGGGCTATATGAGCACAAACACGGTAAGATATTAATGCACTTGAAGCTCTGCTTTGAGAGATTGCCTGACGGCAGTTCACTAGCAGCCATGCTTAGATATTATCGCTTGCGGAAAGGCTTCACTGCACGGCAGTTAGCCGAGAATATGGGAATTGTACCTACAACGGTGCTGATGTATGAGGTGGACGGTTTCCGATACCATATCAAACTGCGGTAGCATTTGCGGATATTCTTGAAATTGATAGTAATCTGCTCTTTTATGAATTTGCACGATTTATAGATTATCCTTACAGCAACAAATTACGAGAAGTCAGAAAAGCATATGGATTGAATCAAACGGATTTTGCGGAAAAAGCGAATATTTGTTGTAGTATCTATGCTAAATGGGAAACCGCTGCCCGTCAGCCATCACGAAAGATGTATAAGCAATTGGTAGCCACATATCCCGAAATAAAAATATAAATCTTACAGCGTATCTGTGATAGAACAGATACGCTGTATTTCTAATCGGCATGTTGGTGTTTTTACTTTTTCTTTTGTAAGATGAAGATACAATAAAACGCAGGAGGAAAACACTATGGAAAAATCATTATTTGAGCAGAACGGCGGTACATACCGCCAAGTTGGAGATTATCTTCTTCCAAACATTACTCTCTCTGAAGAAGAAACGATACATATCGGTATATGGGGACAGCGACGCCAGCGATACTTAAAGCAAAACCATAGGGTATTGTATATGAACTTGCTAACAAGCGGAAAGCTGAACAGTTACCTTGCCGACATTGACGAGCAGGCAGAGGATATGTTTCTTCGGTTGGTGAAACAGATGGCAGAGTGCGAGAGTGTAACCGAAGTTCTCAAGGCTGAAAATCCAATGGAGTGGGCTATACGGATGAATAATATCCGTAATCGAGCAACGGAAATCGTCAACGCAGACATCATTTACACATGAATACAGCTGCGGCAGTGAGATCAATTCCTGCCGCAGCTACTTTTTCATAGAAATACCATCTACATTATTTTTACAGTAGAAATCATTAATCAGAGATGAATGTAGGAACTGCTGCGTTGTTTATTGTAGCTTGTTGTTAAGATATTGGCTATAGGTATAAATATTATCAGCCCCAACTAAATCAGTCAAAAAAGCTTTGAAAGTGGCATCTATTGGTACTGATACAAAGAAAAACAATCGTTTTCTTGGTCTTGAACAACACACATAAAACAGATTCCGATTTCTTTCATAGGAAGTCTGCTTTCCATTTGGTATAGGGGTATGTCCTGTTATCATCGGTGCATAGGTTTCAAATTGATATTGGTTCCATCCCTTACTGATAACAAAGATGACGTTATCGTATTCTTCGCCCTTAACACCGTGTTCCGTTGAGAACTCTGCTTCAGGGTATAGGAATTCAATTGCCGCCCGAAATTGGCTGTAATCTAAATCTAAAATATCACGGATTGTTGCATCCAGTCCATAGATTGTATCAGGAGCATCAAAATACAGATGGTAGTATCCATCAACTAATGATGGGATGGGAAGCAGCTTTGTCTCTACGATGGTATTGATAACATCAATAGCTTTCCCATCACGAGCTTTCTTTAGCTGCAACTCAAACTCTTTCCACTTTGTCTTCTCGGATTTTTTTGTAATAGGATATCGCCTAATTCCAAGCGTATCAAATAATAGCTGCATATTCGAAGTGCTGAGTGCTTCATATATCGGTTCTACGGTGTTCATAAAGAATAGCAAAAATGGGTCCTGCTTATCTCGGAGGCCATTATCAATAATATCTAATAGATGTTCGTAGCCTTGCTGTGCAGCAAGAACTTTATGCGTTATCATCAAAATCTTAATATTTTCATCTTCCGGCACATTTTTCTTGATGCACTCTGACAGATGATACAGTCTGGATTTCAATTCTTCTGCTGGAAGATCATCTTTAAATGTACGATCTGATCGACGAACCCCAGAATAATCGTCGCAGGTAACAACAACTATTTCGCCCTCAAAATTATCTATTGCAGATTGTTGTGGCAAATCTGGTCGAAGATCATTCAAGAGCTTTACAATTCTAGGGGCTGATCTAAAGTTTGAACCTTTTTTGATTTCCTCAAGATTGCTGTGTTCAATCGCTCCACAGGCATTGTTAGTCTGATAAATAGTTTGCCATGCATCTCCGAAAAAGCCAAATTGTGGGCCTACACCTTCAGCAATAAAGAAGTTGATAAATCGATCGACAATAGGTTTATAGGAGTCTTGGTATTCATCAATCAAAATTAGTGGATAATTATCGGAAAAAACACGGCGAAATTTAGCATTATCCAACAGCATACAGAAAAGTTTTAGCACATCGTTATGATGCAAGTAATGTACGCCTTGAGATACATAGCGGTTTCCCAAGGTATAACTAACCTCTATCACTTTGCTAAAGTCTGTTTCTCTTGTTGTTAATGATTCGTCTTTGTCGATAAGTTCAATAAGCGTGCTTTGATACTGCTTAATTGCACGCCATGCGAATGAATGGATTGTTGATGGGAGAATAAACGAATCTTGAGATAGCCTCTCTGCAATTACATCAACAGCTGTATTTGTGTATGTGATGCATATTACATTCTGCTTTTTGCGGCGATAATCATTCCATTTATTTGCTTGGATCCATTCGATTGCACGGTTCAATGAATAGGTTTTTCCAGAGCCAGCACCTGCTTCTACACGAAAGCTACGGCCATCCTTTAGCGCAGCAATAATATGTTCGTCGGCCTTGTCTGCTTCCGCTTTGGCTATATCATAATTTGAAAGGCCACAATTTTCAAGCAATTCTTAACACCTCCTCATTCAAGAACTCGTTGCTTATTAAGCCAGATCAGGCCATTTTTGATATATTGAGGAATAGAATAATTGGGATTATTGCAAATCAGGTTGAGAGCAAAGTCAGTCTTACTCTTCCCAGTAAACTCTAAATTTTCTTCCGCAATAGGTTCTACGAGCTCGTAATAACTACGATTCATATTCATGACAGCTTCTTCCAAAGATCTGCCGCATATCCCATTTTCCAGAGTTTGATATTCGATATGACATTTCCCCAGAGTCTTATCTGCATCTGTTGCAGCGATAATATCCGCAAGGGAAATTTTATCTTTACAATTCTGCGGAATGCCCCTAATTTTACGCATCCACCATTTTATTGTTGCATTGGAGGTGGTTTTGCCCTTGCTGACCACTGACTTTGTTCTGCCATCTATCATAGAATCTATATCCGTAAGAATTAAGCACGGTAACCCAAGGAAGTCTGCAAAAGGTATGAACTTATATGCATATGCCCCTCCAATTTCAATCAGAGCATAATATTGTGCAGGCAGTTTATACTTCTCAGAATCGAACAGTTTTTCTTTTTCACATTTTTCAATCATATCCGGAAGAAGCAATCGTTCAGAGGCTCCCTCAACAAAAATGATTTTATCTGCAAAGAACAAATCACATCTGCTAAGCGTGAGGTACTTCTTTATGAAGTCCATATTGTCCACATTTTCTTTAGCAAAAATATCGAGATTCTTATAGATAACGCCTGCTTTGGATTTCTGCGCATATCGGATTTTAGAAAAATCCACAGTATTTGCTATGTGGGCAGAATGTGTTGTTAAAAATGTCTGAATATGAACGGTTGATATTTTTGCAAGAAAGTTTTCTAAATGTTCAGCAAACGCATGCTGCATTTGAGGATGCATATGTGACTCTGGCTCTTCAATAAACAGCAATGGAATACAAGCTTCTCCCTTTTTCTCAACATCTCTTGCAAACGCAGCCAATAGGAACTCCATTTTAATCAAATTCTTATATCCAAGCCCATTATGGGAGCTGGGCAAGCTTTCGCCTCCAGAACCTGCACTATATGAAAGCCGTGTCTGATTTTTTATCTGATCGTCAATTTTCAACTCAGTAGTAACGCCAAGCTGCAATTCTTCAATATTAGGATAGCCAAAACCAATAGCCTTGCTGACCAAGTCACTGAGTATTCGATCACTTTCCTTTTGCACATCTTTGTTTGCACAATCAACTACTGATCGGAGTTCCTTGACTTTCTCCGCTATGTCTGGTGTCAAGTCTTCCTCGCTTAAGTTGAAATAGTCGGCAATCAATGCACTAAGGGACTCATTCTTTTGTGTGCCATCTTCTCCAAGAATGCGTTCTGCAGGAATTGGATAGTAAGGGAAGAGGTCTTCAAGTTCTCTGTGACTCTTAACTTGCCGATCTTCCAAATTTTTCGGATTAACTGCATAGATAGTTAAGCCAAACAATTTTGTAAAATTGCTTGCAAGCACATTATGCATTTCTTCCGCTTTGGGAGTAAACTTGTCCTCTTCATAGCAACTATCCTTAAACAGTTCCCACAGTTTGCTTTCTTCCATTTTTAACTGATATTCCACACGAATTAACGCTGTGGTTGTATCCACATCGACATCAATAATAAAAGGCGATAATGCTCCCAATTTTGCATCCGGATCATCCAATGAATAGTCAACTAAAAATTCTATAGAAATTATTTCTATATTTTTACAAAGATCCTCATAATTCAATTTTCTCTCCATAAACTGTAAAAACAAGTTGTGGAGATTTTCTCGTTTTGACAGAGGATAATCATTGTAGGTAAAATCATTTCCTTCCAACACGGTGTTGATACAGCTGCCACAGGAAGTCTTGGCAGTATTGTTTCTGCCAACGATTAAAGTTGTCTTTGCATCGACATCCAGTTCGGCATCAATAAGCAATCTATAGTTTTGAATTTTAATCTTTGATAATTGCATATTTGTATCCTTTCTGATGGCACATGCCATTGATGCTAGTGCCATCTGGACTACTCTTGTACACAACAATGTTTTATAAGCAAAAACGTCCAGGATAGTATATTTCCAAAGACTGCAACAAGTCGTTGCCGTTCATAATTGTAACATTTGTAATGCGTGCTTCATCACGCCCTTCTGGAGTAAAATCAGATGTTGTAATTACCCAGGCTCTACTTGCATTCCTTGTACGCATATAGCTGTGGACACGTTGGATAGGAGTAGAACCGATGTTATTGCCCTGACGATATCTCTTACATTGGATTAATTCATATTCGCCTTGGATATTTGTAGCAAGTACATCGACTCCCCTATCACCAGAACGACCAATAACTTCCGCATGTACAAAACCCCGCCGGACAAAGTAGTCCGCAATCAATCTTTCAAACTCATAAGGATCCATCGAACGCAAAGACTCTCGACCATCAGTAGTTTGATTGATATTGACTGCATTACGAGCAAAGAATTTTCCTTGTTCCGGATCCTCTACCGCATAAACATTTAGTAATTCTGGAATTAGTCTGTTTGCGGTGTGCAATTGGTTGATAATTTCTCGACTGCCGTTTTCCATAAAAGAAGCAAGGTGAATCACATACTCTTCGAAAGTAAAGCCTTGTCCATCGGCAGTCAATTCCTCAATTACAATGGGAGCAAATTCACGAAGCCTGATTTCAGCATTCATATTGCGGTTCATCAGAGTGTAAGGCGATAGTCCAGTCAGTCGATATTGTGCACCACTCCGAGTTGTGAATCGATCTAAAGTCATTCTAATCCTATCTTCATACATTGGATGAGCTAATCGCATCAATCCACATCTGCGTAATTGAGATAAAAACTCTTGATTAAACTGAGAAATAATGAACGGATTACCTTGATCTGTCGCAGCGTTTGTAGCAGCCAAGAAAACAAGTTCGTCAATATCGGTTTCACTCTCGTACCAGCGGCGTTCACTTTCCTGTAATTTTAAGAAAATGAAACACACATCGTTTTTGAACGTCCAGGCAGCAGAGGCCAATGCCCGCATTGACGGATCAGAAATTCCTGCCGAAATTGTTAAGAGTGGTTCAAAACCATGACGCCGCCCAAAATCTTTCAATTTGTTAAGATCGCTGACCCAATCTCGTTGTTGCGGTCTGAAATACAATACCATGAATCCGTGATCATCAACAATCCGATGTGCTTCGATGAACAGTCTTTCAATATCGGCAAGGAATTGCTCTTTACTATGCTTGTCCTCTCTTGAAGGGGCATTGCTAATAACTACTTCGTGGCGAAGCCGGTCGTTATCGTCTTTTAGTGAATACCCCATAAGCGGATGGATTCTTTGAGCGTGCTCAAAGTATTGCGCATTATCTCCGTATGGAGGGTCTGTCAGCAGAAGATTGACGGTATTGGGCTGGATAGTGTGCAAGAAATCTCGATAGTCCATAGAACTCACTTCCAAAAGATCTAAATCGAAATTCTGCGCAGTAATATAGGTTTTCCGTTCTTCCAGCTTTTCTAAAAATCTATGATATAGATTTGTTTCCTTCAAGCGGTTTTCAGGACAATGATTGTCCTGACTTTTGCTGCGATAGTCAGTATATTTCCCACAATGAGCAATCGAAATAAGTGTATCTTCAAAGAAAGTGTAAGCGGAGTCTGGAAGTTCAGCAATAGCATTCTTAAGTGTCATCAATGCAATTTGTTGGCGCTTAGAGAATAAGTTTTTATATATTGTATATTGTGGAGCGGTGAAATTCAGTCGAGAATTCTCAATCAGCTCCACATCGGGGAAGTCGCAAGGCATAGCTTCCACTTGGAGGCGCACAGCTTCATCAAAATCATCATAATGTTTTCCTGTGCACCCACAATGACATCTATACCGACTGCTTCTAAAAATTACATTCTCGCCATTTGCGCCAAGGCGCTCATGTTGTGTCGGGTGGTAGTATTCAAGCGGCTCTAGATCGAAAAAGAGGCCATCAAAAGGCAATTCTGCTCCGCAATTCGGACATCTTGTTTTGTAGATTGCGTTCATAGTAGGTTCTACTCGCTGTGCAATAAAACGCAGAGCATCAGTATATTCCTCAGTGGATGGCACTCCACGGAACGGAGCAGTAGACATTTTATAGGCATAGGGCTCCCACTCATTATAGAGCACTTGACGGTCAGCATCCAGAGCAGCATATGCAAATGTGCCAGAGCCCCCAAAAGGATCTACTACAACAGCCCCCTCATCCGTAAGATTTTCAATTAGCGTTCTTGCAATAGCACGGCTCTTTCTACCAATGAAAGGGAAAATCTGTTCGGATTGATCTCGCGGCTGCCTATTGAGAATTGTACTTTGTAAACGGATCATTCTCTGGCGGAGATTTTCTTGTTCTGCGTAGTCTAATAACCAATACATTATTTGCACCTCCATAAACCGTCTTGGAATATAAAAGAATCACTAATGACATCAACAAATGAACTGTACTTTGTTGATAAAATTTGCAGATATCCACGTTCGAAAGCTTCCTTAAGCATACCATAGTCGTACAAATCTTGAGAGGTTACTTCCTTGCGTGTTGCAATGATTCTTTCCGCGCATTTAATTGCAAGTTCCCTCGCCTCATCTACAGTTCCACTAAATTGAGGAGATTCAATAGTTTCCCTTTTCTGAAAAACAATAATATAATTTCCATCTAATGTGCCTTTGGGGGTCATAATTGCTTTGAATGACTTCCTCGGTGTAGCACTTGGAATTTGTCCGCAATATGCTAAACCGTGTTTCTGCATTGTCTTGAGAATTTCGCTCCACGCTTTCAAATCAAATGAGTGATAAAACATAATGAAAAATCCGTTTGTTTTCAGAGCAGGAGAAATACGGTCAAGAATTACCTCAAAGATATGATTGAAATCCTCAGCATCTTTGTTTCGGCTTGGGGCATCAGAGACAACTAATTCTGCTTCTAATGACTCATCCGTAAGCCCCTTCCAGCCCATCACTTTGTACCAAAGCTGGTTATACTCGAGATATGGAACCTGATCTGTATATGGAGGATCGGTCAAAATTAAATCAACCGATTCGTCCGGAAGCAGATCATTGGAAATGTTTTGCGCTGGTATGTTCTTGATAATAACATTCTTGCTATCAACAAAACTTTTACATTTTTCGCTCAGATACACCAGCCCCTCTGTAAAAGCAGCCGCTTTTTGCTCAATTACCATAATTGCATTTCTTGAAGTAACATCTTTTTGCGGAAGCCAGTATGGCATCTGGCTGGATGCTTTTTTATCCGATAACTTAATCAGATTGATCGCCGATGAAACAAGCAATTCTAAAATATCATAACAATAGCTGTCTTGGTAAGAATGAAGAATACCGATTATTCGGTCGATTGCGATCAAATTTCTATTGCAAAAATAACTATATATCGTCGCATTAGGTTTAATTGCAATTCGGGAGTTTGGAATCAAAGCCTGATCACTAATATTCTGTTTTTCATTATTTGCGTACATTTTGTACTGCTCGATAAAAGCGCTTGATGCAATAGCTTTTTTTCGTCCTGTTAACTTCCCATTTTTTTGCAGTTTATACCAATACGCAGTCGGAACAAGGTCTGCATCACGCCTATCAAAATGGCATCTCTCTAATATGCGATTCTCATCTTCTTCATTGAACATGTATAGAGAATTACATGCAGAACGAACTTCCTCGCAAAATGAGGCAATTGTGAGTTTGACTTTATTTAAGTTCCATCTTGAAAGTGATGTTTTGCACAATTTGTATGCAAGAAGATTGATATCAGTGCCAATTGCTTTTCGTCCCAATTTGCTTGCTTCAATAATCGTAGTACCAGAACCGAACATAGGGTCATACACGCATCCGTTATCAGGGCAAAACCGTTTGATTATTTCAGAAACAACATTATAAGGTTTACGTGCCATATAGTTGTGCATAAAACCGGCAGGATTATCAACGATTGGTTTGAGCTCCTTAATTACCGCCAATTTTTCGTTCACACCACGGACAATTTCTTTAGGACGACAAATAAAAATGTATTCACCGACCTTTGATGTAGAGCTTCGACCTTGTTTTGAATGGCTGAGTTCAATTTTTTCAATTAGAACATCATATTGCTTTTCGGCCAATGCTTGCAGATCGGTAATGTCCACAATGGAATTATCAGAATAGCTAATCATTAACCATGCGCCAGCTGAGGCACATTTCGTGATAAGTGTCTCAAAAGCCCCCAAAGCCTTAGCTTTTTTCCCAAAGTCTGATACTCGCCTATTTTCTCGATATCTACCCACAGATAACTCATGCGTCTGAGGATTAAGAGCCATCGCTGGATAATCATACAGGCACAGCGTATTTAAAATATGATAGTATCTGGAATAATGCTCCTTAAAATAAGGGGGATCAGCGTATACCAGAGTACTGCTATTTAAAACAATAGAATTCAAACATTCAGAAAAATCGAGGTTATAGCAATCGTACTCTGCACATTCTTGCTTCGAGCACAATCCAGAATTACGGTACTCTTTGAGCAACGCTTTACATTCCTCGATGATGTTGATTTTTCTTTTGGAAAGCAAGTTGTCACATGTTGACTGGCTTTTCACTTTTAAGAACTGAGCAAAATGGGTTGTTGTAGAAGCCACTGCGCTCATAACAGACATTAAGACGGTCAGAAGAACATTCTCGGCATATTTATTCTTAACCTGTTCAATGACACTACGCAAAGCATCAATTTGACAACATTGTGCCACTCCAAAATAGGCATTGGCATAGTAAGTCAAAAATAAGCAAGGAAAGTCTGGGGCGGATGCACTTCCTGGAATTACATGGGATACTAATTCTGCAAGTTCTTTCATTCGAGGGTCGTCGCTTTTAGGTTCAAAAACAGATGGGGTTTTTTCACAAAAAGCTTGATACTGTTTGTAATCTCCCCCCTCAGTGAAGAAGCTTTTTTCTGCTGATAGGGCAGAAGGAATCTTTGCTTGTAGAAGCATATATTGTTGCTCTACATCCGCAAAGAAAGCGGCTTCATCCTCTGCGGAAAAATTGCACCCATTCAAGATTGCTTGATTGATAATGTATGCATAATACTCAATATCATTGCTGATAATGTTCTTGTATCCCTTGAGGGCATATCCAACTGAACCTGTCCCCGCAAACAGGTCTACCACGGTTTTAATAGAGTAATTTTTTATTATTGGATCACATATGTGGGAAATAATGCGCGCTTTGCTTCCCATATATTGAAGTGTTGAGATTTCGTTATGTTGATTCATTTCATTCGCCTCAATGGTCTATTTGTTTTAAAAAGTGATTCCGTTCGTATATTACATCATTATCGTTTTTCTAAAGCCAAACCAATCAGGCGATCTGACTGATCTGCCATAAACAGAGGAATGTTCAGTACATCATCGTCAAGCCTCAGATTGTCAAGAGAGAACCGAACACGGAGTTTGACTTTATCCGGGAACATCTCCTTGAATTTCTTGAGACTTTTACTGGTAGTGTTGGCTTCAGATTTAACCTCCACAGGGAAAATATCATTCTCTCTCTGTATAAGGAAATCAATCTCATAAGGGGGATTTGTCTGTGTCCAGTATCGAGGAGTGACTTCAAACCGTGTAAGCAAAGTCTGAAGCACGAAGTTCTCAGTCAATGCCCCTTTGAACTCTGTAAACAATCGGTTACCTTCGCCAAATGCAGTCGGCGCCAGCTGTGCCAGGCGGCGAAGCAGACCAACATCCACAAGATAAATCTTGAAGGCAGAGAGATCGTCGTAGGCAGCCACAGGCAAACCGGGAGCGGAGCTGCGGTAGACCTTATGCACAAAGCGAGCATCTACCAGCCATTGCAAAGCGTTCTCGTATTCACGAGCTCTTGCGCCTTCTTTGACAACTTTGTAAATAAATTTCTTGTTTCCCCTTGCCAGCTGAGACGGTATAGACTTCCAGATCATCGAGATTTTCGGAAACTCACTGACATTAGGGTGCTTAGCAAAGTCCCGCTCATAGGCGCCGATGATTCCAGACAGGACTTCCTGCATGGCAGAAACATCTCGTGCCTCTGTCCACATCTTTACTGATTCTGGCATGCCACCGGTCACGTAGTACATCTTGAGCTTTTCATACAGCGGGTTAAAGAAAGCATCCGGAATCGGTTCAATGGCGTTTACCGTTTCCAAATACCTTGCCAGATTCTCATCACCATTGGCGAGCAGAAACTCTGTAAATGTCATCGGGTCAATCTGCATGAAATTGACTTTACCGACCGGAAAGGACGAAGGCTTTGCCAAAGCAATACCTAACAGAGAACCGGCACAGGCAATGTGGTACTGCGGTGCATTCTCGCAGAAGTATTTCATGGAGTTGATGACCTTGGGACAATCCTGTACCTCATCAAAAATAATGAGCGTCTTTTCTGGCTCGATCTTCTGTTCGCTGGCCAGCATTAGGTTCTGCAAAATGCGATCCACATCTTTTGTGGTTTCAAAGAACTGCTTATATTCTTCATTTTCATCAAAGTTAAAATAGGCGGTGTTTTCATAATAGTGCCTGCCAAACTCTTTCAGAATCCATGTCTTGCCAACCTGGCGAATACCTTTTAATATCAAGGGCTTGCGGTAAGGTGAATTCTTCCAGTCAAGCAATTTTTTCAAAATAGATCTTTCCACAAAAATACTCCCCTCACACTATTATTGGAGTTTATGCGCTTTATAATCACACTTTTATTATACACCAAAAGTAAGAATAACGCAACCTCTTTTCACACAAATATGCAGATTATATATGCGAATAATCACACTTTTATTTTTATTCAGTACATTTTATAAAGTTATATCATACAAATATAATGTACTACACAAGTAAATCCACAAAGAAAGCAGGATATTCTGCTTCTTTTGCGCCTTTTTTGCTTTTTTAAGCAATTTGAGTTTTATTTTATATGAAAATATGATATAACTATTTTTAAAATCCAAGAACAATTAACCTATGTTTATGTCGAATAATAAATAGAGGAAACCATCCTCTGGAAAGGAAGTGAAGAAAATGCCATTACACTTAAAAAGACAGGACGGCTCGGTCACGCCGTTTCGCAACTCGGAATATATTCCGTTTTATTATTTTATCCCGAAGAGCATTCTGCAAAAATGCGTAGCAGAGCTAAATTCTATTCCACGCAATCTGCAAGCGCTGCTGCTTTCCGTTCCTTCTGGACAACAATACAATGGCATACTCGCTAACCAAAAGTTTTTGGGATGCCGACTTCGCCAAGGTACTTTTTGAAACTGTAGGTTTAACTTCGCTTGTTCAGGTTGGATCGTTGCCGTCATTTAATTCTGGGGGTGTTGAGGCAATGGTAATTACGCTTCCAAAACCTCCTTAGCAAAGACAAATCGGCACCTTCTTCCGATCCCTCGACCACCTTATCACCCTTCATCAGCGCGTGCAAAAAAGCCTCCCTATAGCTATATAAGGCACCTATACTATATCATGTATATTTGAAAGTTTCAACTGTAAGCTCGCTTCTGCAACCTCCACCACCCGTCACCCTCCCAAATTTCAATCACATATTATCCCCAAGAAGCCCGGAGCGCAACGCTTCGGGCTATCTTTATACCTTGGAGGTAATACACATGCCCGAACTCATCCTGCCCGAAAACGCCGACCCGATCACGCTTGAACCCGAGACCTTCACCTGTTCCATTTGCGGCACAACGCACCCGCTGTCCGAACTGCACGAGATGGACGAATCACTTCTCTGTCCTGCCTGCCTCGCCGCGCACACCGTCATCTGCCACCACTGCGGACGCCGCATCTGGCGCGACGACGACGCCGGAGACGACGACACGCCGCTCTGCGAATCCTGCCACGACAACTACTACCTGCGCTGCACCGAATGCGGTCGCGTCATCCACGAGGACTGCGCCAACTACCCCTACGACGATGACCGCCCCTACTGTGACGACTGCGCCCCAAGCGACTCGCACTCGATCCACAGCTATAACTACAAGCCCTATCCCGTCTTCCACGGCGACCCGCCGCGCTACTTCGGCGTTGAGCTTGAGGTAGACGACGCCGGCGAAACCACCGACCGCGCGGACGCAATCCTCGCCATCGCTAATCGCACAGCCGACAACGCCTACTGCAAGCATGACGGCTCTCTCCACGACGGCTTCGAAATTGTAACCCACCCTATGTCGCTCGATTATCACCTAACCGAGATGCCGTGGAAAGAAGTCCTGCACCGCGCTATCGAGATGGGATTTCTCTCCCACCAAGCCGAGACCTGCGGGCTGCACATCCATGTCAGCCGCAAAGCCCTCGGCGACACATACGAGGAGCAGGAGTCCGCTATCGCCCGCATTCTCTACTTCTTCGAGGCAAACTGGACGGAGCTGTTGAAGTTCAGCCGCCGCACACAGCGCCAGCTTGAGCAGTGGGCTCGTCGCTACGGATACAAGGATGACCCGAAGAAAATCCTAGACAGCGCCAAAAGTGACGGCTGGGAGCGCTATCGCTGCGTGAATCTCACCAACCGCGACACAATCGAGTTCCGCATCTTCCGCGGTACTCTGAAGCTGAACACACTGATTGCAACACTACAGTTGGTGAACCGAATCCTCGACATCGCGGTGAACTCAACAGACGAGATGATGAAGTCGCTCTCCTGGACAACCTTTGTCTCCGCCTGCACAGAGCCTGAACTCATCCAGTACCTCAAGGAGCGGCGCCTTTACGTCAACGACCCGACCGAGAGCGAGGTGGAGCTCTGATGTGCTGCCTGTTTGGACTGATCGACCGAAATCACGCCATCCCATCCCGCCGCAAGTCGCAGATTCTCCACGCGTTAGCCGCCGAAAGTGAGGTACGCGGCACGGATGCGACTGGGATTGCGTACAACAAAAACAGCGGTCTCACTGTCTACAAGCGCCCGATTGCGGGTCACAAGATGCGCTTCTACCTGCCGAACGAAACCTCCGTCATCATGGGGCATACCCGCATGACCACCGGTGGTTCGCCCAAGCGCAACGCGAACAACCATCCGTTCCTCGGAAAAGCGGGAAGAACGGCGTTCGCCCTCGCGCACAACGGCATCCTCTACAATGATTACGAGCTTCGACTCAACCACGCGTTGCCTAAGTCGAGCATCGAAACCGACAGCTATGTCATGGTACAGCTCATCGAACAGGCGGGCGAGCTGTCCTTCGCGACACTGTCCGCAATCTCCGAGGAGTTGTTCGGACCGTTCACCTTCTCCATCCTAGATGACCGCGACAACCTTTGGTTCATCCGAGGCGACAACCCGCTCGAACTGCGGCATTACACCGACATAGGCATCTACCTCTACGCCTCCACCGCCGAAATCTTGGACAAGGCGATAGCGCGGCTTCCGTTCCGACTGGGAAGCTATCACAAGATAAAAGTCAAGTCAGGCGAAATCGTTCGACTAGACGCGGACGGAAGCATCCGCCGCGCGCACTTTGTTCCGCAGGCAGTCCCGAGTGTCTACGCGCCATACTTCGGCGGTTGCTCAAGCTGGAAGCGAACTTCCTGCCCAAACGCGCCCGACTACGAGGACGAGTACGTCGCCGCCCTCATGTCCGAGGCGGAGCGCTCGGGCTTGTATGCGGGAATCGTGGAGGAGATGATGCGGGACGGCTACACCCTCGAGGAAATCGAGGACTTCATCTACTGCGGAAGCTGCTATCAATGACCCAATAGGGTGTAGCCCAGTGAGACATTGAAAAATCGACCCAATAGGGCTGTTTTCGCCATTTTGGGATGTGCCACGCACAATAACGACCCTATCGGAAGAAAGAAGGTGGTTCGGTGAAAATCGGGTACATACGCGTGAGCACCGCCGAGCAGAACACGGTGCGCCAGGAAGTCCTCATGCGCGACCTCGGCGTATCCGAGCTGTACATCGACCGCGCGAGCGGCAAGAGCGCCGACCGCCCCGAACTCAAGCAGATGCTCGCCTACATTCGCAAGGGCGACACGGTCATCGTTGAATCCATCAGCCGCTTCGCGCGCAACACCCGCGACCTGCTTGAGCTGGTGGAGACGCTCGCCGGGAAGGAAGTGGACTTCGTGTCCAAGAAGGAGGCGATCGACACGACGACACCGAGCGGGAAGTTTATGCTGACGGTCTTCGGCGCGGTGGCGGAACTCGAGTGCGAGTACATCCTGCAGCGGCAGCGCGAGGGCATAGCGATAGCCAAACAACGCGGTGTGTACAAGGGGCGCAAGCCCATCGAGAGAGCCGACTTCGCGCCCATCGTGGCAAAGTGGCGGGCGGGCGAAATCACCGCGGCGGAGGCGATGAGGAGGCTCGACATGAAGCCGAGCACCTTCTACCGCAAAGTGAAGCAAGTGTGAGACAAGCCTGCCCAGAAAGGAGGTGAGAACCATGCACTGGGCGATAATCGGTTTCGTCTCGACGCTCGCGATACTGTGCGTGTCCGACTTCGCGCTGACCGTACATCGGCGCAGACTGTGAGCCACCATCGGCACTGAAAGGAGGTGATTTAATGCCGATTGTGATGGCTGCCGGCGCGGCGTTCGCGCAGTTCGCCGAGGGTGTCGCGCTCGCACTCTCAGTGTTCCTCGCGAGCAAAGGCGTGCAGCGCGACAGCTCCGACCTGCGGATGTTTGAGTGGGACGAAACGAGGGGTTAGGTGCGTGCCTAACCCCTCAAAGCCTCACCTTGTGTCGCGTATCGGTGTCGCGGGCAAACTCTTCTTGTCCGTCTTTTCTTACGAAATACCGCCTCTACGGCAGTTTCTCGTCTAACACTGACACGCCGCACGACAAAGTACGCAGGTCTATGCTCTTCGGTCTGTCCTCATCAAAATAGTTAAAAATGGATTTCCCCTTTTACCTTTCTCCTTTTTGCCATTTTGACCAATCAGTATCAATATTTCGCAGTTCCAACTCGCCCTCAATCCATCCGCAAATCAGCTTCTTCGTTGCCATATCAGTTTGAGATATGCGAAAGAACAGTTCGGATGCCGTCTGTCGCATGTGCAGATTACCTGCCAAGATCCAGAGCCACTTGGAAGCTCTCTCGCTGATTTTCTCATTGTAAAACCCTAAGTTCTCGTCGGATAATTTCTTAGCTTGTAGGCGCAAATCTCTCACTTTGATGAGCGTTTTTCTCACCTTGAAATAGCCTATGATTGTCGAGCGTATCTCGTTGTACAGCTCCGCATGCCTACTCTTAAGCATGCGCCCAAACGAATCTAGCAGTCGCTCGTTCAGCTCAATTTCATCGCTCGGCAGGCTTCCGTCGCACAAGTTGACCAGCGTGGCGTTAAGATACTCTCCCGCCTGCCCGCTCGCGTCAAACTTCATTGGTGCGATCAGCTCTTTCCACACCCGCTTGCTTGTCCCCATATATATGTCTTTTATGTCTTTTTGCGCATTTTCCTTTACAAAATATAATGGAGAGCAGTCATAAATTATTGAAAACGACTCTAAATAGAATAAAAATGTTTCTACTTTCTTCATATTAAACGTCGCATTCTCAATTAGTGAGACATCTTTCGCGTTGCGACCTATCTTCTTCGCCACCTCTTCCAGCGTATATCCCATATCATCCGATAGTCGCAGGCTTTTCTCAGCCGTGCCAAAGCGTTGAAGCAACTCGCCCGGAATGGCATTGTTAGGCAGGTCTTTCAACATTCTCCCCCTGATGTATCTAATAGTGTCTTTTATCCCCTTTTCATATATCAATCCTTTAAATTCCTTTCGTAACTCTCGAATTTTCTTCTTGTTTCTCTCCTCTTGGACTGACTTCTTCTTTTTGCGGACAGTGCGCACATTTTCTGCCTTTGCAGATATCTTCTCTACCTCAGAGTGCTCGATCTGCTCATAGGCTTTCCCCACTTGGACCCTTTCGCTGTTTTTCATAAGCTGCCTTCTTTCGCTTTACTTTTTTAATTCAGCCTTTGGCATGTAAACTCCTACAAAATCAAGGAAATTGAGTTTTTTCTCTTGACGCATATACTTCCCAGATGCTAGAATCGCTTTACCATTTCCGAGCAAGCACAGACGCCGGCATCTTGAGATTGCTCGGGAGGGCCAATCGAAATTATGTCGACCACAATACTCGGCATAACAAACCACTGGGCGCTATGTTCGCTCAAACTCAATGAAACAGGAGGCACAATCTTATGGACAACCTAAATGAACATCAGAACAGTCAGAACAGCAATAACGACCGAGACCTAATTCAGCCGATGGAGTTTTTCGACGAGCCACTAGTCGAACCCATGGAATTCTTCGACGAGCCAGCATCTGCATCAACCGATGTCAGCAACTCGGACACGCCGCTCATTCCGTCGACCGAACAGGCTGCTCCCGCGGCAGCTGCATCGAACAGTGCCCCCGCACCCAGCCCCGCCGGGTCGCAGCCGACCGAGCAAGACTCGCTCAGTCATATACAGTTCCGGCTTCAAAATCCCATTCCTTTCCCGGCGCCAGCATTCCCTGCTGCCAATCATATTATACAGCATGTGCCATCGGTTCCGCAAGGAAAACCTAAGAGCGAGCCACGGTCGGCGGTGACCCACTACGGTGTGAAGGAGTATCTCCTCCGCCAGCCTGGACTTCATTTCATCCGACTGGACGATAAACTTTTCTGTTTCGACGGAAAGATATATCGTCCGCAGACCGATGAATCACTCAGGAAGCTCGTCGTGGCGTTCTGTCGTGACTATGTGAAGCACGTCGGTCACTTCAGTTTCCCAAAGGGTGTCGTCGAGTCGCTCAAGGACGAGCCGGATATTCCCGACATGCGGGACTGCATTTCGTCCGAGTACATAGCCTTTAACAATGGGCTCCTGTACTTGAAGAGCGGCGAGTTAGTTCCGCACACTCCGGATGTGGTATGCACCCATCAAATACGGTGCAACTATCTATATCCGCAGAACCTGCCGGAGCACACAAGCTTCGACGAGTTCCTGTTCGCGATCGCAGGTGGGGACACGAATCTCGTCGAGCGAGTCTACCAGCTGATTGGGTACATACTCTCCCCCGACATGGGCGGCAAAGTTTTCTTCATCCTGCAGGGCGCACCCAGCTCAGGAAAGTCGCTTCTATGCAATCTCATAAAGGAGCTGTTCGAGCCGGACGCGGTCTCGGTGCTTGATATCCACGAACTCGCCGACCGCTTCGTTCTCGGCAACGCACACCAAAAGGCGCTCATACTGTCGCCGGACTTTGCGGCAGGCGCGCTAAACGCCAAGTCGGCGAGCCGCCTCAAGCAGATAACCGGCAACGACCTTGTGTCTGACGATGTCAAGTACAAGGATCGCGTTCAGTTCCTCTGCCGCGCAAAGGTGGTGATTGCGACCAACCACCCCTTCACCGTCAGCGGAAGCGACGACGCATTGTACGAGCGCGCAGTCGTCATACCGTTCGAGTACACCGTGCCGAAGGCGGCACGAGATCCGAACTTGTTGAATCGCTTCAAAGGCGAACTGGACGCGATAGCCTCAAAGGCGGCGCAGGCGTATATGCGCCTTGTCCGGAATCACTACGAGTTCGCCGGCAGCTACACGCTGAACTCGGTGACCCTCGGCGACAACATACCAGGCTTGCTAGAAGATCAGATTTGCGACTTCGTTCGTCGCCACGTTGCTCCCGATTTCGATGGGTGCGTCTTTACTGACGACGCCTGTACCCAATTCTGCGAGCTATATCGACATGTCGACGTTGCCACATTTGCGCGACACTTCTATACGTTCGTCGAGCAGCGGTTCCCGAATTGCCGAACCAAGCTGCGGCAAAAGAAAGTCATAGGTGGCAACTCGCAGAAGGTCACGCACGGCATAAAGCTGGTGCCATAATCGGTCTGTGCCGTTGGTATAACCAGCCGTTACCAAGTCCAAAATATCATCAAGGAAAGGAGGGAGACCGCCGCATGGAACTCAACATCGACGACTCGGCAAAGATCGCCGAGATCTGGCTCACAAACGCCGACCAGGCGGATGAGCGGCTCACCGAGCAGTTGTCCGCGTTCTACAAACGGATGAAGAGCAAGGGCTACCTCGCGGTGGTCTACCGCTCCGGCTCGGGTGACCTGTATCAGCAGACGAGCGACCTTCTCTGCTACAACCGCAGGCGCGTTGCCGAGCTCGAACAGCGCGCAGAACAGAAACACGCTGAGATGTAAACACGATAAAGGACGGAGCAAGCGCTCCGTCCTTGTTCTTTCTCCGAGCTTTGTTTTTTTCGTCCCTCGCGCCATGCCTCCGCCATCTGTCTCAGCTCCGCCATCCGACGTTCCACGCCTTCGGCAATCGCGCGAACACGGCCTCATCAATGCGTCCGCGACGCCTTCACCGGAGAACACCTTCGTGATCGGCTCATCCACATCGGACAGCTTCTCGAAATGGATTGGTCGAAGAAGGATGCCAGCGTCAGCTATTCATCGTGGTAGTTCCTGAATGGCTTGCACATCACTTCCCTGCCCGAGCACATCTGTACAGTACGACGCCCTTTATACCCAAAGCCTTGCAGCAACTCACGAAGTGCCGATATGCAGACACGTTATTGCCGCACCTCTCACCTCACCATCCATAAATATCACCCTGCTTTCAAGAGCATTATGCCCTCAATTGACCCCTTTGTCAGCAGTGCATTACCATCTACTCGTTCTAATTCCGCTTATCACCAGCGTTTTATCACCGATATTTTATCGCCGATGTTATCGCTAATTATCTCAACCTTTATCGCTACTTTTACCTTTGAGTAGCGATAGCGATACCAGGATCGTGTTCGACAACTGTGACCCTCCCCGCTCGTGCCTGACACGAAGCGTCAGCAAGGAAAGATTGGTATACAGCGAGGGCGAAGCACCCGCTCCGCCCCTGTCTTCATATTATCACAAGCGCGGTGTGCCTCAACATCATGATGCACCCTCATTCGCAGCTTATGCAAAAAATACACAAGCTGAATCCCCCCACCGTGTCAGTGTGTCGGCGTCGCGGGCAAACTCTGTTTTTGCGTGTTTCGCCCCATCAACACGCGCTTTTAGCAGTTTCTCATCTGACACTGACACGCCGGACTCATCCCCACGACTTTCTGTCCCGTCTTCTTGCGCATCTATCCCTTGACAAGCAATATTAGCCGTGCAATATATAATTTCTTATCTGTCGCGGAGGCTGCATTCTTGGATGGTGAGATGCGCTGGTGCAGTACTTTGACTACGTTGGATGCGGTCGCAAAATCCGACATTAGCCGTGTGGACGGAGTCGCGCGAAACGAACTCGCGCTCGGATCCGCATGCGCTCTCTAGCGCGGCATCAAGGAACGCAGACACTGAATACCACGATTTGCGAGAACATAAATATGGAGCTAAGCAAGGACACAGTAGTGTCATACACAAGTGCCTTGAAAAAGATTTTCGTCATCGAGGACTGTCCGGCGTGTAGTCCGAATCTTCGCTCTAAAACGGCTATTCGCACGTCAGATACCAGATATTTTGTTGTCCCTTCTATTGCGACCACAGCCTTGGGTGTTGGTCCCGGAGACCTGATAAATTACTTAGCGACTTGCGGATTGTTTTTCGAGACGCTCTGCATCCGCAATCTGCGGGTCTATACCGAGGCGCTGGGCGGAAGCGTGTACCACTTCTGTACCGGTGAGGGTTTGGAGTGTGATGCCGTGATCCATCTGCGCAACGGAAGTTATGGTCTTGTGGAGATCAAGCTGGGCGGCGACAAGCTCATCAAAGAGGGTGCACAGACGCTGAAAGCCGTCGCGGGCAAGATCGATATGACAAAAGCGGAAGAGCCGTCCTTCATGATGGTTCTCACCGGCACATGGCCGTATGCGTACAGGCGAGAGGACGGAGTGTATGTCGTGCCGATCACAACGTTGAAAAATTGGTCTATGCAACAACGGCATAGGCAAAAAATTGATCCGACAAAGCGGCTTTCCTTTACTTTTCCTTTCGGATGTCGTAAAATATGGAAGGAGACCACATTATCCTTAAGGAGAACACCTATGAGTAAGTTGCAGGATGACAGCATTACAATTTATGAGGCTCTGAGACACATACAAGAGGGAAAATATGTTATGCCTGCTTTTCAGAGGCAGTATGTCTGGAACATAGAGCAAATCGAAAAGCTCTGGGACTCCATTCTGCTGGACTACCCAATTGCAACATTCCTTTTTTGGCACATCGACGAGGACAATGTCAGTTGGGATACTAATGTTTGCAACTTCCTTACAAAGGTAGTGTTTGACAGCCGAAAACAGGCGGATAGCACGAACTATGAGCTGAGTAATGTAAATCTGAAGGTGTCAGACACGGCCATTTTGGATGGGCAGCAGCGCCTTACTTCGCTGTACCTCTCACTCTTTGGCGAAGCCCATATACGGCAAAAATACGCTCGTAAGAAATCAGCGACTACGACAGTTACAAAACTGGTCGTGGAACTTAACAAATATAGGCTGACTGTGGACGAGGAAGAGTACAACAGCAAGAAATTTGACATCAAATTCACTGAAAAAGCCGGAAAACTCAGCCCGACCCAGTTCGAAGTCCGATCCATCATGGAACCGCGCTTCCAAGATGATTCGCAACATGGACAGGCTATTGAGGACGCAATCAAGAATGTTCCAGAGAACAGCAGAGATTACGCTCGGAACATTCTGGAAAAACTGTACCAGAAAATCTTTGTTGAGAAGCTCATTCGTTATACGGAAATATGGGATATGCGCCAAGACGATGCCCTTGAGATGTTCGTCCGCTTTAATAGCGGCGGGAAAGCTCTGCGTAAGTCCGAGATAACGATGTCAATTCTGGAGGCTTACTGGCCCAGCGCGAAGACAGAATTTGGGAAACTCCTCCAAGATTCGTATGATGGTTTTGATTCTGACTTCGTCATTCGTACAGCCCTTATGCTCTATGGTGATGTAGTCAAATCGAATATAAGCAAACAGATTGCTGATGACTTAAAAGGACACTGGGATGAGTTTAAGAGGGCGCTGAGGAACTTGGATGCTCTTTTGAAAGAAATGAAAATCGAGGTCAGCCGTTTCTCTGGAAGTTGGAATGTGCTACTTCCAATCATTTATACCATCTATTACAACGCTGACTACAAAGATACTGCGGACGGAATAAGGGCGTATCTGATTCGCGCCGCCCTGTTTAACTTCTTCCAATCCGGCACTACGGCAAAGCTCCAGAGAATGAAGAGTGCCATCAATGAGAATGATGGACAGATTACTATGGAGATGCTGGACAGTATGAACGATCTGCGGATTACAGATGGTCGTATAGAGGACATTCTCAATGCCGAAAAAGGTAGCCGGGTTGCTGGAGAGGCACTGTACTACCTGTCGCTCGATTGGCTTAACAAAAACTTCAAGTACGAGCAGGACCATTTGCACCCCTTTGAAAGGTTCGAGGGGACTAATCCCATCGGGGTTTCGACAGAAACCTGGAAGCGGTGGCGTAGCATGAGAAACAGGCTTCCGAACCTCCAGCTCCTCGTTGGCAGGAGTAATGCGAGTAAAAGTGATATGCGCCTGGTCGATTACTACAACGACATGAATAGCGAGCAACAGGAGGCATTCCTCAAAGAAGCAATGATTCCAGAAGGTGCGTCCCTCCAGCTGGAGGACTTTGAGGAGTTCTATGAAAAGCGAAAAGAGCTTATGGCAAAGTGCCTCCTACAGCTTCTGAAATAAAAAAAGCCCCTCAAGGATTTATGTCCTTGAGGGGTTGCTGCAGTATCAGTGCAGTTTACTTACCAGGTGTTTTAATCCTTCATGGTTCCTTGTCCTGTTTTGCGTTTGTGTTAATGATGTAATCCCTAATTATTGCACCAGAAATCAATTATATCACCTACAAGATAAGATAATTTATCTTTCTCGTAATTATCATCAAAAAACGACTTTTTGAAGATATGTATGTATTCATCTTTGTTTGTAATGGCGCCTTGATATTGTTTGCTTTTATCATTGTATATTGTCCATCTGATTTGTGGATCTCTATCTACATTAAAAGATAGGTCCAAAAAGCATTCTATTGATACCGCTTTCCCATTTATATCCTGGTAATCATAACCAGTAGGACCAATCGTAAGGAAATTTTTGAATTCAGGTAAATCAGGCAAGTGATAAAATTTTAGATTCGGGATAGTGTCCAATTTTTCTTTACACCTTTTATATGAAAACAGTCCCGCCTCGTCATTATCAAAAACAATAAGGATCTTGTTTTGAATTCTTATTTTAGCTAAACCTGATGCAAAATTGTATAGATTTCCAGTTCCAGTAAAAGGGTAGTTTTCTTGCATATCAATAAAGCAGAAAAAATCCGATACCTCAGGGAACAGAGCGCTTATCGCAGTCTGCAAAATGAAAGTGTCGCTTTTCCCCTCAGTTACAATCAATATTTTGTCTTTGTCCTCTTGATGTGGTGCTAAGTCCTCCTCCTTGGGCCAACCACACTCCACGTGATCAAACATATACCACTGCAGATGCAGATCCTTTGCCGTTGGATTTTCGCACAATACCCTAATAAGCAATCTGGGTGGCAGATTTTCGTAAAACTCACCACCACGTCTATCTGCATACTTCTTTAACAACCTTTGTATTTCTTTATCTTCGAAAACACATTGGGCAGCATACTCTCCGAAATCCCAATCGTCATACCCAGTTAATGTGTTAACTTTTGATAAGTCAATTTTCGAAAACACGTTAAAATACTCTTCAAAAGTAAGCACTTCTCCAGCATATTCACCCGCAATATCGTAGTATTCGTTATATGTCTCTTCATATATGTTTTTAATGTTTTTTATGGTATAACCGAGCAAATCTAACCTTGGCTTGACTAAAGACAAATTGCGTGAGTACCCTTTTTTGATTTCTACTACATCGTCAGAATAATAGTAATTCATATCTTTCCAGTCGTCTGGTTGAAATAAGTCGCAGAAATTATCAAAAATATTGTTTTTGCCCCAATTAATTTCTAGCTTTCCAACGCCCAACGTAATCATAGTACCCATAAATACTTATCCCCTCCACGGTTGTATTATAGCTTCTTTCGGTATATTAATCAATGTATATATATGAATTATAGGACTGCCAACTTAGGCTTTCATCTGTAATGGCGGTTTCAATTTGTATCAAAGCAAACGCTCCACTGCAAAATCACTACTGAAGAGCTAGGTGTTCGTCCTATGTCGGTTTTGTGGGTACGCCCTCAAGCTTCGCAAAGTCTCCAGACTCCACTGAATCCGGATCGCTCGTTTGGAATCAGTCCGATATCCCATGATGGTAATTGCAGACAGCGAAGGGGACTTATAGCGCTAGGTTTTTCCCTCATCCTCAGTTTGTGCAAAAAATGCACATACTGAATTTTCGTCCAGCTCACCGCTCTCGAATATCCTCTTCAGGTGCTTGGTGACAACGCTGCGGTCTACATCGAAAAGCCGACCGATAGCTTTCTGCGTCAACCAAACATTATTGTCCTGCACACGGACTTCGATCCCTTCCTCATGAGCGTCCTTCGTAAAGACGAGGAAATCGACCGTGCTGTTGCGAATCTGGAGTTTGTTTTCCGACATTGCGCGTCACCTTCTCTCTTGTTGTAGTATAGCATGATTGCGGCTGAAATGGAACACTTTCTATTCCCCGCCGCCGAAGCGCCGCCTTGTCCATTTTTCCATCACTCGTTCCATCGCTCATTTTGATTGCGTCGATGAGCGATGCTTTGATAGTTGCGAGCATGAACTCGCACAAACCGCGCCCGCTTCTCTTTCTACACAAGCACGCACACCCATCCCCACATCATCCCTCCAACACGCCCATCCGCTTCTCAATAAGCGAAACAAAACGCTCTTTTAGGTGCTCCGGCAGCAAGGAGTCGCTGCACATTGAAATGAATTTCTCCTTCTTTGACACAAGAAACGCGATCATTTTCTCGGCGGAACTGCGCGGAATTCCGCATTCATCCGCAAATACAAGGAAATCATTCCTGCAGATATTCATCTTTTTGCCGTTCATCGCGAGCGCGAATTGTTCTTTATCTTCGGGCATGATGACACCAACCGGAAGCAGATCGTATGCCGGTGAGAGCAGATATTGTCCGCTGCCCTCCCCTGTTTCAATGAGCGAAAAGTTTTTCAAATGCATATCGGAATTGCCGACAATGAACGAAAACACCAAACGCCAATAGAGTTCGGTCATATCCAATCCGCGGCGGGATGAATATCGCTCGATAATCTTCGCGCAGCGCTCGTAAGAACCCCTATACTTGTCCTGCGTCAAGCGCAAATCAAGCTGGCAGAAGTCCTCCATCGCGAGCATCTGCATACGATTCTTCGTAAATACTCGATCGACTCTTTTTGTGATATAAGCCGGACTCCCGTTTCCCACAATGAGCGCGTGCGGGACAGTGGAAATTCCCGCGGCGTCAGCCATGCACATTACAAGCTGCTCGGCTTCGGGCAGCGCTTCAAATTCCGCAACCTGCGGCTTCAAAATGTATCCCGTAGGATAATTTACCAGTGTGAGCCTCGGTTTGCTTCCCTCGGAAAGCAGATGCAAAGACAGCTTCTTTTGAACGCCGGGAACCGTATAGCCTTTGTTCGTGCTTTCGGTCGCAAGGCTCTCAAAAGTCTTTTCATCTATCGCGATTTCGGGAAGCTCGGTGGTTCCGAAGAATCGCTTGATGCAGCTTTTGTGCCAGCCGGAACGCGTATTTTCGGTGCGAAGCGGTTTCCCGCAGCATAAACAATTCATATGCGCTCCTCCCTTATGCTCACGTTGCCGATCCCATCCTTGCAGGCAACGAGCAGCAAACCGAATCTGTCCTTGGTATCTATTTTCCAGTTTCGGCTCACAACACCGAGCAGCCAACCCTCGGGAATCAGTCCGTCAAAAAACGGGAACAGTGTTTTTGATGTATATGCCGTTTCGGAAAGAGGCAGAGTAAGCGATACCGCGCTTGCGGTTTCGCTGTTCAAATACTGCTCGTCATAGGTGAAAGAATATCCTTCGTCCGTCTCGCGAAGCTCTCCCGCAAAAACATTCCTTACATAGACATATGCTGTTCTGAAAGCGTCCATTATTTCTCACCCTTTCTGCCGGGCACGGCTTCCATATCAAACATCGCAAGCGCGACATTGACTTTATCCATCCTGACAGTTTCTTTCCCCTGCTCAAGTTCTCGGATAAAGCGAAGCCCAAGACCGGAACGCGCCGCGAACTCTTCCTGGGTGAGACCAGCCACTTTTCTGTTTTCTTTTATAAACTCAGCAATCTTATTCATGCCAACATCGCCTCCCTGCGTTGTATCCGCCTACATTTTACACCCCAACGGGTATAATGTCAAGAGTGTTTCGTCACTATTATACCCTATAAGGTATAGTTTTATATGTAAACTTTCCAAATGCACCCTATCGGGTATAAAAAGTTCAAGATGTCAACGCTCATTGTTCACACCATACGGTCTAGGAAAACTTGCCGACGCAACAGTTTCCAAAATGGAAACAGTTCAGGACGAGGGCGGTCGTACTATCCGCCGAAATCCGCGAACAGTTTCTCGCCCGGCAGCGCGTTGACCGCTTTTATCCAGTGAGACATACACTTCTCCTACCCCTTATGCCGCGCAATCCACTCGACCACGTCCTCGGTGAGCAGCTTGCCCTCCGCCAGCCCAAGCCCGAGCGCAATCAGCTCCTGCTGGGAGTACCGCAGTTCTATGCCGTTCAGCCGCAGCGTCACGAGCATGGCAAGCACGCCCACGCGCTTGTTCCCGTCCACAAACGCGTGGTTGGACACAAGCGCATAGGCAAGCCTCGCCGCTTTCTCCTCAATGGTGGGATAGCGCTCTACGTCGCCAAATCCGGCGTCCACACTCTGCACCGCCGATTCGAGCAGCCCGATGTCGCGTAGCTCCGGCGATCCTCCGGTGACGGCGGTCAGCTTTTCGTGGAGCAGAAGCACTTCGTCGGTCGTTAGCAGTATCATTTCGCAAGCTCCCGAAAGGCTTCGATGTTCTCCGCCAGTATCTCGTCGGCTGCCGCGTCGATTTTCTGCTTTCTGGCAGCGCGCGCGGTCTGGATGGCATCGTACTCCTCGAAATCTACCACGACATAGCGCGGTTTGTTATTCTTTAGGATCACAGCAAGCCCCGCCTCGTCGACAAGGCGCGTGACCTTGGAAAAATTCTGGTTCGCTTCGGTCATAGGGACTAGCGAGCGCGTTTCGACTGTCATAAAATCACCTCGTCTATATTATACGCCGGATATAGGATAAAATCAACCTATATTTTGAAATGTCACTATCTACTCATCCCTCTATCCAAGCAGTTCCCCCTTGCACTTCCTCTTCAAATATGCTACAATATCATCTGTAATATGAAAACTAAACAGAGTGTCTTATGGACAGTCCGACATCAAGCGCAACCGCCGAGGATTCCTCGGTAGTTCGCAACATCTCACGACGCATACACACTCCAAACCTAACCACAGCAGGTGACACCCATGATTGAACGCTATAACCTAGCCGGCTACTGCCGCATATCGGTCGACGAGGAGCTCGACCGCGACAACACCTCCATCGAAAACCAGAAGGCAATAATCGCAGACTTCGTCAGGCAGAAGTTCCCCGACTCCGACCTCACCTTCTACGAGGATCGCGACAAATCCGGCTACACCTTCGACCAGCGCCCCGGCTATCAGGCGATGCGCCGCGAGCTTGTGTCTCACAGAAAAGACATCCTCATCGTCAAGGACTTCTCGCGATTCTCGCGCCGCAACAGCCGCGGGCTCGTAGAGCTTGAGGACCTGCGCGACGCGGGCGTTCGCATAATCTCCATCGGCGACGGCATCGACTTCCCGAACGACGACGACTGGCTGAAGATCCAGTTCCAGTTCCTCATAAACGAGATGCCGGTTACCGACACCAGCAAGAAGGTAAAATCGGTCATACAGCGCCGCCAGCAGGACGGTAAGTGGCTCTGCGCCTCACCGTACGGCTATATTCTCAACGCGCGGCAGGAGTTCGAGATAGTCCCGACCGAGGCGGAGATAGTGCGGGAGATATTCCGGCTCTACATCGACGGCTGGGGCTACAAGAAGATCGCAAACCATCTCACTGACGAGGGCATCCCCACCCCCCGCATGACCGAGCGTGAGCGCAAGGAGAACGAGGGCAAGGAGTACAAGCGGGATGTCCGACCGGAGTGGGCTATCGTCACGGTGCAGGGCATCATCGACAACGACTTCTATATCGGCACTCTCCGTCAGGGCAAGTACACCCGAGGTAAGATAAACGGCAAAGACCTCAAGAAGGACGAGCAGGAGCACATCGTCATCGAGCACCACCATCAGCCGATAGTCGACTACCGCACCTTCGCCACCGCCAAAGCCCTGAGGGAGAGCCGCTCCACCTCCCACTACCGCGGGCAGAAGAAGTATGACAACACCTATTCCGGCTTTCTCGAGTGCGGCGACTGCGGCTCACCCATGTTCGCCATGAGCCGCCGCGATCTGAAGGACGCCTACCGCTGCGGCACCTACCATCGACGGGGCTTGAGCGGCTGCACGAGTCACCACATCCGCGTGGACAAGCTGGACGAGCTGGTGAAGTTCTACGTCCGAAAGGTCAAGGAAAACTCCGAGTCGATGCTCGAACGTCTCAACGCCGACCTCGCTCGGGAGCAGGATGACCTCGGCGAGACCGAGCGGGCGGCGGCGAACCTGGAGGTCACGCTGCTCGACCTTCAGGAGGAGTTGAAAGCCACCAAGCGTCAGCGCATCCGCGACATCATGAAGCACCCCGAGCAGGAGCCCACCCTCGAGGAGACCTACGACGAGCTGGAAAGCGATCTGATCTGCCGCATCGAGGGCGTTCAGCGCCAGATAGAGCTGACTCTCGACAGGAAGAACACCATCATTCGGGTCAATCGCGTTGCCAAGACCGCCATCGAGGTCTTTGACGACATCCTGAACAAGCCCAAACTCGACCGCCGCGACCTCCAGCTCATCATCGAGAAGATACGCGTATTCGAGGATCACATCGAGATCCGTCTGAAAGCCGACATCGACGCGATACTCCAAAGCGGCACGCTGCCGGAGGACGCCGAACTCGATGAGCCGGAAGCGGTGGCGGCTATGGCTCCCATGCGCTCCCACCCCTACAAGATACAGATAATCCAGGAGAGCGGCAGGCACAAGGGCAAGGTTTTCACTGTCAAGGTTATCAGTGACGGCGACTCGCTGGAGATATACACCGACAAGGACGGCGAGGTCATATTCAAAAAATACTCGCCGATGGGTGAGCTGAGCGCGTTTGCGGCTCAGATGTGCGAGACGCTCTCCAAGACCACCGGCGCGAGCTGTGCGGTGTGCGACCGCGACAGCGTCATCGCGGCGGTGGGCGAGCACCATCGCGAGGTGTTTGAAAAGCGCATAGGCGAGGAACTCGAGCGGCTGATGGAGGCACGCCAGGTCTACTGCCACCGCCGCGGCGACTCGAAGATAGCGCTGGTCGACGGCACCGACGCGTATGTCGAGATCGCGGCGCCGATAATCGCGGAGGGCGACGTCAGCGGATGCGTCGTCTTTCTCTCCGGCTCGGGCGACGAGTCGATGGGCGACACCGAATACAAGCTCGCGCAGACGGTTGCGGGTTTTCTCGGCCGCCAGATGGAGTCCTGAACGGGCAGGCGGGCGGACAAGAACAGTCTTCGTTCGCCCGCCGCTTATTTTTTCAGGTTTTTTCGCAAAAACTCTTGCCAAACGCCGACTGCGGTGGTATAATTCGGTATGTAAGGATGGTTGCATGGTCAGAGTGGGTTTTTCCCACTCTTTATTATTGACCGAAGCCAAGCGGAGACCGCCATTCTTGCGCAGAAGTTTTTACACGGAGGAACAGATGGGAAAAGTCACCGACGCGGTGCGCGAGCTTGCGGCGCCGCTGTGCGAGGAACGCGGGCTTATGCTGTGGGACGTGCGGTTCGAGAAGCTCGGCGGCACATCCACTCTCAGCGTCTTTGTCGACCGTGAGGACGGCGCGGACATAGACGACTGCGAGGCGGTAAGCCGTGCGCTCGAAGTTCTTCTCGACGAGCGCGACGCGGTGGACGGCAGCTACTTGCTGGAGGTCTCCACCCCCGGCATGGAGCGCAAGCTCGAGCGTCCGGAGCACTACCTATTCTGTCTCGGCGAGCGGGTCGAGGTCAAGTTTTTCGAGGCTCGCGCGGACGGCAGGAAGACGGTGTTCGGCGAGCTGTGCGGCTACGACGAGGAGTCGGCGGTCGCGCGCATCATCGACGAGGAGGGCGGCGCGGAGCTTGAGTTCAAGACCTCCGACGCATCGCGTGTGCGGCTCAGTCCCGACTTCTCAATATACTTTTAAGGGGGATCGCAGAAAAGATGAATCCGGAATTTTTTGACGCCATCGCACAGATAGAGCAGGAAAAGGGCATCCCGCAGGACTACATGCTGGACAGGATAGCGCAGGCGCTCACCGCCGCCTATCGCCGTACCAGCGGTGTGGACGACGAGAAGGTAGTGGTGCTCACCGACCCGAAGGAGAAGACGATAACGATGTTCGTGCAGTACGACGTTGTCGCCGAGATCGAAGACCTGGAGGAGCCGGACTCGATGCTCACCATCGACGAGGCGCGCGCCATCGACCCGAACGCGGAGGTCGGCGGCGTGGTTCGCAAGTACATCGACGTTTCCAAGTTCGGCAGAATAGCCGCCCAGACCGCAAAGCAGGTCATAATCCAGGGCATCCGTGAAGCCGAGCGCGGCATGATGCTGAGGGAGTACGAGTCGAAGACCCACGAGCTGGTCAGCGGCACGGTGCTCCGCATAAATCAGAAGAACGGCAACGCCTATCTCGACATCGGCAACAATCGCGACGGCGCGACCGACGCGGTGCTCCCCCCTGCCGAGCAGATAGCCGGCGAGACCGTCCGCGAGGGACAGCGCATCCGCGTGTATGTCGTCGAGGCGCGCGCCACCACCCGCGGTCCGCAGGTCATGGTCAGCCGCACTCATCCGGGACTTGTCAAGCGGCTGTTCGAGCTTGAGGTTCCCGAGATACACGACGGCACGGTCGAGATAAAGTCGATAGCCCGCGAGGCGGGAAGCCGCACCAAGATCGCCGTCTGGGCAAACGACGAGAACGTCGACCCGATAGGCTCCTGCGTCGGTCCCAAGGGCGCGCGCGTCGAGCACATCGTCGACGAGCTGGGCGGCGAGAAGATAGACATCATCAAGTACAGCGACTCGCCGGAGGAGTACATCGCGGCGGCGCTCAGTCCCGCCGAGGTCGTGTCGGTCACGATGCTGGAGGACGGCAAGAGCTGCACGGTCATCGTGCCCGCCGACCAGCTCTCGCTCGCCATCGGCAAGGAGGGTCAGAACGCGCGCCTGGTCGCACGTCTGACCGGCTTCAAGATAGACATCAAACCCGCAGAATAATTCGTTTTCGGAGGTCATTCGGTGAAGAAAGTACCGCTTAGACAGTGTATCGGCTGCCGCGAGATGAAGCCCAAAAGCGAGCTTATCCGCGTCGTGCGCTCGCCCGAAGGTGAGATAAGCATCGACGGCGCGGGGCGCAAGCCCGGCCGCGGAGCGTATGTCTGCCGCAGCACGGATTGTCTCCGGCGCGCGCAGAAGAGCCGTGCGCTCGAGCGGGCATTCTCACAGAAGATAGCCGACGAGGTCTACGACGCGCTCGCCGCGTCGGTGGAAGGAGGCGGCGCCGATGGACAGTGAAAAAGCGCTGCGGCTCATCGGCATGGCGCTCCGCGCGCGGCGGCTGGAGGTCGGCTTCGACGCTGCGATGGCGCTCACGGCGTCCGGTCGCGCGAGACTGGCGGTGACCGCAAGCGACGCAAGCCCGCGTGTCGCGTCCCGAATAGACGACGCGGCGGAACAGTCGGGCACGGCACACATCGCGGCGCCGTTCGACAAGTTTCAGCTCGGCGCGGCGCTCGGAAGATCCGAGTGCGCGGCGGTGGCGACCGCGGACGCGGGTTTTTCAAAGGCAATAATCGAGGCTCTGAACGGTGAGCCGGGGAACACAACACGGAGGTGACTTCTATTTGAGCAGCATGGCGAAATATAGGGTACACGAGGTGGCGAAGGATCTGGGACTTACCTCCAAGGACATCACGACCATCCTGACCGAACATGCGACCACGCCGAAGAACCACATGCAGGTGCTCGGCGACGATGAACTGAGCATAATTTTCGAGTGCGTCACCGCGCAGCACACGGTCGACGACCTTGAGGCATACTTCGCGGCGAAGCGCGCCGAGGCGGCAGCCCCCGCGAAGGAGGAAGCTCCCGCAAAGCCGGAGAAGGCGGCGGGTCCTGTCGAGGAGGCAAAGAAGCCCGCGGCGGACGCTCCGTCCGAGCAGAAGTCGGAGCAGCCGAAGGAGCCGGCAAAGGCGGAGCAGCCGCATAAGAGCGAGCAGTCGGAGAAGCCCGCACAGCCCGCCAAACCCGCGCAGCAGGCTCAGCCGAAGGAGAAGAAGCCCGCCGAGCGCCAGAAGGTCGAGCGCCAGACGCGCGTCGTCGACACCCGCGGCTCGAGCGACGTCAACCTCTCCAAATACGACGACCACGTCGACAAACTTGTCCCCGAGCGTGCGCAGCAGATGCACCCCGCCGGCGGCAAGGAGAAGATAAAGCAGGGTCGCAACAATCAGCGCCAGGTCATGGGCGGCAACAAGCGCCGCGCCGAGGAAGCGGAGAAGATGCGCAAGCTCGCCGCTCAGCGCCAGAAGCAGCAGATACAGCTCAAGGTGTCCATCCCCGACGAGATATCGGTCGGCGAGCTCGCCAGCCGTCTCAAAAAGACCGGCGCGCAGGTTGTCGGCAAGCTGATGCAGCTCGGCGTCATGGCGTCGATGAGCGATGTGATAGACTTCGACACCGCTTCGCTCGTCGCGCTTGAGTTTAACGCAAAGGTCGAGCACGAGGTCCACGTCACCATCGAGGAGCGGCTGATAGATGCCAGCGAGGACGCGGAGGAGGATCTCGTCCCCCGTAGCCCGGTCGTCGTCGTCATGGGTCACGTCGACCACGGCAAGACCTCGCTTCTCGACAGCATACGAAACACCCACGTCACCGCGGGCGAGGCGGGCGGCATAACCCAGCACATCGGCGCCTACACCGTCGACTGGCAGGGCAACCACATCACCTTCCTCGACACCCCGGGACACGCCGCGTTCACCTCGATGCGCATGCGCGGCGCGAACACCACCGACATCGCGATACTCGTCGTCGCGGCGGACGACGGCATAATGCCGCAGACCATCGAGGCGATAAACCACGCCAAGGCGGCGAACATCCCGATAATCGTCGCGGTAAACAAGATGGATAAGCCGGAGGCGAACCCCGACCGCGTCATGCAGCAGCTGACCGAGTATGAGCTCGTGCCGGAGGATTGGGGCGGCGACACGATAGTCTGCAAGGTCTCGGCGCTCACCGGCGAGGGCATAGACAACCTGCTCGAGATGCTGCTGCTCACCGCCGAGATGAAGGAACTGAAGGCAAATCCGAACCGCCGCGCGCAGGGCACGGTCATCGAGGCACGCCTGGACAAGGGACGCGGTCCGGTGGCAACGCTGCTCGTGCAGAACGGAACGCTCCGCTCGGGCGACATCCTGATAGCGGGCACGGCGGTCGGTCGCGTGCGCGTGATGACCGACTATCGCGGACGCAGGCTGAACGAAGCCGGTCCGTCCACACCGGTCGAGATTGCCGGACTTGCCGACGTCCCGGCTGCGGGCGACAGCTTCCACGCCGTCGAGGACGAGCGCATGGCTCGCGAGCTCGCGGCGCAGCGCATCGAGGCGGCAAAGCAGGAGGCGGCAAAGCCCCAGCAGAAGGTCACGCTCGACGACCTCTTTGCCCAGATCCAGGAAGGCGAGGTCAAGGATCTCAACGTCATCGTCAAGGCGGACGTCCAGGGCTCGGCGGAGGCGCTAAAGGCGTCGCTCGAGAAGCTGTCAAACGACGAAGTCCGCGTGTCGATAATCCACACCGGCGTCGGCGCGATAAACGAGAGCGACGTGCTGCTCGCCCAGACCGCAGGCGCGATAATCGTCGGCTTCAACGTCCGTCCCGACCCCGCCGCGTCGGACAGCGCCAAGCGCAGCGGCGTGGATATGCGTCTCTACCGCGTCATCTACGAGTGCCTCGACGAGATAGAGGCGGCGATGAAGGGACTGCTCGCCCCGAAGTTCAAGGAGGAGGAGCTCGGCAGGGCCGAGGTGCGCCAGGTCTTCCGCGCGTCGAACATCGGCACGGTCGCGGGCAGCTACGTCGTCGACGGAAAGATACTCCGCGGCGCGACGCTGCGCATCGTGCGCGACGGCATCGTCGTTCACGAGGGTGCGATGGCTTCGCTCAAGCGCTTCAAGGACGATGTGCGCGAGGTCGCGAGCGGCTACGAATGCGGTATAAGCATCGAGAATTTCACCGATATTAAGGAGGGCGACATCATCGAAGCCTTCCGCATGGTGGAGATCGAGCGCTGACAGAAAATCACCACGGCGGGCGGCTTTCATGGTCGCCCGCTGTTTGCAACTCGGAGGATATGAAATGGCACGAATAGACAGAATAAACGAGGAAATTCGTAACGAACTCGCGAAACTTCTCCCCTCGCTCAAGGACCCGCGTCTCAGTAGCGGACTGGTGAGCATCACCCGCGTGGACGCGACAAACGACCTGAGTCGCGCCGAGGTCTACTTCAGCGTGCTCGGCAGCAGCGAAAAGGAGGTCGCGCAGGGGCTTCGCTCGGCTGCGGGATTCCTTCGCCGCGAGCTGGCGCACCGCATGCAGCTCCGCGCAACGCCCGAGCTTCGGTTCACCTACGACCGCTCGATAGAGCGCGGCACGCACATCCTGGAGGTCATGAAGCAGGTGGAGAGCGAGCATAAGGAGGACGAATAATGGGCGTCGAGATAACCATAAACGACTGCGCCGCAAGGCTTTCGGCGGCGAACAAAATCCTCATACTCACCCACTCCCACCCCGACGGGGACACGATAGGCTCGTCGGCGGGACTGTGCGCCGCGCTCCGTTCGCTCGGAAAGACGGCGTATGTTATGAAAAACAGTGAGATAACCCCAAAACTCGCCGAATATGTCGATAAATATTTCGCTCCCGACGGCTTCGTCCCCGACTTTGTCTGCTCGGTCGATGTCGCCGCCGACAGCATGCTCACGCCGGAGGAGCGCGTCTACGCGGGAAAGATCGACCTCTGCATCGACCACCACGGCACGAACAGCCTCACCGCCGCCGAGCAGCACATCGAGCCGCACTCCCCCGCCTGCTGTGAGATAATATTCCTGCTCACAAAGGCGCTCGGTGTGACGCTCACGCCCGAAATCGCGCTGCCGCTCTACCTCGGCACGGTCACCGACACCGGCTGCTTCCTCTACTCGTCGGTCACCGCTCGCACGCACGAGATAGCGGCGGAGCTCATCGCCACCGGCATCGACTTCTACGAGATAAATCGCAAATTTGTCGAGACCAAGCGCCGCGCGCAGCTGCGCCTCGAGTCGCTCGTCATGGACAGCGCGCAGTTCCTGCGGGGCGGCGAGGTTGCGATAGGTCGCTACACCCTCGCGCAGCTCGACGAGATAGGCGCCACCGACGACGACACGCAGGGCATCGCGTCGATGCTGCGCAGCATCGAGGGCGTGCGTCTCAGCATACTCATGCGCGACTCGAAGGACGGAAGCTGGCGCGTCTCGATGCGCAGCCTGCCCGGTCTCGACTGCTCGAAGATAGTCGAGCGCATCGGCGGCGGCGGTCATGTCGCGGCTGCCGGCGCAACCCTCCGAATGAGCTATGACGAGGCGTACGACGCGGTGCTTGCCGCCGTCCGCGCCGAGATAGGAGAGCTATGAGCCGCAGCGGAATACTCGTCATCGACAAGCCTGAGGGGCTTACCTCCCAAGGGGTAGTGAGCCGCGTGCGCCGCGCGCTTGGGATGAAGCGAGTCGGTCACGGCGGCACGCTCGACCCGATGGCGACCGGCGTTCTGCCTGTCTTCGTCGGTCGTGCGACGCGTGCAAGCGGGATGCTGCTCGACGCGGACAAGTCCTACCGCGCGGGGTTCGTCACCGGCATCCGCACCGACACGCAGGACACCACCGGCGAGGTCATCGAGCGCAGCGATAAGCAGGCAGATCCCGACGATGTCCGCGAAATATTGCAACAATTTGTCGGCAAACAGCAGCAGACACCGCCGATGTACTCCGCGATAAAAGTCGACGGCAGGAAGCTCTATGAGCTTGCGCGCAAAGGCGTGGAAGTCGAACGCAAATTGCGCGAAATCGAGATATTTTCGCTGAAATACCTCGGTTTTGAGAACAATGTCCACACCATCGATGTCCACTGCTCGAAGGGGACGTACATCCGCACGCTGATAGATGACATCGGCAGGGCGCTCGGCTGCGGTGCGGCGATGTGTGCGCTTCGACGCACAAAAACCGGCCGTTTCTCGCTCGATGACGCCGTTTTGCTTGATAATTTGAACGAAAACACGCCGCTTCTCCCGGTCGACTCGCTCTGGAGCGACCTCCCCGCGCTGACTGTCTCGGCGGAGGCTGAAACCCGCGTCCGCGTAGGCGCGAGCGTGCGTGTGAACGCGCCCGACGGCGACTGCCGCGTCTACGCGCCGTCCGGCGATTTTCTGATGCTCGGACGGGTCGACGGCGGCACGCTCGTCACGATAAAAAACTTCTTCGAGGTGGACTGAAATGCCATACGCGCTCGCGCTCGGATTCTTCGACGGCATACATATCGGTCACGCCGCCCTGCTCCGCAAGGCGCTGGAGATGGCTTCTCAGGGCGGTTTGACCGCCGCCGTCTGCACTCTCGACCGCTCGCCCGCGTCGGCATTCGGTCGCGGCGATAAGCGCCTGATAAACTCGCCCGACGACCGTCGGTACATCCTGAAGCGCTTCTTCGGCATCGACGAGGTGTTCGAGCTGAAATTCGACCTTCGGATGCAAACCCTTGCGCCACAGGAGTTTGTGCCGATGCTTGTCTCCGATTTCGGCGCGCGCGGGCTGGTCTGCGGGCAGAGCTATACCTTTGGCGACGGCGCGCGCGGCAACGCCGAGACGCTGCGAAACGACTGCGAGCGGCTCGGTCTCGACTGCGCCGTGGTCGACGAGGTTCGGCTCGACGGCGAGGCGGTCAGCTCCACCCGCATCCGAAGCCTGCTCGAGCAGGGCGAAACGCTTGCGGCGCAGCGGCTTCTTGGCCATCCGCACATCCTCGGCGGCGTGGTCGAGCACGGTCGCGCGCTCGGTCGAACGCTCGGCTTTCCCACCGCCAACCTGCCCATCCCCGACGGCGTGCTCGCCCCGCGATACGGCGTCTACGCGGTTCGGGCGGAGGTCGACGGCAAGCGGTTCGACGGCATCGCGAATGTCGGCGAAAAGCCCACCGTCGGCGGAGCGAAGGTGGGCGCGGAAGTTCATATTTTCGACTTTTCCGGAGATATTTACGGCAAGCGAATTTCGATAGAATTTGACAGATTTATCCGTCCCGAGCGCAAATTCGACGATATATCCGCGCTGGAAGTTCAGGTCGAGAGGGATAAGTTCGTCGCAAAAGAAGCGCTGAAAGTTACTCGCCGTACCACGGATTGACGTGCACCATGCAGTGCCGCACGCGCAGTCCCGCCGCCTCCACGCGGTCGTGAACCGACTCGGCGATGTCGTGCGCCGCTTCGACGCTGAGCGTCCGCTCGACCGCGATGTCTATGTCCACGAACGCCACGTTGCCGCTTATCCGCGCGCGCAGGTCGTCTATCGCCTTCACGCCGTCGGTCGAGCGCGCTATCTCGCTTATCCTGTCCAAGTCCTCCTGCGCGAGGCTGCGGTCGGTCAGCTGTGAGAAGGCTTCGCGCAGTATGTCGAACGCCGCCTTGAGTATCAGCACCGACACGCCGATCGCCGCGACCGGCTCGAGCCACCATACGCCTAGCATGTTGCCGCCCACGCCGACGAGGACCGCTATTGAGCTGACCGCGTCGGTGCGGTGGTGCCACGCGTCCGCCATCAGCGACAGCGAGTTCAACCTCGTCGCCGCCGCCTTGGTGTAGCGGAACATCCACTCCTTGCCGCCTATCGACAGCACGGTCACGATGAGCGCCGCTATCGACGGCTCCGCGCGCTTGCCGCTCCACAGGCTCTGCGCTCCCTCCACGCCGATGAGCACCGCCGTGCCGCCGAGCGCTATCGCGAGCAGCACCGACACAAGGCTCTCTATCCGTTGGTGCCCATAGGGATGGTCACTGTCCGCGCTTGACGACGACAGCTTCAGTCCGACCATCACCGCGAAGGTCGTGCCCACGTCGCTGAAGGTGTGGACCGCGTCGGACAGCACCGACACGCTGCCCGCTAGCAGTCCGACGACCAGCTTCGCGACCGCTAGCACCGCGTTTGCGATTATCGTCACTATCGAAACTTTTCGTGCCTCATTGTATGTATTCATTGCGCTTTCCTCCGAAATTTGTCCGAAATTGTACCAAGTCCGTATATCGCGAGCGGAATGGACGCCAGGTAGAGCGAGTAGTGATAGCGTATCGCGACCTCAACGAGCATCTGCGCCGCGACCAGTCCGATGCCGTACAGCGCCGCGACGAGCAGCACCCCGCGTTCCTTGCGCGCCAACGCACACACGCATCCGACCGCCGCCATCAGCGAGGTCGCGAGCCAGAAGATGTCGCACGCGTCGGCGAACAGATCCTGCCGCGCGAACACCTTTCCGCCGTAGCTTTTCACGACCGAGTGGTCATGCGACAATAAGTTCTCGAATTTCGCCTTAAACAGCGAAAGATAGTCTATTTCTCCCGATTTTATCAGCACTTTTACGTCGTCCATCATGCGGCTCTGGGCATAGTCGGCGGTCGCGCCCTCCTCGTCGCTGTATTTCATCAACCGCGCCGAGACATCCGCGTCCCAACGCCCGCCGCTCTTTTCGTTCAGCCCAACGGCGTAGCTGTAGCCGACGCTGTGCGCAGCCGGCTCTCCGAGAGCCGCGTCTGTCCGCAAGCCCACGAGCCTTGTGCCGCAAAGCATTACGGCTATCACGACCGCCAGCGCGCCGAGACGCTTCGCCGCAGTCTTCGCACCATACGGCAGGTCGACGGCGAGCAGCAGTCCCGCGAGCGCGATGACGATGATCGTCCCTATCGGACGCACGAGCTGCACCGCCGCGAGCAGCGCGCCCAGTCCCGCCGCGACGCCAAGCGTGCCCCGAAAGCCTTGCGGCGCATTGGTTTTGAGCCTCCTCCGAAGGCTGTCGCAGAGCAGCATCGCGCCGACCAGCTCGGCGGTGTACAGCGGCTCGCTGAGCACATAGATGTTGTAAAGCGTCTGAGACGGGCAAATTATCCACAGAATCGCCGCGAAAATGCCGCTTTTTTTGCTCGAATATCTCCGAATCAGCAGATATAGCAGCGCCGCGGTCACCGCCGACAGCCCCGCGTTCACGATAGGCGCAACAAGCTGTCCTGTCCCGAAAACGCGATAAAACACCGACAAAAATGCCGAATATCCGTAGATATGCGGGAACAGCGCAACATATCGGTGGAGCGAGATGCTTCCGTCCCGCGCGAGGTCGGCGGCGGTGGTCGCGAAGGTCGCGTAGTCGGCGGCGGGCTCTACCCTCCACCGCAGCACGGCGACCAGCTTCACGGCAAAGCATATCGCAGCCAAAATGAGCGCTATCCGTCGGTCTTTCAACTTGATTTCAAGGTTTATCCATCCGGAAAGTACCGCAATTCCGCAGGCGGCGAGCGCCGCGGCGACCGTCCACACCGCGACAGATGTGCTCCATTCTATATCTATCCACGCCGCCGGGATGCCCACAAACAGCAGTCCCGCGAGCGCGTATATCAGTCCGGCGAAGACTTTCGACATTCTCTCAGCCAACCGAAATCGCTCCCCTTTCCTCAAGCATTCTCTACATATTACCACTTTTGAGCTGTTAGCGCAAGGAAATTTTCGTCTAATTTGGTGTTGACAAACCGGATTTCACTCTATATAATATAACTTGCCGCATCGAGCGGGCTTTAAGGGTGAACTATGCCCGCCTGCAAGAGCGAGACTTGATTTGAGAGAAGGTATTTGCACAAATGGTAGCCATTTTCGTGACCGGCGGCAAGCAGTACAAGGTCACCGAGGGAGACGTCATCTTCGTCGAAAAGCTCGGTGCCGCCGAAGGTGAGACTGTGAGCTTCGACACCGTCCTGGCGGTGGTCGACGGCGAGAACTCCAAGTTCGGCGCCCCGACCGTGGACGGCGCAAGCGTCTCGGCAAAGGTGATCAAGAACGGCAAGTCGAAGAAGATCATCGTCCAGAAGATGAAGGCGAAGAAGAACTATCGCCGCCGTCAGGGACATCGTCAGCCGTACACCCGCCTGCAGATCGAGTCGATCAAGGGCTGATGACCCGCATCCGACTCACCCGCCGCTCAGGTGCGATAGTTCGCGTCGAGGCGGAGGGACACAGCGGATACGCGGACGCGGGCGCGGACATCGTGTGTGCCGCGGTCACCGCATCATTTCGGCTTATCTGCGCACAGCTCGATCTTCTGCCCGCTGAGAGCAGGATAGAGCAGGACGAACGCCGCGCATATCTGTCGGTATCCACCGACGACCGGCGCGCGAACCTCATATTCGAGGGCTTTGCCGAGCTTATGCGCGAGCTTAGCGACGAATATCCCGAAAACATTTCAGTTATGGAGGTAGAGCAAAATGCTTAGAATAGGACTTCAGTTCTTCGCCCACAAGAAGGGCGTCGGCTCCACCCGCAACGGCCGTGACAGCGAGTCGAAGCGTCTCGGACCTAAGCGCGCGGACGGTCAGTTCGTGCTCGCGGGCAACATCCTCGTCCGTCAGCGCGGCACCAAGATCCATCCGGGCACGAATGTCGGCAAGGGCGGCGATGACACCCTTTTCGCGCTCGTCGACGGCAAGGTGCGCTTCGAGCGTCTCGGTCGCGACCGCAAGCAGGTCTCGGTCTACGCGATAGAGGAGTAATTTTTGCAGAAGTGAGAGGCGGCTTCGACGCGTTCGGAGCCGCTTTTTCGCACTTATTCGGAGGAAAACATGGCAGACAACAAGACCGAAAACACAACCAAGTCGCAGAAGCGCAAGCGCTCGATAGTCGCGGCGGTGATGCTCGTGATATGCGTCGCGCTGCTCGTGGCGATGTTCACCGGACGCTGCTCGCAAGCCGACGAGAGCCTCAAGGCGCGCGAACAGCTCGGCTGGTACTCGGTGCTCGTCGCCGAGGGTGAATACTCGGAGGACATTGTTCCGACAATATATACGACAATCGGTCAGCGCACGCTCGTCGACTACTACACGACCTCCGGCGCGGGCAAATACTGGTCGGTCTACTCCTACACGTCGGACACGCCGCAGGAGGACGTCGACGCCTACGCAGCCGCACTCATAGCGGACGAGGGTTTCGTCCGCGACGAGTCGGTCAGCGGCACGGTGTGGCTCGAGCGTCCTTATGCGGGCGGGCTTACCACGGTCGTGACCGTATACCCGAACGAGTCGGGCTACGAGGTGTGGATAGGCGCACAGCAAGGAAGGAGAACCTGATGAGCGCAAATTTCATTGATACGGCAAGAATATCGGTGCGCGCCGGCGCGGGCGGCAACGGCTCGGTCAGCTTCCATCGCGAGAAGTATGTCGCGGCGGGCGGACCGGACGGCGGCGACGGCGGCAACGGAGGCGACATCGTCCTGCGCGTCGACGACCACATGGCGACGCTGATGGACTTTCGCTACACGCGCAAATACACCGCTCCCTCCGGCGAAAACGGTCAGGGAAAGCGGTGCAGCGGTAAAAAAGGCGACGATTTGATAATCAAAGTGCCGCGCGGCACGGTCGTTCGCGACACCGAGTCGGGCGCGATAATGCACGACATGTCCGACGGCGCCGACTGGATAGCGGCAAAGGGCGGACGCGGCGGCTGGGGCAACCAGCACTTCGCCACCTCCACCCGCCAGACGCCGCGGTTCGCTAAGAGCGGGCTTCCCGGCGAATCCCGCGACATAACGCTCGAGCTGAAGCTGATAGCCGACGTGGGGCTTATCGGCTTTCCGAACGTCGGCAAGTCGACGCTGCTCGCGGCGGTGTCGGCTGCGCGTCCCAAGATAGCGAACTACCACTTCACCACTCTACAGCCGAACCTCGGCGTGGTGCGGGTGGACGACACGACAAGCTTCGTCATGGCGGACATCCCGGGAATGATCGAGGGCGCAGCCGAAGGCGCGGGTCTCGGTCACGACTTCCTTCGCCATGTCGACCGCTGCCGGCTGCTCGTGCACCTCGTCGACGTGTCCGGCAGCGAGTACCGCGACCCGACCGAGGATTTCGAGGTGATAAACCGCGAGCTTGCCGACTGGTCGGCGACGCTTGCCACCCGTCCGCAGATAGTCGCGGCGAACAAGAGCGACCTCGTGACCGACGAGTCGGCGGCGGCTGCGGAGGCGTTCCGCAAGCTCGCCACCGAGCGCGGCTACGAATACTGCGAAATATCCGCAGCCACCGGAGCGGGCGTGCGGCAGCTCATCTACGCCATCGCGCGTCAGCTTGAGACGCTGCCTCCGGTCGAGCACTACGAGCCGGAGTATGTCGAACCGGAGGTCACGCTCGGACGCCCGGAGGATGTCGAGATAACCGTCGAGGACGGCGTCTACTACCTCGAGGGCGAGTGGCTCGACCGCGTCGGACGCGACGTGAACTTCGACGACCTCGAGAACCGCCTGTGGTTCGAGCGGATGCTCCGCGAAAGCGGGATGTTCCGCCGTCTCGAAAAGGCGGGCATCAAGGAGGGCGACGCGGTGGTCATCGGCGAGCTGGAGTTCGACTACATCCCGTAAACGCCGACGTTTCCGTCGAACACCCGCTCTATCGTCTTCTTGTCGCACATCTCGGGCGAATAGCGCCAGCGGTCGATGTGACCGTCGGTGATGAAATACTCGAGCGGCATACGCGCCTTTTGATCGAGCCGCTCGATGACAAGCAGCTTTATCTTCATCCGCTCGGGGTTTATCGACTTTATGTATACCGAGACGCCGTCGCCTTCCTCAAGCCCTTCGCGGCGCTCGGTCAGTCCGGACAGGTTCGGCGCAAGCTCGATGAACGCGCCGTATTCCTCCACTCCGCGCACCACTCCCGCGACCGTCTCGCCTACGCCGAACCGCTCGGCGTTCTGCTCCCAGCTTCCGAGCAGCTCGCGGTGTGTAAGGTTTATCCGTCCCTTGTCCCGCTCGACCGACAGCACCGCCGCGTAGCCGGTCTGACCGACTTCAAAGCGGTCGGACGGGTGGGATATGCGGCTTATCGAGATGTTCTCTATCCCGATGAGCGACGGCACTCCGCAGCCGATGTCCACAAACGCGCCGAACGGCTCGAGGTGGGTCACGCGCATCGGCAGCACGTCCCCCGGCATAAGCTCGCGCATGAAGTAGGCTATCGCCTCCTCCTGAGCGGCGCGTCGGGAGAGTATCGGCACTCCGTTCTGCGTGGCGATCGGCTTGAAGCACACGAACTTGCCCACCTGCGATATTATCGCTATGTCGCGCACGTCCTCGCCCGCGGCTGCCTCGGCTCGGGGTATTATCCCCATCCGACCGCCCAGGTCGACGATAAGATTTCGGTCGGCGTCGCAGCGGATCGCTCGTGCCTCAAGTATCTCTCCGCTCTGATGCGCGCGCGCAAGCCCCTCGTCGCTGGATATGAGTTCACGGTTGCGCGCGCTCGATATGCGGCTTCCTTCCGGCTGGTATCTTTCCCGCATGGTCTTCTTCCGTCCCTTCTTTTGGCTTAACTTGCGTTTCAAGCCTATGCCTCGGGACGGTCGGATATGCCTAGCCTATTCTCACCCTCGACGCGTGCTCTCCGGTGAGTATCGCCGTGCACATCTCGACATCCCGCTCGTCGACGAGCACGCGCATGAGCACCTCTTTGCGTCCGGTCGCCTTCTCCCCCTTGTCGTGCGGCATCACGCCGGACGACGCCGCGCCGTTCTCGCCGTGCTTGTGAACGAACAGAAATCCGCCGTAGTCCATCATGTTCGCGCCGGCAAGCGACCCCCAGCTCTCGTCGATGTTGTTCGAGAAGGTCGCGAACTCCGGATTTATGATAAGCTCCAGGTCGTCGCGCGTGTCCGGATGCGTCTCGAACGTCTCGTAGCGCGACATGCGCACTCCGCTTCGGCAGAGACGCGCGCGGGCGAAGTCGGCAGAGTCGACCGAGTCGAACACAGCGGTTACAAATTTCTCCAAAACAATCACTCCTTTTCTTGTTTCACACCGTATTCTGTCCGTTTCAGGCGGAAAATATCGCACAGGAGGACGACAAAATGGACATTCGCATAGGCGACAAACTTACGCTGAAAAAACCGCATCCCTGCGGCGGGCGTGTGTGGGAGGTCACCCGTGTCGGCGCCGACTTCAAGCTGCGCTGCACGACCTGCGGTCGTGAGGTCATGCGTCCCCGAAGCGAGGTCGAGCGCGCAACAAAGCTCATAACGCGCGACGGCGAAGAAATACGCATGGATCGCCGATAAAACGCTTGACAAACAGCGAATTTCAACTTATAATCAGTATTTGTAAAAGGCTTTGATCGGGAGAGTAACGGCAACGATAAGCGCCAAGAGAGGCAGGGTCATCGGCTGCAAGCCCGCCGCGCGAGTATCCGCCGCGAAGTTCACCCGTGAGCCGCGTCGCTGAAAGTTTTCGAGTAGGCGGCGACGTGTGCGCGCACGTTACAGCGCCGAAAACAAGGGTGCGGAGACTGTCCCCGCGCCGAAGTTGGGTGGTACCGCGAAGCTCGCCTTCGCCCCAATGTGGGCGGGGGCTTTTTTAGGCTTATTTTTAGGAGGTAAGGATATGCGCGAAAAACTGGAATCGCTTCGACGCGAGGCGCTGGAGGCACTCGACCGCGCCGCGTCGTCGGAGGAGCTGGAGCAGCTTAAAGTCCGCTTTCTCGGACGAAAGGGCGAGCTTACGGCGGTGCTCAAGGAGATGGGCAAGCTGTCGGCGGACGAGCGTCCGAAGATAGGCGCGCTCGCAAACGAGGTCCGCGAGAAGATAGAGACCGAGTTTGCGAAGATGTCGTCCGAGCTTCGCGAGCGCGCAATGGCTGCGAAGCTGAAGGCGGAGACTATCGACGTGACCCTGCCCGGCGCGGCGCACGAGCTTGGGCACAAGCACCCGATGGCGTCGCTTCTCAACGAGGTCAAGGAGATATTCCTCGGCATGGGCTTCGAGATAATCGACGGTCCGGAGGTGGAGACGAGCTTCTACAACTTCACCGCGCTGAACACGCCGGAGAACCATCCGTCGCGCGAGCCGCAGGACACCTTCTACTTTGCCGACGACCTGCTTCTCCGCACGCAGACCTCGGCGATGCAGGCGCGCTACATGGAAAAGCATCAGCCGCCCTTCCGCATAATCGCGCCGGGACGCACCTACCGCAAGGACGAGGTGGACGCGACCCACTCGCCGATGTTCCACCAGATAGAGGGACTCGTGGTGGACAAGGGTATAACGATGACCGACCTCAAGGGCACGCTCGACCTGCTCTTTAAGAAGATATACGGCGAGGACACGCGCGTGCGCTTCCGCCCGCACCACTTCCCGTTCACCGAGCCGTCCGCCGAGATGGATCTTCAGTGCTTCAACTGCCACGGCGCGGGCTGCCGCATGTGCAAGGGCGAGGGCTGGATAGAGATGCTCGGCTGCGGCATGGTTCACCCGAACGTGCTCCGCATCTGCGGCATCGACCCGGAGGTATACTCGGGCTACGCGTTCGGTCTCGGCACCGACCGCATGGCGATGTGGCGCTACGGCGTAAGCGACATGCGTCTGTTCTTTGAAAACGACCTGCGTTTCCTCACGCAGTTTTAAGGGGAGGGCAAAACGATGAATCTTTCGAGAAAATGGCTTTCCGAGTTCGTGGACGTGCGCGACATACCCGACCACGACTACGCCTACAAGATGACGATGAGCGGCTCGATAGTCGAGGGCATAACCGACATCGGAGCCGAGATTAAGAACGTGGTAGTCGGCAAGCTGCTGTCGGTCGAGCCGCACCCGAACGCCGACAAGCTGGTCGTCTGCTCGGTCGACGTCGGCGCGAGCGAGCCTATCCAGATACTCACCGGCGCGAAGAACGTCAGCGCGGGCTGCGTCGTACCGGTCGCGCTCTGCGGTGCCGACCTTCCCGGCGGCGTGCACATCGAAAAGACCGATATGCGCGGACTTCCGAGCTACGGCATGCTCTGCTCGATGGGCGAGCTCGGGCTTGATCAGCGCGACCTTCCGGCGGGCGACCCGAACGGCATCCTGCTGCTCAACGCCGAGGGCATGGACGTCCTGCCCGAAAACTATTCGCTCGGCGACGACATCCGCCCGATACTCGGTCTTGACGACCACGTCGCCGAGTTCGAGATAACCCCCAACCGTCCCGACTGCCTGTCGGTCATCGGACTTGCGCGCGAGACCGCGGCGACGTTTGAGCGCCCGCTCACGCTGCACACCCCGACGGTCAAGGGCGGCGCGGGCAGCATCTCCGACTACCTGTCGGTCGAGGTGCTCGAGCCGACGCTCTGCCCCCGATATGTCGCGCGGGTAGTCAAAAACGTGAAGATAGCACCCTCCCCCAAGTGGATGCGCGAGCGTCTGCGTGCCGAGGGCGTTCGCCCGATAAACAACATCGTCGACATAACCAACTACGTCATGCTCGAGTACGGTCAGCCGATGCACGCGTTCGACTACGAGTGCCTCGGCGGCGGCAGGATCGTCGTCCGTCGCGCGAAGGCGGGCGAGACGATGTCCACCCTCGACTCGAAGCCCCGCGCGCTCACCCCCGATATGTTGGTGATAGCCGACGGCGAGAACGCAACGGCGGTCGCGGGCGTGATGGGCGGCGCGGAGAGCGAGATTACCGAGGGGACCACCACCATCGTCTTCGAGAGCGCCAACTTCGACGGGGCGACCACCCGCCGCACCGCCGTCGCGCTGGGTATGCGCACCGACGCGTCCGCGCGGTTCGAGAAGGGTCTCGACCCGGAGAACACCATCCCCGCGCTCGACCGTGCCTGCGAGCTTGTCGAGCTGCTCGGCTGCGGCGAGGTCGCGGACGGACTTATCGATGTGAACAACACCGACTACAAGGAGGTCACGCTGCCGCTCGAGTGCGACAGGATAAACGCGCTGCTCGGCTGCGATCTCAGCGAGGACTACATGGTCTCGGCGCTGCGCCGGCTGTTCTTCACAGTCGAGGGGACCGCTGACGGACACATCGTCCGCGTGCCCTCCTTCCGCATGGATGTGGGCATTATGAACGATCTCGCGGAGGAGGTCGCGCGAATCTACGGCTACGACGAGCTGCCGATGACCCTCGCGATGGGCGCGGCGACCGTAGGCGGATACACCCCGCGTCAGCAGGCGGAGAACAACACAAACGCCGTCTGCCGCTCGCTCGGCTACACCGAGATACTCACCTACTCGTTCACCTCCCCCACCTTCGCCGACCGCCTGCGCCTCGCGGAAGATTCACCGCTTCGCAGGACGCTGCGCATCACAAACCCGCTCGGCGAGGATCGCTCGGTCATGCGCACCACCGCGCTCGGCTCGATACTCGAGGCGGCGGGCAAGAACTACGCCTCCCGCGTGGCGCGCGCGCGCATCTACGAGCTTGCCAAGGTCTATATCCCGCAGGACGACGGCTCGACCGCCGAGCCGAAGCGCCTCACCCTCGCGGCGTATGGCGAGAGCGACTTCTTCGAGCTGAAGGGCGCGGTCGAGGCTATCCTGAATTCGATGAACCTGCCCGAGTGCGACTGGGTGCAGAACACCGACGGCACGACCTTCCACCCCGGACGCTGCGCCGAGCTGTTCTGCGGCGGACGCAAGCTCGGCGTGGTCGGTCAGATACACCCGACCGTCGCGGAGGACTACGGCGTCGAGACCGAGCTGTACGCCGCCGAGCTTGACTACGAGGCGATGCTCGAGTCGCGCGGCGCGGAGCCGACCTTCAAGCCGCTGCCCCGCTTCCCCGCCACCACCCGCGACATGGCGGTGGTCTGCGACGAGAGCGTTCCGGCGGGCGAGCTGCTGAAGACCGTCCGTGCCGCGGCGGGCGACCTTCTGGTCGACGCGTCGATATTCGACGTGTACACCGGCGTGGGCATACTTCCCGGCAAGAAGAGCGTCGCCATGTCGCTTGCCTTCCGCGCCGACGACCGCACGCTCACCGACGCGGAGGTGGACGAGCGCTTTAACGCGGCGCTTGCCGCCGTCGAGCAAAAGCACGGCGCTTCGCTTAGATAAGACGAAATATTACAGTCAGATTAAATCTTTCGCTTCCCCTTTACAACTCGCGAAAAAAGCGATAGAATATAGCTTGTAATTCAGGAACACATAAGGAGGTAGGTTATGGACGCGACGCGCAGGTTTACCCCGATAGAAGACGAGCACGGCACGGATATGCGCGAAGTGCTCCGCGCGGTCTACTATTCGCTCGAGGAAAAGGGCTACGATCCGATAAACCAGATCGTCGGCTACCTCTTGAGCGAGGATCCCACCTACGTCACAAATCACAAGAACGCGCGCGGGCTGATACGCAAGCTCGACCGCGACGAGCTGATGCAGGAGCTTGTCAAGAGCTTTCTCGACCTGAAAAACAAGTAAACCGAACGAAAATCGCAAAACAAGACGGCCCCGAGCCGTCTTGTTTTTGTTTGGTAAAATCTTTGCATGGAAATATATTCCTGAAAACCTGTCTTTACTTGACAGCGCCGCGTTTGCGTGGTAGAATGAAATAGTTACAAAACGGTAACAATTCCGATAGCACCCCAAGGAGGATCCGATGGCTAAGAAAAGGACCGACGAGCTCTGCTGGCGCGGCTATCCGCTTGTGCGCAGCGGCAGCGTTATATACTACGGCAACATAACCGACCCCTTCATCGCCATGCTCCAGATAATCTCCACCAAGAAGGTGGGCGAGCTGGAGATAGCGGACAAGGTGTCGCTTCAGCTTCAGGCGACCGACCCCGAGCTTCGTCCGAAGGAGCGCGTCCAGAAGAGCGCCGAGAAGTCCGGGCTCTACCCCGCTCTCGACCTCGCGGCTGTCTGGCTCGAGCGCGCGCTGAAGTAAGGGGCTACCGATATGATGAAGTTGAAAATTCTTCTCTGCACACTGTTCGCGCTGGTCGCGGCGACGCTTTTCTGCTCGGCGAGCGCGGCGGAGATAGGCACGGTCGCGGCGGACAGCGGACTTCGCCTTCGCAGCGGCGCAAGCTCCTCCGCTTCCACGATAACCGTCGTCGAAAACGGAGCGCAGCTGGTGGTCGTCGAACCGGGCGAGACCTGGTGCAAGGTGAACTACGCCGGCACGGTCGGCTATATGGCGACCGAGTATCTGCCCCACTCGACCGACGCGATGTTCGTGTCGCCTATCGACGGCAAGATAACCGGCTCGGTCGTAAACTTCCGCGCCGAGGCAAACACCGATTCGGATGTGCTCTCGCAGCTTCGCGAGAACACCGTCGTCACGATAATCGGCTTTGTGAACGGCTGGTACCACGCGGTGAGCGACGAGGTCGAGGGCTACATCCACCCCGACTATGTCTCCGCAACGACCGCCTACCTTCCGAGCGCCGCGACGGTGGACATCGACGCCGAACCGACTCCGACCGCGGCGGTGCCTGCGACCGTAAGCCAGACGCGCACCGACCTCATCGCGTTCGCCAAGCAGTATGTCGGAACGAAGTACACCTACGGCGGTCGCTCGCCGTCCACCGGTTTCGACTGCTCTGGCTTCGTCTACTATGTGTTCAAAAATTTCGGCTATACGCTGAACCCCGGCGCGTCCACCCAGATGGACAGCGTGAGCGTGATAAAGCGCGCGGAGCTCGTCCCCGGCGACCTGGTGTTCTTCAACAACGGCTCGGCTCGCCGCGCAAGCCACGTCGGCATCTATGTCGGCGACGGTCAGTTCATCCACGCCACCACGCCGGGCAACCCCTTGAGCATCAGCTCGCTCGACTCGGGCTACTACTCCCGCTACTTCGTCGGCGGAGGACGCGTTCTCCCGCTCGAGTAACAGATTCGCACAAAACACCGAGGCAGATGCTTCGGTGTTTTTTCTTGTGTTCGCGGGAAAAATGTGGTAGTATAAATTCGGTATGAAACCGAAGGGAGTGAGCGTATGCGTTTTACCAAGATGCACGGCTGCGCCAACGACTATGTCTACATCGACTGCTTTGAAAACACGGTAGACGACCGCTCGTCGCTTGCGATAAAGATAAGCGACCGTCACACCGGCGTCGGCTCGGACGGGCTTATCCTGATAGACCCGAGCGACCGCGCCGACTGCTTCATGGACATGTACAACTGGGACGGCTCGCGCTCGGAGATGTGCGGCAACGGTATCCGCTGCGTCGGAAAGTATCTCTACGACCATGGGCGCGTGAAAAGCCCGATAGTCACGATAGACACGCTCGCGGGGGTAAAGACGCTGAAGCTCCACATTGAGAACGGCGTGTGCGTCGGCGCGACGGTGGACATGGGCGCGCCGATACTGACTCCCGCCGACATCCCCACCACCCTCAGCGACGGCTCGCTCGCGCTCGACTGCCCGTTGGAAGTCGGCGGCACGACCTATCGCGTCACCTGCGTGTCGATGGGAAACCCGCACGCGGTGGTGGTGGTCGACGACCCCGAAAACTTCCCCGTCCACGAGGTAGGCGCGGCTATCGAGAAGCACCCCGCCTTTCCGCGAAAGACGAACGTGGCGTTCATCGCGCGCACCGCTCCGAACAAGTTCCGCATCCGCACATGGGAGCGCGGCGCGGGCGAGACGATGGCTTGCGGCACGAACAACTGCGGCGCTGTCGTCGCGGCAACGCTGCTCGGGCTGTGCGACGGCGTGGGCGAGATGCACACCAACGGCGGCGTGCTGAATATCGAATGGGACAGGCAGAACGATCGCGTGCTGATGACCGGACCCGCAGTCGAGGTGTTCAGCGGCGAATTTAATATGTGAGGAGATTTTGAGATGAAACTGAACGAAAACTTTGCGAAAATGCCGGGAAGTTACCTTTTCTACACCGTTCGCGTCAAGACGAACGAGTATGTCGAGAAGAACCCGAACGCCGAGATAATCCGCCTCGGCATCGGCGACGTTACCCGACCGCTCGTGCCGGCAGTCATCGCCGAGATGCACGCAGCTGTCGAGGACATGGCGGCGGCAAAGACCTTCAAGGGCTACGGAGAGGACTTCGGCTACAGCTTCCTGCGAAACGCCATAATCAAGCACGACTACGAACCGCTCGGCGTGAAGCTTGAGCTGGACGAGGTGTTCATAAACGACGGCGCGAAAAGCGACACCGGCAACTTCGCCGAGCTGTTCGACCGCGACAACAAGGTCGCCGTCTGCGATCCGGTCTACCCCGTCTACGTCGACTCGAACGTGATGGCAGGCCGCGCGGGCGACTACTCCGCCGACAGCGGGCGCTGGTCGAACTTCGTCTACCTCCCCTGCACCGCGCAGAACGGATTCATCCCCGAGCCGCCAAAGGAGCACGCCGACATCGTCTATCTCTGCTTCCCGAACAACCCGACCGGCGCGCACATCGGCTATGCCGAGCTGAAGGCGTGGGTCGACTACGCGCTGCGCGAGGGTGCGGTCATCCTCTACGACGCGGCGTATTCGGCGTTCATCGAGGGCGACATGCCTCGCTCGATATACGAAATTGAGGGTGCAAAGAGCTGCGCCGTCGAGTTCAAGAGCTACTCCAAGACGGCGGGCTTCACCGGCGTTCGCTGCGGCTACACCGTCATTCCGAAGGACCTGAAGATAGACGGCGCGGTGCTTCGCGACATGTGGGCACGCCGCCAGACCACCAAGTTCAACGAGGCGAGCTACATCTCGCAGCGCGGCGCGGCGGCGATATACACCCCCGAGGGCGCGGCGCAGGCTCGCCAGTCGATAGACTACTACAAGAACAACGCGAAGATACTGCGCGAGGGTCTCACCGACCTCGGATTTACCGTCTACGGCGGCGTGCACTCGCCGTATGTCTGGCTGTCCACGCCGAAGGGCATGACCTCCTGGGAGTTCTTCGACGCGCTGCTCGACCGCGCGCAGGTGGTCGGCACACCCGGCTCGGGCTTCGGGCCGTGCGGCGAGGGCTACTTCCGCATCACGTCGTTCGGCACGCAGGAGAACTCGCTGCGCGCGCTCGAGCGGATAAAGAACGCGAACTTTTAAGGAGGTTTAACCTTGAATATTTCGGAGAAGTACACCGATTTTCAGATAGACGCGCTCGAAAAGCTGGTCTCCATCCCCTCCCCGACCGGCTACACCAACCGCGCGGCGAAGTGGATAGCCGAGCAGCTTGAGGCGATGGGCTACGCGCCCGAGATAACCAATCGCGGCAACGTGAACTGCCTTGTCGGCGGCGATTGCTCGCGCGGCGACGGGCTGATCCTCTCCGCCCACTTCGACACGCTCGGAGCGATGGTGCGCGCGATAAAGCCGAACGGTCGGCTGCGCATCGCGCGTCTCGGAGGTCCGGCGCTCGGCAGCTACGAAGCGGAAAACTGCGTGGTGATAACCCGCGGCGGTCGCGAGATAGAGGGCACGCTCCAGATGAACGAGCCGTCGGCGCACGTCGCGGGCGGGTCGCTCACCGAGAAAAAGCGCGTTCCCGACGAGATGCAGGTCGTGCTCGACATCGTCACCTCCTCCGCCGACGAGACGCGGAAGGCGGGCGTGGAAAACGGCGACATTGTGGCGTTCGATCCCCGCTTCCGCCGCACCGAAGGCGGATACATCAAGAGCCGCTTCCTCGACGACAAGGCGGGCTGCGCGACCCTCCTCGCACTCGCGAAGTACATCAAGGATGAGAACGTCTCGCCTAAGCGTGCCGTCTGGCTGGTCTTCACCTGCCACGAGGAGGTCGGCACCGGCGCGGCGAACGGACTTCCCGATAACTGCACCGAGATGATAGCGCTGGACATGGGCTGCGTGGGCGACGACCTCGTCTGCACCGAGCGCGAGGTGTCGATATGCGTCATCGACGGCGGCGGACCTTACGACTACGACATGGTTGGCGAGATGAAGGCAATATGCGAGCGCGAGAACATCCCGCACGCGCTGGATATGTACCCCTACTACGGCTCGGACGCGGGCGCGGCGGTGCGTTCCTGCTATCACCTGCGCCACGGCTGTATCGGACCGGGTGTCTACGCGTCGCACGGATATGAGCGCACCCACCGCGACGGTCTCTACGCGTCGCTTAGGCTCTGCGCGGCGTACGCACTCAAGTGATGAAGGGACGAAAGATAACGCTCATAGCGCTCGCAGCCGCCCTTGTGGTGGCGGTGAGCGCTATTCTCATTTTGCCGAGGCTGTCCCCCGACCCGACCTCGCTTAGGAGCTACACCGAGATGCTGTCTGAGGGCGACCGTCTGAGGCTCACCGACCTCGAGCCGCTCACATCCGCCGCCGGAGACATCGAACGCGTCGAGGCAAGCCTAGGTCGCGGCGACGCGCGCGGCTGGCGCTTCCCCACCGGCGACTTCTTCTGGATAGAGCGCTCCGACCGCGCGTTCACCCTCGAGCTTGAGGGCTTCGGCGTCATCGAATACGGACACCTGCGGTCGAACGGCAGCCTGTCCCACGACGGCGCGTCCGCACCGTACATCGTGCGCGGAAGCCGTTACAGCGCGATAGTCCAGCCCCCGCTCGCCCGCGCGTCGGAGGTGGTGGACGGTCACAAGCAGCCGACGCTCGACGGCACGAACTACGTCGCGCTCGACGAATTTAACGGCTCGGTCGCCTACTCGGACGGCGCGCTCCGCATCGACTGCCCCGGCGGCGGCGCGTCCGACTGGTGGATATACCTCACGCCCGGCGACATCGCGGCGACGGGCTTCGACTGGATGACCGACTGCACGCTCGAGAAGTTCGGCATCGACAACCGCATGACCATCGACGGCTACTACTACCGCACCCCCGTCGACTACACCCCCTCCGGCGACGGATATTTCTTCCTCAATCCCGCCGCCTACATCGCGGGCAAACTCGCGCGTAACACCGACAATCCGGACGCTCACAATCTTTCGGCGGCGATGCTCGACATACAGCGCTCGCACTATAACAGCTACGGCTTTGTCCCCACCTATCCGACAAGCAGCTGGCTCAGCACCGACTACTCGGTCGCGCCCGGATTCTACGACACCCGCTTCAACACCGAGCTTGCCGACGCGCTGCTCACTCTCGGTCGCGCGGAGGGTGTTCAATCGTTCGTCGACGACGCGCTGCGCTACGCGGCGTTCCTCAACAACCACGCCCTCACCCGCTCGACCGACGACGGCGCGGGCGGCATCTTCGTTGACGACTACTGGCATCCCGACGGCTGCGAGCGCACGCACTCGTCGCTCAACCACCAGCTCGCCGAGGCGCTCTTTCTCATAAAGACCGAGAACGCCGACTATACCGAAACCGCGTACCGCATGATACACGCCGTCGAGTCGAGCGCGAGCGACTGGATAAAACCGGACGGCGACCTGCACTACGCGCGCTATCCCGACGGCTCGTTCGGCGGCGTAGACTACCCCTATCTCACCTACAACGACCTGCTCGCGCTCGACCGGTATCTCGGCGGCAGCCCATCGCTCGAGCGCCTGATGGACGCGAAGCGCGGATGGATGGACGCTAAGGGCATAACCGACTACAACAAATAAAAACGTGTGGGATTTCCGGATCCCACACGTTTTTTGTCGCGTTTCTGCGCTCAATAGAGGTCGGTTATGTCCTCGAAGTCGCGGGTGTACATCACGCTCACCAGGTCGCCGCCCGCGAGCGCGTGGTCGCCTATGCCGTCCATCGGCATCTCGCCGTCCACCTTGTACGTCCAGCCGCTCCAGCCGCCGTCCGCGCCCTCGGCAAGCCCCGCGACCTCGCTTATGTATGTCCCGTAGCTACCCTCGCTCGCGGTGTACTCTATCTCCTCGCCGTCGCAGACCGCCTTGAACGCGTCGAACGCGGTCATGCCGTCGGTGTACGCGGTCGTCTTCTCGCAGAGCAGCTCGGCGTCCGCGAGATAGATGCGCACCATCACTTCGCCGTCGGCTATCTCCGGCAGCGTTATCTCGCCGCTCGGCTCAACGCCGAAGTCGTCGCTCGGCTCGGCGGAAGGCTCGGCGGAAGGCTCATCGCTCGGCTCAGCCGAGGTGTTTCCGCCGCTTATCGTGATGTTAGTCGGACCGTCCGCGCCGCCTATCACTCCGACCGAAGTCCCGCATCCCACCAGCCCGAGCGTCATCACGAGCGCGAGCAGAATCGCAAAAACTTTCTTCATTTCACACATCCTCCGTCCCGAATTCATTGCACCACCGATTATACCGCGTCTGTAAGCCTTAGTCAACATACGCAAACTGCACATTTTGCACAAATCCGATTGCTTTCCGCCGTCCTCCTCCCTTTTCGGCACGCGGACGAGTATTCAGGTTTTATGTCAACTTTTCGGGTTTGCGTCCGCACCCGTTTCTTCGGTCGTGGGAACTGCCATTTTTTGGCAATACGCGTCGAAACCTTTCTCCCGCAAAGAATTCCCTCATGTGGAAAACCCTGTTGATAATGTGCATAACTAACAGTTGACTATTATGGTTATGATTTATGTCTACTCCATTCAGTTTTACCCGACGGTCGGTATTCACTCCAAAAGTGAGCTATTCGGACGGAAACGGCGCTTTTGCGTGGTATTCTGCCTCCGTCAAAATTCGACGCGTTCGGCGCGTTTTTCCGATTGTGACCTAAAACCCCGTTTTCCTCCCCTATTCGCGCACACATATACTCTCTGTTATCTCGCCTTTACAAAGCCGTCCATGCTTTACGGCGCGCAAACGAATACAAAAAGCCCGCTCCGTCGCGAAAACGGTGCGGGCTGTTGTTTTTATTCGTCTCACTCTATCGGTGTCGCTATGCCTATCACTCCGGTGCGCTCGTCGTCGGTCCACAGCGACTGCGCGATGACGTTGAATTTCCTCTCGCCGTCGGGCAGGTTCGCGCGAACGGTCATCTCCACCGGCGGGTCCTGCTGACCGACCGCCTGCAATCTGTCGATAAGCTCATGCAGGTCGTCGAAGTTCACCGTCTTTCGCATGCTCTCGCTTGTGCGCGGACGGGACACCGTCTCGGGCAGTCCGAGCATGCGCGCGCCGTTCTCGTTGAAGGTCAGCAGCTCGAACGCGTACTCGTACTCAAACTGTATGTCCTTGCTCATCCGCGAGAGGATGAGCCGCTTCTCCCGCTCCTGCTCGAGCATTTGCAGCTTCTTGCCGGACGCGCCGCCGACTTTGAGAAGGCTGCGCGGAAGGTTTGTCATCTCCTCGTGCGCAAGTCCGCCGTTCGACTTGACCTTCAGCTCCTTCTCAAGGTAGGAATCGGCTTCGCGCAGGCAGGCGAGCAGCAGCGGGCTGAACGTGCCGCACTCGCCGCCCTGTATCATCCGCATAGCCTCCTCGTGCGTATATGCCGGCTTGTACACACGCTCGCTCGTCAGCGCGTCGTACACGTCGGCGAGCGCGACCACCTGCGCGGAGATGGGTATCTCCTCGCCCTTAAGTCCGTCGGGGTATCCCTTGCCATCGTAGCGCTCGTGGTGCCAGCGGCAGATGTCGTGCGCCACCTTTACGAGCTCCTCGTCGCCGTAGTAGGGCAGATTTTCGAGCATCTCCGCACCCGCGGCGCTGTGTGCCTGCATGATGAGGCGCTCCTCCGGCGTGAACCGACCGGGCTTGTTGAGCACCTCCTCCGGTATCGCTATCTTGCCTATGTCGTGCAGCGCCGAGGCGTTCGCGATAAGCGAGATGCGCTCGGGCGTGAGGTCATACTTGTCGGTCATCTTCGCCAGCCGCTCGAGCAGCACCTCGGTCAGCACGCGGATGTGCAGAACGTGCATCCCGCTCTCGCCGTTTCGGAACTCGACGATGTGGCTCAGGATGTTCACCATCATGACGTTCGACTTCTCCTTCTCGAGCATCTGGTCGATGACCATCTTCTCGAGCGAGCGCTGCTTCGCGTGCAGCATGACCGTGTTCTCCACACGGTGCTTTACCATCTTTTCGTCGAACGGACGCTGTATGTATTCGGTCGCGCCGAGGTCGTACGCGTGGTCGACGTATGTGTACGAGTCCTCCGACGAGATGATTATGACCGGCACTTCCTCTATCCAGCCGCTCTTGTTCATCGCGGCGAGCACCTCGAAGCCGTCCATCTCGGGCATGACGATGTCGAGAAGCATCAGCGTCAGGTCGCTGTGCATCCGATTCAGCACCGCCAGCGCCTCCACGCCGTTCTCCGCCTCTATGACCTCATATTCGTCGCCGAGTATGTCGCACATGAGCGCGCGGTTCATAAACGAGTCGTCTACCAGAAGGACCTTGCCCTTGCTTCCGCTGCTCATTACTGCCTCCCCTGTTTCAAAGCCTCCGCCGCAGCCATCGCGCGCTCGTAGCACTCCTTAACGCGCGCGTACAGCTCAGCCGCCTCGGGCGGTATGCTGCCCGCTCTCATGCTCTCGCACAGCTCGCTCGACGCCTTGCCAAGCTCGCTGAGCGACAGATTTCCCGCAACGCCCTTGAGCGTGTGCGCCATGCGGAACGCCGTGGCTGCGTCGCCCGCCTCCATCGCGCTCACAAGCTCGCCATAGCTCGGGTCGCGGGTGAACATGAGGAAGAATTTCTCGATCCGTTCGTCGCTCGCAAGCCGACGCTTCACGTCCTCGTAGTCCGCTCCCATCTGCTCGTAACACTCGCGTATCGTCATACCTATACCCCTTTTCCTTTCAAAAAAATTCTCCCCTATCGCAGAAAACCTGCGGTACGGGGAGAATCCGTGGAGCTGGTGGCCGGACTTGAACCGGCGACCTGCTGATTACGAATCAGCTGCTCTACCGACTGAGCCACACCAGCACGCCGCTTTCCACAACGTCATAATTATAGCCGATGCGTCTGTTTTTGTCAATTCATTTTTAGATTATATCGGGCTAAAATTCCGCTTGACAAACCGTTAACGCTGTCGTATAATCTTTCTGTACCAAATGTTACAGTTTTGGGGTGCATGATGATGAATGCCAACTATGTCGAACTGTTGCGGGACAGCGTGCTGTTCGCCGGCGGCGATCCTCCCGGGTGGTTCTGCCGAGGCGTGCAGCGGCGCGCGCTCGAACGCGGCGAGGTGCTGTACACGCCCGAAGACTTTCCTCGGGCGCTCGGTCTGGTCGCGAGCGGAACGCTTGTGGCGGAGAACCGATCGGGCATCGCGCTGAACACGCTCGACAGAGGGAGCGTCTTCGGGGTGGCAGCCGTGTTCGGCAACGCCGACCGCTACGTCTCCACCATCCGCGCGAAGACGCCCGCCCGAGTGCTGCTCATCGAGCGAGCGCTGCTCGAGCGGCTGTTCGTCGAGCATCCCAACTGCGCGCTGCGATATGTGGTCTTTCTCACCGACCGCGTGCGCTTCCTCAACACCAAGATCGAAGGCTTCACCGCGCCGAGCGCGCAGGCGTCGCTCGAGCACTGGCTGGTGCAGGCGAGCGGAGGCGGCGGCGAGCTTACGGTCACAAGCTGGAGCGCGGTCAGCCGAGCGCTGGATATGTCGCGCACGTCGCTATATCGCGCGCTCGATTCGCTCGAAGCGGACGGCAAGATCGTCCGTGACGGCAAAAAAGTTATCCTCAGGAGGAATTTGTCATGAAAAATCGTATTTTTGCGCTGCTTTTGGCAGCAGTTATGGTGTTCGCCCTCGTCGGCTGCACGACGAGCGAGACCCCGTCCGCCGCACCTTCCACCGAGCCGTCCACCGAGGCAAGCGTCGAGCCTTCGACCGAGCCGTCGGAGGAGCCTTCGGTCGAGCCGTCGGAGGAACCGACCGAACCCGCGACCATCCGCGTCGCCGCGCTGAAAGGCCCGACTGCGCTCGGTCTGCTCGAGCTGATGCAGCGCTCGGACAATTCGGAGACGATCGACAACTACGAGTTCACGCTCGCCGGCGCTCCGACCGAGGTCACCGGCGACATAATCCAGGGCAACTTCGACGTGGCGGTCGTGCCCACCAACCTCGTCGCCACCCTCTACAACAAGACCGAGGGCAAGGTGAAGCTGGTCGCGAACGTTACGCTCGGCACGCTCTATCTCGTCACCACCCGCGACGACATCTCGACCGTCGCCGACCTCGCCGATAAGACCGTCTGGTCGACCGGACAGGGCAGCACCCCCGAGTACGCGATAAACTACATCCTCGGCGCGGCGGGCATCGCGTCGAGCGTCACCGTCAACTACGCCGAGGAGGCGTCGGCGGTCGCGGGACTGTTCGCGTCCGGCGAGTGCGACACGGCGGTGCTTCCGCAGCCGTTTGTCGCGAGCCTGCTGAAGCAGAACGAGAACGTCCATGTCGCGCTCGACCTCACCGAGGAGTGGCAGTCGGTCAGCTCAAACGGAAGCGGGCTTGTGATGAGCGGCGTGCTCGTGCAGCAGTCGTTCATCGACGAGCACCCCGACGCGCTCGCCCGCATGATGGACGACTACAAGCAGTCGGTCGAGTGGGTCACCGATGAGCAGAACCTCGACGCGGCGGCGGAGCTGGCGGTCGGCTATGAGATAGTCGGCGCCGCGCCGATAGCCAAGGCTGCCCTGCCCGAGTGCAACATCGTGTTCGAGTCGGGCGAGAGCATGAAGTCGCTGAGCGGCGGCTTCCTCCAGGTGCTATTCGAGTCGAACCCGCAGTCGGTGGGCGGCACGCTCCCCGGCGACGACTTCTACTACATTGAAGGCTAAACGAGTTCTTACCTCCATCCTCGTCGCGGCAGTCTGGGTGGGAGTGTGGCAGGCGCTGGCGTCGCTCGTCGGCACCGACCTGCTCCTGCCCGGACCGCTCGACACCTTCGCGCGCCTGGGCTCGCTCGCCGTCACCGCCGACTTCTGGTCGATAATCGCGGCGAGCATGGCGCGGATACTTATCGGATGGCTGATAGGCGTATTTATCGGCGCGGCTCTAGCGGCACTCACCGCCATGAGCCACGCCGTGAGCGCGTTTTTCTCCCCCGCGATGAGCGTGATAAAGGCGACGCCGGTCGCGAGCTTTGTCATGCTGGCGTTCGTCTGGATTCGCGGCGAGAATCTGCCGGTGTTCTGCACGGTGCTGATGGTGCTGCCGCTCGCGTGGGCGAACATCCACGAGGGACTGCTCTCCGCCGACCGTGACCTCATCGAGATGGCGCGCGCGTTCAGGCTCGATCGCTCGACGATATTCCGCACGATACGCCTGCCCGCGCTGCTGCCCCATCTGTTCGGCGCGATACGCGTGAGCCTCGGCTTTGCGTGGAAGGCGGGCGTCGCGGCGGAGGTCATCTCCCACGTCGGACGGTCGATCGGCGGCGAGCTGTACGACGCGAAGCTCTACCTCGAGACGATAGACACCTTCGCGTGGACGGCGGTGATAATCCTGCTGTCGGTGCTGCTCGAAAAGCTGTGCGCGGCGGCGATGAATCGCGCTGCGGTTCGCTTCGGCGCGGCATCCGGAAGGGCGGTGAACGCGAAATGATACTTCTTGAAAATGTCGCCTTTTCCTACGGAAACAAGCGGATATTCACCGATTTCTCGCTCGAATTAGCCGACAGCGCACGCCTTGCGCTGATGGGTCCGAGCGGCTGCGGAAAGTCGACGCTGCTGCGGCTGATAAGCGGGCTGCTCACCCCGCAGTCGGGGCGGATAGCCGGTCTGCCGCAGGACGGCGTGGCGTATGTGTTTCAGGAGAGCCGGCTGCTCCCCCAGCTCACCGCGCGCGAAAATGTCGAGTTGGTGCTGAAAAATGTCGAAAACCGGCAGAAACTCGCCGAGGAAATACTCACCGAACTCGGACTCGGCGACGAGCTTGACACGCTGCCCTCCGAGCTGTCCGGCGGGATGGCTCGCCGTGTCGCGATGGCGCGTGCGCTGGCGTTCCCCTCCCCGCTGCTCGTGCTGGACGAGGCGTTCACCGGGCTGGACGAGCGCACGCGCGGCATCGTCGCCGACTGTGTGCTGCGTCGGCTCGGCGGACGGACGCTGGTCATGTCCACCCACTCGGAACTCGAGGCGGAACTGCTCGGCTGTGAGATACTCCGTCTTGCGCCGCCGAAATAGCTTAATAAAACACCCTGCGGGAGCGCTCCCACAGGGTGTTTTTATGTGGTTTTACTGTTCGATTTCGAGTGGTTCGCTCTCGCTCTCGATAACGCGGTTGTCGCTCGCTGATATCTCGTAGTCGTACTCGGTCGTGTCGGTGACAAACTCTATCTCGTACACCTGAACGCCGTCGTCGTAGTCGAGCTTCACCTTGACGAATGTCGCGTCCCCCGCGCTCACACCCGCGTCGGCGAGTGCGGCGTTTTTCGCACCCTCCGCAACCTTGTCGGTCGCAAGCTCGAGCGGCTTTGTCTCCTTCTTCAGTATATCCCCGCTGCCGGCGTCTATCTCGTAGTCCCATTCGATTTCGGAACCAACGAACTCGATCTCGTGCACCCAAACGCCGCCGTCCACGTCGTTCTTCGCCTTGATAAAGGTCGCTTCACTCTCCTTCACGCCCGCGTCGGCAAGCGCTATCTCCTTCGCCTCCGCGATTGCCAGACTGCTGCGAGTCGAGGTCGTAGGTTCGCTGCTCGGCGCGGTGGAGGGCTCGGTGGAGGGTTCAACCGAAGGCTCGACGCTCGGCTCGACAGATGCCTCGGGCGGCTGTTCGGGCGTCGGCTCTGTACTCGGTTCGGTCGAAGCCGGCGCGCTCGGGATGGTCGGCTCGTCGCTCTCGAGCGGGCAGCCCGCGAGCATCAGGCAGAGCGCCGCGACAAGTGTCAAAACGACAAACTTTCTCATATCCGTTCTCCTTTGCCTCGATTTTTCGGCTTACACCAAGATTATACGCGCATTTTTTCGGTTGTCAAGCGCCTCACTTGCCTATCATCAGCAGCTCGGAGGTGGTAACAAAGTCGGAAAGTCCGTAGCTTATCAGCACCGCGTCGGCGTTCACCTGCTCGGCGTACTGCGCGGCGGGGATCTTGTAGTAACGCGGGTCGATGAGGTGTATCTCGGAGAAGTGCTGCGCGAGGAACGGAACCTCGCTGTCGGCGTAGCTGTCGCGGACGATCACCAGCACGCCGCCCTCGGGATTTATCGTATTTTTCACCACTGTAAGCGGGCAGTTTCCGCCGAGGAACATCGAATATTTGTCCTTTTTCTCGAGGAATGACTTGTCGTACAGCGTGGCCGCCGTCTCGCCGTTCTCGTCGGTGCGGATGACCTCGTAGCAGTCGTCGGTCACCCAGGTCTCGATGCTGTCCGGCGGCACTGAACGCACGCCGCTCGACGAGTAGGTCGTGCCGTAGAAGCTGTCGCTCACCGTCGTGTGCTCGAAGCCGTCGATGTCTATAGGCTGAAAACCCATCGCCTCCGCCGCGGCGCGATAGCCGTAGTACGCTCCGCGCGTCGTCCAGTGGTGGTCGGTGCGGTAGAAGATGTACTCGTCGGCGTGTTCGATGAGCGCCGAGCGGGTGTCGATATACTCGAGCGGCGAGTTTTCCGCGATGTAGTCGACGATTGCGCCCTGGTCGGCGGTCGGCGCTCCGGCGGGCAGCTTGCCAGCCCAGATATCGGTCGAGCTCGGTATCACGGTCAGATAGCCGGGGATGCCGAGCGCGTCCAGCTTGTCTCTGAGGTCGGACAGATAGCCGAGGTTGCGGTCGACTCGCGCCATGTCCGGCTCATCGAAGCGCTTCAGCAGCGTGTCGCCGCAGATGTACGCGCCGTTGTTCTCCCGCTTGCCGGAGAGCTGCTCGGCGGTCGACTTTATCGCGACGAACGGCTCGCGCAGCGGGAACTGGTCGGCGAGGTAGGTCTCGAACTTCTCGCCGAATTCGCCGCTGAACAGCGCCTTTGCGCTGAACTCGGGCGCTTTCGCGAGGTATCGGTTCTCGTTTTCGGAGAACTCAGCGTCGGGCAGTATCACCATCGCCAGCCCAAATGTCGCGATAAATGCGCAGAACAGCGCGATAAGCACGATTTTTGCTCCCTTCATATCGAAAACCTCCCCTCTCAGAATCTAAAGTACAGGAACGGATTGTAGCTTGAATTTACCAGATACGCGGTGGAAATCACAAGCGCGAACGCGGCGAGGACTATCGCCCCGTATGCGCGCGGACGGTCGCCGAGCCGCAGCCACAGCTTCTTTACCAGTGGCGTCGAGCCGACGATGCCGAGCGCGATTATCGGCGCGTAGCTCGCGAGGTAGTACACGAAGCTCGCGGGACTGCCGCCGAAGCCGAACATCGCTTTGAGGTAGAGACCCATCTGTCCGAAGTCCTCCACCGCGAACAGCACCCATCCGACGAGGATGAGCAGCAGCGCGTAGACGTGTCCGACCCAGTTCGGCGCGCGGTCGAGCAGCTTCAAAAGGAAGGTCTTCTCGAGCATGAGGATGACCGCGAAGTAGAGTCCCCAGCAGAGGAAGTTCCAGCTCGCGCCGTGCCAGAATCCGGTAAGCGCCCAAACCACAAGGATGTTGCGGTACTGCTTGGGAAGCCCCCTCCGCGAGCCGCCGAGCGGGATGTAGACATAGTCGCGGAAGAAGCTGCCGAGCGAGATGTGCCAGCGCCGCCAGAACTCGGTTATCGACTTTGAGACATACGGATAGTTGAAGTTCTGCGGGAACTCGAAGCCGAACATCCGCCCGAGTCCTATCGCCATGTCCGAGTAACCGCTAAAGTCGAAGTATATCTGGAGCGCGAACGCTATGATGCCGAGCCACGCCATCGGCGCGCCGAGCGTTGTGAGGTCGCTCGCGAGAACGCTGTCCCACAGCGCGCCGACGTTGTTCGCGATGAGCACCTTCTTTGCAAGTCCCGCGCAGAAGGTGGATATGCCGCTCGCGAAGCGGTCTACGGTGTGGTCGCGGCTGTCAATCTGGTCGGCGAGCTCCTTATATTTGATGATAGGACCCGCTATCAGCTGCGGGAACAGCGTGACGAACATGCCGAAGGACAGGGTGTTTTTCTGCACCTTCGCGTCGCCGCGGTAGACGTCTATCGTGTAGCTCATCGTCTGGAAGGTGTAGAAGGATATGCCTATCGGCAGCGCGATGCCGAGCGGCTTTACGAAGTCGACGCCTATCGCGTTCAGGTTCGCGGCGAAGAAGTCGTAATACTTGAAGAACAGCAGCAGCGCGAGGTTGAAGACTACGCTCGACACCACCGCAGCCTTCGCCGCGCGGATGTGACCGCGGTTTTTCGCGCGGGTGACGAGCATTCCGTGGGTGTAGTCTATCGCGATGGAGGCGAACATTATCACGATGTACACCGGCTCGCCCCAGCCGTAGAACAGCAGGTTGAAAACGAGCAGCACCGCGTTTCGCCATCTCAGCGGCGCGAGGTAGTATATCGCGAGCGTTATCGGCAGGTAGGCGAACAGGAAAACAAGGCTTGAAAATACCACCTTTCTTCCCCCTTAATACAGATTTCGGGGCGAAGAATCTATCCCCGCCCCGATGGATTTCGTTTAAGCCGGCGATCAGCCGCCGTAGGTCGCGCGGAAGGTGTCGGCTATCGCCTCCGCCTTGTCACTTATGACGAACAGGATATAATTGCCCTCCTCGACGAGCTGATGGTTCTTGACAAGCTCGTACTGGTCGGGCAGATACTGCGACCAGGTCTGCTCGACGTTCTCGAGGCGGCTCGCGATGCCCTCCTTGACCGCGTCCATCTCGCCGTCCTTGACCTTGGCGATGAAAAACTCGGTGGCGTGGACATTCATCATCGGAAGCTGCGCGGTGTACTCCTCCAGCTTGGACGCGTCGATGCCGTACACCGTCTGGAGATCCTCGTCGGTAAGCTCCATCGTGCCCGGAAGCTCATTCGGGTACTCGTCGACTATCGACTGCCAGAAGTCGGCTATCGACTTCGTGCCGGTCGTGTCTCCGCCGTCGGTAGGCTCGTCAGACGGTTCGGTCGAAGGCTCGGTGCTCGGCTCGGTCGAGGGAGCGGTCGAGGGGCTTGCGGACGGAGCAGTCGAGGTCTTGTCGCCGCCGTTAGTGCAGCCGACAAGCGCGAGTGCCAGGACAAGCGCAAGAATCAGTGCGAAAAATCTTTTCATGGAAAACACCTCTTAAACTGAATTTTTTGAGACTCACGACAATATTATCTGCCGCTATTCTGTCAATTACTCGGAAAAAGCCGCGGTAAAGTCGTTTGCTATGTCGGCGGCGTTCTCGTGGATGACAAAGCATATCCAGTCGCCGACGGTCACCAGCTTGTAGTTTTCCACCAGGTCGACGTGCGACGGATAGAGGAATCCGCCGAGCAGCGCCTGCTGACGGTTCTCGCACGCCGTCTTGACCGCGTCCATGTCTCCGGTCACATGCGCGATGAACACCTCGTTTATGTGCATGCTCATCATCGGCATTGCGCAGTAGAAGTCGTCCACGCTGCTCATGTCCAGACCGTACAGGTCGGCTATGTCGCTCTCGCCGAGCTCCATGAGCGACGGAGTGGTATCCTCATATTTGGCAGCCGTGTCCATCCAGAATTTGGTCGCCTTAGAGGTTATCTCGGGTATGACCGGCTCGATGCAGTTGTCGTAGGTCTTGTGCTCGGCGCAGTAGTAGCCGTCGTGCAGATAGCAGTCGTCGTAGTTGTTGTGCGCGTAGCATTTCGCCTGCGAATTGAAATGCGCGCCGCCGTTGTGGCAGTCGTCATACGACTGATGCTCGTCGCAGTAGTAGAATCCGCTGTGCTCCCAGCAGTCGTCGTAGGTCTCGTGGACAGAGCAGAGGTAGCCGTCGTGCGCCCAGCACTCGTCCTCAACGCCGTGGTAGTCGCACATCTTCTTCTCGACCGCGATCGAGGGAGTGTCGCTCGGTGCGGGAGTGGTGCTGGGTGCGGGGGTCGCGGTGCTCGGCGTATCGCTCGGCTTTGCGCTCGGCGCGGGCGTCGGCGTGGCGGACGGCTTCGCGGTCGGGTCGGCGATCGGGGTGGTCGAAGGCTCGGCGCTCGGCTCCTCCGAAGGCTCCTCGCTCGGTTCGTCGGTAGTTTCGGCAGACGGCTCGGCAGACGGCTCGTCGGTCGGGTCATCCGAAGGTTCGGTCGAGGCTTCGGGGCTTGGCGACTGCTCGCCTATCGCGGGGCTTGTCGAGGGCTCGGTCGGCTCCTCCTCGTGAGTGCCGCACGCCGCGAGCGACAGGATCATTATCGCCGCGAGCAGAAGGGATGCGAATTTCTTCATCATTCATTCTCCGTTTCGTTTTGATATTTTACGGTATCGGTCGGCATTTCGTCGACGTCACACAAGATGTTAGACGCTTGCCGACGGATAAAGTTCCCTGTTTTCCGCAAAATTTTCTTTCCCGCCGCACGCGCCGCGTTTACAGCCGAATTATAGCCTATCTCGACGGAAAATGCAACCGTTTGGCTTGACAAACCGTCCTTCGGGAAGTATAGTTAAGATGAGTTATTGTCCACAGAATAAATCCGTGCAAAGCGAGGTCACATCTATATGAAAATAGGTATCAGCATCTACTGTCTCGACAACGCAATGGCGCAGGGCATGACCCCCGCGCAGGCGATAGACTGGGCTGCGGATCACGGCTGCGAGCATATCGAGTTCGTGCCCTTCCACCTTCCGCTGGTGGATGAAAAGAGCATGGCGCTGAACACCGCGCTCATCGACGAGGTGCGCGAAAAGTGCTTATCGCGCGGGCTTGAGATCTCCACCTACTCGGTCAACGCCGACCTGATAAACGCCGACGAATCGGTGAGAAAGCACGAGATAGAGCGCGTAAAGCTGCACATCGACGCGGCGGAGCGGCTGGGCATCCACCTCATGCGCCACGACATCGCGAGCTTCCGCCGTCCGTTCGACTCGAACACTCCCGAGAACTTCGAGGAGGAGCTGCCGCTGATGGTCGTCGGCTCGCGCGAGCTTTACGACTATGCCGCGACAAAGGGCATAACCACCACGCTCGAGAACCACGGCTTCTTCTGCAACGGCTCCGACCGCATGGTGCGGCTGATAAAGGAGATCGACCGGCCCGAGCTGTCGCTGACGCTCGACGTCGGCAACTTCCACTGCGTCGACGAGTTCGGCTACGCCGCAGTCAAGAAGTGCATCAAATACGCGAAGGTCATCCACTTCAAGGACTTCTATATACGCCAGAAGTGGCAGCTGCCCAATCAGAACGAGATGTTCAACTGCGACAACGGCTCGTGGTTCGAGACGCTCGGCGGGCATCTGCTGCGCGGCTCGATAGTCGGTCAGGGGGACACCGACATCTGGGAGGTCGCGCGCGCGATAAAGGCGGCGAACTACGACGGCTACATATCGGTCGAGTTCGAGGGCATGGAGCCGTGCGAGCGCGCCACCGACATCTCGCTGTCGATGACCCGCGCCATTCTGAGGCAGGCATGAGCGGCGCCAAGGAAAAGAGCTGCGGCGCGGTGGTCTTCCGCGACGACGGCTGTGTGCTTCTGATAAAGCAGCGCGCCGGACACGTCTCCTTCCCCAAGGGACACGTCGAGGCGGGCGAGGACGAATACGCCACCGCGCGCCGCGAAGTTCGCGAGGAGACCGGCATCGAGATAGCGATAGAGGACGGTTTCCGCGAGGTGGAGAGCTACACGCTGAAAAACGGCACGCCGAAGGACGTCGTCTACTTCTTTGCGCGTCCGGTGGGCGGAGAGCTTCACGCGCAGGAGACCGAGGTGTCGTCGCTCGGCTGGTACACCGTCGACGAGGCAATGCGAAAGATAACCTACAAGGGCGCGCGAAACGTGCTGCGCGCCGCGAGTGAGTTTAACGAAAGGAAGCGATAAAATGGCAGGACAGCTCGTACTTGTTATAGACTTCGGAGGTCAGTACAACCAGCTCATCGCGCGGCGGGTGCGCGAGTGCGGCGTCTACTGCGAGGTAGTCCCCTACCGCATCAGCGCCGACGAGGTAGCCGCGCGCCAGCCGATAGGTCTCATCTTCACCGGCGGTCCGAACAGCATATACGGCGAAAACGCGCCGCGTCCCGACCCGAAGATATTCGAGCTGGGAATACCGATACTCGGCATCTGCTACGGCATACACGCAATGGCGTATACGCTCGGCGGCAAGGTCGTGCCGGTCGCGGCGGACGGCAAGCGCGAATACGGCAAGACCACCACCCACTACGACGGCAACTGCAAGCTGTTCGACGGACTGCCGTCGGTGGGCATAAGCTGGATGAGCCACGGCGACTCGATAGCCGAGCTGCCGGAGGGCTTTGAGATAATGGCGCATTCGGACGGCTGCCCGGTCGCTGCGATGCAGAACGTGCAGAAGAAGTTCTACGGACTTCAGTTCCACCCGGAGGTGACCCACACCGAGAACGGCACGCAGATGATACGCAACTTCCTATACAATGTCTGCGGCGCGAACGGCGACTGGGCGATGGGCGACTTCCTCCGCATACAGGAGGAGGAGATACGCCGCAGGGTCGGCGACGGCAAGGTGCTGCTCGCGCTCAGCGGCGGAGTGGACAGCTCGGTGCTTGCGGCGCTGCTCGAGCGCGCGGTCGGCGACAAGCTGACCTGCGTGTTCGTCGACCACGGTCTGATGCGCAAGGACGAGGGCGACGAGATAGAGCGGATATTCGGCGGCGGCAAGATGCACTTTGTCCGCGTGAACGCCGAGAAGCGCTTCCTCGAGAAGCTCGCGGGCGTGACCGAGCCTGAGCGCAAGCGCAAGATAATCGGCGAGGAGTTCATCCGCGTGTTCGAGGAGGAGGCAAAGAAGATAGGCGCTGTCGACTTCCTCGCGCAGGGCACCATCTACCCCGACGTGATAGAGTCCGGTCTCGGCGACGCGGCGGTGATAAAGAGCCACCACAACGTCGGCGGACTGCCCGACTATGTCGACTTCAAGGAGATAATCGAGCCGCTGCGCCTGCTGTTCAAGGACGAAGTCCGCGCGCTTGGGAAAGAGCTGGGACTGCCGGACACCCTCGTGTGGCGCCAGCCCTTCCCCGGTCCGGGACTTGCGATACGCATAATCGGCGAGATAACCAAGGACAAGCTCGACTTGCTGCGCGAGGCGGACGCGATAATGCGCGAGGAGATAGCGAACGCGGGGCTTATGTATTCGATAAACCAGTATTTCGCGGTGCTCACCAACATGCGCTCGGTCGGCGTCATGGGCGACGGACGCACCTACGACTACGCCATCGCGCTGCGCGGCGTTGTGACCGACGACTTCATGACGGTGGACTGGGCGCGGATACCGTTCGACGTGCTCAACAAGATAAGCGTGCGGATTGTCAACGAAGTCCCGCACGTCAACCGCGTGCTCTACGACATAACCTCCAAACCCCCGGCAACCGTGGAGATGGAGTGAGAAGGAACATCGAGAAATGCCAAAGGTAAAGCTCACGATTACGGACAGCAAATGCAGGTGCGGCTATTTTACAAGGGGACAGGAATTTCTCGTGGAAGATTTATGCCCACCGCTGTGTCACGAGTTGTGGAATAGCATCTATCCACTTGTTTATGCATTACAAAACGGTGCGCTGCTTGACTATGGACAGACGAGGGCGAAAATGTTCGATGCAGGGTGCCCGGATGGGGGCAGAGTTCGTATTCATGGAGAAGTGGTGGAAGACTGACAACTTCAAATTTGTAGCGTTTTGATAAGAAAGAACCCATTGCTTTTCTAAGCAAAATCCGTTAAAGCAGGATACCTAGCAGCGAGATGGAGTGAGAATGAATGACCCAACACCAACACATCACCCACCCGTTCCCGCCGGTGTTCGACGAAAACTCGCGGGCGCTGATACTCGGGAGCTTTCCGTCGGTCAAGTCGCGAGAGGTGAGCTTCTACTACGGCAATCCGCAGAATCGCTTCTGGCGGGTGCTCGCGGCGCTGTTCGGCGGGGACGTTCCCTCCACCGTGGAGGATAAGCGGGCGTTCCTGCTGTCTCACGGCATCGCGCTGTGGGACGTCATCGCGAGCTGCGACATCGTCGGCTCGGACGACAGCTCGATAAAGAACGCGCTGCCGAACGACGTGAAGTCGCTGGTCGCAAAGACGAGCATAATGCGTGTGTTCACCAACGGCGGCACGGCGCACAGGCTCTATCGCGCGCACCTCGAGCGGGAGGTAGGCATCGAGGCGGCGGCGCTGCCGTCGACCAGTCCCGCGAACGCGTCCTATTCGCTCATACGGCTGGTGGAGGCGTGGCGCGCGGCGGGGGTCGGCGAATCGAAATAAAACGCGAATCGGGACGGCGAAAGCCGTCTCGATTTTTCTGTTTCAAGCCGATTATTTTCGAGATATAGTCGGAAATCCATTTGCATCCGCGCGCGATTATGGTAGGATAACGATGGAACACAATAGGCGCTCGCTGCCCGACAAAAAGGAGGAACAGAGATGAATCTCACAACCGTTTCAAAGCCCGGCAGTCCCAAGAGCAAGCTAATCTATCACGAGGACGCGTCAGCGCTGCACGTCGGCACGCTCGCCGACCATGCGTGGTTCGTGCCCTTCGGAGTGGGCGAGGACCCGTTTGAGTCGAAGGAGCACTCGTCCAGGGTGGAGATGCTGAACGGAAGCTGGGGCTTCCGCTACTACCCGAGCATCATCGACCTGGAGGACGATTTCACCGACGCGCCGTTTATGAAGTCGATACCGGTGCCGTCCAACTGGCAGCTCCACGGCTACGACGCGCCGCAGTACACAAACATCCGCTACCCTATCCCCTTCGACCCGCCGTTTGTGCCGGACGACACGCCGGTCGGTGTGTACAAGCGCAGCTACCGCTACACGCCGGACGGACTTCGCCGTATACTCACCTTCGAGGGAGTGGACAGCTGCGTCTACCTGTTCATAAACGGCGAGCGAGTCGGCTACTCGCAGGTGTCCCACTCGTTCTGTGAGTTCGACGTCACCCCCTTCCTGCGCGAAGGCGAAAACCAGATAGTCGCGGCGGTGCTCAAGTGGTGCGACGGCACCTACCTCGAGGATCAGGACAAGATACGTCTGAGCGGCATCTTCCGCGACGTGTACATGGTCTCCCGCCCCGAGCGCCGCGTCGACGACTACCGCATCGTCACGCGTCTCACCGACGGCGGCGCGGTCGTGGCGATAACTGTCCACGGCGCGGACGCGAAGCTGAAGCTCGTCTCCCCCGACGGCGAGACGGTGTTCGACTGTGCGATAGCCGACGGCGAGACGGTGGAGCGTGCGATAGAGAACCCCGTTCTCTGGTCGGCGGAAAATCCGTCGCTGTACAGGCTCGTAATCGAGAGCGAGGGCGAGGTCATCGGCGAGAATGTCGGCATCCGCGAGATAGCGATAGTGGACGGCGTGGTGAAGCTCAACGGCCGCGCGATAAAGATTCGCGGCGCGAACCGCCATGACAGCTATCCCGACACCGGGTACGTTGCGTCAGAGGCGCAGATACGCACCGACCTCGAGCTTATGAAGCAGCACAACATCAACGCCATCCGCACCTCCCACTATCCGAACGCGCCGCAGTTCTATCGGCTCTGCGACGAGTACGGCTTCTATGTCATAGCCGAGGCGGACTTCGAGAGCCACGGCTGCATGGAGGTCCACAATCCGTTCAGCTTCGACTATCGCGACGGCTACAAGGGCATATCGCTGCTCGCCTGCGACCCGTCCTATCACGACGCGATCGTCGACCGCTCGGTAAAGCTCGTGCGCCAGCACCTGAACCGTCCCTGCATCGTCATCTGGTCGCTCGGCAACGAGAGCGGCTGGGGAAAGAACGTATACGACGCGGCGGCGTTTATCAAGAACTTCGACCCGACGCGGCTCGTGCATTATGAAAGCATGTACGGCACGCTGGACGACACGCCGAACGACATTCTCGACATGGTTTCGCGGATGTACGTCCACCCCGATCACTTCATGGACTACCTGCCGGAGGGCGAGAACCGACCGTTCTTCCTCTGCGAGTACAGCCACGCGATGGGCAACGGCAACGGCGACATGGAGGACTACCACAACACCTTCCACTCGAACCCGCGCTTCCTCGGCGGCTGCATCTGGGAGTGGTGCGATCACGCCGTCATCCAGGGCGAGACGGCGGGCGGCAAGATAAAATACGGCTACGGCGGCGACTTCGGCGAGAAGCACCACGACGGCAACTTCTGCATGGACGGGCTCGTCTACCCCGACCGCACGCCGCACATCGGACTGCTCGAGACAAAGCAGGTCTACCGCCCCGTCCGCGTGACAAAGGGCGAGAAGCCGGGCGAGTTTGTCTTCTCGAGCGTGCTCGCGTTTGAGAACGCCGGCGACCACCTCGACTGTGAGTACGAGATAACCGAGCTCGGAAACCCGATAGCGTCGGGCAGCGTCGAGTTCTCGGTCGAGCCGATGGGCAGCACCGTCGTGAGCATCCCCGAGGCGGCGAACGTCGACGGCAAGAGCGTCTACATCACCTTCAGCTTCACCTCGAAGCGGGACACGATGTGGTGCGAGCAGGGCTATCCGATAGCCGACGACCAGATTTGTCTCGTCGAGAAGATAGCCGACCACAAGCACTCGGGCGGCGAGGTGGAAGTCCGCGAGGACGCGCTCACCTTCGTCATTACCGCGTCGGACACCGAGTATGTCGTCGACCGCAGGCACGGCTGCCTCTCGTCGATAAAGAAGGGCGGCGTCGAGCAGCTCGACCGCCCGATGGAGCTGAACTTCTTCCGCGCGCCGACCGACAACGATATGCAGCTGAAAGAAAAGTGGTATCGCGCGCACCTGAACGACTACACGACAAAGGTCTACTCGACCTCGGTGGAGAAGTCGAAGGACGGCGCGACGGTGAAAATTTCGCACTCGTTCGGCTGGAATATCCTTCAGCCGTTCGCCCGCGCCGAGACGCAGCTCCACTTCTATGGCGACGGCGCGCTGCGGGTGACGGTCGACGCCGAGACCTCGAACAAGGTGGAGATGCTCCCCCGCTTCGGGCTTCGGTTCTTCCTGCCAAAGCGATACGACGTTGCGCGCTACTACGGCTACGGTCCGTTCGAGAGCTACATAGACAAGCACCGCGCGTCGGTCATGGGCGACCACGTCGAGCTTATCGAGGACATGCACGAGGACTACATCCGCCCGCAGGAGAACGGCTCACACTACGGCTGCAAGTTCGCCGAGGTGATAAGCCCGAACGCGACGATACGCTTCGAGCACGCCGACGGCTTCTCGTTCAACGCGAGCGAGTACACGCAGGAGGAGCTTGCGGCGAAACCGCACAACTATCAGCTTGAGAAGTGCGCGTCGAACGTGATATGCGTCGACGCGGCGATGGCGGGCGTGGGCACCGGCTCGTGCGGACCGCAGCTCGACGAGAAGTACCGCATCCCGCTGCCGAAGCTGCATCTCGACATAATCATCTCGGTGAACTGAGCGCGCTCTTGAAAAATCTCCGGAAATCTGGTATAATCAGTTAAACAAATTTTTGGAGGTGTATCTATGGCACTCATCACCGCGTCATTCATGTCAAAATCGCTCATGCGCACCGTTCCGGTCAACATAATCATGCCGACCGACAAGCTGACCTTCCCCGGACAGCCCGAGCCGTCAAACGAGCCGAAAAAGCTGCTCGTGCTGCTGCACGGCGTGTTCGGAAGCTACGTCGACTGGGTCACCGGCACGCGCGTCCAGGCGTTTGCCGAGGCGCACGACCTCGCCGTCGTGATGCCGTCGGGCGACAACAAGTTCTACTGCGACTCGCAGATAAGCGGCGACCGCTACGGCACTTTCACCGGCGTCGAGCTGGTCGACTTCATGCGAAAGACCTTCAACGTCTCGAAAAAGCGCGAGGACACCTACATCGCGGGTCTGTCGATGGGCGGCTTCGGCGCTATCGTCAACGGACTGCGCCATCCCGAGACCTTCGGCTGCATAGCGGGACTGTCGTCGGGGCTGATAAAGCAGAACATCCTGAGCTCGGTGGACGAGCCGGGACACGACATCTTCACCCGCACACAGTACCGCGCGATATTCGGGCTGGATAAGATCGAGGACTATAACGGCTCGGAAAACGACTACGATGCGCTTGCCGACAAGGTCGCGTCCGACCCGAACAAGCCGAAGATCTACCTCTGCTGCGGGCTTCAGGATTGGCTTCTCGAGCCGAACCGCGCCTATCGCGACAAGCTGAAGGGGCTCGGCTACGACGTAACCTGGGCGGAGAGCGCCGGCGGTCACACCTGGGAGTTCTGGAGCGAGTACATCGAGAAGGTCATAAACTGGCTGCCGCTCGGTGGCAGCAACGCGGGTATTTCCAGCGGCAACGTTGGGATATAAAAGCCAACTTTTGGCTATCATAAAAGGCGAAAGGAGTGTTTTTCGATGAAGTACGTCTGCGATGTGTGCGGATGGGAGTACGACGAGGAAGCCGGATCGCCGGAGAACGGCATAGCGCCCGGCACCAAGTTTGAGGATCTGCCCGACGACTTTGTCTGCCCGCTCTGCGGAGTCGGCAAGGACAGCTTCTCCAAGCAGTAATCAAGCATGAAAAAAGGGAGTCACCGAGAGGCGACTCCCTTTTTTTGTGGCGCAAAAGCGGATAGTGTGGTATAATCGGTCTGTATGGTATAAGTTTTCGCGAAAAAGTTTATGAATTGTTTATATCTGCTTTATGCCATTGTTAGCCCTGTGGTGTATGATATATCCAGAAACCCGAAAGGAGAATCACTATGAGACAGAACAAACACTTCGTCACGATAGTCTGTCTGATACTCGGAGCGGTCCTGCTCTGCTCGGCGGCGGTCGCCAACATCGGCAACGCCGGCGGCTACGAGGCCTATAAACAGGGGCTTCTCGGACTGCTGAACATGGACAGCTACTCCGGTCACGGAGGCATCGAGCTGACGCTGGACGGCACAAGCCTTGTCACCGCGCGCTACGTCGAGAAGTTCAACAAGGGCGCGAAGGCGGGCGAGGCGATAAGCTACGTAAGTCTGGACGGCTACTCGGAGATGTTCGACATGACCGACAGCGGCTACGAGAACTGGCACGTCGTCAATCCCGAGGACCACATCACCGAGACGCCGTACACCTACTACGAATACGAGGCAAACAGCGACTCGTGGTACATCGACACCGGATACAGCACGGGCAGCATATTCAGCGACTTTAACATCGACACGACGAGCGAGTATGAGCAGAAGATGCTGCACATCGCCGAGCTTGCGGTGGATATGTTCGTCGGTGATCTCAAGAACAACTTCGTCTATCTCGGCAGCGAGGACGGACTGAGATACTACCGCATATCGCTGAGCGGCGATCAGCTTCCCGAGATAGTGCAGGCGGTCATGTCGCTCGCGTTCGACAACGAGTCGGTGTCCAGCATACTCTACGGCTCGTCCTCGATGGTCGTAGCCGCGATAGACATGCCCGAGGATGTCAGATACGGCGACGGCTACTACACCGCGCGGCGCGAGGCGTGGGATGAGCTGTACGAGCGCGGCGACGCGGGCGTGGCGGTGATAAACAAGGACCTGTCGATAAGCTGGTACCCCACCGCGCAGGACTATCTCAAAACCATCGGCGAGATAGATCTCGATAAGCTGATTTTCCCCCTGCTTCGCGACAACAGCGAGCTGCTCTTTGCTCTGCTCGACGGCGAGCCGAGGATAACCAACGTGTCCTGCGACCTCGCGATAGACTCGCAGGGTCGGCTGATGAAGAACACGCTCGGCGGCTCGATAGAGTTCAGGCTGATAGACGGACGATGGCACGAGGCGACGCTCACGATAAACGGCGAGTTCGACAGCCGCGACGAGGCGGCGATAGAGCTTCCGGTGGTAAACCCGAACGCCGCGCTGATACAGGATCACTCGCAGAGCTGCGAGGAGAACAACTACGAGTACACCGTGACCGAGAACGGACGCACCACCACCTATCACAGCACGATACACGCGTCCTCCGACTACGGCTTCTACGAGCGCTTCGACCGCGCGGCGTCGCTGCACGACTACGAGCTTCTCCAGTATGTGTTTGACATCGGAAACTCTATGGACAACGCGCTTGTCCTCCACTCCGGCGATGACCTGACCGACACCGCCGGCTACTATGAGATAATGCCGGACGCCTACGTCAGCGCGGTCGAGTTCGACACCCTGTGCGACAAGTGGTTTGTCGACGCCCAAACGATAGCCGACTACGCAAACTTCCTTAGCATATCCCCCGACTCGCTGATGAACGCGCTGCTCGAGGCGTACTCGAACATCACCGGCAAGCCTTTCGAGGGCGACCACGCGCAGTTTGAGGGTGTCCACACCGTAAACATAATCGACGACTACACGTTCGAGTACGGTCCGTTCGGATTTGTCACGCTGTTCGCCAGCAACATGGGTCTTGACCTCCGCTTCGAGCCGCTGTACGCGGACGATTTCACCGACGAGAACATCGGCGACTTCTATATCGCCGACGCGAAGCACACCGGCGCGAAGTTCGGCATCGTGGCTGTGTCGGCGGATGACCTGACAAACGTCTACTACGCGATGAACGACTATGAGGCGGTCGAGCCTATCGCCTCGTCGCTTGGGCTCACCTACGAGGAGGCGAACGAGATGTTCGCCGCGGCGTACAAGTGCATACAGGAGCGCTCGGAGGTGTTCGGCGTGCCGGAGGGCGTGACCCTTCTTCCGGACAGCGGCGGCATCTACCGCGTAGGCGAGATCGTGACCGAAGGCTAAAACGAAATATCCGCAAATTCACCCGAAACCGAAGGCGTCCCCCGCCCTCGGTTTCGGCGTCGATATAAGAGGTGAAAGCATTTGAACGAGACGAATATCACGACCGCCGCGCCGATACTCCACATCGAGAACATGACCAAGCTCTACTCGAACGGACGCGGCGTGCGCGACATAAACTTGGACATCTACCCCGGCGACATAGTCGGTCTGCTCGGCCCTAACGGCTCGGGCAAGACGACGATAATGAAGGTGGTCGTCGGGCTTTGCCATGCTCAGAGCGGCGTGTGCGACGTTTTCGGGCATCCGATAGAGCGCGAGTACGAGCAGGCGGCGGCGCAGATGAGCTGTCTCATCGAGTCGCCCGCGCTGTACGAGAACCTGTCCGCCGAGAAGAACCTGATGCTCGCCGCGCGGGTGCGTGGACTCGGAAAGCAGGACGCGCTGAACGCGCTGCACATGGTGCATCTCGACGGCTACGAGCGGGACAAGGTGGGTCGCTTCTCGCTCGGCATGAAGCAGCGGCTGGGGCTTGCGATAGCGATGCTCGGCGACCCGAAGTTCATAGTGCTCGACGAGCCGATAAACGGACTTGACATCGAGGGCATAGTCGAGACGCGCGAGATGATCGTCCGCGCCGCGCGCGAGAAGGGATGCGCGTTTTTGATAGCCAGCCACCTCGCGGCGGAGATTGAGCGCACCTGCAACAAGGTCGCGGTCGTACACGAGGGCGAGCTGTTCAGCTTTACGACGATGGATGAGGCGCTGCGCCGCAGTCCCACGCTCGAGGACTACTTCCTCGAGGAAGTTCGCAAAAAGCGCGGCGGCGCGCTGTAAGGAGGCAGGTTATGCAGCTGTTTATGGGTGTTTTTCGCGGCGAGATAGCAAAGCTCGCGGCGCGCAAAAAGTACATAGTGTTTCTTGTAATCGAGGTGCTGATATGCGCCATCGTCCTGCTCGTCCAGATGGCGGTGGAGCACGCGAGCGGCATAGGTCTGCGCGGACTGAACCTGCGCATGATGCTGCTCGGCTTCTTCATCTCGATATACATTCCGCTGATAATCTTCATGGGCGCGTGCGACCTGTTCTCGAGCGAGGTGTCCGAAAACTCGATGCGCGCGTCGCTCATGCGTCCCGCGAGCCGATTCAAGGTGTTCTTCGCAAAGACGCTCGCGGTATATCTGCTCGGCGTTTGCTATCTGTTCGCGCTGTTCTTCGTGACGGTGATACTCGAGATAATCGGCGGGTCGAGCCTGCACGGCTTCTTCTCCTCCTTCGGCGCGTATCTGCTCGACGCGATACCGCTGCTGGTGATGGCGCTGATGGCGGTGTTTGTCAACCAGCTCACCCGCTCGTCCACGCTCGTTATGCTGATATGCATAATCGTGCTCGTCGGGTCGTATGTCGCAAACCTCTTTCTGCCGCAGGTGGGCGCGGTGCTGTTCACCAGCTACGGTCAGTGGCACAATCTCTGGATAGGCACCACCCTCCCCTTCGGCGCGATGATAATGAAGATAGGCATGCTGCTCGGCTATGGGATGCTCTTCTTCTGCGGCGGCTACTACATCTTCGAGCGAAAGGATATGTGATAGTTTGACACTGAAAAAGCGGCTGGTCATCACGATACTGCTGATGGTGCTCATCCCCGCTATGCTGCTCATGCTGCTCGCCTCCGCGATGTACGCCGCGTACGTCTTCGGCGAGCCGAAATCGCCGGCAGATATACAGCTGAGCGCGCCGCCTATCGTCGCCACCGAAAACGGCGAGTTTGTCGTCCTGCCGGACAGCGAAGCGATAACCGTGTCGCCGAGCGGCGGCGGAGATAACAACTACCGCAACTTCTCGGGCGAGCAGGAGTTCTCGCGCCAGATGCGCCCGGGAAACCGGCTGTTCGGATACCTGCTCGCGTTCGGCATAGCCGCGCTGGTGCTCATCGCCGCGTCGTTCGCGTGCGGGGTCATCTATCTCTCCCGAAAGATACTGCCGCCGATGAAGGAGCTGAGCCGCTCCGCTCGGCGGATAAGCTCGGGCGACCTCGACTTCGACATACTGGGCAGCAACATCGCGGAGGTGCAGGAGGTGTGCACCGCGTTTGACGAGATGCGCCGCCGCCTTCGCGACCAGGTCGCCGAGAACATCCGCTACGAGCGCGAGCGAAACCTGATGCTCGCCCACATATCGCACGACCTGCGCACTCCCGTCACCGCGATAAAGGGCTACGCCGAGGGTCTTATTGACGGTGTCGCGTCCACCCCCGATATGCAGCGCCGCTACGCCGAGACTATCGAGCAGAAGGCGCAGACGATGGAGCGGATGATAGAGCAGATGTCCAACTTCTCCGAGCTGGAGCTCGGTCGGATGAGCTTCGACTTTGTCACCGGCGACATATTCGACTATCTCCGCACCCTCTGCGACGACTTCCAAATCGACCTCGAGCGCGTCGATGCCGACTTCGAGGCGGTCATTCCCGACGAGAAACTGGACGTGCGGCTCGACCCCGAGAAGCTCGGCAGGGTGTTCCAAAACATACTCTCAAACGCGATAAAGTACCGTTCACCCGAGCGAAAACTCAGCGTCAAGCTCACCGCCGAGCGCACCCCCACCGGCGTCCATATCATCATATCGGACAACGGGCGCGGCATTGCTCAGAGCGACGCGGAGAAGGTGTTCGAGGGCTTCTACCGCGGCGACCCCGCTCGGACGGCGGGCGCGGCGGGGCACGGCTTGGGGCTTGCGATAGCCCGTCAGATAATGCAGAAGCACGGCGGTCGGATATGGATAACCGGACGCGCCGGCGAGGGAACCGACGTACACATCACGCTTATCAAGAAGGAGGACGCCCATGCGGATACTGATAATTGAGGACGAACAGTCGATAGCCGAGCTTGAGCGCGACTATCTGCAGATAAGCGGCTTCGAGTGCGACATCGCGGGCGACGGCGAAAAGGGGCTTGAGCTTGCGCTCGCGACCGACTACGACCTGATAATTCTCGACCTCATGCTGCCCGGACTGGACGGCTTTGAGGTCTGCCGCCGCATCCGCGAGAAGAAGGAGACCCCGCTGATAATCCTGTCCGCCAAGAGCGAGGAGTTTGACAAGGTGCGCGGGCTTGGACTCGGCGCGGACGACTACATGACAAAGCCGTTCAGCCCGGGAGAGCTTGTCGCGCGGGTGAAAAACCACATCGACCGCTACTCGCGCCTGGTCGGTGTCCACCGCTCGAACGTGCTCAAGATTCGCGGGCTCGAGATCCACCGCGACGCGCGCAAGGTGATGATGAACGGCCGCGAGCGCAATCTGACCGCCAAGGAGTTCGACCTGCTGCTCTTCCTCGCTGAGAACCCGAACAAGGTGTTCAGCCGCGACGCGCTGTTCGACCGCATATGGGGCATGGACGCGCTCGGCGACGTCGCGACGGTCACCGTCCACGTCCAGCGGGTGCGCGAGAAGATTGAAGAGGACACTCAGAACCCGCAGTACATCGAGACGGTGTGGGGCGCGGGCTACCGCTTCCGCGCATGAGCGAGCTTATCATACCGACCGCCTGCACGCTCTGTCCGCGCCGCTGCGGAGCCGATCGCACGGTTTCGCTCGGTCACTGCGGAGGCGGGTCGAAGGTCAAGGTCGCCCGCGCCGCCGCTCACTACTGGGAGGAGCCGTGCATAAGCGGCACACGCGGCTCTGGCGCGGTGTTCTTCTCCGGCTGCGCGCTCGGCTGCGTATTCTGCCAGAACCGCGAGATATCGGCGGGAAACTTTGGCAGGGAACTGACCGTCGACGAGCTTGCCGACGTGTTCCGCCGCCTCGAGTCGACCGGCGTGCACAACCTGAACCTCGTCACGGCGGGACATTACGCGCCGTGGGTGGTCGCCGCCCTTGAGCGTGCAAAGCCGCGGATTCCGGTCGTATGGAACAGCGGCGGCTACGAGTCGCTCGACACGCTGCGTATGCTAGACGGGCTTGTGCAGGTCTACCTCCCCGACCTGAAATATCGCTCGGACGCGCTCGCCGCAAGGTATTCGGGCGCAGGCGACTACTTTGAGCGCGCGGCGGCGGCGATAGTCGAGATGCACCGCCAGGTCGGGGCGTGCGTGTTCGATGACGACGACATCCTGCAAAAAGGAGTGCTCGTGCGGCACCTCGTGCTTCCGGGACACGCGGACGACAGCATCGCCGTGTTCGAGACGCTCTGCGACCTCGTCCCGCCCGACGAGATCCTGGTCGGACTGATGAGCCAGTACACCCCGCCAGCCGCTGCGCCGCAAGGGTTCCCGCCCGAGCTTGCCCGCCGCGTGACACCCGACGAGTACGCGCTGGTCGCCGACGCGGTGGAGGCGCTCGGCTTCGAGGGATACGAGCAGGGCGCGGAAAGCGCCGACGAAGCGTACACCCCGCCGTTCGATTTGGAGGGACTTTAATGCGATATTTTCTTGAAGTTTTACCGTTTGCACTGATAGTTACCGCACTTTTCGAGCTGTTTCGCTATCTGTGGTTGAAAAAGCGCGGTCGGCGGCGCAGAACGCTGTCGCGCGAGCTGTCGCTCGGACTGTTCTCCTGCTACCTCGCGGGGCTGTTCGGGCTTGTCTGCACGCCCGCAAACACCTGGTCGTATCTGTTCTACTTCCTGCGGCATGGACAGTCGGGCGGAGAACTTGCGCCGCTATTTTCCGGCGAATTTAACCTGATTCCGACGATTTTCAAGTACATAAGCGGCGAATACACAAGCGACGGCTGGGTGTGGTCGATGCTGCTCGGCAACGTCGTGATGTACCTGCCGATGGGCTTTCTCGCGATGTGGGTGCTGCCCCGCGCGACCTATCTGAAGGCGATCGCGCTCGGGTTCAACATCTCACTTGTGACCGAGCTTTTCCAGCCGATAGTCGGGCGCAGCTTCGACACCGACGACCTGATCCTTAACGGAATAGGCGTGGTCGTCGGCGCGGCGCTGTATCTGCTGTTTCGGAAACTTTTTCCGAAGATAAACCTGCTGAAAAACGAATCGGACGGATAATCCGTCCGATTTTTTGTCACTTGCCGAGCACGAATTTCGAGGTGTCCGGCGCGTTGTTGTTCTGGTGGAAGATGAACACCGCGGCGTCGGCGTCCGCGAGTATCGCGTCGACATCCGCCGGCTGCTCGAACCGCACGTCGACCACCACAAGCTCGCTGAAAACCGCGCTCAAAATGTCGGTCATCGCGTTTTCGAGCGAGTCTTTGAACACGACCACCCGCATGTCCCCCGCCGCGTTAGCGTTCTCCACGCGGTAGCAGGCGAAGTTCAGGGTGTAGGCGCTGCCGTAGTCGACGACCGGCTCGCCCTCCCCTGCCGCGACTATCTTGCTCCGCTCGACCGACTCGCTCGAGTCTAACGACTTGTAGTATCGCATACCGGACACGTCCTTCGGCGCGTAGACGACCACCGGCTGCGTCTCGGGTATCAGATAGCTGAACCGCCGTGAGAGGTCGCCGTGATACTCCGCGTCCCATTCGCTGCGCTCGACTAGGTCGGAGAGTTCGACCGACGGCATTATCCCCGCGTCCGCCATGTCCGAAAGCAGCTGCTCAGCCGCGGCGTAGGCGCCGTCGCCGTTCCAGTGGAAGTCGGTCGCGTACCACTGGCTCATGCGGGTCGCCTCGTCCTGCTCCGCCATCGCGCCCGCTATGTCGCTGACAAGCACCGACGAGCCGTCGAACGCCGCGAGGTATTTCTGTCGATTCGCCTCGCTCGCGTCGTCGACATGCAGCGACGGCTCGATCTCGACGAGGTAGTTCTTGACCGGAAGCATCGCGAAAACCGTGGGTATCCCGCGCGCCGCAACGCTTTCGGTCGCTGTCACAAACTCGCGGCGATCGTTCTCGAACGCCTCCAAGCCCTTCCCCGTCATGGCGTACGTTCGGCTGAATATCCAGTCGCCCTCGACAAACACATCGCGGGTGAATGTCTTGTGCTGCAACAGTTCCAGCCGCGAATACGCCTTTAGAAACTGCGAGCGCGCGGGGAACTGGTCGACCGCGTAGTCCTCAAGCCCGCTTATCGTCCAGTCGAGGTGCTCAAAGTTTATGTTCGGTCGCTGCGCCAGATAGCGCGCCTCCGCCTCCGAGTATTCGTTGTCGGCATCGACAAAGCTCCACGCCGCAAAAAATATCAGCGCGAAAAAGAAGGGTATTATCGCCAGAAGCGGCGCTTTTGTCGATTTTTCACTGCGTTTCGTGTCCATATTTCGCTCCTAGAATCGGAAGTAGATGAACGGATTGTAGGTCGAGTTGACGAGCATTATCGTGCAGACGGCGAGGCTCAGCCAGCAGACCGCGCCGCGCAGCAGCCATCCGAGGTTCGTGTCCTCGCCGAGCCGCCGACAGCCGCCTATCCGTCGCGCGACCGTTCGCACAAGCGGAGTTGCGCCTATCGCCGCGACGATGAGCGCCGGCAGATAGTCGTGCAGATAGACGATCGCCATAGAGTTCGCAAATCCGTTCGCGCCCAGCATCGCCGCAAAATAGCTCGTAACCCCCGCGAAGCCGTCCGCGCGGAAGAACACCCAGCCTACCATCACCAGAAGCAGGGTCAGGATGTGGCGAATCGCCGACGGTATCCGCTCGAGCCGCTCGCCGCCGACGCACTTTTCGACGGTCAGCAGCACGCCGTAGTACACTCCCCAGAGGAGGAATGTCCATCCCGCGCCGTGCCACAGTCCGGTCAGCGCCCAGACGATGAGGATATTGCGTATCTGAACAGGCAGTCCACGGCGGCTTCCGCCGAGCGGGATGTAGACGTAGTCGCGGAAGAACGAGCCGAGCGAGATGTGCCACCTCCGCCAGAACTCGGTTATCGACTTCGACACATACGGATAGTCGAAGTTTTCGAGGAAGTCGAACCCGAGCATCTTTCCGAGCCCTATTGCCATGTCCGAGTATCCGCTGAAGTCGAAGTATATCTGAAGCGTGTAGGCGAATATGCCGAGCCACGCGGTCAGAGCGGGAGTCAGTGTGCCGTCGAACGCCGCGTCCGCCATCACCGCGAGCGAGTTTGAGACAAGCACCTTCTTCGCGAGTCCGACCGAGAACCGCAGCAGCCCCTGCCCGACCTTTTTTACAGTTATCTCGCGGCGCTCGATCTGCTCCATCACCGTCGTGTAGCGCACTATAGGTCCGGCTACCAGCTGCGGGAACGCCGAGATGTAGAGCGCCACTTTGAGGATGTTCTTCTGCGCCGGAGCGTCCTCGCGGTAGACGTCTATGACGTAGCTCATTGCCTGGAAGGTAAAGAAGGATATGCCGAGCGGCAGCGCGATGTTCGGCACAGGCAGATCGACGCGGAGCAGCAGTCCGAGCGAGCGTACCGCAAATCCCGTATATTTGAACGCTCCGAGCAGCGCAAGGTTGAAGACTATCGAGACGACAAGCCACGCCTTTTTGTGCTCTCCGCATGAGACGAGCCGTCCGAAGATGTAGTTTAACGCGATAGAGCCGAGCATCAGCGGAAGATAGCTAAGCTCTCCCCAGGCATAGAAAAACAGGCTTGCCGCAAGGCAAACCGTGTTTTTCCATCCGCGCGGCACCAGCCAGTAGACGAGCATTACCGCGGGCAGGAAGTAGTATAGAAACGGTATCCCGCTGAAAACCATACGCCCTCCGTGAAACCGAAGCTATCGCTATTTTATCACGCTCGGGCGGCGAGGTCAAGCGTTCGCGGAAGCTCGATTTTTCGTGCCGCGCGCCATCAAAACGAACAGGACGGTGGCGACCGCCGCGACCGCCGCGCCGAAGATGTAGAAACTCTGCACTCCGAACGCGTCGATGAGGAATCCGCCCACCAGGCTGCCCACGACACCGGTCACCGACCCGACCGCGCTCAGCATAGCCTGCGCGGTGGAACTGAGGCGCTCGGGCGCGAGCGAGAATACGAAGGTCGCGCTCGCGGCGTAGTACAGTCCCGCGCCCGCGCCGTCGCAGACTATTGCCGCCGCCATTATCTGCCAAAGCGACGTCGCGAACACATACACGACCGACTCGAGCGCGAACAGCGCGAACGCCGCCATGATTATGGTTTCGAGCTTGAAACGCTTGCGCAGGAAGGGTATCAGCACCATGAACGGCACCTCGACGAACGCCTTCGTGCCGTTGACCAGACCTATTTTCGCGCCGTCCTCGCCTATGCTCTCGAGCAGCTTCGGCCAGAAAGTCGAGTTGCAGTTGAGGACGATGCACGCGAATATCGACAGCAGGAAGAAGGTCATCAGCCGCCAGTTTCCGAACAGCTCGCCGAAATGCATCTCGCGCAGCGGTATCGCCGGCTTCTTCTCGGTCTTTTCCCCCTTTGTCGCGCGGAGGATGAGAATTATCGTCGGGATGGCGAACACCACCGCGATGTAGAAGGTTATCCACGCGCCGGTGTGCGGTATGATGAATCCGAGCGCTATCGAGGCGAGCGCGAAGGACAGCGATCCCGCCGCCCGCAGGACGCCGAAGTTTATGCCGGTGCGCTCCGACTTGTCCAAAAACACGCTCTGCATAAGCGACATGACCGGCATACGGAAGAAGAACGCCATCGGGATTATCGCCAGCACTATCGGGAACGCGCCGACGTGGATGCTCTCGAGCAGCGGCACCGAACCGTAGAGCGCCGCGCCCGCAATCGCGCAGAGCACGATGACCTTAACCACCGAGCGCCAACGGTCGGCGAGCATTCCCCACAGCGGCGCCGCGAAGATTCCGAGCGCCGAGTTTACCGCCGCGATCGTGCCTATCTGCGACGACGAGTATCCCCGCGAGCCCAGATATACCGCGAGGTATCCGACCGCCGCCGCGTTTGCGATGTAGTAGCTGAAGTTCGCGCCCGCGAGCTGCATCGTAAGTATCCGCTTCGCTTTAGCGGTTATGCCGCCTTCCCCTTGAACAGCGGCGCTCTTTGTCTCTGCCATATTCCGTTCCCTCCCCGATTATGCCCCTGATTTATCTACATTTTAGCACACTTGTTCGGGAATGCCAAGCGGGATATACAAAAAGACAGGGCATAAAGCCCTGTCTTTTTAAGCGATTTGCTAGGTTCGAGGGAAATTACTTGTCCTCGATGTCGATGACGACGCCCGAGCCGACGGTGCGGCCGCCCTCGCGGATAGCGAAGCGGAGTCCCTTCTCGATAGCGATCGGGGTGATCAGCTCGACCTTCATGTCGACGTTGTCGCCCGGCATGCACATCTCGGTGCCGTCCGGCAGAGTGATGACGCCGGTAACATCGGTGGTGCGGAAGTAGAACTGCGGGCGATAGTTCGAGAAGAACGGCTTATGACGTCCGCCCTCGTCCTGCTTCAGAACGTAGACCTGACCGACAAACTTGGTGTGCGGATGGATCGAACCCGGCTTGGATATGACCTGTCCGCGCTCGACCTCGTTCTTCGCGATGCCGCGCAGCAGCATGCCGATGTTGTCGCCCGCCTCTGCGAAGTCGAGCAGCTTGCGGAACATCTCGATGCCGGTGACGACGGTCTTGCGCTTCTCGTCCATCAGACCGACTATCTCGACTTCCTCGTTCATCTTGACCTGGCCACGCTCAACACGGCCGGTAGCGACGGTGCCGCGTCCGGTGATGGTGAAGACGTCCTCGACCGGCATAAGGAACGGGAGGGTGTCGTCACGCGGCGGGGTCGGGATATAGCTGTCAACAGCGTCCATGAGCTCCTTGATGCAGGCATACTCCGGAGCGTTCGGGTCGGTCGACTCGCTGACGAGCGCGTTAAGAGCCGAGCCCTTGATTATCGGGGTGTCGTCGCCCGGGAAGTCGTAGCTCGAAAGCAGCTCGCGGATCTCCATCTCAACCAGCTCGAGCAGCTCGGGGTCGTCGACCTGGTCGCACTTGTTCATGAACACGACGATCGCCGGAACGCCGACCTGACGGGCGAGCAGGATGTGCTCACGGGTCTGCGGCATAGGACCGTCGGCAGCCGAAACGACCAGGATGCCGCCGTCCATCTGAGCGGCGCCGGTTATCATGTTCTTGATATAGTCGGCGTGACCCGGGCAGTCGACGTGCGCATAGTGACGCGCGTCGGTCTCATACTCGACGTGAGCGGTGTTGATGGTTATGCCGCGCTCGCGCTCCTCCGGAGCCTTGTCGATCATGTCGTAAGCCTCATACTGAGCCTTGCCGCTGAACGCCAGATACTTGGTGATAGCAGCGGTCAGAGTGGTCTTGCCGTGGTCGACGTGACCGATGGTGCCGATGTTAACATGCGGCTTAGTACGTTCAAACTTTGCCTTCGCCATTTGTATAATCCTCCTTATACAGACACGTTAGTAGTTTTTCCCTGCAATGCGCAAGGATATTGTACCGCAAAACCCTTGCATTTGCAATAGGTTTTTTTCAAAAATTAGTCCTTCTTCTGGCGCGAAGCCACGAGCTTCTCCTGAATGGACTTGGGCAGCTCGACATAGTGGCTCGGCTCCATGGTGTACTGACCGCGGCCCTGAGTGCGGCTGCGGAGATCGGTCGCGTATCCGAACATCTCGCTGAGCGGGACGAACGCGTCGATCTGCTGTGCGCCCGAGCGTGCCTCCATGCCGTTGACCTGTCCGCGGCGGCCGTTCAGGTCGCCTATAACGTCGCCCATGTACTGGTCGGGGACGTTGACAACGACGTGCATTATCGGCTCGAGGAGCACCGGATCCGCCTTCTGGCAAGCCTCCTTGAACGCCATCGAACCGGCGATCTTAAACGCCATTTCGGACGAGTCGACCTCGTGGTACGAGCCGTCGTACAGCGTGACCTTGACATCGACGACCGGATAGCCGGCGAGAACGCCCGACTGCATCGCGCCCTGGATACCTGCGTCGACCGAGGGGATGTACTCCTTCGGAACGGCGCCGCCCACGACAGCGTTGATGAACTCGTAGCCCTTGCCCGACTCGTTCGGCTCGACGATGATCTTGACGTGACCGTACTGACCCTTACCACCCGACTGACGGGCGTACTTGTGGTCGACGTCCGCCTTCTTGCGGATGGTCTCCTTGTACGCGACCTGCGGCGCGCCGACGTTTGCCTCCACCTTGAACTCGCGGAGCAGTCGGTCGACGATTATCTCCAGATGGAGCTCGCCCATGCCGGCGATTATCGTCTGTCCGGTCTCCTCGTCGGTGTAAGTGCGGAAGGTCGGGTCCTCCTCGGCGAGCTTGGAGAGGGCGATGCCCATCTTCTCCTGACCTGCCTTGGTCTTAGGCTCAATAGCGACACGGATGACCGGCTCCGGGAACTCCATCGACTCGAGGATTATCGGGTGCTTCTCGTCGCAGAGGGTGTCGCCGGTGGTGGTGTTCTTCAAACCGACCGCGGCTGCGATCTCGCCCGAATAGACCTCCTCGATGTCCTCGCGGTGATTGGCGTGCATACGGAGTATGCGTCCGATGCGCTCGCGATTGTCCTTGGTCGAGTTGTAGACCGAAGCGCCGGCGGTTATCGTGCCCGAGTATACGCGGAAGAAGCAGAGCTTTCCGACGTACGGGTCGGTAGCGATCTTGAACGCGAGCGCCGAGAACGGAGCCTTGTCGTCCGCCGGACGGCTGTCCTCCTCGTCGGTCTCGGGGTTGGTGCCCTTGATAGCCGGAATGTCGGTCGGGGCGGGCATGTAGTCGACGACCGCGTCGAGCAGCTGCTGAACGCCCTTGTTGCGATATGCGGTGCCGCAGAGCACCGGCACCATCTCGTTTGCGATGGTGCCCTTGCGGATGACGCGCTTGAGCTCGTCTATCGAAGGCTCCTCGCCCTCGAGATACTTCTCCATAAGCTCGTCGTCCAGCTCGCAGACGCCCTCTATCATCTTGTTGTGCCACTCGTTCGCCTTCTCTATCATGTTCTCCGGGATGGGCTCCTCCGAGAAGTCCTTGCCCAGCTCGTCATGGTAGATTATCGCGTGCATCTTCAGCAGGTCGATTATGCCGGTGAAGAAAGTCTCCGCACCTATCGGCAGCTGAAGCGGAATGGCGTTTGCGTGCAGACGGTCGTGCATCATGTCTACCACGTTGTAGAAGTCCGCGCCCATGATGTCCATCTTGTTGACGAACGCCATGCGCGGGACGCCGTAGTGGTCAGCCTGACGCCAAACGGTCTCGCTCTGCGGCTCAACACCGCCCTTTGCGCAGAAGACCGTGACCGAACCATCGAGCACTCGCAGCGAACGCTCGACCTCAACGGTGAAGTCGACGTGTCCCGGGGTGTCGATGATGTTTATGCGGTGATCCTTCCAGAAGCAGGTGGTAGCAGCCGACGTAATGGTTATGCCGCGCTCCTGCTCCTGCTCCATCCAGTCCATCGTCGCCGAGCCGTCGTGAGTCTCGCCGATCTTGTAGTTCTTTCCGGTGTAGAAAAGAATACGCTCGGTGGTCGTCGTCTTGCCGGCGTCGATGTGTGCCATTATGCCAATGTTCCTTGTCCGCTCAAGCGGGTAATCCCTTCCCATCTACGCTTCTACTCCTTTAACTGATTACCAGCGGTAGTGAGCGAACGCCTTGTTCGCCTCCGCCGCGCGGTGCATCTCTTCCTTACGCTTGAAGGCGTTGCCGAGGCTGTTCTCCGCGTCCATCAGCTCGCCTGCAAGTTTCTCCTTCATAGTGCGCTCGCTGCGGTTGCGCGCAAACTGGGTTATCCAGCGCAGCGCAAGCGTCTGACGACGCTCCGGGCGAACTTCCACCGGGACCTGATAGTTCTGACCGCCGACGCGGCGAGCCTTGACTTCAAGCACCGGCATTACGTTCTCGAGAGCAGCCTCGAACACCTCGACGGGGTCCTTGCCGGTCTTCTCGCGAACGATGTCAAATGCTCCGTAGACGACCTTCTGGGCGGTACCCTTCTTGCCGTCGAGCATAACACTGTTGATAAGCTTCGTAACAACCTTAGAGTTGTACATAGGATCCGGAAGCACGTCCCTTTTCGGGACAAATCCTCTTCTGGGCACTTATCTTCCCTCCTTCACAAAGAATATGAGATCATAGGTACTCGAAAAAAGAGTCTTTCCCGCAAAGCACCCACGTTTATATAAACGCGAGCACGAGCCGCGTGAAATGACTTGTCTGCGACGCGCAAAGGCTTATTTCGCCTTCGGACGCTTCGCGCCGTACTTGGAGCGCGCCTGCTTGCGGTTGGCAACACCCTGGGTATCGAGCGTACCGCGGATGATGTGATAACGCGTACCAGGCAGATCGCGGACACGACCGCCGCGGATCATGACCACCGAGTGCTCCTGAAGGTTGTGACCTTCGCCCGGGATGTAGACCGTAGCCTCCATGCTGTTCGACAGACGCACACGGGCGATCTTGCGCAGCGCCGAGTTCGGCTTCTTCGGGGTCATGGTACGCACCGCCGTGCACACTCCGCGCTTCTGCGGGGACGGCTGGTCGGTCATGCGATTCTTCAGGGTGTTGAAGCCCTTCTGCATCGCCGGAGCCTTCGACTTGTAGGTCTTGTCCTGACGTCCGTTGCGCACCAACTGGTTAAATGTAGGCATATTTTTCCTCCTTTCCTCCAAAGTTATATTCTTGACGGGAAATCGAATTATATCCCGCTAGAATCGGTGGTTTTGTCGGCTACGAGCGCAGCCACCGCCGCACCGACGGTTATGCCGCACAGCTCGCCGAGCCGCTTCATCGTCGGAACGCTCTCGCACACGACATGTTTCATGCGGCAGAGCGCTGTTATCTCGCGGCGAATCTGTCCCGACGCGTCCTGCGCGAGGTAGACCCTTGTCGCCTCCCCCTCGCGGAGCGCCCGTCTCGACTGCTTGAGACCGACGACTTTGTTCTTGGTGTTGAGTTCTTCTGGCATATCAATACCTCCGAAAGCGCACACGATAGATTTTATCACCGCTTTTCGGAAAAGTCAACACTTTATTCCTCGTTTTCCGAGTGATATCCCGTGGACGACGAGTCGATGGTCGGCGTAACGTCCGCTCCGCCGTGTGTCGCGGCAAACTGCTCGACCAGCTCCTGGAACTCGGGACGCACCGGCTCGTCGACCTCCATGTTGAAGTCGCGGTACATCTCCATGCCCGAACCGGCGGGCACGAGCTTGCCGATTATCACGTTCTCCTTCAGTCCGACGAGGTGGTCGACCTTGCCCTTGATGGCGGCATCGGTCAGCACGCGGGTGGTCTCCTGGAAGCTTGCCGCCGAGAGGAAGCTCTCGGTCGAAAGCGAAGCCTTGGTTATTCCCATCAGCACCGGACTCGCGACAGCCGGCACAAACTCGATGCCCTTTGCCGCGCAGTCAGCCTCGGCAGCCTTCTGGACATCCTCGAACTCGAGCACGTCAACCAGCGAGCCGAGCAGAAGGTCGGTGCTGCCCGGATCCTCCACCTTGACCTTGCGCATCATCTGGCGCACGATTATCTCGATGTGGCGGTCGTTGATGTCTATGCCCTGCTGGCGGTAGACCTTCGAGACCTCGCGTATCAGGTAGTTCTGCACCGCCGCCGGTCCCTTGAGACGCAGGACGTCGTGCGGGTTGAGCGCGCCGTCGGTCAGCTCGTCTCCCTGCTCGACCATGTCTCCGTCGCGGACTTTCAGCACCAGACCGAACGGGATGAGCATGTGGGTCACGTCGTTCGGGTCGTCGGGGTTGGTTATCGAAAGCCCGCGCTGTCCGGCACGGCGTATCTCCTCGCGATGGACGATGCCGCTCGCCTCCGCCATGATGGCAAGGCGCTTCGGACGGCGAGCCTCGAACAGCTCGGCAACACGCGGAAGACCCTGGGTGATGTCGTCGCCCGCAACGCCGCCGGTGTGGAAGGTACGCATGGTAAGCTGGGTGCCAGGCTCGCCTATCGACTGAGCGGCGATTATGCCGACCGCGTCGCCGACGTTCGCGGGCTGGTTGTAAGCGAGGTTCGAGCCGTAGCACTTGGCGCAGACGCCGCGGCGCGCGTGGCAGGTAAGCACCGAGCGTATCTTCGCCTCGGTCACTCCCGCGGCGACGACCTTCTCGACGTCGTCCTCGTTTATCATGTGGTCTACCGGAACGATGACCTCTCCGGTCTCGGGATGGACGATCGGCTCGACAAGGTAGCGTCCGCGCAGACGGTCGCCGAACGACTCGATGACGTGTCCGTTGTCCGATATCTCGCGCACGACTATGCCGTCGTTGCAGCCGCAGTCGACCTCGCGGATTATGACGTCCTGCGAGACGTCGACCAGACGGCGGGTGAGGTATCCCGAGTCGGCGGTGCGCAGCGCGGTATCGGCACCGCCCTTACGCGCCGAACGCGAGGATATGAAGTACTCAAGCACCGACAGACCCTCGCGGAAGTTCGCGCGTATCGGTATCTCTATCGTACGTCCGAGGGTATCCGCCATCAGTCCGCGCATGCCGGCTATCTGACGCAGCTGGTTTGTGTTGCCGCGCGCGCCCGAGTTAGCCATCATATATATCGGGTTCATCTCCTCGAAGTGCGCCTGCATCGCCTTAGTCACATCGTCGGTAGTCTTCTCCCACTCGCCTATGACCAGACGGCGGCGCTCCTCGTTGGTGATGAGTCCGGTCTCGTACTCGTCCTCGATGTCGCCGACGCGCTGCTCGGTCTCGCCTATTATCTGCCACTTCTCCTCCGGCACGACCATGTCGCTTATCGAGATGGTTATCGCCGACTTGGTGGAGTACTTGTAGCCAAGCGCCTTGATGTTGTCGAGCAGCACCGCGCTGTCCGCAAATCCGTGCTTGGATATGCAGCGGTCGATTATCTTCGCAAGCTCGCGGCTGCGCACCATGAACGATATCTCAAGGTCGCAGATGTGCTCCGGGTCGGAGCGGTCGACATAGCCGAGATCCTGCGGTATGACCTCGTTGAATATCAGGCGTCCGACGGTGGCGGGGACGGTGCGGGTTATCTGCTCACCGTTCACCTCGCGGGTGACGCGCACCTTTATCGGAGCGTGGATGCCAACGACGCCGTCGTTGTAAGCCATGAGCGCCTCGTTGACGTCGGCGAATATCTTGCCCTCGCCCGGCTCGCCCGCGTGGTCTATGGTCAGGTAGTAGGAGCCGAGGACCATGTCCTGCGTCGGCACGGTGACCGGCTTGCCGTCCTGAGGACGCAGCAGGTTGTTCGCCGACAGCATGAGGAAGCGCGCCTCGCTCTGTGCCTCCGCGCTCAGCGGGACGTGAATAGCCATCTGGTCGCCGTCGAAGTCCGCGTTGAACGCCGTGCAGACCAGCGGGTGCAGCTTTATCGCGCGACCCTCGACCAGCACCGGCTCGAACGCCTGGATGCCCAGACGGTGCAGCGTCGGCGCGCGGTTGAGCATGACCGGATGCTCGCTGATTATCTCCTCAAGCGCGTCCCACACCTCGTTGCGGGTGCGCTCGACCATCTTCTTCGCGCTCTTGATGTTGTTCGCCACGCCGTCCTCAACCAGCTTCTTCATGATGAACGGCTTGAACAGCTCGACCGCCATCTCCTTCGGCAGTCCGCACTGATATATCTTCAGCTCCGGACCGACGACTATGACCGAGCGTCCCGAGTAGTCGACGCGCTTGCCGAGCAGGTTCTGGCGGAAGCGTCCCTGCTTGCCCTTGAGCAGGTCGCTGAGCGACTTGAGCGCGCGGTTGTTCGGTCCGGTGACCGAGCGTCCGCGGCGTCCGTTGTCGATGAGGCTGTCCACCGCCTCCTGCAGCATGCGCTTCTCGTTGCGAACGATGATGTCCGGCGCCTCGAGCTGAAGCAGGCGGCGCAGGCGGTTGTTGCGGTTTATGACGCGGCGGTAGAGGTCGTTGAGGTCGCTTGTGGCGAAACGACCGCCGTCCAGCTGAACCATCGGGCGCAGCTCGGGTGGGATGACCGGCAGCACGTCGAGTATCATCCACTCCGGCTTGTTGCCGCTCTGACGGAAGCTCTCCGCGACCTCGAGGCGCTTGATTATGCGCATTTTCTTCTGACCGCTCGACGCCTCCAGCTCCTCGTGAAGCTCCTCGCAGAGCTTCTCCACGTCTATCTCCTGGAGCAGCTCCTTTATCGCCTCGGCACCCATTCCGGCACGGAAGTCGTCCTCATAGCGCTCGTACATATCGCGATACTCCTTCTCGGAGAGTATCTGATATTTGAGCAGCGGCGTGTCGCCCGGGTCGATGACTATATAGCTTGCGAAGTAGAGCACCTTTTCGAGCAGGCGCGGGCTCATGTCCAGCATCAGTCCCAGACGGCTCGGCGTGCCGCGGAAGTACCAGATGTGGCTGACCGGCGCGGCAAGCTCGATGTGTCCCATGCGCTCGCGGCGAACCTTGGCACGGGTGACCTCAACGCCGCAGCGGTCGCATATCTTGCCCTTGTAGCGCACCTTCTTATATTTTCCGCAGTGGCACTCCCAGTCCTTGGTAGGTCCGAAAATGCGCTCGCAGAACAGGCCGTCGCGCTCCGGCTTGAGCGTGCGGTAGTTTATCGTCTCCGGCTTCTTAACTTCTCCGTGCGACCATACGTCGCGTATAAGCTCGGGCGAGGCAAGGCCGATCTGTATCGCTTCAAAAGTATCGTGACTCATCTGCTCTTCTCCTTTTCCCGATTATTCAAGATCGAAAAGTTCATCGTCCGACGGTTCCTTCTCCTCCTCGGCAAAGTCGTCGCCGAGCATATCGTCGTAGTCGTCGTCCTCCGAGCCCTCGTCGCCCTCGTTGTCATACTCGTCGAGGTCGCTGTCGAAGCCGTCCTCCTCCACGTTGCGAACCATGTATCCGGCGGACTCGAACTCGCCGGCGTCACCGCGGTCACGGTAGCTGTCGCTGCGCTCGACCGCGCCGAAGCTGGTGTCCTCGTCCTCCTCCTTCAGCTCTATCTCCGCGCCGTCCTTGTCGAGCACGCGGACGTCGAGGCAGAGCGACTGGAGCTCGCGGATAAGAACCTTGAACGCCTCGGGCACTCCCGGTTCGGGGATGTTGTGACCCTTGACTATCGCCTCGTAGGTCTTGACGCGTCCCACAACGTCGTCCGACTTGACGGTCAGGACTTCGCGGAGGGTGTACGCCGCGCCGTAAGCCTCGAGCGCCCACATCTCCATCTCGCCGAAGCGCTGTCCGCCGAACTGCGCCTTGCCGCCGAGCGGCTGCTGGGTGACAAGCGAGTACGGACCGGTGGAGCGGGCGTGTATCTTGTCGTCGACCAGGTGGTGGAGCTTGAGGTAGTAGGCGTATCCTACGGTGACCGGGCTGTCGAACTTCTCGCCGGTGCGTCCGTCGTAGAGCACGCTCTTGCCGTCCTTGTTGATGCCGGCAAGCTCGAGCGTCTCCTCGATGTCGGTCTCGTCCGCGCCGTCGAACACCGGCGTCGCGACCTTCCAGCCGAGCGCCTGTGCCGCGCGTCCGAGGTGTATCTCGAGCACCTGACCGATGTTCATTCGGCTAGGAACGCCGAGCGGGTTAAGCACTATATCCAGCGGCGTGCCGTCGGGCAGGAAGGGCATATCCTCGCGCGGAAGTATGCGGGATATGACGCCCTTGTTTCCGTGGCGGCCTGCCATCTTGTCGCCGACCGAGATCTTGCGCTTCTGCGCGATGTAGCAGCGCACGACCATGTTCACGCCGGGGCTCATCTCGTCGCCCGCGTCGCGGCTGAACACCTTGACGTCGACGATTATGCCGCTCTCGCCGTGCGGAACGCGAAGGCTGGTGTCGCGCACCTCGCGAGCCTTCTCGCCGAATATCGCGCGCAGCAGGCGCTCCTCGGCGGTAAGCTCGGTCTCGCCCTTCGGGGTGACCTTGCCGACGAGTATGTCGCCCGGATGCACCTCCGCGCCGACACGGATTATTCCGCGGTCGTCGAGGTCCTTGAGGGTGTCGTCGCCGACATTCGGGATGTCGCGGGTTATCTCCTCCGGCCCGAGCTTGGTGTCGCGAGCCTCTATCTCGTGCTCCTCGATGTGTATCGAGGTGAAGACGTCGTCGGTGACGAGGCGCTCGCTGAGCAGTATCGCGTCCTCGTAGTTGTAGCCCTCCCAGGTCATGAAGCCGACGAGCACGTTGCGTCCGAGCGCAATCTCGCCCTCGGCGGTGGACGGACCGTCGGCGAGCACGTCGCCCTTCGCGACCGTCTGTCCCGCGTCCACTATCGGGCGCTGATTGACACAGGTGCCCTGGTTGGAGCGCATGAACTTGGTGAGCTTGTAAGTGACCGATCCGCGTCCGGTGTACTCGACGGTTATCTCGTCGGCGGACACGCTCTTCACAACGCCGTCGCCCTCGGCGAGCACGCAGACTCCCGAGTCGACCGCCGCCTTGTGCTCGATGCCGGTGCCCACTATCGGAGCCTCGGTCTTGAGCAGCGGCACCGCCTGCTTCTGCATGTTCGAGCCCATCAGCGCGCGGGTAGCGTCGTCGTTCTCGAGGAAGGGTATCATCGCGGTCGCGACCGAGACCATCATCTTAGGCGACACGTCGACATAGTCGACACGGCTCGGCTCGACCTCTATTATCTCGTTGCGATGGCGGCAGCTGACACGCGCGTTTTTGAAGTGCCCCTCGTTGTCCAGCTCGTTTGCCTGGGCAACGATGAACTCGTCCTCCATGTCCGCCGTCATATAGGTCACTTCGTTTGTGGCAAGTCCGGTCTCATGGTCGACGCGGCGATAGGGCGCCTCGACAAAGCCGTACTCGTTTATCCGCGCGAAGCTTGCGAGATAGTTTATAAGTCCGATGTTCGGACCTTCCGGGGTCTCTATCGGGCACATGCGGCCGTAGTGGCTGTAGTGGACGTCGCGCACCTCGAAGGTGGTGCGGTCGCGGGTAAGTCCTCCCGGTCCGAGAGCGGAGACACGGCGCTTGTGCGTCAGCTCGGCGAGCGGGTTGTTCTGATCCATGAACTGGCTGAGCGGCGAGGAGCCGAAGAACTCCTTTATCGCGGCGGTGACCGGACGGATGTTGACAAGCGACTGCGCGGTCACTTCGTTCGCGTCCTGTATGGTCATGCGCTCGCGGATGGTGCGCTCCATGCGGCTGAAGCCTATGCGCATCTGGTTCTGAAGCAGCTCTCCGACCGAGCGTATGCGGCGGTTGCCGAGGTGGTCGATGTCGTCCACGCCGCCCACGCCGTAGGGCAGGTTGAGCATGTAGTTTATCGACGAGAGCATGTCCTCGCGGATGATGTGCTTGGGCACGAGGCGGTCGCGGTTAGCCTGGACAGCCTCGATGAGCTCGTCGCCCGAGTACTGCTCCATAAGCTCGCGCAGCACCGGCAGGAAGACGCGCTCCTTGATGCCGACCGACGCGGGGTCGAAGTCGACAAAGTCGCCGAGGTTCACCATGTTGTTCGAGAACACCTTGACTTCGAGGGTCTCGTGCGCGGCGTCCTCGACCTCTATCCACGCCTCGTTAATGCCGCGGCGCTCGACGTCGAGAGCCTCCGCGCGGGTGAGTGTGTGACCCGCGTCGTAGACTATCTCGCCGGTCGACGGATCGGCAAGCGGACGGGTGAGCTTGCGTCCGGAGATACGACCGGACATCGCCAGCTTCTTGTTGTACTTATAGCGTCCGACGTTGGACAGGTCGTAGCGGCGCGAGTCGAAGAACAGACCGTTCAGCAGCGTGCGCGCCGACTCGGTCGTGGGCGGCTCGCCCGGGCGCAGACGGCGGTATATCTCGATGAGCGACTCCTCCGGAGTGGTGGACGAGTCCTTCTCGAGCGTGCTCAGCAGTATGCGGTCCTCGCCGAACATCTCCTTTATCTCCGCGTTGGTGGACACGCCGATGGCGCGGATGAACGCGGTTATCGGCAGCTTGCGGTTCTTGTCGATTCGCACCGAGAAGATGCCGGCGGGGTCGGTCTCATACTCGAGCCACGCTCCGCGGTAAGGGATGACGGTGGAGGCGTAGAGCAGCGGGTCGCTCTTTTCGTCTATCACGTTGAAGTAGATGCCCGGCGAGCGGATTATCTGCGAGATTATCACTCGCTCGGCGCCGTTTATAATAAAGGTGCCCGAGTCGGTCATGAGCGGGAAGTCGCCCATGAATATCTCGCTCTCCTTTATGTCCTCGGTCTCCTTGTTGCGAAGGCGAACCTTGACACGCAGCGGAGCGGCATAGTTGGTGTCCCGCTCCTTGCACTCCGCGACGCTGTACTTCGGAGTGTCCTCGAGCGTGTATCCGGCAAAGCTCAGCTCCAGATTGCCGCTGTAATCGGTTATGGTGCCGACGTCGCGGAACACCTCCTGAAGACCGGTCTCGAGGAACCACTTGTAAGAGTTCTTCTGCACCTCGAGCAGGTTGGGCATTTCGATGACGTCGCCGAGCCGCGCATAACTCTTTCGAGTCGTGCGTCCGTACTGTACGTCTTTCACTCGGTTGAGAACGTCCGGCATTCGATCACACTCCATTCTGATTTTTTCGATGCGTCCCAACGGTTTGGGCATCTTCTTCCACATTGAACGCCCGGGTCGGTTGCCGCATTTTCAAACTAATCTCTTTTCATGCCGCCACTTCTGTGATATACTAGCCACAGATGAAAAAGGGTACAAAGCTCCCTTCCCCCAGTAGGGCAATATAAAAGTATACTATAAAGAGCCTGGTTTGTCAACCAAGCTCTTTATTTTTGTCACTTTTCCCAAGTTAAGACGCGATTTTCCGTCGGTTATGCGCGGTTTTGCCAAATCGCACCGGTCAAACCCCGTCGAAAGCCGTCGTCACTTCAGGAAGTCCTCGTTCAGCGTCACATTGAAGTCCTTCGCGAGACGACGGAAGTCGTCCGAGCTTATCGAGCGCTTGCGTCCGCCCATCGAGATTATCTTGACGAGGATGTCGGCAGCCTTGTCCACCGTGTGCGCAAGACCGAACGCCATGTCGAAGTCCTCGCCGGACACGAACATTCCGTGGTGCGCCCAGATTATCACGTCGTAGGTCTTCATCTTCTCGCTGGAAGCGACGCCTATCTCGCGCCCGCCGGGCACCATCCACTCGATAACGCCCACGCCGGCGGGGAAGATTATCGGGCACTCGGTCATCGTGTCCCACAGCTCGCGCGACCACACCGCGTCATCCAGCGGCAGGACATAGCTGAGCGCTATCACGTTCACCGGATGGCAGTGGTAGATCACGCGGTTCTTTCCGCCGGTCGCCGCCGCCTTGACCGCGTGGTTGAGCAGATGACTCGGAAGCTCGCTCGTCGGGCGGCCGCCGTTTACCAGTCCCCAGACGATGCGGTAGTTCTCGCCCGCGCCGTCCACCTCCACTATCGCGGTGGCGTCCTCCGGCTGGCTCTTTGTGTTCTGGAAGAACTTGCCCGAGCCGGTGACCATGAAGAACTCACCCGCCATCGACGGTATCGCCGCGCCTATCTCCACCCACGGATTTTTATCGGTGAAGTCGCCGCGCACCTCCGCGACCTCCTCCGGACGGATGCGATAGCTCATGTTTCCGCCGTTGCGCTCGTGCCATCCCATCGAAAAGCAGCGCTCCGCCATGTTCAGAAATTCGTTTGCAAACTTGCTTTCAAGCACCTTCATCGTCTCTGCCCGCCTTTCAAAACCTTTTTCGCGGAAATATTGTACCACCGAACGCGGGCTTTGTAAAGCTCCTTGCGTGTCCTCTTTACTTGTGATACAATAAGAAAAACCGCATTTGGAGGCATTTCTGATGATACGTTTTTCCTGTGACTACTCGGAGGGCGCGCACCCTCGCATAATCGACCGCCTCGCCGCCACCAACTTCGAGCAGACGCCCGGCTACGGCACCGACGAGCACTGCGACGCGGCGCGCGGCTACATATCCAAGCTCTGCGGCGTTCCGTCCGAGCGGATACACTTCCTCGTCGGCGGCACGCAGACGAACTTCACCCTCATCGCGGCGGCGCTCCGTCCGTACGAGGGAGTCATCGCCGCCGAGACGGGGCACATAAACGTCCACGAGACCGGCGCGGTGGAGGCTACGGGTCACAAGGTCATCGCGCTTCCCGGAATCGACGGCAAGCTGGACGCCGCCGCCGTCGAAGCCGCGTTTGTCGACCACGAGAACGACGAGACGCACGAGCACATCGTCAAGCCCGCGCTCGTCTACATATCCGAGTCTACCGAGGTCGGCACCGTCTACTCGCTTAGCGAGATAAAGGCTATATACGACGCGGCTCACCGCCACGGGGCACGGCTGTACATCGACGGCGCGCGCCTCGGCTACGCGATGGCGTCGAGCGACTGCGACTTTGACTTGAAGGCGCTCGCGGGCGTGTGCGACGCGTTCTACATCGGCGGAACGAAGGTGGGCGCGCTGTTCGGCGAGGCGCTGGTCATCGTCGACGAGAGCCTGAACCGCGACTTCCGCTACATGATAAAGCAGCGCGGCGGGATGCTCGCCAAGGGACGGCTGCTCGGCATCCAGTTCGAGACGCTGTTCGAGGACGGACTCTACTTTGAAATATCCAAGCACGCGGTCGCGATGGCGATGCGGGTGCGCGACGCGTTCAAATCCGCCGGCTGCGCGTTCTTCCAGGATTCGTCGACAAACCAGCAGTTCCCGCTTGTCACCCCCGAGCTGAAGGCGCGGCTCGCGACCGACTTCGCGTTCGAGCACTGGGGCTGGAAGGACGGACTGGAGGCGGTGCGCTTCTGCACAAGCTGGGCCACCACCGAGGAGCAGGTCGCCGCGCTCGAGAGTGCGCTTCGTGCATGAACGAGAAATATGAACGCATGGTGAACATTCTGTAAACAATGGCATAGTGTGCTTGACAATCGTTTCCTGCGATATTATACTTCCGATATAACAGTTCGCTAATATCTCAAGGAGGCTACTACAATGAAGAAGCATCGCGCAATCATCGCCTGCGTGCTCGCGCTCTGCCTTATGCTCGGAGCCGCGGCACCCGCGTCCGCTCACCACGAAAGCTGCCAGCGCGTCCACGACTGCATCCCGAACATATTCGAGATAGCGCGCACGATAATGGAGAGCTACGGCATATACAACATCCCCGCCGACGTCCAGCTCGCGGACGGAGCGGCGCTCACCGCCGTCTGTCCCGCAGCCGACGCCGAGCACTGCCCCGATCCGATAACCTGCGCGACGCACAGCGCCTGCCACACCGCGTCGTATGCCGACTGCCCCGACCGTGAAAACTGCGCGACCCATTCGACCTGCGTCGCCGGTTCGTACGACGACTGCCTGCACCACAGCGACTGCCCGGTGCACGCCTGCCACGCGTCGAGCGCCGCTGCCTGCGAGCATCCCGGCGACTGCCCGCTCCATCACACGGCGGCTTCGACCGCAAGCTCGACCACGCATCACAGCAGTCACCACGGCGGACATCACTGAGAAGCATGAATTAAAGGGAGGAGCGCAGCTCCTCCCTTTTTTCGTACCCTTTTACGCCCAGACGAGCCAGCAGAAGGCGTAGCCCATCCCGACCGCCACCAGCGTAAACGGCACGCCGATGCGCATGAAGTCGCGGGTGCTCACCTCGTATCCGTTCTTCCGCAGCACGCCTATCGCCGCGATGTTCGCGCTCGCGCCTATCGGGGTCAGATTGCCGCCGAGCGTCGCGCCGCAGAGCAGTCCGAAGTAGAGCAGCTGCGGCGGGCATCCCAGTCCCGCGGCTATCGAGCTTATCACCGGCAGCATCGTCGCGACATACGGTATGTTGTCCACAAACGCCGAGCAGAGCACCGAGCCCCACACTATCACGCTGTACAGCAGAAAGAGATTCGAGCCGCCGAGCCGCACGAACAGCGCGCTTATGTCGTCTATCACGCCCGCCGCCGTTATGCCCTCGATGACAACGAACAGTCCCGCGAGCAGCAGGAGCGTCTGATAGTCTATCTCGCGCACAGCCCGCACCGCGGCGGACACGCCGTCCCTCCGCAGCGCCGACTGGATAAGTCCCGCGGCGAACACCGCAAGGCATATCACTCCGTTGGTTATCGCCGGCTTGTTCGGGATGAACGACGCGGAGATGAGCAGCACGATATTGAGCAGCAGCAGGATGCTCGGAAAATAGTTCGTAACCTCGGTGCGCCCCGGCTTGGGTATCGGCGCGCGCTCCCTGCGAAAGAGGAGGAGCATCACCGGCACGGTCGCGAGCGCTCCGAGCTCCACCGCGAAGAAGATGCTCGGCTTGCCGTCCATGAAGAAGAAGTCGAGAAAGTCCATTCCCGCGTGACCGCCGAGCATTATCGACGTCGTGTCCCCCACCAGCGTCGCCGCGCCCTGGAGGTTTGAGGACACCGCTATCGAAATGAGCATCGCCACCGGGGATATGCCCAGTTTCTTCGCTATCGCAAGCCCGACCGGCGCTATCATAAGCACGGTCGCGACATTGTCCACAAACGCGGACACCACCCCCGCGAACAGCGACATCGCAACCACCACCAGGCATACGTTCGGCGTGTGCGAAAGTATCGCCTCCGCCATGCGGCTCGGCATCTTCGACTCGATGAACAGCGACACCGTGCCCATCGTGCCCGCGAGCATCATCAGCACATTGAAGTCTATCGTCCCCGCGAGCGCGGACGGTTTCACCAGTCCGGACAGGACGAAGATGACCGCGCTTCCCACCGCGATGAGCGGTCGGCGCTTAGGCAGTCCTATCATACCGAGATAGGTCGCCGCGAACAGGACTATTGCGAATGCTTTCAAATGATATTCCCCCATTTTGGGCATAAAATAAGACCCTTGCCCATAGAATTTGGCAAAAGTCTCGTTATGGGTCATGCCCATGCCGCCCCGGGCGCGCTCTCGCACAGGCACGCCGTACTGACGGGGCAGGCAACGCGGGGGATACCGCGCAAACTACTCCCTTTCACATCGCCTATTATATAATATGCGCGCCCGCGCTGTCAACCGCAAATTTCGGGACAAAGTTAAAGAGAGGAGACCGAAGTCCCCTCTCTTAAAAATCTGTCTTACATCAGCTTGCGATAGAGCGCCATGATGTCCTCGAGCGACGGATCGCGCGGGTTGCCCGGACGGCAGGCGTCCGCCATCGCGCTCTCGGACAGGAAGGGCACGTCCTCGTCCTTTGCTATCTGCTTGAGGTCGGCGGGAATGCCGACATCCTGCGACAGTTTGCGCACCGCGTCGCACGCCGCCTTGCGGTACTCCTCCTGCGACATCGAGTCGACGCCCTCGACGCCCATCGCGCGGGCTATCTCGCGGTACTTCTCGCCGGTCGCCGGAGCGTTGTACTCCATGACGGTGGGCAGCAGTATCGCGTTCGCTACGCCGTGCGGAGTGTCGTACACCGCGCCGAGCGAGTGCGCCATGCTGTGGACGATGCCGAGGCCCACGTTCGAGAAGCCCTGACCCGCGATATACTGAGCAAGCGCCATGCCCTCGCGACCCTCCGGAGTGTTCGCGACCGCGCCGCGCAGATGCTTCGAGATGAGGCGTATCGCCTCGAGGTGGAACATATCGGTCATCTCCCACGCGCCCTTGGTGATGTAGCCCTCGATGGCGTGGGTCAGCGCGTCCATGCCGGTGGCGGCGGTCAGTCCCTTCGGCATGCTGCTCATCATGTCCGGATCGACGACCGCGACCTCGGGAATGTCGTGCGTGTCGACACAGACGAACTTGCGGCGCTTCTCCGCGTCGGTTATGACGTAGTTTATCGTGACCTCGGCGGCGGTGCCGGCGGTGGTCGGGACGGCGATGGTGAAGGTCGCGTGATTCTTGGTCGGCGCGACGCCCTCGAGCGAGCGGACGTCCGCAAACTCGGGATTCTCGGCGATTATGCCGATAGCCTTCGCGGTGTCCATCGAGCTGCCGCCGCCGATAGCGACGATGCAGTCCGCGCCGCTCTTTTTGAACGCCTCAACGCCGTGCTGCACGTTCTCGATGGTCGGGTTCGCCTTTATGTCGCTGTATATCTCGTACTTGAAGCCGCCCTTATCGAGCAGATCGGTGACCTTGGCGGTCACTCCAAACTTGATGAGGTCGGGGTCGGAGCAGACGAACGCCTTCTTGTATCCGCGTCCGGTAAGTTCGGGCAGGATGTTCTCTATCGCGCCCTTGCCGTGGTAGGATATGGTGTTCAGAACTATGCGGTTTGCCATAAAAATCAATCTCCTTTCGTTCCTTCGGGCTTAACTGTATTATACCGCTTTTTGCAAATTAAAGTGTGTACGAATCGTGAATTATCCGCGCTGCGACTGCACGTCGCGCTCGTACTTCTCCACCTCACCGTACCACTCGCGGTCGAGCGGCACGTTCTGGCGGCGGCAGTACTCGTCCCAAATCTCGCCGAACGGCAGGGTCTTGACATCCTCCATCAGCATCAGCCGACGCGTGAAGTCCGCGCTGTCCTGCATATCTTTCAGCGCATCGTTCGGCTGGGTGAGCGCCCAGAGCAGCGCCTTCTGCGCCGCGCGGGTGCCGATGACCCACGCAGCCACGCGGTTTATCGACGCGTCGAAGAAGTCGAGCCCTATCATCGCACGCTCGAGCGCGTCGCCACGCACAAGCTCCTTGAATATCTCGCGCAGCTCGTCGTCGAAGATGACGACATGGTCGCTGTCCCAGCGCACCGGGCGGGAGATGTGCAGCGGCAGACGCTCGAAGAAGCAGAGCAGCGACGAAATCTTGTCGCTTATCAGCTCGGTCGGATGGTAGTGACCCGAGTCGAGCAGCGGGTAGACGTCCTTATGCGACGCGGCGTAGGCGACGTAAAACTCGTTCGAGCCGGTGGTGTAGCTCTCAAGTCCGATGCCGAAGACCTTGCTCTCCACCGCGTCGACCACCCACTCGTACTTCTCACTGAAAATCTCGTCGAGCGCAGCCTTGAGACGCGCGCGAGGTCCGAGGCGGTCGGCGGGGATGTCCTTCATGCCGTCGGGTATCCAGACGTTGTTCAGCACCTTATCCCCCATTGCCCTGCCTATCTCGTTCTCAATCTTTCGGCAAGCCTTGCAGTGGTCTATCCAGAAGCGGCGCACCTTCTCGTCGGGATGGCTCAGCGTCATGCCGTCCTTTACCATCGGATGACCGAAGCAGGTCGGGTTAAAGTCGATTCCGAAGCCGTGCTCCTTCGCCCACTTCACCCACGGCTCGAAGTGCCTGTACTCGAGCTTGTCGCGGTCGACCCACTCGCCCTCGCCAAAGATGGCGTAGCTCGCGTGCAGGTTTATCCGCTTCTTTCCGGGGATGAGCGACGCCGCCTTGATGAAGTCGGCGGTAAGCTCGTCGAAGGTGCGCGCCGCGCCGGGGTAGTTTCCGGTGGTCTGAATGCCGTCAGCCGCGCCGCCGTCCGGCTGGTCGAAGCCCTTCACGTCGTCCCCCTGCCAGCAGTGCATCGAGATGGCGGTCGCCGACGCGGTCTTCATCGCGCGCTCGACGTCCACCCCGATGGCGGCGTAGCTCTTAACTGCGCTTTCAAAGTTGCTCATATTAAAACACCTCTATTTCACAGGATTTTTTGACTATCTCACGCGCGTCCGCCGCACCTTTGCACTCGCCCGACGCGATGAGCTGCGCCAGCAGGTTGCCGATGGCTGTCGCCTCGCTCGGGCCCGCGCGAACGACAAGCCCGCACTCCTTTGCGGTAAGCTCGTTTAGCAGCCGATCGCGCGAGCCGCCGCCGACGATGTTTATCGCGCTCGGACGGGAGCCGGTCATCTCGCCGAGTCCGTCTATCGCCCGCGCGTAGCAGCTCGCGAGGCTTAAGTAAACCGACCGCATCAGGTCGCCGACCGACTTCGGCTGCTCCGCTCCGTTCGATTTCAGCAGCGCCCACACCGCCTCGCACATGTCCTCCGGCGCAAGCAGCTCGTCCGCGTCCGCGTCGAAGGTGTGCGCGTAGCTCGACTGCCGCGCGGCGCTCTCCAGCTCGGCGTAGCTCCAGCGTTTCGCGCTCTTTGCCGGCTTTCCGCGTCCCTCGACGTAGGCGTCGCCGTTCAGCTCGCGGCGGATATTCTGGATTATCCACAGTCCCATGATGTTCTTGAGGAAGCGTATCTTTCCGCCGACGCCGCCCTCGTTTGTGAAGTTCCGCTCGCGCGCGCGGTCGTCTATCATCGGCTGCGCAAGCTCCATCCCGAGAAGGCTCCACGTCCCGCTCGAAATTATCGCCTCGTCCCCCCGCTCGATCGGTGCGGCGAGGTACGCCGACGCGGTGTCGTGCGAACCGACGAGCACCACCGTGCTCGAGTATCCCACCTCCGCCGCGACCTCGGGTTTGAGCGCGCCGACCGTCGTTCCCGGCTGCTCGAGCCGACCGAATATCCTTCTCGGATAGCCGAGCTTGTCGATGATCTCGAAGTCCCACCCGCGTGCGCGCGCGTCGAGCAGTCCGGTGGTCGACGCGTTTGTGTACTCGCTTTTCATCACGCCGGTCAGCTTGTAGGCGAGATACTCGGGTATCATAAGCATACGCGCGGCGCAGTCGAGCGCGTCGGGATGCTCCTTCCGCAGCGCCGCGAGCTGATATATCGTGTTGAACTTCTGGTGCTGTATGCCGGTCCTGCGGTACAGCTCGCCGCGCGGAACGATGTCCTCGACCAGACGCTCGGCGCCGTCGGTGCGCGCGTCGCGATACGCCACCGACAGGCAGGCATCGCAGCCGCTTTCGTCGACAAGCACGAAGTCCACGCCCCATGTGTCGATGCCTATCGTCTCCGGCTCGAAACCCTCGGTCTTTGCCGCCTTCAGTCCCGCGACTATTTCGCCGACGAGACGGCTGAGATCCCAACAGTCGTGACCTTCTACGCGCACCTGCGTGCTGTCAAAGCGATAGACTTCGCGGGTGACAAGCCGACCGCCGTCCAGGTATCCGACGATGCACCGACCGCTCGACGCGCCGATGTCCACCGCCAGATGCGTGCATACCATGCGAAGATCCCCTCCTTTTCCGAAATTTGGTCTTTACACTCAAATTATATATCAAACGATTTGGTTTGTCCATGCGCTGTTTTGTCATTTTTGTAGATATTTGCTCTTGTCTGAAGCCGCCCGAATGGATATAATTAGCATATACATCTGCACTCGGTCGCGGATTTTCGTCGACCGAAGTCGATTTCAATCGAAAGGATGACAAAACGTGAAAAACACTGTCAAAATAACCGACGGTATTACATGGGTCGGCGCGTCCGACCGCCGTCTCGCGCTGTTCGAGAACATCTTCCCGCTCACCGACGGCGTGGCGTACAACGCATACATCGTCCGCGGCGAGAAGATTGCGCTTCTCGACACCGCCGACAGCTCGGTCGTCCACCAGTATCTCGAAAACGTGGAGAGCGAGCTTGACGGACGCGAGCCGGACTATCTCATCATCAACCACATGGAGCCGGATCACTGCTCGCTCGTCGCCGACCTGATGGCGCGCTATCCGAAGATGCAGGCGGTGGGCACGGCGAAGGTCCCGACGCTGATAAAGCAGTTCTTCGGCGCGGACATAAGCGACCGCTTCACCGCGGTCACCGACGGGGACAGCCTCGACCTCGGCGGACGGACGCTCCACTTCGTCACCACCCCGATGGTGCACTGGCCGGAGGTCATGGTCACATACGACGACCGCTCGAAGACGCTGTTCAGCGCCGACGCGTTCGGCAGCTTCGGAGCGCACCACGGCGGCATCTTCGACGTCGACCACTTCAAAAACCCGGCGTTCGAGGGCGAGGCGCGCCGCTACTATACCAACATCGTCGGCAAGTACGGACCGCAGGTGCTCGCCGCGCTGAAGAAGGCATCCGCGCTCGAGATAGAGTACATCTGCCCGCTGCACGGACCGGTCTGGCACGACAAGATAGCCTGGACGCTCGAGAAGCACGCCGCCTGGGCTTCGTACACACCCGAGACCCGTGGCGCGCTCGTCGTCTACGGCTCGATGTACGGCAACACCGCGTCGGTCGCGGCACGCGTCGCGCGTGAGATCGCCGAGAAGTCGGGCTGCGAGGTGAAGCTGATGGACGCGAGCGGCACCGACAAGAGCTATCTCGTCAGCGAGGCGTTCCGCCTGAGCCACATCGTCTTTGCCGCGCCGACCTACAACATGGGGCTCTATCCGCCGATGCGCGAGTTCATCGACGACCTAGAGGCGCTGTGGGTGCGCGGACGCACCGCAGCCGTCATCGAAAACGGCTCGTGGTCGCCGGCTTCGGGTAAGATAATGCGCGAGAAGATAGCCGCGCTCAAGGACTTCACCCTGCTCGAGCCGACGCTGACGATACGCGGAGCATCGGTCGACGAGAGCGCGATAAACGCGTTCTGCGACGCCGTCGCCGCGTCGCTCAAGGCGTGATTTCGCGTCGCAAACACGCGATTTCAACCCGCTGACGCCCGATTTTTTGCAAAACAAAACCGACACCCGTGTGGGTGCCGGTTTTTTCTACCGTTTTTCAGCTGGCGATCAATACATTCCGCCCATGCCGTCCATGCCCGGAGCGGCGGGCGCTGCCGGCTGCGGCTCCTTCTTGTCCGCGACCAGCGCCTCGGTGGTGAGCACCATCGACGCTATCGACGCGGCGTTCTCTATCGTGGTGCGGGTGACCTTCGCCGGATCGACGATGCCCGCCTCTATCATGTCGCCGTACTGCTCCTTCGCGGCATCGAAGCCATAGCCCTTCTTGCCCGAGGTCTTTATCTTCTCGAGGATGACCGAGCCGTCCAGACCCGCGTTGGTGGCTATCTGGCGAACCGGCTCGCTCAGCGCGCGGACAACAATCTTCACGCCGGTGCGCTCGTCGCCCTCGGTCTCGTCGAGCAGCTTCTCCACCTCCGGGATGGCGTTGACAAACACCGTACCGCCGCCGGGGACGATGCCCTCCTCGACAGCCGCGCGGGTCGCGTTCAGCGCGTCCTCGATGCGCAGCTTCTTGTCCTTCATCTCTATCTCGGTCGCGGCGCCGACCTTGATGACCGCAACGCCGCCGCTCAGCTTGGCGAGGCGCTCCTGGAGCTTCTCACGGTCGAAGTCGCTGGTGGTGGTCTCGATGTTCGCGCGAATCTGCGCAACGCGAGCCTTTATCTGCTCCGCGTCGCCCGCGCCGTCGACGATTATGGTGTTCTCCTTCTGGACCTTGACCTGGCGCGCGCGTCCGAGCATATCCATCGTCGCGTCCTTCAGCTCAAGGCCGAGCTCCTCGCTTATGACCTCGCCGCCGGTGAGTATCGCGATGTCGCGCAGCATGTCCTTGCGGCGGTCGCCGAAGCCGGGCGCCTTGACGCACACGCAGGTGAACGTTCCGCGCAGGCGGTTGACGAGTATCGTCGCGAGAGCCTCGCCCTCGACGTCCTCTGCGATTATGACAAGCTTGCGTCCCGACTGGACTACCTGCTCGAGCAGCGGCAGGATGTCCTGGATGTTCGATATCTTGCGGTCGGTGATGAGGATGAGCGCGTCGTCGATGACAGCCTCCATCTTCTCGGTGTCGGTGACCATGTACGGCGAGATGTAGCCGCGGTCGAACTGCATTCCCTCGACCACCTCGCTGTAAGTCTCGGCGGTCTTCGACTCCTCGACGGTGATGACGCCGTCCGAGCTGACCTTCTCCATCGCCTCGGCGATGAGGTTTCCGATAAACTCGTCGCCCGACGAAACCGACGCGACGCGAGCGATGTCCTGCGTGCCGCTGACCTTCTTCGCGGTGGACTTGACCGCCGCGACGGCAGCCGCGACGCCCTTGTCGATGCCGCGCTTCATTATCATCGGGTTCGCGCCCGCGGCGACGTTCTTCATGCCCTCGCGGATGAACGCCTGCGCGAGCAGCGTGGCGGTGGTGGTGCCGTCGCCGGCGACGTCGTTCGTCTTGGTGGCGACCTCCTTGACCATCTGCGCGCCCATGTTCTCGAACGGGTCGTCCAGCTCGATCTCCTTGGCTATCGTCACGCCGTCGTTGGTGATGAGCGGCGAGCCGAACTTCTTGTCGAGAACGACGTTGCGACCCTTGGGTCCGAGGGTTATCTTGACGGTGTCGGCGAGCTGATTTACGCCACGCTCGAGCGCGCGGCGCGCGTCCTCGTCGTACATTATTATCTTGGACATAACTATCTGCCTCCTAAAATCGGTTTTTTGATTACTCGACTATCGCGAGAATGTCGCTCTGGCGAACGACGTTGTACTCCACTCCGTCGAGCTTGACCTCGGTGCCCGAGTACTTGCTGGTTATGACCCTGTCGCCCTTCTTGACGACCATGACGACCTCCTTGCCGTCCACCATGCCGCCCGGTCCGACTTCGATGACCTCCGCTATCTGCGGCTTCTCCTGTGCGGCGCTGGTGAGGATTATACCGCTCTTGGTAGTCTCCTCCGCCTCTATCGTCTTAATGACAACTCTGTCTGCCAACGGCTTGAGCTTCATTTGTTACTGCCTCCCTGCTGCGTTTTTGGTTTTAGCACTCTATTGCCTCGAGTGCTAACAATGGTAATTATATCCTGACTTTCTCTGATTTTCAACTTCCGACGTTGCCCAAAAATCGGCAGTAATCGGGTTTATCTTCTTCTATCAACCTTATGCTCACTGTTAAACGTGTATTCTTTCATTTTCTCGTTTTTTGCTCTCCAACTCGCGGTCGAGCGCGTCCCAGGCACCCTTCGGCGCGAAAAACCGCTGTTTTATCGGTGCGAGCCGTATCGTCGCGGCGGCGGTATGTATCATCTCGCCGTCCATGTTGACAACGCCGTCCCGCCCGACAAAGCCGACCTTCACCTCGCGCACAGCCTTGCGCACGGCGAAGTCGCCGAGCTCGCGGTAACGCCCCTCCTTGTATTTCTTCAGCAGAGTGGGCACGCGGAGGCGGCTCATCTTCTTTATCAGCAGCAGGTCGAGCACTCCGTCCATCGGGTTCGCGTCGCCCATCGGCATGTATCCGCCGCCGTAGTGACGCGCGTTCGCGACGCATATCAGCGAGTATTTGCCGTCCAGCCGCTCGCCGTCCGCCTCGAGGACAAACTCGCTCCACAGTCCTTTGAACAGGTTGTATATCGCCGAGATGGTGAACGCGCCGAATCCGGTGACCAGCGGCAGCTTGCTGAATCGGTGCACGTCCCGCGCGGTGCGGGCGTCGAATCCGACCGAGCAGATGTCGATGGCGTACATCCCCTCCGTCTCGATTAGGTCGAGGCTGCGCTCCTCGCCGTCGGCAAGCGCCGCGACATCGCCGAAGTCTGCGTCGCCGAACAGCCGCACAAAGTCGTTTGCCGTGCCGCGCGGAATGACGGTCAGCGCCGCGTTTTGGTGCCCCGCGACGCCGTTCAGCACCTCGCTGAGCGTTCCGTCGCCGCCGCACGCGTAGACGCGGCACTCCTCACCGCTCTCGACAAACGCCCGCGCGGCGTCGGTCGCGTCCCCGGCGCAGGTGGTGACGTGCGTCGTGTAGTCGCGCCCGCGCATCGCGCTTTTTATCGCGTCGAGCAGCTTTTGCGCGCCGTTTTTCTTGCCCGCCTTCGGATTGATTATGAAAAAATGCTTCATCCCCGTTTCCCCCTCGTTTTATCTATTTCCTATTCGGCAAAAATCGGTAGTATGTGCACTGTATCATGCCGTTGTACATTCTTCGGCGCTTTGCCGCCTTCGCGCCGTACCACTGCTCAAGCTCGGGGTCGGCGGTGAGTATTCCGCAGCACCAGTTCGGCTTTTCACGCATCGCCGCGCCGAACCGCTTTATCAGGTCGGCAGCCTCGATGCCGTCGCCCAGACGCACGCCGTAGGGCGGGTTGCAGACGACGCATCCCTTCTCGGCTGAGTGCGAAAACTCGCGCGCGTCGGCGGTCTCGAACCGCACTATGCCGTCCAACCCCGCGCGCCGAGCGTTCGACCGCGCAAGCTCGACCACCTCCGGATCTATGTCGCTGCCCGCGATGTCGTACTCGCGCGAGAACTCCCCCGCGCGGGCGGACTCCTTCGCGTCGGCTATCATCCGCTCGCCACCCTCCCACGCTTCAAGCGAGAATCGGCGCATCAGCCCCGGCGCGCGGTTCTTGGCTATCATCGCGGCTTCGAGGGCTATCGTGCCCGAGCCGCACATCGGGTCGCGGAACGGCTCGCGCCCAAACCAGGGCATCATCAGCACCAGACCGGCGGCGAGCGTCTCACGCAGCGGAGCCTCCCCCGACTGCGTGCGGTAGCCGCGCTTGTACAGCGGGTCGCCCGCGAGGTCGACGTGAATGAGTGCTCGGTCGCGGAGGATGGTGAACCGTATCCGGCGCTCGCCGCGGCTCTCGTCCAGACGCTCGGTGTGATACTTCGCTCCGAGGCGGACGGCTATCGCCTTGCGTATTATCGAGGTGCAGTCGGGCACGCTCATCAGCGTCGAATCTACACAGTGGCCGCGCACCGGAAACGCGCATCCCTTTGGGATGAACCGCTCCCACTCGACCGCCTTCACCCCCTCGAACAGATCGTCGAAGCTGTGCGCGGCAAAGTCGGCGGCGACTATCTGGACCCGCTCGGCGGTGCGCAGCCGTACAAGCGCTGCCGCCGCATCGGACAAATTGCCCTCAAAGAGGACGCGCCCCTCCTCCGCCGCGACGTTCTGCATCCCCATCCGTTTCAGCTCGTCGCGCGCTATGCCCTCCAGTCCGAACATTGTCGGCGCGCAAAACAGAAGTTTTTCCATCCGTCCCTCCGAAAATCAGACATTTTATATTATATAGTATACGCGACGCGCCCCGCTCCGTCAAGCTCGGCTTGCGCTATCGCGAAACTCATGCTATACTTTTTTCGGAGAGGTGGTGCGAAAATGCAGACTTTGGACGAACTCAAGCGCGAATGTCTCGACTGCACCGAGTGCGCGCTGTGCGAGGGACGCACGAACGTAGTCTTCGGCGACGGCGACCCGAACGCCGAGGTGATGTTCATCGGCGAGGGTCCGGGCGCGGACGAGGACAGGCAGGGCAAGCCGTTCGTCGGGCGGAGCGGCATGCTGCTTAACGATATGCTCGCGATGATAGGGCTTTCGCGCGAGAAGATATACATCGCGAACATCGTGAAATGCCGTCCGCCGAACAACCGCGACCCGCTCGGCGTCGAGCAGGACGTGTGCATCAAGTGGCTGCGCGCGCAGACAAAGATTATCAAGCCTAAGATAATGGTCTGTCTCGGACGGATAGCGGCGATGCGGATAATCAAGCCCGACTTCAAGATAACGCAGGAGCATGGTCAGTGGTTCGACCGCGGCGGATTCCTGTTCACCGCGACCTTCCACCCGGCGGCGCTGCTCCGCGACCCGCGCAAAAAACCGGACGCGTTCGAGGACTTCGAGTCGCTGCGCCGCAAGATAGAGGAGGTCTGTGAGCGGACGGTGCTCGAGTGAGCGCGGGTGGATAGCGCACTACAAACGAAAAGTCGTTAATTTTTCCACAAATTTTATCCATTTTTGATATTGGATTTTCCGCGGCTTGTGTGGTAGAATATGGTCAGAGAATTCAAAATGGGTGGGAAGGGCTAATTGTCCGATCCCGACATTTCTCAGAGGAGGTTTTTTATGAAAGTAAAGTTCACAGAAACCGTGCTCCGTGACGCACAGCAGTCGCTGATCGCCACCCGTATGCCCTTTGCGGATTTCGAGCCGATCCTGTCCGAGATGGACAAGGCGGGCTACTACTCCGTCGAGTGCTGGGGCGGCGCCACCTTCGACAGCTGCCTGCGTTACCTCGACGAGGATCCGTGGGAGCGCCTGCGCAAGATCCGCGCCGCCATGCCGAACACCCGCCTGCAGATGCTGCTTCGCGGTCAGAACCTGCTCGGCTACAAGCACTATCACGACGACGTGGTCGAGAAGTTCGTCGAGCTTTCGATCAAGAACGGCATAGACGTCATCCGCATCTTCGACGCGCTCAACGACTTCCGCAACATCAAGACCGCCCTCGAGGCGACCAAGAAGTACGCCGGTCCGCGCACCGTCGCCTCCGGCTGCATCTCGTACACTCAGTCCCCCGTCCACACGGTGGAGAAGTACGTCGAGATGTGCAAGGAGCTGAAGTCGATGGGCTTCGACACCATCTGCCTCAAGGATATGGCGGGCACGATGAGCCCGTACGAGGCGGAGCACCTCATCAAGGGTATCAAGGATGCCATCGGTGACATGCCGATAATCCTTCACACCCACTGCACCACCGGCATGGCCTACATGACCATAACCAAGGCTATCGAGTCGGGCGTGGACGTCATCGACACCGCGACCTCCGCCATGTCGAACGGCACCAGCCAGCCGGCGACCGAGACGATGTTCTACGCGCTTCAGCAGTACGGCATCGACAGCGACCTCAACGAGGACGTCATCAACAAGGTCAACGACTTCTTCAAGCCGCTCAAGCAGAAGTATATCGACAGCGGCCTGCTCAATCCTAAGAGCATGGGCACCGACTCGCAGGCGCTTGTCTACAAGGTTCCGGGCGGCATGCTCTCGAACATGATAGCGAACCTCACCGACATGAAGGCTATGGACAAGTTCGACGCGGCTCTCGCCGAGATACCGGCTGTCCGCAAGGACCTCGGCTATCCCCCGCTGGTCACCCCGCTCAGCCAGATGGTCGGCAACCAGGCGGTCACCAACGTCATCGTCGGCGAGCGCTACAAGAACATCTCCAACGAGGTCAAGAACTACTTCAAGGGCGAGTACGGCATAGCGCCCGGTCCGGTCAGCAAGGAGCTTGAGGAGAAGATACTCGGCGCCGGCAACAGCCCGACGGACTGCCGCATCGAGGACTCGAAGCGCACCGGCGAGGAGTTCGCCAAGGCGAAGGAAGCTCTCGGCGATCTTGCCACCAGCGAGGAGGATCTGATGAGCTACATCTGCTTCCCGCAGCAGGCTGAGAAGTATCTCAAGAACCGCAAGGAAAAGCAGGCTAACAAGGTCAGCTACACCATCGTCAAGGAGTAAGGAGGAGACACCATGATGAATCTTCTGCTCTCCGCCGAAGCCGCCATCGAGGAAATCGAGCTCGGCATCGGTCAGGGACTCAGCTATTCGCTGCTCGGCATAGCGGTCGTGTTCGCGATGCTGTTCGCGCTTATGGTGGTCATCAAGATCATGGGCGCGCTGCTCGGCGAAAAACCCAAGAAGGCGGACGCCGCTGTTGCCGCGAAGGTCGAGACCGCTCCGGCTCAGGGCGGCATTCCGGCGGGAAAAGTCCCCGCCCCCGGCTCGCTCGGCGACATAGCCATCCACGACGTGCCCGAGAAGACCGCCGCGATGATAATGGCGATAGTAGCCGACGAAATGAACACCCCGCTCAACGAGCTTCGCTTCAAGTCGATAAAGCGCGTGGACTAATTTAAGGAAGGACGGTTCTTGTATTATGAAATACAAAGTTACTCTTAACGGCACGACCTATGAGGTAGAGGTGGAGAAGGGCGAGGCGATACTCGTCGACGAGTATGCCGCGGTCGCTCCCGCGCCTGCCGCACCCGTCGCCGCCGCTCCCGCCGCAGCCCCCGCTCCGGCTCCGGCTGCCGCTCCCGCAGCGACCGCCGCGGGCGAGCAGATCACCGCTCCGATGCCCGGCACCATCCTGTCGGTCAAGGTGAAGCAGGGCGACGCCGTCAAGGCGGGTCAGATACTGGTCATCCTCGAGGCGATGAAGATGGAAAACGAGATCGTCGCTCCGCGCGACGGCACCGTCGCTCAGGTCGTCGTCGCTCAGGGCGCTTCTGTGGACACCGGCGCTCCGCTTGTCGTTCTCGGTTAAGGAGGGCGAAATATGCTTGAAATACTCCAGAGAATTTGGGAAAGCTCCGGCTTCTACCAGGCGGGAGGCAGCTGGCAGGGACTGGTGATGATAGTCATCGCCTGCGTGCTGCTCTACCTCGGCATCGTCAAGAAGTTCGAGCCGCTGCTGCTGGTCGGCATAGCGTTCGGCACGCTGCTCACCAACCTCCCCGGCGCGGACATCTACCACATGGAGATGTGGGACGCGTTCCTCGACCCGAACAACGCGGCGTATCACAGCTACGGCACGATACTCGCGAACGGCGGCTTCCTTGACATCCTGTACATCGGTGTCAAGGCGGGCATCTATCCGTCGCTGATATTCCTCGGCGTCGGCGCGATGACCGACTTCGGACCGCTTCTGTCCAACCCGAAGTCGCTGTTCCTCGGCGCTGCGGCACAGCTCGGCGTGTACATGGCGTTCATCCTCGCGATAGTGCTCGGCTTCTCGGGCAACGAGGCTGCCGCCATCGGCATCATCGGCGGTGCTGACGGCCCGACCGCCATCTGGCTGACAAACCAGCTCGCACCGCACCTGCTCGGCGCGATCGCGATAGCGGCTTACAGCTACATGGCGCTCATCCCGCTCATCCAGCCGCCCATCATGCGCGCGCTCACCACCAAGAAGGAGCGCGAGATAAAGATGGAGCAGCTGCGCACGGTGACTAAGCGCGAGAAGATAATCTTCCCGATAGTCGTCACCATCTTCACCGTGCTGCTTCTGCCGTCGGTCGCTCCGCTGCTCGGCATGCTCATGCTCGGCAACCTGTTCAAGGAGTGCGGCGTTGTCGACCGTCTGAGCGACACCGCTCAGAACGCGCTGATGAACATCATCACGATATTCCTCGGCATCTCGGTCGGCGCAACCACCGTCGGCGAGCGCTTCCTCACCCCGGAGACGCTGTACATCGTCGGTCTGGGACTGCTCGCGTTCTGCTTCTCCACCGCAGGCGGCGTGCTGCTCGGCAAGCTGATGTGCGTCATCACCAAGGGCAAGATAAATCCGCTCATCGGCTCGGCAGGCGTTTCGGCTGTCCCGATGGCGGCGCGCGTGAGCCAGGTCGAGGGTCAGAAGGCGAACCCCTCCAACTTCCTGCTCATGCACGCGATGGGACCGAACGTCGCCGGCGTCATCGGCTCGGCGGTCGCGGCGGGCTTCCTGCTCGCGATATTCGGCTAAGATATTGTCACTTAAAGAAAGTGGGTATGGCAGAGCGCCGTACCCGCTTTCTTTTTTGTGCGCGGTAACCGACTGCAAAAAATAGGTTTTACAAATATTCTAAGTGTTACCGTTTTGTAACCGACGGGTGATATACTGGGTTCAACAAGGGAAAAACCTGAATTATTACCAAACATGTTTCCCTAATTTGTTATCCGGAAGGAGAAGGAACTATGGCAAAGACATTTAAGAAGTTCCTCGCGCTCGCGCTCGTGCTGAGCCTGGTCATGGGCATGACCGGCTTCGCGTACGCGGCGGACGAGGACATCCTCGATGATGAGCCGCTGCCGGTCGAGGACGCGACCGACGTCGGCTACACCCCGACCGAGGATGGCGAGAAGCTCGAGACCACGTTCGTGACCGACGAGGTCGCGGCGGAGGTTACGGAGGGTTCGGTCGCCAAGATAGGCGATGTCGGCTATGCCACCCTCCAGGCAGCTATCGACGCGGCGGACGAGGGCGACACCGTGACCCTGCTGAAGGATGACACTTACGGCGCCACCATCCCTGCCGGTAAAACCATTACCCTGAACGTGCCCGCAGGCATCACGCTGAGCAACGAGAACTCCACTGTTACGGGTTCTTGGACTCAGAGCGTTCTTATCAACAAGGGAAACCTGACGCTTAACTGCGAGGGCAATCTTGAAACCAAGCAGGGTAAAGGCGGCTTCTGCCTGTGGAATGATGTAGGTGGTGTTGCAAACATCAACGGCGGTACATTCACAACCTATAACGGCGACTATATTATCTTCAACCACGGTACAGCAACGATCGATGGAGCGACGCTCAATAAGCCTCTGCACGGAGCTTCTTACGCCATTATTGCTAATGGTCGTGACAAACCCGCTGTTCTCACCATTGAGGAGTGCACTGTGAATGATACCAGCAATGTTGGTATTCCTGTCTGCAATTACGGTTCTGGTGCGGTGACCATCAACGGCGGTACGTTTGCAGGTCAGATTCCGGTTCAAAATGGAGGCACCGCTGTCATTAATGGCGGAACTTTCATTAAAAATTATAATGATCCGACAGATAAAGACGAAGAACTCGGTTTGATTCTTGAGTATGGTAAACTGACCATCAACGGCGGTAATTTCTGCAATGGAACCAGTAATAAAGCAGTCAATGTGTTCTGCAACTACTCTGTCTCCAAAAATGATGATATCACTATCACCGGCGGCACGTTCTTCACTGATCCCACCGACTACGTCGCCGAGGGCTACATCGCCACAGAAAATACCGATAGCAGCACTTGGACTGTCGTTCGTGACGCTGCCTACTGGGTCGCGAAGATTGAGGAGACCGGTGTCGAGTACGCCACCCTCCAGGCTGCTATCACCGCGGCGGGCAACGGCGACACCGTGACCCTGCTGAAGGATGCTGCGGAGAACGTAACTATTGCCAACGGGCAGAGCATCACGCTCAACATCCCTGCGGATGTGACGCTGAGCAACAGCGGCAAGTCCCATACCATCATGGTCAACTACGGCGGCAAACTTACTGTTGTAGGAAGCGGAATAATCGCCAACGCCAATAACAAAGCGGCGCTTTTCAACCGTGGCACCGTAATCCTGTCTGGGGCTGAAATTACGTGCACCAGCACCGCAGCGGAGCGGTGGTATATTATCGCCAATCACGGTGATATGACCATTCAGGAAAACGCAAAAGTCATTGCTTCGACTGCACAGGCTTCGATGATTTGGAACGGCTACCACAATTACATGGGCACGACACTTACAGGCACCGCGAACGATGGATATATCGAGGGTAAGAATCACGCCTTCCCGAAGCTGACCATCACCGGCGGTATAGTTAAGAGCGAAGATAATACCGCTATCAAGAACGAAGACGGTGGCATTCTGGAGATTTCCGGAAACCCCGAAATTTCCGGAGCTACGAACCTAGCGATTTTCAACTGCCATGTGGCAGACATCTCAGGCGGTACGTTCACCGGTCCTATTGGCAATTACAGAAGCGCGACTTATAAATCGGCGAGCGGAGAGGAACTCAATTCCGGCGCTTTGACTATCACCGGCGGCGAGTTCTACAACGCCTACGGACACAACTTCCAGATGTACGATGCCGAGCCGATTCACGGCGAAAAGATCCAGATTAGCGGTGGAACGTTCGGCGGCTGCGATTGGAGCCTTGGCAAGGACTGCTTTGCCGATGGCTGCATGAATGCGGATAGCTACGATAAGTGCCGCGACAACGGAGTGTGTTACGTCGCCACCGACTACCTCGCCCGCGACAACAATGACGGCACCTGGACCGTGGTTCCCAACTACGTCGCGCGCGTCGGAGCGAACGACTATATGACGATTGCCGAGGCTATCGCCGTCAATGGAGGCAACAACCAGCCCTTCACCGTGACTCTGCTGCGCAGCACTTCCGAGACGGTGGTCATCCCCGCGGACAAGACCGTCACGCTCGACCTGGGCGAGAAAACGCTCAACGGCAAAATCACTGTTGACAAATCCGCGAATCTGACCGTGAATGACGGAACGATTACGGCTGCCACTCAGGCTGCAATCCAAGTTAGAAGCAATGGTTCTTTGACGCTGAACAATTGCAACGCGGGCGGCGTGTACTATTCCGTTATGATTAGTGTTGATGGTAAGAACGCAAGCGGCGGCTATATTTATACCACGAATGCGACTATTAACATCAACGGCGGAAAATATAAGGGTCTGTCCACCAACGGCAGTTCCAGCGGGCACACGATAAATGTTACCGATGGTACATTCTCGGCAAGCTATTTGGCGGCGGGCAACTCTACTTACAACATTTCCGGCGGATCGTTTGATGCCGGTATATACGCTGCCGCACTTGAGATAGATGCCGGAACGCTGAACATCAGCGGTGAAGCAACCTTTACGTGCAACCTGGACACTTCGACCAATATTGATAACACCTACACGAATAACAACGGTTCCGGCGGCTTTAGGGGTGCTCTCGTCGTGTGCAAGCCGGCGAGCAGCAGTACGACCGCCTACGCAGGTGACGCTGTTGTGAATATTTACGGCGGCACGTTCACCAACAAGAACTCCGATGACTCCGATGCCATAGTCATCGCCGATTTCGGCAAGGACGAGAACGGCGCGGGCAAGGCGGAAGTGAACATCCACAACGGTTCTGTCTATGGACAGCTTTCCGTTTACCGTCCCGAGGGTCAGAACAATGACGCCAAGCTCGAGCTCACCGGCGGCGACTACACCAGCAACGAGACCGAGTTCTGCGCCAGCGGCTATCGCTGCACGCAGCGCGCAGACGAGCGTTGGATAGTCTCGCGCATTCCGACCACTCCTGTCACCCCCGTTACCCCCTCCACTCCCGATGAGCCGGATGAGCCGATCGTCGACATCGAGGACGATCCGACCGCGCTCGGCGACCGTCCGTTCATCTTCGAGGATGTCCACGAGAACGACTGGTTCTACGACGAGGTCAAGAACATCTTCGAGCACGGTCTGATAAACGGCACTACCACCACGACCTACGAGCCGCAGACCGAGCTGACCCGCGGCATGATAGTCACCATCCTGTGGCGCATCGCCGGCGAGCCGACCGTCGAGACCACCAGCACCTTCACCGATGTTCCGGAGAACGCTTACTACTTCGACGCCATCAACTGGGGTGCCGCGAACAACATCGCGCGCGGTTACGACGAGGAGACCTTCGCTCCCGACCGTCTGGTCAGCCGCGAGGAACTGGCGGCGCTGATATATCGCTATGCCGAGCTCATCGAGCTTGACCTCACCGGCATTGACGACGAGGCATTCGCGGAGTTCAGCGACGCCGAGACGGTTCTGCCCTGGTTCGTCGAGAACATGAAGTGGGCGATAAGCGCCGGAATCGTCAAGGGCGACAACGGCATGCTGCTCCCGCAGGATCGTGCGACCCGCGCGGAGGCTGCGGCGATGGTCAACCGCTTCATCCAGATACCGGAGATCGCGGCGGTCATGCAGGCAAACGCCGAGGCTGAGGCCGCGACCGACGCCGAGTAAGACAGCAAAACAAAACGGAGGGGACGCAAGCGCGTTCCCTCCGTTCTTTTTACGCTTCAGCTTCTCACTTGACCTGCTCGGTGAGCCAGCTGAGTATGCCGTGCTCGTTGTGATAGGTCAGTATCCAGGACGAGTGGTTCTCGGCAAACAGTTCGCGAAGCGGCAGGTCCGGGTCGGTGCCTATGCCGTAAGCCGCCAGCTCCTCCGGGCTGTATATCGTCAGCCGCGCGTCCCTGTTCCCCTTGTCGCGCAGCTCCATTATCGCGTCGGTGATGTACTTGTGGCGATATACCGTGTGGTCGACGTACGCGGTCGAGACCCAAATCTTCGCGTGAACAAGACCGCGCAGTATCTCGAACGAGTCGGGCGTCATCGTCGGGCAGATGGGCGCTGCCGCCGCGAACAGGTCGGCACCGACGCTCATCGCGTTTATCGTGCCGTAGCCTCCCATCGAAAGTCCGGTCACATACACGCGGTGCGGGTCGACCTCTCCGCTCGCTATCATCCCGCGTATCGCGTCGCAGACCTTGCCCAGATAGGTGCGGTTCCATCCGTGCTCGCCGCTCATCACTATCGACTTGAACTCACGGTTCATCGGCGGCAGACCCTCGCCCGCCGGACGCGGAGGTGCCTGCGGCGCCATAACATACATGTCGGGATACAGCTCGGCAAGCCGCATCGCGCCCACCGTGCCCACCATCTGCATGACATTGTCGGTGCCGCACTCTCCGCCGCCGTGCAGGAATAGTATCAGCGGACGCGGCGTCGTGCTCTTCGGACGATATATGCGGTAGACCACGCCGTTCTCGTTTATCGCCTCGAACGCGTCCAGTCCCTCGATTCGCTCGTCGGTCACATCCTTGCGGGTGTACGACTTCCCACCGACATGCAGCGTCCAATCGGACATATACGCGAACGGCGCGGGTGTGACGACAAGCTGTCCCCCGCTCTGCTCCACGCGCTCTATCTCCACCGACGCGGGCTGTCCGCGCATGACCGTCTCAAGACGCACGTCCGACTTCTTCGCCTCGACCTTATCAAGCACGATAGAGCGCAAGGTCCAGCCTCGGTCGGCGACATATGTGTTCGCCGCGATCTTTGCCATAAAAGCACCTCCGATAGTTGTATTTGCAACAATTTGATTTTACGCCTATCGCGCGGTGTTGTCAAGCTTGTGCGCATCGTCGGTTTCTCACTTGCGAAAATTCCTGATATGCGCTATAATTTTCTTACATCATTTTGAAAGGAGGCGGACGATGAGCAAGCGTGAAAATCTGCACTCCGACCACCGCTCACGCCTTCGCGACCGACTGCTCTCCTGCGGCGTCGAATCGCTTGCCGAGCACGAGCTGCTCGAACTTCTGCTGTTCACTCCCATCCGCCGCCGAAACACAAATGCCATCGCGCACCGGCTGATCGAGCGGTTCGGCTCGCTGTTCGACGTGCTCGACGCTCCGGTCGGTGAGCTTGCGAAGGTGGACGGAATGGGCGATGTCTCCGCGCGGTTCCTCCACGACTTCGGTCGCGCGGTGGACGGCATCGTCGCCGACTTTGTGGCGAACATGACAACGCTCGCCACCCCGCGCGACGCCTTCGACTGCGCGCACCGATTCTTCGGTCAAAATCCGTCCGCGAGCGCGGTCTACATCTCGCTCGACGGCATCTGCCGCGTGATAACGATGAGCGAGCTGCCCGCCTCCCCTATCGCGCGCGACCTGCTCATCGCGTCGCTCAAGTCGCCGTCCTTCGGCGCGATAATAGCGTTCAGGCAGTCGTCCGACGCTCGGTCGAAAACACCGACAAACGACACCATCGAGCTGTTCCGCAGGATGCTCGCGCCGATGAACATCCACCTAATCGACGTCCTGCTCGCCGGCGGAGAGGACGTGTCCTTCTACGCGCACGGGCGCTCGGTCGACGCGAACTACATTCTTCCGCAGGACCTCGAAGGCGCGGTCGTCATGCACGAGGACGCACCGGTCGGCAGCAGCTACGACGACGAGCCGCTTCCCGACCCCGAGCCGGTGCATCCCTTCGACGGCTACGACCTCGCCGACGCGATACCCGCGGGCAGCATAGCGGCGGAGCTTGCGAACAACTCCCCGCCGAGCGCCGAAGCGGAGACGCGCCATCTCATCGATGCCGCACGCAGGCGCAACGCAAAACCTCGCACCCGCCGCGGCGAGGAGCTTTCGCCCGAGCTGGACGCGCTGATAGGACCGCACGTCGACCCGAACGGTCTGGACGACGAAGCCATCGAGGTCTTTCGCGCAGAACTGGACAGACAGCAAAAATCGGAGTGAATCACTCCGATTTTTTCATGCCGCGTTTTCGTCCTACACCCGCACCGCCATGCCGCGCTGAAGCCGCAGACGGTCGGCGATTATCGCGATAAACTCGCTGTTGGTCGGCTTGCCCTTCACGCTGGACACCGTGTAGCCGAAGTATTTCTGCAATACCTCCAGGTCGCCCCTGTCCCACGCCACCTCTATCGCGTGGCGTATCGCGCGCTCCACGCGGCTGGGCGTCGTGCCGAACCGCTTTGCCACCGACGGATAGAGCTGCTTTGTCACCGCGTTTATCATCTCCGGCTCGCTCACCGCAAGAATTATCGACTCGCGTATGTATCCGTACCCCTTGATGTGCGCCGGAACGCCTATCTCGTGCATTATCTCGGTCACCCGCGTCTCGATGTCCGCGCCGTGGCTGCGATCCTTTCCGACCACCTGCTCCACCGCGTAGCGAAGCGTCTCCGGACGGAACGGCTTTGCCACGAAATACTCGGCTCCCGCGTCGTAGGCAAGCTCAGCCGTGTCCTCGCGCAGCAGCGCGCCCACCGCCACTATCTTGGTGCCCACTCCGCTCGAGTGCAGCTTGCGCATCACGCACAGTCCGTCCAGCTCGGGCAGCACCAGCTCCACTACCGCCACCTCCGGACGCTGTTTTTCGATAAGCTCGACCGCCTCCGCGCCGCTTCTCGCGCGTCCCGACACCTCAAATCCAAGCCCGCTCAGTGCCTGAGCCGCAAGCTCGTACCCGTTCTGACTCACGTCCGCTATCACCGCAGTATGTCCGTTCATGTCGATTCCTCCATCATTTCCTAATTATTCGACTTATTTCTCCATAAGTTTCAAATTTTCCCTAAATGCACCATTTTCTCTCATTTATCCCTTCCTTATATTACCACTTTTTCCGATGCTACGCAAGACGTTTTCCCCCGATTCGCCCCACTTTTCATCGCCAAACAGTGACGACTCTCGCCAAATCTTCCCACCCTGCGACCGCCTTCGCGACAGCCTCCCCAAATCCGACCTCCTTCGCGCCGACCGATAAACAAAAACTTGCGATTTTTCGGCGCAGGACTTGACATATAGGCAGAATTTGCTGTATAATTTATGTCGCGTCACTTTGCCGTGCGTGTATCGTCGCGCCCGACAGAGCAGATCGTCCGGATGACGCGAGGAAAACTCAAGGAGGTGTCCCGCCGATGAAGCGTACCTATCAGCCGAAGAAGCGTCAGCGCTCGATGGAGCACGGTTTCCGCAAGCGCATGAGGACCGCGAACGGTCGCAAGGTTCTTGCCCGCCGCCGTGCCAAGGGTCGTGCGCGTCTTACGCACTAAAGTTCCTTGTCCAAACTTCGTTCGTTAACCGAAAACCACGAATTTCGACGGCTCTATTATCGCGGAAAGTGTTCTTCCGGACGCACCTGCGCGGTGTACTGCCTTAGAAATCGCCTGGGTGAGAACCGTCTGGGCCTGACCGTCGGCGCAAAGCTGGGCTGTGCCGTCGTCCGAAACCGCGTGCGCCGCAGACTGCGCGAGTGCTACCGTGCGCTCTTGCCGCAGCTGAATGTCGGCTACGACGTTGTTATCGTCGCGCGCGGTCGGGCTGTGCAGGCTGACTATCAGCGGCTTAGCCGCGAGCTTGCCGCCGCGTTTGAGGCGCTCGGACTTCTCAAAAGCGCCGAACAGAATCGAAGATGAAAAAGGTCCTGCTGAAAATCATATCCTTCTACCGAAGGAACATTTCGCCGGCAAAACCGCCCTGCTGCCGCTTCATACCCACCTGCTCGCAGTACGCGATGGAGGCGATAGAGAAGTACGGCGCGCTGAAAGGCGGATGGCTGGCTTTTAGGCGTATCATGAAGTGCCACCCGTTCCACAAGGGCGGCTACGACCCCGTACCCTGATTTTCACGCGCGACCGGCGTACCCTATCGGAAGGGACGCACGAGGGCAGCACCCTCACACGGAGGACAATTAAAAGTGTGGACTGCAATTCTTAACGCGCTTGGCTGGGTGATGCTCAAGCTCTACGAGCTTGTCAACAGCTACGGCCTCGCAATCATTCTCTTTACTCTGTTTTCGAAAATAATACTTCTCCCCTTCGCCATGAAGTCGAAGAAGAGCATGCTTCGCATGTCCGCCTTCCAGCCCAAGATGAAGGCAATCGAGGAGAAGTACAAGAACGACAAGGACCGCTACAACCAGGAGATCCAGAAGCTGTACAAGGAGGAGAAGGTCAACCCGTTGGGCGGCTGTCTGTGGACGCTGCTCCCGTGGCCTATCTTCATCGCCCTGTACGGCGTTATGCGCCTGCCGCTTACGCACATGCTCGGCATAACCGCCGACGAGGTGAGCGCCATTACCAACCTGCCGTTCATCCTAAACGCGCTCGGCGACGGCGTGAACACCGTCGCATCCAACCAGCTTCCGCTGATGAACGCGATAAACGCGAACTTCGACGCGGTTATAGCCGCGCTCCCCGACCTCGCCGGACGTCTCGTGCCGATAAACTTCGACTTCCTCGGCATGAACCTGTCGGTCATACCGAACTGGCAGTATCTGAACCCTTACTGGTTCCTGCCGATAATCTCGGCGGCGGCGATGTGGTTCAGCAGCTTCGTCCTTCAGAAGATGCAGGGACAGCCGCAGCAGCAGCAAAACGGCGCGGGCTCGATGAAGTTCATGGTCTGGTTCGGACCGATAATGTCACTGATGATCGGCTTCAGCTGGCCGGCGTCGATGAGCTTCTACTGGGTCGCGAACTCGCTGTTCTCGACCGCGCAGGACGCGCTGCTGACGCTCTACTACCGCAAGAAGCTGCACATCAAGAGCCCGAAGGAGCTTCGCGAGGAGCACGAGGCGGAGGTCGCCGAGGCAAAGCGCCGCGCAGACGAGCGTGCCGCGCGTCTGGAGCGTCTCCAGACCGAGGGTCCGAAGGAAGCGAAGAAGGGACAGATGTCGTCCAAGAAGTACAAGGCGCTCAAGGCTCAGCAGTCGAAGACCACTGTGCCCGCGCCGAAACCCACCGCCGAGCTCGGCGAGCCGTCGGACAGCGCCGACGCGGCGGACGGAATTTCCGAAGATAACTCCGACAAGGGAGATGAAAACGAATGATTAGGGAAATCGAAACCACCGGCAAGACCATCGAGGAGGCGATAGAAAACGCCTACGCGATGCTCGGTGTCGACCGTGACGAGATAGAGCTCTCCATCGAGGTCATCGACCGTCCAAAGAGCGGCTTCCTCGGCATCGGCAGCACTCCCGCCAAGGTTCGCGCGAGCTACGAGGTCGCCGACGAGCCGAAGGAGGAGCCGGAGTACAAGATAGGACGCACCCGCGAGCCGCGCCGTCAGGAGCGCGTCGAGGTCATCGCCGAGAACGACGGCCCGACCGCCATCCTGTCCGATAGCGACTCGACCGACGGTGAGACCGCCGAGAAGCAGGAGGGGAAACCCCGCCGCGAGCATGGTCGCCGTAATAACGACCGCCCGCGCCGCGAGCATCAGGATGTCCCGTCCGAGCCGCGCACCGAGCATGTCGAGCGCATCCCGGATGTGACCGACGAGGAGGTCGAGCTGCGCAAGAACGCCGCCGTAGCCTTCCTCGATGGACTGCTTCAGCGCATGGGCGTGGAGGTCTCGACCGACGCGTCGATAAACACCGAGAACAAGAGCATCACCATAAGCCTGTCCGGCGAGAAGGTCGGCTCGCTCATCGGACGCCGCGGCGAGACGCTGGGCGCCATCCAGCACATCACCGGATACATGGCGAACAAGGGCAAGGACGAGCGCGTGCGCGTCATCGTCGACGCCGAGGGCTACCGCGAGAAGCGCGAGGAGGCGCTCCAGGGACTTGCCCGACGCACCGCGCTCAAGGTCGTGCGCCTGCGCCACAACATCACGCTCGAGCCGATGAACGCCTACGAGCGCCACATCATCCACACCGCGCTTCAGGACTGGCGCGACGTGTCCACCTTCTCCACCGGAGCCGAGCCGCGCCGCGCGGTCGTCATATCCTACACCCCCGGCGGCGGAAAGGGTTCGAGCGGAGAGCGCCCCGAGCGTCGTGACGGCGACCGCCGCCGTGACCGACGCGACCGTCCGCGCCGCGAGCGCAGCGAGTCGTCCGCGCCTTCCGAGCCGAAGGAGCGCACCCCCCTGCCCGAGCAGGTCTGGGAGTAATATCGAAACAAAGCAGCCCCCTTCAGGGCTGTTTTTGTTATAAACCAACCATAAGGAGGCACAAACCATGGCACTTGTACAGATGAATTTCCAGAGCCAGTATCTTCAGTCGAACCACGAGATAACGGTCATCCTGCCCGACCGTCCGTGGAAGACCGACGCGAAGGACTTCTACTCCAGCGGCAAGAAGTATCCGGTGCTCTACCTGCTGCACGGCACGTTCGGCGACCACTCCGACTGGATCCGCAAGTCGAACATCGAGCTGTACGCCTGCGAAAACGACCTCATCGTCGTCATGCCGAGCGGACTGAACGCAAACTATCAGAACTGGTCAAACTTCGCGCTCGGCTACGATATGTACAACTACCTGTTCGAGGAGCTGATGCCGCTTGTCACAAACTGGTTCCCCGCAAGCTCGAAGCGTGAGGACACCTTCATCGCCGGCCTGTCGATGGGCGGCGGCGGAACGGCGCTCTACGCGGCGCAGCATCCCGAGAAGTTCGCCGGCGCGGCGATACTCTCCTCCGCTCCGCGCAACCTCGAGGCTCTGCGCGACACTCCCGAGGACAAGATAGACGTCCGCACCAAGAACATCATCGCGATGTACGGCGGGCTGGATAACTACATAAACTCGGTCGGCAACTCGTGGGCGGCGCTCGACGAGCTGGTCGCGAAGAAAGCCGACCTGCCCAAGCTCTATTTCGCCTGCGGTCTCGACGACATGCTGCTGTCCACCTACACCACCTTCAAGGAGCACGCGAAGGAGATAGGCTTGGACGCGAAGTTTGAGGAGTTCGAGGGCTACAAGCACGAGTGGCGGTTCTGGGATCTGACCATCCAGCGCGCGCTCGCCTACTTCGGGTTTGAAAGTAGGGACTGCGGCAATCCGTTCTGAGTGCGCTTCGACGGCGCACTCAGAACATAACTTGAAAATCTACGATTTTCAAGTTACCTGATCAAATCTTTGAATCTTCGATTCAAAAGTTACCCGATAAAAAACAGGGCGGTCGCTTGCGCGGCTGCCCTGTTTGTTTACTCCGTTCGCACTCTCACTTCCCGCTGTACATGAACCGCAGCGCCATCGCCACCGCCTGCTCGCGCGTGCAATAGCCGTCCGGACCGAACTTGCCGTCGCCCAAGCCCTTGACCGCGCCGCGCTTGGTGAGGAAGTACACCGCCGTGTACGCGTACTGCTTTATCCAGCCGTGGTCGGCGTACAGCTCCACGTCGCCGTAGTCGAGCGTATTCGCGGTGTAGCTCGCGTCATTCGTCAGCGTCCACCCCGCCCAGTATGCCGCCTTGTACGCGCGCACAAGCATCGTCGCCGCGTCCTGACGGCATATTTTTTCGTTCGGGTGGAAGTCCCCGTCCTCCATGCCGTTCACTATCCCGAGCGCGTGGCACTTGAGCACGTCGACGTCGCTCGTGTCGCTGAACGTGCCCGCTCCCGACGCCGTCGCGGTCTTGCCGCTCATCTTCTCGTACAGCTTCACCGCTATCGCCGCAAACTCGACGCGCGTTATCGGCTGTGTCATGTCCGCTCCGGCGAAGACTGCGGGGAACAGCCCCTGCTGCTGCGCGTCTATCAGCTCCGCCTCCGCCCACGCGCTGCAATGCCCAAACTCGGGCGGGACGGCTTCGGTCGAGCCGATGTCGGTCGGCTCGTCTGTCGGCTTCTCCGACGGCTCGGGCTCGTCGACCGGCACGTCCTGCCCCTCCGCCTCGGGCTGCTCGACAGGCAGTGTCGATTCGTCAGTCTCGGTCGACGCGTCGGCGTCCTCCGCGGCAAGCGCCCCAAACGACGATATGAGCATCAAAACCGCCAGTATCGCGGCGAAAATACGCGTTTTCATCGGAAAATCCTCCTCACAGCACAAGCTCGCTTATCGGCGTGCCGTCCAGCTTCTTTATCGTTATCTTGTCGCCGTCGTAGACCGCGTAGCTGCCGAAATCGCCGTCCTTCGGCACGGTGGTCGAGCCGGGATTGAGGATGTACGCGCCGTTAGCCATCTTGCGCAAATCCTTGATGTGCGTGTGTCCGTGGACGAGCAGGTCGCCCGCCTTCATCGGAGGCAGGTTCGCCTCGTTAAAGATGTGTCCGTGGGTGACGATTATGTCGCGGTTCGGCTCGCTTATCACCGCGTACCCGGGCAGAATCGGGAACTCGAGCACCATCGCGTCTATCTCGGCATCGCAGTTTCCCTGCACGCAGAATATCTTGTCTTTCATCGCGTTCAGCAGCTTAATGACCTGTTTCGGGTCGTAAAAGTTCGGAAGTCCGTTTCGCGGTCCGTGATAGAGGATGTCGCCGCAGAGCACCAGCCGCTCGGCTCCCTCCTCCTCGAAACGCTTTACGAGCTGCTCGCAGCGCTCGCCCGAGCCGTGTATGTCCGACGCAAATATCGTTATCATTTTCATACCTCCGATAGAGTTTTAATGCGTTTTCAACGCCGTTTTGTCAGCAGATGCGCGGTCGCCTTCTTCCCTCCGACCAGCGTGTCCACCCGCGACTTCTCGTTAAACCCGCAGTCGCTCGCGATCTCCCACAGCCCGAACTCGCGGGCGGTCAGCACCACCGCACGGCCGTCGTCTCTCAGCACCCGCGCCATCTCACTGAGCGCGTCGCGGTAGAGGTCGTCGAGCGAGTCGTCGCGGCGGAACTCGCCCCACGGCGGGTCGGTCAGCACCAGCGACACCGAGCGGTCGTCGAGCGGCAGCGCCCGCGCGTCCCCCTCTATCACCCGCGAGCCGTCTGTCCGCGCGAACCGATGCTTGAGAAAGCCCGCAAGCTCGCGGTCGCGCTCGACCGAAATGATCTTCACCTTCGCGAGGCTGTGCGCGGCGGCGGCAAGCGAGCCGTGACCCGCGAACGGGTCGAGCACCACGTCGCCGTCGGTCACGCCGCCCAGTTCGGCAATCGCCGCGGCGAGCGACGGTCGCAGCTCGCCCTTCTCCGGCTTGCGTTCGCTCGGGTCGGACAGCAGCAGTCCGAAGAAGCCGCCGCCCTCCGACCGCACGACGTACCAAAACTCGCAGTCCGCGCCGGTGCGGCCCGATTTCAGCCCGGTCGCGCGGGAGATGGCGCGTTCCGCCTGCGTAAGCAGCTGCGGCTCGACCGGCGTGAGCTTTCCCGCGCGCATGAACCTGAGGCGGAAGTCCCTCGCCTGAAACCCTTTCGGCAGGCGCAGCGCGACGTTCTCGCGTATCATCTTCGCAAAGCTCGGCTGTCCCTCAAACTCGCGGAACACCGCCCAAACGCTTGCGAGGCAGGGCGCCCCCGCTATCCGCCGAAAGCTCGCGCTGCTGTCGAACCGCGCAAGCCCGTCGTGCACCGACAGCTTGAGCGGCGGCGCGCCAAGCTCGCGCGCGAGCGCCTTTGCCACGACCTTATCGAATCCCGGTGAAAACGCCGCGATAACGCGCACTCGGCACCCCTCCCCTCGGCGTTGTGTTTTTACTCTACCATTGTACAGCAGAAACGCAAAAAGCGCAAGAAGTACCTTCCTTTTATCCGATTTTTCGTTGACGCGCGTGCCCCCTCGCGGATATAATGGTATCACCAAGGCAAGGAGGGAACGTGTTATGAAAAAGGCTTCCGACCTTCTTAAAACGCTTAACAGCCGTGAGCTTGACGACGCTGTCGCCGCTGCGCAGGTCGCGTGCGGCAGTTTTCCGACCGCGTCGGCGCGCATCGAGTCGCTCGTTCGCCTCTTTATCGACAAATACGGAGACCGCGACTGCACGATAATAAGCGTGCCCGGACGCACCGAGCTCGGCGGCAACCACACCGACCATCAGCGCGGACGGGTGCTCGCGGCGAGCGTGGACATGGACATACTGGCGGTTGTCAGTCCCTGCGACGAGCCCCGCGTTCGGCTGTCCTCCGTCGGATTCAGCCGCGAGGACGACGTCGACCTCACCGACCTCGAGCCGGTCGAGCGGGAGAAGAACCACTCGCCGGCGCTCATTCGCGGCATAGCGAGGTGGTTTTCCGACCACTCGCTCCCCGTTCGCGGATTCTGCGCCTACACCCAGAGCGAGGTGCCGTCGGGCAGCGGACTCAGCTCGTCGGCGGCGTTCGAGGTGATGACCGGCGCGGCGTTCGCGGCGATAGGCGGCGTGGATGTCGACCCGGTCGACCTCGCGAAAGCCGGACAGTACGCCGAGAACGTGTTCTTCGGCAAGCCGTGCGGACTGCTCGACCAGACCGCCTGCGCCTGCGGCGGCGTTGTGGCGATAGATTTCATCGACCCGACCGCGCCGAAGGTCGAACGCGCGACGCTCGACCTCGGAAAGCTCGGATACGCGCTCTGCATAACGCTCACCGGCGGCTGTCACGCCGACCTCACCGACGACTACGCCGCGGTTCCCGCCGAGATGAAGGCGGTGGCGCGCGAGGTCGGTCAGGAGGAGCTTCGCGGCGTGGACGAGCGCAAGTTCTACGACGCGATACCCGCGCTTCGCGAAAAGGTCGGCGACCGCGCGATACTCCGCGCGATGCACTTCTTCGACGAGAACCGCCGTGTCGAAAAGCTGGTCGGCGCGCTGAAAGACGGCGACTTTGCCGAGTACCTGTGGCTGGTGAACGAGAGCGGCAGCAGCTCGCGCAACCTGCTTCAGAACATCTTCTCGCCGCACTCCACCGATGACCAGGGCGTGTCGCTCGCGCTTGCCATCAGCGAGGCGGCGCTCGGCGGCAGCGGCGCGTCCCGCGTCCACGGAGGCGGCTTTGCGGGCACCATCCAGGCGTATGTGCCGCTCGACATGGTGGATAACTACCGCGCGACGATGAACAAATACTTCGGCGACGGCGCCTGCCGCGTGCTCGCGATACGCGCGAAGGGTCCCGCCGTGATAGCGTAAGTTTTCGACTTCAAATCTAACCAAACAGGAGGATTTCGGCATGAAAAAGATACTTGTTGCGGGCGGAATGGGCTACATTGGAAGCCACACCGTCGTCGAGCTGGTCTCGGCGGGGTACGAGCCGATAATCGTGGACAATCTGTCCAACTCGAGCGAGTCGATGCTCGAGCCGCTCGAGAAGCTCTGCGGCATGCGTCCGAAGTTCTACAGGGCGGACATCCGCGACCGCGCGGCGATGGACAAGGTGTTCGCCGAAAACGAGATAGACGCGGTGATACACTTCGCGGGACTGAAGGCGGTCGCCGAGAGCGTGTCCATGCCCATCGAGTATTACGAGAACAACATCTACGGCACGCTCGTCCTCTGCGAAGCCATGCGCGCGGCTGGCTGCAAGAAGCTGGTGTTCAGCTCGTCCGCCACCGTCTACGGTCCGACGAACGAGCCGCCGTACACCGAGGATATGCCAACCTCCGCCACCAACCCCTACGGCTGGACGAAGGTGATGATCGAGCACATCCTGGAGGACATCTGCACCGCAGACCCCGAGTGGAAGGTGCTGTCGCTGCGCTACTTCAACCCCATCGGCGCGCATGAGAGCGGACTAATCGGCGAGGAGCCGAACGGCATCCCGAACAACCTCTTTCCCTACATCGCCCGCGTTGCGAGCGGCAAGTTCGACCACCTCAAGGTGACCGGAAACGACTATCCCACCCCCGACGGCACCGGCGTTCGCGACTACATCCACGTTGTCGACCTCGCGACAGGTCATATCGCGGCGCTCAGGCGTCTTGACGAGCAGAACGGCTACGACGCGATAAACCTCGGCACCGGCAAGGGTTCGAGCGTTTTCGACGTGCTGCACGCGTTTGAGAAGGCGTGCGGGCGCGAGCTGCCCTACAAGATATACCCCCGCCGCCCCGGCGACCTCGCGTTCAGCTTCGCAAACGTCGACAAGGCGAAGCGCCTTCTCGGCTGGACGGCGAAGTACGACATGGACCGCATGTGCGCCGACGGCTGGCGCTATATCGAGCACGTTTCAAAGTAGTCCGGGTAAAAGATAAAAAGGAGTGACAAAAAAGAGGGCATAAGCCCTCTTTTTTGCGTCGTGATATTCTACTCGCGTGTCAGCACGAACATGCCTATCGCGCAGGCGACCGGCAGGTTGAGGCTGTCCACATCCTTCGTCTGGGGTATGAAAACGCTAGTCCCGCGGGACGCGTACTCGTGCGCAAGTCCGGTCGCCTCGTTGCCGAAGACCATCGTAAACGCGCGCGACTTCGGTCGGGTGGCTGTGTCCAGCGGACGAGCGCCGTCGAGCATGAAGGTGTACACCTCGCGATCGGGAAAGTCGGCGGCGTAGTCCTCCCACGACTTATACGAGCGTGTGCGAACGCGGAAGATCGCCCCCATCGACGCGCGGACGGTGCGCGGCGCGAATCGGTCGGCGGCGGGGGTGATTATCGCGATGTCCTTCACCCCAAGTCCCGCGGCGGTGCGAAGTATCGTGCCGAGGTTTCCCATGTCGCCGGGATGGTCGAGCAGCAGGTGCGGCGCGTCGGGCGCAAGCTCGCACTCAAACTTGCGGAACACCGCCGCGACGAACACGTTCTCCTTCGGGCTTACGCGCTGTATGACATGGTCGGAGCCGCTCTGCACCGAAATTCCGAGCTCGCGGCAGCGCTTTTCGACGCCCGCGCTGTCCTCGAACGTCGAGTGCAGGTAGACCGCCTCGACAAGCTCGGGTCGGCAGTTTATAAGCTCCATCGTCGGAAAAGCGCCGAGCGTGTAGCTCGTCTCCGAATCTTTCTTGTATGGGCGCAGCGGCGTCATATCTCGACCTCCCGTGGTGATTTCTACCGATATTTTACGACAAACGCGGCGCGATTGCAAGTGCCGAGAACCGTCGGTTTTGCTCTTGCCTTGACGTGCGAAATCTGTTACAATTTCGGTAACATGCTGCATTGGAGGTTTTCTGCATGAATCGTGTCTCGGTAAAGAATATGACCGCCATCGCGGTCGCGGCGGCTGTGGTCGCTGTGCTGTCGCAGATAGCCATACCCACCCCGCTCGGAGTTGTGATGACGCTCCAGACATTCGTTGTGCCGCTGGTCGGCTGCCTTCTCGGATGGAAGCGCGGCACGATAGCCCTGGTCGTATACCTGCTGCTCGGCGCGGTGGGAGCTCCGGTGTTCGCCGAGTTCAGCGGCGGATTTCACTGCTTTGTCGGACCGACCGGCGGATTCCTGCTCGGCTTCCCGCTTATGGCGATGTTCGCGGGATTTGCGGCGCATCAGGGCGGGCTTAGGCGCGCGATGTGGCTGCTTGCGGGCGTGGTCGTCGACTACTCGCTCGGCGTCGCGGTATTCATGCTCGTCACCGGCTCGGGACTGTGGGCGGCGCTCCAGGCTTGCGTATTCATCTTCCTGCCGCTCGAGGCTGTCAAGCAGGCGTGCGTGTGGGTGCTCGCGCCGAGACTCAGCCGAGTCCTCGAGCGCGCCGGAGCGATATGAGCATACCCCTTCGGCCGCACCACCTGCTCTGTACCCTCTCCTACTCGGGACACGGGTACAGCGCCGAGTTCACCGCCCGGATGGACGCGCTTGTCGCTCGGCTGCGCTCGGGCGAGGAACCGACGTTTAAGCTGCGAATATCGCCCGACTATCTCTGCGAAGTGTGCCCTAACCGCACCGAAAACGGCTGTTTGAGCGACGAAAAGGTGCTGCGCTACGACCGTCTCACGCTCGACGCGCTCGGGCTTCACGAGTCGGAAATCGACTACGCCGAGGCGAAGCGGCTGCTGCGCGAGAAGCTCACCGACGAGCTGCTGCGCTCGATATGCGGCGACTGCGAGTGGCGGGAGCTCTGCTTGGCAGGCGATATGCTGAAAAATCTCGGATAATTTTTGAGAGGATCGACCTACGGTTGGTCCTCTCTTTTTTTGAGCAGTTTCGCGTATGTCAGGTCTATCGCAAACGCCCCGAGCGGCGCGGTGAGCAGTATCGCTATCACCGACACGACAAGCACGGTCATCCCGCAGGGCAGCCCCATCGCAAGCGGCAGTCCCCCGATAGCCGCCTGCACCGTCGCCTTAGGCGTGTACGCAAGCATGCAGAACAGCCGCTCCCCGAAATCAAGCGGCGACGCGGCGACACACACGAGCACGCCGACCATGCGGAACGCGAGCGCGCAGATAACGAGCGCTATCGCACCCAGTCCCGCCGAGCCGAGACTGTCCACCGCGACCGACGCGCCCACCAGCACAAACAGCAGTATCTCGGCGGGCACCCACAGCTTGTCGAATATCGCGGACAGCCTGACGGCGGCTGCGGAGTCCCTTCGGCGCACGGCGGCTCCGACCGCCATGGTGGCGATAAGTCCGGCAAACGGGATGAGCGCGGCGCTCTCGAACCAATCGAGCACGAACGCTATCGACAGCACTACTATGACCTGCACCGCCGTCGCGACGCGAAATCTCGCAAACGCCATGGCGCACAGCAGTCCGGCCCCGATGCCGACCGCCGCTCCGAGCACTATCGAGATCGGTATCCCCGCAAAGCTCATCCAGGACACCGACTCGCCCCGACCGAGGTTTGTAAAGGTAGTGAACAGCACGATTACAAACACGTCGTCCACCGACGCGCCCGCGAGTATCATCTGCGGTATCCCCTTTTCCACGCCGTATCCCTCGTCGATGAGCTTTATCATCCTCGGAACTACCACCGCCGGAGACACCGCGCCCACCACCGCGCCGAGTATCGCCGCCTCGAGGTAGGACAGCCCGAGGAACATCGGCGCGAGAATGACCACGCCTGCCATCTCGAAGCAGGCGGGCAGGAAGCAGAGAAGCAGCGCCGAACGACCAGCCTTTTTGAGGTCGGCGAGGTCGAGCTTCAGTCCCGCGCGGATGAGAATTATTATCAGCGCCGCGCGCCTTATCTGGGCGGATATGTCGAGTATGCTGCCGTCCAGCAGGTCAAGGGCATACGGTCCGACGACTATTCCCGCGATTATCATGCCGAACAGCGCGGGAAAGCGTACCTTTCGGCAGACCCACCCCATCGCCAGACCGGAAAGCATGATTATCGCAACGCTCATCAACATCGAAAATCCTCCTCTAGCTTCCTCGCTGCATAAATAATGCAATATCTCCACACAATACCGTTGCGGCAAACGCAAAACTGTCTATCGAAAGCGAGGATTTATCATGTCACCGAAAGAACTGCTCTATGTCGAGGACGCGCTCGGACACTCGCAGGAGATGCACACCTCCTGCACCGACTTTGCGTCGCAGATCACCGACCCGGAACTCAAGACCTTTGTCCAGAATCTCGCGTCGCAGCACCAGAGCTGCTTTACCAAGTTCTACGAGCTTCTGAACAAAAACGCGTAAGGGGGAGACGAAAAATGGAAGATAAGATACTCATGTCCACCATCCTGAACAGCACCAAGGGTCTGTGCGACCTGATGATGCACGGCTCGATAGAGTCGTCCACGCCGGATGTCCACCAGGCGTTCTGCACCGCGCTCGACGACTGCCTGACGATGCAGAACCAGATATACTCGAAGATGAGCGCAAAGGGCTGGTATCCTACCCAGACCGTCGAGAAGACCAAGATAGACTCGGCGATACAGAAGTTTTCGCAGTCCTCGCAGGGCTGAACAAAAGGAGGGACATCCGCTCGGGTGCCCCTCTTTTTACATATCTATCCCGAAGAACCGCAGTCCGTTGCGGAACGTCTGCTCGGCGAACGCCTCGGCGCTGATACATCTCTCCTCGGCGAGCCGTTCGCAGATATGGTGCAGGTAGAGCGAGCTGTTCCGCCGTCCGCGCACCGGCTCGGGCGCGAGGTATGGCGAGTCGGTCTCTATCATGATGCGGTCATCGGGCACGGCGACCACCGCCTCGCGCAGCTTGTGCGCCGTCTTGAAGGTCGCGCTGCCGGTGAAGCTTATGTACCATCCCCGCCGCACCAGCTCTTTCGCGAACTCGGCGCTGCCCGAAAAGCAGTGGAACACGCCGCGCACATTCGGAAACTCGTCCACTATCTCGAGACAGTCGCCGTGCGCCTCGCGGTCGTGGACTATCACCGGAAGCCCGAGCTTCTCGGCGAGCGCCATCTGTCGGCGAAATACCGCCTTCTGCGCGTCCTTGTTATCCTTCTGCCAGTAGTAGTCGAGACCTATCTCGCCGATAGCGACCACCTTCTTATGCGACGCGAGCGCCTCTATCTCGGCAAACGCGTCGTCGGTCGCGCCGTCTATGTCCGACGGATGAAACCCGACCGCCGCGTAGAAGTGCGGATATTTCTCGCTGAATCCCACGGCGGCGCGGCTCGACTCGAGGTCGCAGGCGGGGTTTACCACCAGCTCGACCCCCTCGTAGCGAAGCGAGCGTATCAGCACGTCGCGGTCGCTCGAAAAGCGGCTGTCGTCGTAGTGCGCGTGGGTGTCGAAAAGTCTCATCAGTGGATGCGCTGACCGGCGGGAACCTCGTCGGGCAGGAATATCACCGACGCGGCGTCGCCTATGTCCGCCGCAAGCAGCATGCCGTTCGACATCTCGCCGCGCAGCTTGGCGGGCTTGAGGTTCGCGACGACGACTATCGTCTTGCCTATCAGGTCTTCGGGCGAGTACCACGCACGTATGCCGCTGACTATCTGGCGGTGCTCGGTGCCCATGTCCACCTGTATCTTCAGCAGTTTGTCCGACTTCTCCACCGGCACGGCATCGAGCACCTTGGCGGCGCGCAGCTCGACCTTCATGAAGTCGTCTATCGAGATGATGCCGCTCTCCTCCTCGGCTTTGTCCGCCTTCTTCTCCGCCTTCTCGGCAGCCTTTTCCGCCTTCTTCTGAGCCTTCTCCGCCGCCTTCTTGGTGTCGTCGAGTATCTTGTTCAGCTCGTCTATCTCCTTCTCCATGTCGATGCGCGGGAAGAGCGGAGCTGCGGTGGTGGTTTTCCAGAAGCAGTCGCTGCCCGACTCATAGCTCACCGCCTCGAAGGTGCGTCCCGCCTCGGGAACTCCGAGCGTGTCGAATATCGACTGCGCGGTGGACGGCATGACCGGGCTTATCAGTATCGCGGCGACGCGTATCGCCTCGCAGAGATTCTTCATCACCGACAGCAGGCGCGGCTTGTTCGCCTCGTCCTTGGCGAGCGTCCACGGCATCGTCTCGTCGATATACTTGTTGGCGCGGCTTATCAGGCGGAACGCCTCGCCGAGCGCCACCGAGAACTGCATCTGCTCCATCGCCGCCTCGTACTTGCCCACCACCTCGTCGGCGAGGGCTTTCAGCTCGTCGTCCAGCGGCTCGTGCTTTCCGCCGGTGGTGAGGTCGCCGCCGAAGTAGCGGTCGCTCATCGCGGTCGAGCGGCTGACGAGGTTGCCGAGGTCGTTTGCGAGGTCGGTGTTTATCGTCTGTATCAGCAGCTCGTTTGTGAAGTTGCCGTCCGAGCCGAACGGGAAGGTGCGGAGCAGGAAGAAGCGCAGCGCGTCAACGCCGTAGCGCTCGGAGAGCATGTACGGATCTATCACGTTGCCCTTCGACTTGGACATCTTCTCGCCGTTGAAGTTGAGCCATCCGTGACCGTACACCTTCTTGGGCAGCGGCAGGTCGAGGCTCATGAGAAACGCCGGCCAGTAGATGGCGTGGAAGCGCACTATCTCCTTGCCCACGACGTGGATGTCGGCGGGCCAGAACTTGTCCAGGTCGTTATACTTGTCGTTCTGATAGCCGAGCGCGGTCATATAGTTGAACAGCGCGTCCAGCCAGACGTACACGACGTGCTTCGGGTCGAAGTCGACCTGCACGCCCCAGTCGAAGGTCGTGCGGGACACGCAGAGATCCTGAAGCCCGCCGTCGCACTTGATGAAGTTGTTTATCATCTCGTTTACGCGGCTGCGCGGCTGGAGGAAGTCGGTGTTCGTAAGCAGGTCGCAGATGCGGTCGGCGTACTTGGACGCGCGGAAGAAGTACGCCTCCTCCTCGGCGTCGACGACCTCTCTGCCGCAGTCGGGGCACTTGCCGTCGACAAGCTGGCTGTCCGTCCAGAAGCTCTCGCACGGCTTGCAGTACTTGCCCTTGTACGTTCCCTTGTAGATGTCGCCCTTGTCGTACATCGCCTTGAAAATCTTCTGCACCGCGGCGACGTGATAGTCGTCGGTGGTGCGGATGAAGCGGTCGTTTGAGATGTTCATCAGCTTCCAGAGGTCGAGCACGCCCTTTTCGCCCTCGACGATGCGGTCGACATACTCCTTGGGCGTAACGCCCGCCGCCTTCGCCGTGTCCTCTATCTTCTGACCGTGCTCGTCGGTGCCGGTGAGAAACATCACATCGTACCCCTGCATTCGCTTATACCGCGCCATCGTATCGGTCGCGGTGGTGCAGTAAGCGTGTCCGATGTGAAGCTTCTCACTCGGATAGTAGATGGGGGTGGTGATGTAAAATTTCTTGTCCGACATTGGTATGACCTCCGTTATGCGTTTTCGGCGAGATAACCCCCCGCCGGCGGCAGTAAAATCTGCCATTTAACCTATTATATCGCAAATTCCGCTTTTTGCAAGTGTTTTTCGCCGGTCGCGGCGGCGCGGCAGCTGTTTTCAGTCCGTTTATAATTTATGTAAACCATAATGAAAAGTTCAAAGCGCGTTCACAGTTTGGCAATAATTGTCCTGTATACTCTTAATTGTACCGAGGATGACGCCTCGGACCGACAGCCGAAAGGTTGTCGCCAGTCATTTCCCCCTAACCCTCTTACATATTCCCAACTTTCCAATTCCTTCTGAAAAGGACACGCCTTCCCCGGGCGTGTCCTTTTCGTTTCGCCGTTTCGGACGAGCTTAGCGCTGGTTCTGCGACTGATTGTTCTGGTTCTTGTTGTTCTCCTGGTTGTTCTGGTTGTTCTGGTTCTGCGACTGGTTGTTCTGGTTCTGATTGTTCTTATTGTTCTGGTTGCGGTTGTTCTGATCGTTCATTTTGGTATACCTCCGTTTTTTGATGTATATCAGTCGGCTTCAGCCCACATGGTCGAAGCCATCGCCGATAACACGAATAGTTTCCCGCAAAGCTATTGAATTATTCGCCGAAATCGCTATAATATAATGTGAGTGAAAATTTTTTGCGGAGGGAGGTCGAATGATGAGAGTGCTTGTCGTAAGCGACGAGGAGTCGAAGTACATTTGGGACTTCTTCGACAAGGAGCGGTTCCGCGGCATAGAGCTTATCATATCCTGCGGCGACCTCGACCCGCGCTATCTGACCTTTCTCGCGACGATGATACCCGCGCCGGTGGTGTACGTCCGCGGCAATCACGACAAGAAGTACGACATAAAGCCGCCGGAGGGCTGCATACCCATCGACGACCGGGTCTTCCGCTACAAGGGACTGCGCATCCTCGGATTCGGCGGCGTGCCCGGCATACGCGGACCGGAGCACCTGCAATATACCGAGCGCGAGATGGAGCGGCGGATACGCAAGGCGCGATTTCAGGTATGGCGCGCGCGCGGCGTGGACGTGCTCGTCACCCACGCGCCGGCGTTCGGGCTCGGCGACCTTCCCGACCGCTTCCACCAGGGGTTCGAGTGCTTCCGCGACGTGCTGGACATTCTTCAGCCGCGCTACCACTTCTACGGTCACGTCCACCTGCGCTACGGCGCGTGCGGCGCTCCCATCGAGTACGGCAGAACGACGCTGATAAACGCGTGCGGATATAAGATACTCGACATAAATGTTTGAGTTTTGAGGCGATATTATGCTTGAAATACGCAAAATCACGCTCGATTCGCCCGATTTTGCCGAGATAAAGCGGCTGTACGAGGACTCGTTTCCCTCAAACGAGCGCCGTGCGTTCGAGCCGCTGGTGACCGACGCCACCGGGCACGCCGAGACGCTCGGCTTCTACGACGGCGGCGCGTTCGTCGGCTTTGCGAGCCTGCTGCTCGTCGGCGACATCGCGCACATCATCTACTTTGCCACCGAGGAGAAACTGCGCGGCAGGGGCTGCGGCTCGTCCGCGCTCGCGGCGATGCACAGTCGCTACGACGGCAGGCGGGTGATAGTGGATGTCGAGCGCGAGCGGGTCGGCGCGGAGAACAACGAGATACGGCGGCGACGGCGCGCGTTCTACCTCCGCAACGGATATGAGCCGACGCGGGTGCGGTACAACTGGCGCGGCGACGACTACGAGATACTGTCGCACGGCGGCGACGTGAGCGGCGAGGAGTTCGGGGATTTCTATCGCACGTTGGACAACGAGACCGAGTGTCTCGCGGAATATTGAGCAAAAATACTGACTTGGGAGGAAATGCGTTATGAAAAGAAAGGTTTTGTCACTGGTTCTGGTGCTTGCGCTGTGCGTGGGGCTTGCCTCACCCGCCTTCGCCGCGACGAGCAGCGTGTCCAACTACGCGGGCGTCAATATGACCGTCGGCGAGCGGCGCATCTACAACGGGCTTGAGCAGCTCGTGCTCGACGTGTTCGAGGGCAGAACCTACGACACCACCGCGACGATAACGCTCGGCGAGCGTGAGTACGGATGGACCGCGCAGGAGCTGGGCTTCAGCCGGCTCGTCAACGACCAGGCGACCATCGACGCGGTCTCGGCAAGGCTGAACGAGAGCCTGACGAAAATCTACGTCGCGCTCGAGTACAACCATCCGTATGAGCTGTTCTTCACCGTATGGAACTCCTTCGCCTACACCTATAACTGGTGGAACACCGGAAGCGAGCTGTGGCTGACCGACGTCACTATCTCGATGGTAGTCTCCCCCGACTATCAGTGGGCATCGCCCACAGGCGACTGGGACCCGAACTATAAGGTGAACATCTACGAGCAGGTGGTCGCAGCCACGACGGGGCGGGAAGTCGCGCAGCGGATAGTCGACGAGAACGCGGGCAAGTCGAACTACGAGAAGCTTCAGGCTTATTGTGCCGAGATATGCCGGCTGACCGACTACGACAACGAACGTGCGAGCAATTATATGTCCATCTACGGTCGCGAGCGTCAGGCGTTGAGTGTCTTTGATGCCAACGAGAGCACCCTGACCGTCTGCGAGGGCTACTCCAAGGCGTTCAAGTATCTCTGCGACCTGACCGACTGGGACGGCGATGTGCGCTGCTACGTCGTCGACGGTTTTTTCGACAACGGAAACGGAAATCCCGAGAACAATCCGCATATGTGGAACGTAATCCGTATGGAGGACGGAAGGTACTATCTGACCGACATAACCCTGATAGACTCGGGAAGCTACGGACCGAATCTCCCGCTGCTGGCGTGCGGCAACGAGGATCCTGCCAACTACAACTATCAGACAGCTATGTATGCCCCTCGCGACTGGAACTACGGTCTGTACTGCGACGGATGGCTGCCGAACATCAGCGCCACGCCGTATCAGCCGGGTCACAAGATCGCCGCCGACACTCCGATGCCGACGCCCACCCTGCCTCCGCTGACGAGCACATCCACGACTCCGTCCGCCGAGCCGACGCAGGCTCCCACGCCTACGCCGACCCCGAGTGCCGCGCCTTCGCCGAGTACAGCGCCGACTTCGACGCCCAACACCGCTGCGACGGTCGGCGGGTTCAGCGACGTGCATGCCGGCGACTTCTTCGCAGACCCGGTCATGTGGGCGGTGGAGCGCGGCATAACCAACGGCACGAGCGCAAACGCATTCTCCCCCGCCGATGTCTGCAATCGCGCGCAGATACTGACCTTCCTCTGGAGGGCAAGCGGCTATCCCGAGCCGACCGTAAGCAATCCGTTCAGCGACATAAACAGCTCCGATTACTACTACAAGGCAGCGCTGTGGGCGTCCGAAAAGGGCATGGTGTCCGGTTCGATGTTCAACCCGACCATTCCCTGCACCCGCGCGTCCACGGTGGAGTATATGTGGAAGGCTGCGGGACGTCCGACGCCCTCCGCCGCGGCAAGCTTTGAGGATGTCTCGTCCGACGCCTACTACGCGGAGGCGGTGGCTTGGGCGGTGGAAAACGAGGTGACGAAAGGAACCGGCGCGACCACCTTCAGCCCATACGACACCTGCACGCGCGGGCAAATAGTGACCTTCCTCTACCGCGCGTTCGGGAAGTAATTTCATCGGCTTCGCGCTTTTCGGCAATAAAAAACAGCCCCGAGGGGCTGTTTTTTTATTTTCTGATTTCCGCGTTCAGGCGCTTTATGCGGCGGTGTATCCTCAGGAGGATAGCCGCCCATATGACCGCGTAGATGGCAAAGGTCAGCGCCATATATCCGAGCACCCCGCCGACGCTGTGCTCCATCCAGTGCATGAGATAGGCTATCGGGAAGGTCACCGCCGCGATTATCGCGAGATGCGTGACCGTCTGCCGGAGCAGGCTCCACTTCTCTATCTGCCATATCACCGCCGACGCGCCGAACACCGCGCCGTAGACCATCGAGCACACAAACTGGATGAGCGCGGCGGTTATCTCGTTTGGACAGGCGTCGATAAGCTCGTGCGGTATCGGGTAGAAGTGTCCGTCCCCCACCGCGAGCGATATGAATATCGTGATCGCGGTGCATATCATCACACCTATCGGCGCGCCGATAAGTCCCTTTTTTACTGCCATTTTCAGCATATTATCACCTCATAGTCCGAGTATCTGTCTGATTTTGGAAACATATCTGCGGGAGGCGTATGTCGTCTCACCGTTCGAGAGGGACACGCATATCGTGCCGGCAAGCGACAGGTCGAACCCGCGCACCTTTTTTATGTTCACAATCTCCGCGTTGGAGATGCGAACAAAGCTGCGGCTGGACAGTCGCTCCTCCAGCTCGTAAAGCCGCAACCGAAGCCGGTACTCGCCGTCGTCGGTGACCGCGAACACCTTGCCCTCCGACGCGTACACACGGATGATGTCCTCCTCGCCGATGAGCTTTGCCTCCTCGCCGCGAAATCCGGCAAGCGCGGTCACCTCGCCTCCGCTCAGGCGCCGCACCAGGTCGGACAGCTCGTCGGTCATGCGGTCGGCTATGATGACCAGCTTCGGCTCGGTCACGCCCTCCTCTATCCTAACTTCTATTTTCACCCGTTCACCTCCCAAACCTTTGTGACGCGGACGTCCGCTTCGTCCTACGGTCACAGTATATCAAAGCGCTGCCGCCGTTTCAACCGCCGCGCGACATTCGGTAGTTTTTTGCACACAGTCGGCGCTTTTGAATAGGATGACTGTGAAAGGCGGTGTTTTAGCTCATGGCACTTTCGGACATCGAGGTGTTCGCCCGCCTGATACAATGCGAAGCGGGCGGCGAAGGCGAAGCCGGGATGAAAGCCGTCGCCGGTGTGATAATGAACCGCACAAACATCGGTTACGGCGAATACGCAAGAGTATCAAACGGCGGGAACTACCGAAACATCATATTTCAGCCCGGTCAGTTCGACTGCACGCGAACGAGCATCGGCGGACGGCAGAATTTGCAGAACATCTACAACATGAGCCCCGAGCAGATCCACTTTGACATAGCGCAGTGGGCGATCGCGGGAAACAGGCTTGCCGGCATGGGCTGGGCGCTGTGGTTCTACAACCCCTACAGCGCGGGCTGTCGGGGCAACTTTCCGTCGAGGGTGGGAGCGTTCGCCTTCCGGGTGGGCAATCACTGTTTCTACAATCCGACCGACGCGTACGCGCAGACCTGAATTATTTTAGGAGGACAGTTACTTATGAACAACCAGAACTATACCGCTCCGAACTTCAGCTATCCGCAGGATAACAACAGTACATATTCGCGCACAACTCCGCAGGGAAACACCGCGGCGTCCCCCGCTCCCATTCCCGCGGCGAACCGTCCGAGAACCTGGGCGGAGGCGGGCAATCCGCCCAGCTGGTCGCAGATGACCGGACAGACGGTGCAGTCCCAGACCCCCGGCCGCGACTTCGTGCTGTGGCTCGTTCAGGAGGTCAACCCCGGATTTGTCGTGCCGCCGCGCGAGGACTTCAACACCGAGGAGCTTGAGGGCACCTTCCAGCAGCTCATGGCGGACAATCTCGGCGCGTACGCCATCGTCGACTTTGTCGTCGGCACCGCCGGCATGACTACGCGCGAGGGCTTCCTTGTCGCCGTCGGACGCTCGTACATCGTGCTCTACGACTTCAATGTGCGCACCTTCACCGTGTGCGACGCGTTCTCGATAAAGTTTGTCACCTATCCCTACCTCGATATCGCCGCGCTCCGCCGGTACATTCCCCGCGAGTATGTCGCAGGACTGCCCGGGGCGTTCATCGACGAGGCCGGACTCATCGGGCTCAACTCCTACGGTCGCTGAGAAGGCGTGAAAAAAGGAGGGCTTATGCCCTCCTTTTTGAGTTTTGCGGTTATCCCTCGTGGGTCGGCTCGGCGGACGGTTCCTCCGACGGTTCGCTCGATGTCATTATCGTAAACGAATCGTGGTACTGCACCTGCACAACGTCGATGGTTAGATAGTCGCCGTGGACAAAGCCCTCGCCGCCGCTGTAGCTGATCTTGTGCCACGCACCGCCGTCGACATTCGTCTCGAGCACGGTGAACTTGTCGCCCGAGTGCGCCTCGCCCAGCACCTCGTACTCGGTGCCCGGACCGCTGCGGACGCGCAGATAGCTGCTCACGTCGTGTACCGTGCCGATGTACTCATCCACATAGACAGGCTCGGGGGTGGGCGTAGTTGTGGGAGTCTCGCTCGGCGACAGGGACGGCGAAGGCGATTCCTTATCCTTCTTGCCGCCGCAGGACGCGAGCGCAAGCATCATAATGACCGCGAGCAGTATCGCAAATATACGTCGGTACGCCTTCTTCATGGGGAACCCTCCTCTGTGGATTTCTAACTACATTTTAGCACAGATTTCGACACAATACAACAAAGAATAGGTTACAATTCGGTAACAAGGCGGAGGGCACACATCCGACCGCACGGGAATATGCTGACGGTGGGGATACTCCCCCTGACGAAAGGAGCTAATCAACTATGTGCAACTGTCATAACAACTGCGCCTGCGACCGCGCCAAGTGCTACGCTCGCATGGCTGCCGAAGCCGCCTGCCGTGCCGAGCGTGCCGCGCAGATGGCTGCCGCCGAGGCGTGCCGCATGAAGGAGATGCTCGAGCGCGCAAACTGCATAGCCGCCGAGGCCGCCGCCTGTGCCGAGAAGGCGATGGAGGCTGCCCGCTGCGCCGAGAAGGCTGCGGAGGACGTCTGCAAGCCGCGCTGCGACTGCGGATGCGACCGTCCCATGCCGCAGATGAACGGCGACTGCGGATGCGGTCATCAGCACGACCACGACGACTGCGGATGCGACCGCCCGATGCAGCAGATGAACGGCTGCTATCGCACGCTGAACTACCGCGACTGCGTGAAGTAAGACGCGCGAGTAACCAAAAAAACAGTGCGGGGATAGCTCCCTGCACTGTTTTTGTTATCAGCCGCCAAACCCGCCTGTTGCGGTGTCTCACTCCTTCGGCGCCTTGAAGTCGACAAAGGATATGTCGCAGCCGCTCTGTCCCGATGAATATATAACCATCGGGTCGTCCTTTCGCGGCACATAAAACATCGCGCCGTTTTCGTCGGTGCGCTCCCCCGTCGCCGTGGCAGAGCCGCTTTTCCTCAGGTAGAAGCAGAAAGGAACGCTTCTGTTCTTCGCCCCAAATCGCTCGATGTTGAAGAGACAGAACCGGACGGGATCTTTGCACCTGTACAGGAATCCTGCCCATTCCGAGTCCATCAAATCGGAGCGCGAGCCGTTTTCTTTGCAGAGAAACGCCTGCGAGTCTTTTCGGCACATCATCATGTCGATGAAATAGTATTCATTATCCTGCTCGATATATGTCGTAATATGTCCGTTTCCGTCCCGGCACGCGTAGCAGAAGCTGCCCACCCGATCATACTTATCGCCGATGAAATAGGCAAGCCAGTTCGTGTCGGTGGCGCAGCACCCCTCGCCGGACAGCACCGCCTCCTTCGGACTCTTGTGGGTCTGCCAGTGGATGCCGTCTATCATATAGTTCTTGTTGTCCAGCGTCCCCCGAAACTCGGAAATCTGAAACAACTGGACAGCCTCATACAAATTGCCGATGCGCTCTTTTCTTTTTTCTATCGGCAGCTTTGATATTTCGAGCATCTCCTCACTCGAGTATCTCGACGCCCCGAGGGTGTTTATCGGGACCCAGTATACTCCGTCGTACACTTCCGTTTCAAATTGAATGGAATTTGAATACTGCCCTATGTCTCTGCTCATAGATGTCCCCCTCGCTGTTGCCGCTCACTCGTCCCCAAACCACCCGCGTGAAAGGGTGAGTCGCTGCTTGAAGTGCAAATCGGTGGTTTTCACGCTGAACCGCTCCCTTCGCGACCATGCCGAATCGGTCGCGATTTCGCTGCGCGAAACCGGTCGCGGTTATGGCTTGTACCTACTCCCCAAACCACATATATTTGTCAAGTGGTACCTTCCCCGCGACAAACTCGATGCCCTCGTCTTCGAGCAGCTGTATCTGCATGTTCTCGCCGCCGAACGCAAACGCGCGCGACACCTCGCCGTTTCGGTTCACAACTCGGTGGCAGGGTATCACCCCCGGCTCGGGATTGACGTGCAGCGCGTAGCCGACGACGCGGCTTAGGCGCGGGTTTCCGACGAGCAGCGCTATCTGTCCGTAGGTGCAGACTCGCCCGCGCGGTATCTTCTTCACGACTTCGTAGATTTTGGTGAAGGTGTTCTCGCTCATCGCTCGACACGCTCCCTGCACGCGGGACAGACTCCGTAGAATATCAGGCTGTGGCGCTCTATCTTCGCGCCGGTCGCGCGCTCGGCGGACGCATCCATGCCGTCCAGCTCGGGCAGCTCGAGGTCGCTCACTCCCCCGCAGCATCGGCAGGCGAGATGGTAGTGGTCGTCGGTGGTGGCGTCGAAGCGCTCGGTTCCCTCCCCCGTCGTGATGCGCAGTATATCGCCCGCGTCGGCGAGCTGGGACAGGTTGCGGTAGACGGTGCCGAGGCTGATGTTAGGTATCTCCTCGCGCACCATGTCGTATATCTCGGCGGCGGTCGGGTGGGTCTTTACCGACATTATCGCCGCGCGTATCGCCTCTCGCTGGTGTGAATACTTCATAGCGTCCTCCGTTCACCTGAATAGCAGTAATGATTATCGTCATTAGTATACTATGCGGAGCGGCGGTTGTCAAGAAGATGCTTACGGCATATCCTCTATCTGTTCCGCGGCGTATTCAAAGTCGAGCACGAGGGTGTACTGCTCGCCGCTGCCGTCCGGATTCTCGGCGAATCGGATGGTGACGAAGCCCTCGTCGTCCACCGCCTCAAGCGCCGAATATGCCAGTATGCCCCGCTGCTCGACGGACGGTCCGCGCCAGCCGTCCCCGCGGAGAACATACGGCGCGGGCGTGCCGCGGTTCGGGCGGACGTCTAACTGCACCAAGAGCTCCTCCTCGCCCGGAAACTTGAACCAGCCAACCGAGAGCAGGTCGAACGGCGACGCGGTCACCCTCGGCACGGTGTATCGGAAGGAGACGCTGCGCAGTTCGCGGCTATCCTCCCCCACCTCGCGGAAGCTCAGGGTGAAGCGGTACTCGCCCGGTGTGTCGAAGATTCGGGCAGGAAACGAAAGCGTGTCCCTGTTCTTGCTCCATATGTTTGTGCGCCCTATCGGTGTGGTTCGGATGCCGCCTCCCTCGTCGCTCTCGGCAAAGAACCGCCACTCGCCATCCACGAGGCGGTCGATGCGGCAGGACTCCTGTGCACCCGTCGGCGTGGACGGGATGAGGCATGTGTTTTCGGTCGGACGCAGACGCACGCAGACGCTCTCATTCACTACGCAGTCGACGTCGATAAGCTCCGCGCACTCGAAATACTCGGCGTCGCCCTCCAGCTCGAGCGGAACGGGGCGGCTGTCATAACTTGCGGCATAGCCGAAGTCGGGCGGCGCGGGGCGCAGAAAACAGACCGCTATCGCGGCAAAGATAACGACGGTGAGCGCAAGAGCAAGCGATCGTTTCATGTCGCACCTCCCATGCGGAGCGGCGGTTGCAGGTGCAAACTTACACTATGTCGTACAGCGTCGACGGCTCCTTCTTCTCGCGGCGGGGCGTGTCACCCGCGGGATAGCCGAGCGTGTGCAGCGCGACGATGACCGCGCTTTCAGGCAGACCGAGCAGCTTCTTCACCGACTCGACCTCCACGCCGCCTATCCAGCAGCCCTGTATGCCCTCCTCCACCGCGGCGAGCACCATGTAGCTAAGGCATATCGAGCAGTCGAGCACGCGGGCGGGCTGTCCGCAAGCCATCGTGCGGCTGTCGCCGTCGAAGTAGACCACCAGCACGCAGGGCGCGGTGCCGATGTGCGCCTGTGCCGAGCCGAGCTCCTTGATTATCGCGGGATCGGTCACGGCTATCGTGCGGTGCGCCTGCTCGTTTCGGGCGGTGGGCGCCTGAGTGCCCGCGCGGAGGATGCGCTCGAGCGTGTCGGCGGGTATCTTCCTGTCGCTGAATGCGCGAACCGACTGCCTCTCCTCTATTGCCTCGTATACTGTCATAATATGTGCTCCTTTCGTGTGTGGTTGTTCTCAAATATATTGTAGCGGATTTGGGATAGTTCGTCAAGCGCGCGAAATTTTGAAAAATGGGGGTTGACAAAGCTTGTACGACAATGTATAATATTTAATGCTTGACAGCGACAATCGAATATGGACACTTAGCTCAGCTGGGAGAGCACCTGCTTGACGTGCAGGGGGTCAGCGGTTCGAACCCGTTAGTGTCCACCAAGCAAACCCTTGAGCCACAGCGGTTCAAGGGTTTTGTTGTGTGGGCGGCTAATTTTTCAACGTTGTGATTGGCACTACATATACTCCGTCCTCTCGCCTGTAAGCATACGGCGATGTGCCTGTGAGTACCATCAAAAACGACGGCTCTTTCATCTTTGTCGCGTCGATCTTATCCGCTACGGCTTTAAGCGTCTTTGCGCCTTCTTCAATAAGCTTATCACCGCCCAACTTGATTTCTGCAAGGCCGTAGCTCCCATTACGCAGATGAATCACGGCATCGCACTCCAACCCCTCACCGGTGCGGAAATGATATACGTTTCCATCTAAAGCTTCAGTATATACCCGTAAGTCACGGATGCAGAGCGTCTCAAACAGCAATCCGCAAGTCTCCAAGTCATTTATCAAATCTCCGGGACCAACGCCTAGGGCAGCGGTCGCAATAGATGGGTCTACAAAATATCGAGTATCCGATGTGCGAATCGCCGTCTTTGAGCGGAGGTTCGGACTCCATGCCGGACAATCCTCGATAACGAAAATCTTCTTCAATGCATTTGTGTAGGATACCACCGTATCTTTGCTCAGCTCCATATCGTCGCTGACATTGATATCCTCGCAAATCGTGGTGTTTGGCACCTGTGTCCCCTGATGCCTCGCCAAAGAGCGTATGAGCAGCCGTGCGCGGGCTTCGTTTCGTGCAATCCCATCTACACGGCTGATATCGGATTTCACGACAGCGTCTAGGTAGTCGAAGGACTGTATCAGAGCATCCTCGCCCTCCAAGAACGTCGCCTGCGGCCATCCTCCTCGGCAAATAAGAAAAGCGATGTCCTCCAGTGTAGTCTTGCTTTCCGCAAAAAGCGGCTCCTCGCTTGGCGAAAACAGAGCACCGAGGCTAACCTTGCCGGATGACTCTCCTGATTCGTACAAACTCATGGGACGCATCTTAATCCACGCAAACCTTCCCGTGCCGGTGTGGTGCACCTGATCCATCTCTGTCGGAACTGCGGAACCTGTCAGCAGAAAATGTCCGAGACCATCTCTATGATCCACCTCGAATCGCACGGCATCCCACAGCTTTGGCGCCATCTGCCACTCGTCAATGAGCCGCGGCGTGTCTCCCTGAAGAAGTGTGCGTGGGCTTATATCTGCCAACTGAAGGTTCTGGTTTACCCTGTCCGGGTCGCTCATATACAGGATGCTCGCTGCGTGCTGCTCGCAGGTCGTAGTCTTTCCACACCACTTCGCGCCCTCAACCAAAATCGCGCCTTTGTTCCTTAGACGATGCGCAATTGCTTCGTCGACGACTCTCGGTCTGTAACCTGCCATTTGAGTTTCCCTCCGTCCAGGTGGTATGTCTATATTATAACCCTCGGTTCTGTCGATTGCAAGTGAAATCTGCGGTTTATCGAGAATTCAACCTGCGATTTGTTGGGAATTCGACCTGCGATTTAGGACAGCAAGATACACCTGCTGACCTCTTGTCTGATAGACGCACGCAATTACTCAATATGCACGCCTATATCGGGGGAACAATTAATCCGCTAAACATCCACAAAAAAACAGCTCATCCTTATGTACCACAAGGGGCTAGGCATACGCCTAACCCCTTGTTTCGTCCCGCTCAAACATTCGCATGTCGGGGCTGTCGCGCTGCACGCCCTTGCTTGCGAGGAACACGGACAGTGCGAGCGCAACTCCCTCCGCAAACTGCGCGAACGC
>ERZ808040.28-NODE-28-length-147118-cov-8.612163_pt1 | contig 147118 bp, 117 predicted proteins | sample MGYA00380191_ERZ808040 | MGnify/ENA primary metagenome ERZ808040 (study PRJEB31490, sample SAMN06133395) | mouse gut metagenome | isolation source: J6 | host: mice | place: China: Chengdu | collected 2015-05 ...
GATGACCTTGACCGGATTGTAAAAGACCTCCGCACCCGGCACGAATCCGACAAGACCACTGCCGAGCCGGAAACCCCGGCAGCGGATTTTGCCAGAAACATTCCGGTGATACTGCTGGACGCCCTCATGCACAAAGGCACAGCGGACGAAAAACGGGCGTTTACCATCTGCCGGGTATTTGGCATAGATTACACGAGCCTTCCGGAAGATGAGCGCATCACCCTTGCCCGTGTATTTAAAAAATCCCCACTGCTGCCCGTGTCCGCAAGCCAGCGTGGCAAATCAAAGCTGCTGTCCCTGTTTGGGAAGAAAAAGCCGAAACAATGACGCAAAAAGGGCTGCTATTCCCGTAAAATTCGGTTAGCTGTCCTCCTTACTATATCGTGTGTCCTATATTTAATTTTCCGGCTTTAGAGCCGCTTTTTCCAGACAGGAGCCAGCCACATTACACATAGACCAGTTCCGCATAAATAATTTCTTCCGCTCGGCTGCGTATGTTGTTCATATGCTGCACCCACGCAAGCTGGTTTCGGGCTTTCAGTTCCTCCGTCACGCCCTCGGCGGCTTTCATCTGCTCCATGATTAGGGCAAGCCGTTCCTTCGCCTGTTCGTTCACATCGGCAAGGTGCGTCCAGAGTTTCCCGGATAACAGCAGGCTGCAATAAAGTGCGGGGCGGGCTTCTTCCAGATAGGCTTTACGCCTGCGCCCCCAATGCCCGATAGGGCGGGATTCCTCCGTCAGCCGCAAGGCGGGAATGTAATAATCACCCACAAGAACATAGTCAAGACCGTTGGTATCGTCATGGATTCTTTCTGGCAGTTCTTTCATTTGTGACCTCCTGTATTCAGTTTTCCAGAATCCCGTTGTTCGTGTCCCTGTTCATGTGAATTTATAAGGCAACTGGATTCTTCACGAACAAGTATGGCATATCCCTCCTTGCTCCGCTACAGAACACCCTTACAAGCTCTGCAATCTGGTTCCGCACCGTTCTGCACCGCGTCATTAACGGATATCGGTCATCAGCTGCAGCAGCAGGTCATAACCTCTTTCCGCTGCGATCTGCGCAGGAGTCACGCCATCAAGATTCGCGCGGTTGTAATCCGTGCCTTTCTTTATCAGGTAATTCGCCGCCCGCTCGTTGTAATCCTCCAGTGCATAATGAAGCACATTATTGCCCTCTGCGTTAACTGCGTTAAAGTCGGCGCCCGCCTCAAAAAATGCCCTGAGCATCTCCAGTCCTCCTCCGAAATTCCGCGCATACAGCAGCAGCGCCGTGTCCCCTTCGTTGTCCGTGCGGTTGATCTGCGCGCCCTTCTTTAGCAGCAGCGGAAGCAGCTTTATTTTTTCATCGCTCAGGTCCCTCCGCAGCATCAGGACCATCAGCGGCGTCCTTCCTTCGTTCCCCGGAATATCAATATGCGGAAGGATCGAGAAGAGCTCCTCCCGCTCCTTTGCCGTCAGTTCTCTGCGCCGCCGGTTCTCTGCTGCCGCATAATATGCCGGCGTTTCCCCGGCCGCGTTGCGGATGGTATCGTCCGCGCCGGAGGCAAGCAGCAGTTTTGCAATATCGGCCCGCCCGTACACACAGGCAAGATGAAGCGGAGTATCCCCGGCCTCCGACGGTGCGTCCTGCGTCAGATTGACATCCACTCCCTTTTTCAGCATAAGTTCAACCGTTTCCGCATCGCCTTGGGACACCGCATAATGGATAGCAGCCCGACCGGTGTTGTCCCTCTCTTCCATGGCTGCCGCCGAAAACAGCTCGTACACCTCGCTGTCGCAATGCTGGCCGGCAAGGATACTGATCGGCGTCCTTCCGTTTATCACAGCGCTTTCCATATCCACTCCAAGCTCAGTCAGCTTTTTTATTACACGGCTGTCGCTGCAGTATTCCAGACATTTATCCCGCAGGCAGTTCACGCTGTCCGATCCTTCGTAGTACGGCTCGGTGAACCGCACGCCCTTCTCATGGAACAGGTCGAGCACACGGACCTTTTTGTCTTGCAGGGCCTCGTCCAGAATACCTTCGAGGCAGCCGTAATCCTCCTCGTCCTCTGCGACGGCCAGGAGCTTTTCCGTCAGATACATCCCCAGCGCAATCATGTCGTTATCCCTGCGACGGCCGAACGCATACTGAAATGCGTTTCCGGCAATGCGAGCAAGGTTGATGGTATCCACCTCGGCAAGCTTGCACTCACCTTCGGCCCCGTGATCCTTCAGCGCGATACAAAGCCCCTCTTCCCGCCAGTCCATAGCCGCCATAAGCGGGGTCGTTCCTTTTTGAGCCGCCCTGTTCACCAGCTCCCTATGTTCCATCAGACGAAGCGCCGCCGTAACGCGCGCCCGGACAGCCGCCCTCAGCAGAAGCGTGCCGCCGCCCTCATCAACAAAATAAGGATCGGCTCCCGCCTCGAGGAAAACATCGATCAGGGCGCTGCAGATATTCCTGGTTCCCCCGTCGATCAGATAGACAAGGGGCGGGATACCCTGCAAATCCCCCTGCCGGATATCGGCAATCGGACGGGCGGATGCAGCATTGTTTTGTCCGGCTTCGGCGCAGGAGGTTTCCGATACGGCATTCTCCGGATCCGCACCGGCGCACGAGGTTCCCGATGCGGTACCCTTCCGTCCTGCTTCCGCCGGAGGGAGCCCTGCAAGCAGGCGCGCGATCGCTTCCCGCTGATCCAGGGAATAGTAAGGATCTTCCGTAATCTTCATCTCCTCTGCAAAAGGGTGCGAAAGATAATGAAAACAGTTTCTCCCCTTTACGTCCCGGCAGGAAGCATCCGCCCCGTGATCCAGCAGCAGTACGGCCATCGCCAGATTGCCGCGGGTGCATGCAAGCAGAAGCGGCGTCACTCCTCTGTTTTCACTGTCGTTCAGATTGGCATCCACGCCGTCGTCCAGCGCTTTTTTCACCGCATTATAAAAATTGTGCCATACCAGCAGATGAAACAGCGGATAGCCTACGCCGGACACCGGTGCGGTCATATCATCCGTTCCGCAGGCTTTAGCGCACTCCTCAATCTCCCGGATCTCCTCCGCGGTAAAAAGATTGTCCTCATATTCACATTCCTCATCTGTGAAATCATCCGCCCACCACGGGATGTATCTCCCGTCGGAGTCCGTGGCAGATTCCGCCAGCATGGCCGACATCTCTTTAAAATCCATATCTTCCCTCCGTTCTGCGCAATGCTATGTACATCCGCTCCGTTCCGCTGCCTCCGCTCATGCCGCGGCCGTCCCCGGAGCAAATGTTATAAATAAGCTCTGCTCTGTAAAAATACGGCAAGATAAACCTCCGGTGCAACAAAGACTGCAAAATCCCCGGTACCGGCGGCTGTTCCTTCAAACTTCGTCAAAATAAAACACTTTTCCGCGGGGCGCAAACGGCAGCCTTCTCCCTCTCGGCACCAGAAATGCATGTTCGCGCCGGATGCGGATATGATCCTCGATCCATCCGTCCGTGATAATCAGGATCGGGCCGTTTTCCGGAAAATCCTTGGCCCCCTCAAGCAGATCCACGCCCGGCTGCAGCACCGTCCCGCCTCTGCCTTTCACCTGCACGCGCCCTGCGATCTCCTCCGGGGCAAGATAGCCCGCATCGTAAGCCGCCGCGTCGCAGAACACAACGCGGGCGCAGGGAACCTCCTTCGCTTCCGCGTAGCTCGCAACCGCACCGAGCGCGAGGCCGAGCAACCTTTTATCCATCGATCCCGACGTGTCGATTACCACGCCGAACGTGCGGCTGTACTCCGGTATTTCAGCAGGAGCGTAGCTCGGCCTCGGGATGTCCGGCGTACTGCCCTGCCTGCGGCTCGGGCGGGCGTAAGTACGCCGTTTTGCAAGCGGTGTAAAAAATTCATCAAACCAGTTGCCGAGCTGCACATCCCAGGGGATCGGCGGCATGGCGAGCGCGCGGATCTCCTCGATCAGCCCGGAAGGCAGATATCCCCTGCCTTCGCTCTGATGGTATTCCAGCCCGTTCTGCAGGGCGCTCCGGTAAAAATCATCCAGCGAAGCCACGGAGGAATTGGAAAAACCTCCGTTCCCTCTCCCCGCGATCACATCCCCCTTTCCGTATCCGCGGAAAGTATCCATTTTCGAAAATTTTCGTAAATCCTTTAATATGCGATCGTAGAGGTTTTCCGCGGAGATATCCTTCAGCGCCTCGTCGTAAAGCCCCCGGTCCGGCATGCGGCCGATCCCCATTTCACGCAGCCAGCCGTTGATAACATAATCGCAGGCAACATTCCAGAGATAGGCATCGCGCCCCTGGCAGCGCTCATGGTGCATCAGCCCCGCATGAAGAAATTCATGGGCAAGTACGAATTTCAGTTCCTCACCGTCAAGCCCCGCGGCCGGATTTACATAAATTTCGCCGGCTGTGACATCGACCGCCGCAACGGATATCTCCTCTTTATTGCAGAGGCTGTAATCCTCGATAATCCGGAAGCCCGCAGCAAGTCCGCCGAGCAGCGGGTAATGACTGATAAACCACTGCGCCGCCTTCTCCGATTTTGTGTGTGCCCGGGAATTTTCCTCCCCGTGTCCGCCCGCGTTGCTTACCACGCTGGAAACCGAATACGCCAGGGCATAAGCAAAATTTACCATAAACAGATTCCGCTCGTTTCTTTTGGCATCATAGACACGCGGACGATCCAGAGTCTGCATATCCATCCCTTCCGCAGTCCCGAAGCCTGCACATCCCGGCACGCCGCATACCTTGCCGGCGCGGCTGCGCCGCGCCGCTAAGGGCAAACCGCCGGGATTTCCCGCACCCGCTGCATTTCCCGCTGCGCCGCCCTGCCCGCCGGAGCCTTTCCGGCCGGGAGCACCGCCTCCGGCAGCATAACCGTTCTCCATCAGATACTGGTAGATCCTCCTCTCATCCGAGAGGCTTCCCGGAAAGTAATCCGCCGGATTGGGGCAGATGGGAGAGCCGAATTTGATATCGTACAGAAATTTGCTGACATAGATATCGCAGGCCATATTCCAGAGCGCTCTGCTGCAGGAAACCACCCATTCCGAAGAACCGTCCGGGCCCGTTTTGTCATATCCCGGCATCCGTTCCGCGTCAAAATGCCCGAAGGCCAGGTGCAGCTTGCAGTGAGCAATCGTGAACGCCCACTGCTCCGGAGTCAGCAGTGCATCCCGGTTCAGGTAAATCGTCCCTTCTCCGTACACATGGGCAGCATCATTTCCCATATTTTTCCTTCCAAGTACCTGGATATATCCTGTCAGCCTCGAAAACAGAGGATTCCTCCTCTGCAGGGAAAGTCCCATGTTCAGCCGCTCCTCGCCCGGCGAAATATTATTCCGGGATTTGTTCTTATTTGCCATCCGCGCCCGCCCTTCCCTTCCGCTGAAACACAGCTCCGGTTCTCCCGGCTTGAAAGCCCCGCCCCGGACTTCTCCTTCCGCCGTCCGCTGCACGCTCAAACACAGCTTGGATTCCCCTGGCTTCAAAGCCCCGCCGGGAACGCTCCCGGCACAGACCAGCAAAACAAAGCGGCCGCCTCATGAGCCCTTTATGCTTGCCAGCCGCGGCAGATCCCGGACAATCTCCACCATAAACCAATCCGGCAGTACCTCGCTCTCATCCGCCGAGACCACCATCTGTGCGATCTCATAATTGATCTGTGAGAGCTCCTTAATCAGCGCCTTGGCCCGGTGCGCGAGATACTGCGCGTCCCTGTTCATGTTCTGCTTATTTTCCGGCAGATCATGCAGAAGCCTTGCCCGGAACGACTGCGCCGCAAAATAAAGAACATCGCGGTCCTCCGGTCTGGACGGCCATTTCGCGTCCCCCTTGATAATATCCGCCAGAAGGTGCTTGTTTCCGAGCTGCTTGGTAAAGGCGAGAAACATCCCCGCATGCTTCGCGCTGATGCATCCGAAAGCCAGCACGCGCAGGGTGTTTTCCGAAAGCTCGCTCTCCCCCGCCCCGTACTCCGTCAGGGCATCGCTCAGCATATGCCAGGAACGCGGCGTGGAATAGGGCTCCTCGTTTTTCGGCGGCTCGGAAAACAGATGATCCGGCCGCTGTGAGATATAGTCCGTAACCCAGGGATGAAGGTGGTTCTCATAAGCCCAGGCCAGCCACTGGGATGGGTCCGCCTTCATCTGTACATGAAACATCCGGTTGATGAGGGCGGAGGACATTGTCTTAACAATGGCCCCGTCCTGCGAGCGGTTTCCCGCCCCGATGACTATGCTTCCCGCAGGCAGATGATATTCGCCCACGCGCCTCTCGTGAATCAGGCTGTAAAAGGCCTTCTGCACCTCCTGCGAGCAGGCGTTGAGCTCGTCCAGAAAAAGCACGTACGGTTCTTTTCTCGCGATCATCTTCGGCGGCAGGAATTCCGAGGTCTCCCCCCGGATCTGCGGAATTCCGATAATATCCTCGGGAGCCAGCTGGCTCCCGAGCAGAGAGACGCAGGGCAATCCTACCTCCATGGAAAATTTTTCCACCAACGCCGATTTGCCGATCCCCGGCGCCCCCCAGATAAAAACCGGGCGGGTCGGGGCGACATTCAGCAGAACATCCAATAATTCATTTTGCGTTACGGAATATGCCAGATTCATTTTTGCTTCCTCTCAGCCTGCGCCTAACAAAGCAACGCTTTGAAAAATATACAGCCGTATTCTGAAAACAACGGCAGACAGCTTCTTCTTTTGTTTACTCCGAAACCTCCACCTTGCGGATCTCCTTCGTCCGGATCTCCTCGCAGACAGCAGAGATAAAGTCGCCGAGCTGCTTCTGCCCCTCGTCCCCGAGATAGCGGCTGCGCACGGCTACAACACCCTCTTCCTCCTCCTTCTGCCCGACCACAAGCATGTAAGGAACATGCGCAAGCCTTGTCTCGCGGATCTTGAAGCCGATCTTTTCCGCACGCGAATCGACCGTCGCCTGAATGCCGTTTTTCTTCAGCTGGGCAAGCACCGTATTTGCGTAGTCATTGTACTTATCCGAGATCGGGAGCACCCTTACCTGCTCCGGGCAAAGCCACGTCGGAAAATTGCCCGCGTACTTCTCGATCAGCCACGCGAGCGTCCTCTCGTAGCAGCCCATGGATGTGCGGTGGATAATATACGGGCGCACCTTGTCGCCGTTCTGGTCGATATAGTACATGTCAAACTGCTCGGCAAGCAGCGCATCCCACTGGATGGTGATCATGGTGTCTTCCTTGCCGTAGACATTCTTTGTATTGATATCAACCTTCGGCCCGTAGAATGCCGCCTCGCCGACATCCTCCACGAACGGGATGGAAAGCTCCGTCAGCACGTCGCGTATATGCTGCTCGGTCTGCTCCCATACTTCCGGCTCGCCGATATATTTCTCACGGTTATCCGGGTCCCATTTCGAAAGATGGTAAGTTACATCATCCTGCAGACCAAGCGTGGTCAGACAGTATTTTGCCAGAGCCAGACAGTTCTTAAATTCCTCCACCATCTGATCCGGGCGCACAACCAGATGCCCCTCGGAAATCGTAAACTGGCGAACGCGTGTCAGGCCGTGCATCTCGCCGGAATCCTCGTTGCGGAACAGGGTCGAGGTCTCGCCGTAGCGGATCGGCAGATCGCGGTAGGATTTCTGGCTTGCCTTGTACACATAATACTGGAACGGGCAGGTCATCGGGCGCAGTGCGAACACTTCTTTGTCCTTTGCCTCATCACCGAGCACAAACATGCCTTCTTTATAATGATCCCAGTGGCCGGAAATCTTGTAGAGGTCGCTCTTTGCCATCAGCGGGGTCTTCGTGCGCACATAACCCCACTCGTTATCCTCCAGATCCTCAATCCAGCGCTGCAGGGTCTGCACTATCTTCGTGCCCTTCGGCATCAGAAGCGGCAGCCCCTGCCCGATCACATCCACAGTCGTGAACAGCTCCATCTCGCGGCCGAGCTTGTTGTGATCGCGCTTCTTGATATCCTCCAGATACGCAAGGTATTCCTCAAGCTCCGCATTTTTGGTATAAGCCGTGCCGTAAATACGGGTGAGCATCTTGTTTTTCTCGCTGCCCCGCCAGTATGCGCCGGAGGAGGAGATCAGCTTGACCGCCTTGATATTTTTCGTGCTCATCAGGTGCGGCCCCGCGCACAGATCCACAAAATCCCCCTGCTGGTAAAAAGAAATCTCCGCGTCTTCCGGCAGATCCTCGATCAGTTCCACCTTGTAAGGTTCCTGTTTCTCCTGCATGAATTTGATCGCTTCCGCACGCGGCAGGGTAAAGCGCGTAAGCTCCGCACCTTCCTTGATGATTTTCTTCATCTCCGCCTCCAGTGCGTCCAGCGCCGCGCGGTCAAACGGCGGACAGTCAAAATCATAGTAGAAGCCCGTGTCGATCGAAGGCCCGATCGCCAGCTTGGCCTCCGGATAGAGCCGCTTTACCGCCTGTGCGAGCACATGGGAGGCCGTGTGGCGGTAAGCCTTCTTCCCTGCGTCATCCTGAAAGGTCAGTATGCTCAGCGTGCAGTCCTGCGAAACAACAGTGCGCAGGTCAGTCACCTTTCCGTCCACCTCGCCGGCGCAGGCCATCCGCGCAAGACCCTCGCTGATATCCTTTGCAATGTCAATCACGGACATCGCACCCGCGTACTCCTTGACGGAGCCGTCCTTCAATGTAATCTTCATGAACAATCACCATATCCTTTCTGTTTGTCCCGGAAGAACGCAAAAAACGCCCCTCCGAGAATAAATATTCTCAAAAGGGACGAGCGATATACCCGCGGTTCCACCCTTCTTGCGGCAGGTCTCCCGCGCCCGGATAAGGCCGTCGGCCGCCGCCAGCTTTTTCAATGATGATAACGGAATCACCGGGCCGGATTAGGGCCGCTCAGAGCTGGTCTTCACAGGCTCTGCAAGGGGATGTTCGCACCGTTTCCGTCCCTCTCTGGCATGCGCGGCCTGCTACTCGTCTCGTCAACGCTTTTACTAGCCCCATTATATCAAAAAATTACGGAATGTCAACTTAAACGGACGAAATTTCCCGCTTCCATATCGGTTATGCTTCATCGCATTCCGCCGTTCCTCCAAAGCGATCCGCCAGGATTGTCTCCTCGAGAATCTGTGCTGCCCTTATAATCTGTTCTTTGCAGGGACGCTTTTTATAATATTCCTCCGTGCGCTTTTCCGGTGTCGGTTCCGTCATCGGCCCGGCTGTTCTGTCACGGTCCAGACCGAGCAGATCCCTGCAGATTATGGACCCGTACTGCTCTCGGAACCTGGCTGCCAGCTGCTGAACCACTTCATAATTGCGCCTTTTGCCCTCCTGATCGCGTCCCTCCGTCGCCCCGGTTTCCAGCCCCGCCACCAGCAGCATCCCGGAAACCGCGCCGCATACCTCGCGCATTCTTCCCATGCCGGCCCCGAAGGATGCGGCCAGCTTCATTGCCGAAGCCCGGTCAATTCCGTAAAGATCGCAGTAATTTACAAACACGGACTGCGCACAGTTGCAGCCCTCCATAAACAGTTCTCCCGCTTTCTCCGCTCTCGATTTCATTCATTCTACCTCTTTCTTTGGTATTATTTCCGAAATAAAGTAACTTTATTATAGTATGGCTGCCCCATTATCGCAAGAATAACAAATAAGGCAGATCTGTTTCCTTCCTGCCGGATACCGATAACAAAAAAGAGGCAGCCTTTACAGGACTGCCTCGATTCTAATGTTTCTCTGCCTGGCCAGATCAAGGTAGGAATTTCCCACCCGAACCACCGGCGACGCAAGCGCGTAGGAATTGACGGCGACCACCTCGCCGTGGCTTCCGTCCGTCAGGCGCACCGAGTGATGGATATAGGTTTCCGCCAGTTTCGACATCACGGGAAGCAGGTAGCGGGGATTGAACTGATTCATCCCCTCCTCCTCAAACACCCGGATCACGTCAAACGGGCAGATTTCGCCCCGGTAAATGCGCCGGCTTGTCATCGCGTCATACACGTCCGCAATGGCGACGATCGTTGAAAACATGTCAATTTCCTGGCCCGCCTTGCCCGCCGGATAACCCGAGCCGTCATAGCGCTCGTGATGGTTCAGAACCGCCTGCTTGATCCGGTCGTCGATGGCGGCATTTTTCAGCAGCTCAAATCCGCTCTCCGCATGCATTTTCGCGATATCGTACTCCTCGTCCGTAAGCTTTCCGGGCTTGTTCAGAATGCGCGGCGGCACAAGCAGCTTTCCGGCGTCATGCAGAAGCCCGCACAGCGTCAGCACATGCCGGTCGTCCTCCGAAAGCCGGAGCCAGTCCCCGAACACGCTGCAGATCAGCGCCGCATTGACGGAATGCATGAATATCATATCGTCGTAATCGCGGATGCAGTGCAGCATATTAAAAATATGTGCATTGTTTCCGGAATCCCCGACCATGTTCCGCACATCCTCAAACAGCTGCTCCTCGTCAAGCTCCTCCGCCCCGAGCGCAATTTTTTCAAATGTGCCCCGGACATCGGAAACTGCTTCCCGGTAGCATTCCGAAAAACGGATAAAATCCCTGCTTTTCCGAAGGGCATCCGTATACACCTCCTCCTGCTCCTGCTTCGGCTCCAGATAGACCCAGACGCCGCCGACCGAGTAGAACATTAATTTCGCAATAGAATCTGCTCCAAGCACCGAATTTTTATTCAAAATCAGCTGATCTGTCCTGGAATAAATATCCTGTGCTGCGATCATCCCCGGTTCAACCTCGCTGATCGTAAGCCTTGTAATTTCCTTTCCTTCCATTTCTGACACCCCCTGACCTCAGAAACCCCAGCCGCCCGGGCTTCCCCATCCCCGTTTCCGGCGGCTTCCGACGGACTTTCCGTCCTTCCCGTCTCTTTTATCATACCACATTTCCCCAAACTGCGCAATCTTTTTCCTGTTCCCGGAAAAAACGCAGCGTTCCCCGATCCGCGTCCAGTTCGCATTCCGCGCCCATTGCCAGAGAGCCGGTCGGAAAGCAGTGTCCCGCCTTAAGACCGCACAGCACCGGTATGTTCATCCTGCAGAATTCATCGCGCAGATACGAATTAATTCCATAAGATTCATCATAATTATTCACTGAATCCGCAAAATCTCCGAACACAAGCCCTGCTATCTGCTCAAATACGCCGAGATGGCGCAGCTGCCAGAGCATCCGATCCACATTGGCCACGCGCTCTCCGATATCCTCAAGGAAAAGGATTTTCCCGCGAAAATCCGGCATGTAAAAAGCTCCCAGCATGTCGCTCACCAGGGACAGGTTGCCGCCTGTAAGCTGCCCGCGCGCAGCTCCGGCCGTCAGCACAACCGGCGGCATTCCGGGCGGATTCCGGAATTCCCATTCATTTTTCATGGCAAGCAGCCCCTCGAAGCTCAGCCTCGTATACTCATCGTAATGGTCTGCCATATTCGAGGAAACCATCGGTCCGTGATAGGTGACAAAGCCGCAGAGCCGGTTGAATGCCAGCAGCAGATTCGTCACATCGCTGTAGCCGACAAATATTTTCGGGTTCCTCCGAATCATTTCGTAGTCGAGCAGCGTCATTATCCGGCATGTGCCGTTGCCGCCGCGCACGCAGAATACCGCGTCCACCTCCGGGTCGGCAAACATCCGGTTGATATCCTCCGCCCGCACCTCATCCGGCCCGGCAAGATACCCGCGCCAGGCCATGCGGCAGCTTTTTCCCTCCTTCACCCGATAACCGAGTCTGCACAGGAATTTTACGCACCGATCCATTCTCTCCGGCTGAACCGGGGAGGACGGGCAGATCAGCCCGACGCAGCCGCCCTGTCTCAGCGGTCTGGGAAATCGCATTTTACTCAATCCATATTCCGTCCTTTCCATACAAAAGCACCGGAAGATACGTCTCCTTTTCCTCTCTTCCGGCTCGTTCTCCCGCCTCGATCGGCCGAAAGCCCTTTCCGCTCCTCAGCATATCCGCAAAATCCTGAATGGACCGGATCGGCTGCTCCGTTTCCACGCCCGAGGTCGTCTGTCCCCATTCTATATTATGCATGTCTGTGCCGCCTGTGACCGGCAGACGGTATTTTTTTGCGTAATCCGCCGCGAGCGCATCCTGGTACGGGTCATTTCCAATATTGACAGCCTCCGCCGCATCGACAAAATACGGATTCAGCCGGACGGCATTAAGATAATCCCGCTCCCGGTACGGATGCGCCTGCACGATTGCCCCGCCCGCCTCATGAATTCTGCGGAAATACTCCTGCCGGGAATCGTGCATGATTTCCGGATGCGCCAGGAGCCATTTCTTATCCGGCCCGTAGGTCAGGTACTCGTCGCCGTGAAAATTGAATTCCCAGCCGAAAAATACCGGAAAACCGACCCGGTCTCCCTCCTCCTTCGCCAGCTCATAGCCGCGGCAGAACGCATCGACCTTCCGTTCCCAGGGAAGGCGGCGGTCCACGCCGCAGTTGCCGTTAAAGAAATGATCGGTAAAAATAATCCCGTCATAGCCCTTATCCACATAGAATTTTATATAATCCGCCGCGTGTGTACGCCCGCAGGCGCTCACTTCACAGGTGTGCAGATGCGTTTCGTAGCGATATCCCATTTTCTCCTCCTCGTTTCATGCTGCTTAAATAATCCGGACGCCCGCAGCAGACGTCCGCTGCAAGCTCCTTTGTACACCATGCCCCCGGCGGACTTCTTCGCCTGGAAAACCTTCGGAAGCAGGCGCAAAGAATCAGCGCTCCGGGCAGGCTGCGCCGCTCTATTCGCCGCCTTCGGAAAGTTCCCGAAGGCCTGCCAGAAACTCCAGATCCGATTCCTGCACCCGGATATTCGTGCGGACCGGCTCCTCGCCCGGCCCCGTCAGCGTGATTTCAATCACCGTTCCCGCCGCAACGCCCCGCGCCAGCGTTTTCTTTACAAATGCAGTAAATTTCGGATGATTTTTCTCAAAGCTCTTTTTTGCTCCCATCAGCTTAAGCATTGCCGCCGGATTCATGTTTCCTCCCATCTGCCGCCTGTGCGGCCTCCCCTCTGATATATGCCGCCGTCCGCTCCATAATGCCGCCGAGAATCCGGATATTTTCAAGCGTATCCTCCGTCTCCATGGAATGATTTGCCCCCTTTGTGACAAACAGCGTGATTCCGCATCCGGCACAGCCCTCCCGCACCGCCTGCGTCGTCACCCAGGCGTCCGCCGTCCCGTGAAAGGCAATGCCCTCCTGCAGCGGAAACAGAAAGGTTTCCCCGACGGGCGTATAGTAAATGTTTCTTGTTTTCAGCCCCAGACGGTGCGCCGTTTCCGCCGCCACCGCAGTCCCGATACTTTTCGAGATAAACAGAAGCTCATCAAAACTTCCCCATTCCACCTTTTCCAGGGATTTCACTGCGCCGTTCAGCGCCGCTTCAAATGCTGCTCTCATTTTTTCCCTGTCACCGCGGATGCCGTCCGGAAGCTCTCCGTACTTCGCCTCAGCCAGCTCGTAGCCCAGCATCGCCGCAAGATCCTTTGCATAATAGAGCAGCGGCTTGTCCACATGATAGCCGACGCCCGGAAACAATACTGCCAGTTTCATAAAATCCCTCCTGATCGCCCCGCCTGCTGCCGTCAGGGCGTACAGGCTGTTCTTCCGATTATTGTAGCACAGAACGGAATTGGCTGTACAGCCCTTTTTGCGTTCCAGAAGAAGGAACATTGTGAAGAGAAAAGAGCCGGGCACACAGCTGAAAATATCTGTGCGCCCGGCTTTCAGAACAGTTCCCCGGTATCCAGCTCCAGCCCGCAATTTTCACGGATTCTGCATTCTGCAAAATAACGCTCCTCCATGGGAATCCACCGAGCCTCAAAATTCGGATAATTCTCTCCTTCCCGCGCGCGCAGCCTCTCCCGCTGCACTCCATCCGGGCAGGTGAGAAAAAGCTTAAAATCATAGCAGCCGGCAAGCAGGGGATGCGCCGAATAGCTGCCCTCCACAATGGTGAGCGCCGCCGGGGGCAGCACAATCTCCTGTGCCTCCTGTTTTTCATGGCAGCGGAAGGGCCGGTACAATATTATTCTTCCCTGCGATGCCGGAAACACCGCCTCCCGTAGCAGCCGCTCAAAATCCATATTTCCGCCGACGGTGTTTTCCCAGTCCCTGTGCCGTGCCTCAAACGGCAGATAAAAATCGTCCGTATGCACGATGCGCCCGCCGAAACGCTGCGCGAGCTGCTGTGCAAGCCAGGTTTTTCCGCTTCCGCATCGCCCGTCAACCGCCATGACAATATACGGCTTCTGACCAAGCAGGCGGTCTGCTGCTGCAAATACCTCTCTGTAAGCGGCGGATGAACCGCCGGACAAACTGTGTGTATTCATTTTTGTTTTCCCTTTCACTTAATTTTAATATTTAAATATTTATATTTATTATTGTATTATCTGTAAAAATAATTTATATCCGCACTTTATAGCCTTATCTCTTCCTTCTGTTAAATCAGCATTTCTTTAACCGTATCTCCGGCACAAATTCTTTTTGGATAAAATCCGCACTTTATGTAAGTTACTGCAAAGCACCTCTTCTCTTTCTTCATTATACATCAGATTTTTGAAAATAGGGAATCGAATTTATTTATTTGCCTTCAAAATTCATTTTTCCTGCTGTCTTGCCGCCTCAGCAAGGCTGCAGCAGGCTGTCCGGTTTAAAACAAGACAAAAAAGAATGACTGGGCCGCACCGAAACCACAGCGCATGCTCAAGTCATCCTTAAAATCAAATATTTAAATCCCGTCCCTGTTTTTTCGGGTTATGCGGCCCCCTCCGCTTTTCACGCGAAGGGGGACTGAAAACGTTTCTCTATTCCGCTTCCAGCAGCACCTGATGCAGCCCGGCAAACAGCTCTTCATATTTCAGCCGCTCCCCTTCAAAGCGGGTCACGCCGACCCGCACTCCGAGCTTGATCGGCGTGCCCTCAAAATCAAAGGTTTCTCCTTCCCTGGCGCGCACCCGGCCGGCTACCTCTTCCGCATAGCTGCGATCCTCACTGTCCGTCAGCAGCACGAATTCATCGCCGCCGATGCGGAAAACCACATCCTCTTCCCCCGCTGCTTCGCACATCCTGCGCATGGTCTCCAGCAGCGCCAGATCGCCTGCCCGGCGGGAAATCTCATTGATCGAGGTGAGCGATCTGGTATCGCAGCACACAAACCAGCAGTTTCTCCGGTTCACAAAAAGATCATACAGCTCGCTGATGTCAACCCGTTTTCTTCCCTTCATAAAATGATCCCCTTTCATAATCGGCGTCAAAAGTCTGGGATAAAGCTCCGAAAAACGTTCTCCCGAACGAAATTCGGACGGATTGCAGTTCCAGACATTCCGGAAGGCGCGCGTAAAAGACTCGTTCGTGCTGTAGCCGTAGCACAGAGCAATCTCGAGAATCGACAGCTCCGGCCGCTCTTTCAGCAGCCGCGCCGCCTTCATCATCCGCCTGCGCACCAGATAATCATGCACGGATATCTTGTTCACGCAGCGGAACAGCTTCTCAAGCTTTGATTTTGAACAATAGCAGGCCGCGGCGATATCCTCCGTCCGTATCTCATCGCTGAGATGGCGCTCCATATATTCCAATACGTCAGCCAACAGGCTCATGTTTTCCAACGCGCTCCCTCTTTCTGCCGGTATCCTCCGGCCATCCTGTCAATCCGACAGCGAAAAGCTTTTCCTGTGTCGTAATCATAGCATAAAAAAGAAGGATACGCTTGATATTTTGAGTAAATCCGGCCCCTGTTTCCTATCCGTCCAAAATTTCCGCAATACTTCCGGTAATGCGAAACGCCGCTGAATACAGGATGCGGATAAACAGGAATTATGCAGTTTCCTTACTTACGCACCGCCTTCTGTCCGCTCACTTTCTCCATGCCCTACCGGCCCGCGCAGAGCTGCCGCATGTCCGCAGCCAAAGGAAACCAGTGCCAGAAGGAGCAGCAGGCCGGCGGACAGCAAATCCCACACATCGAAAATGGGCTCCCCGATCATTTTTGATAGAATCATATTAACAGCAAACTGAAATGGAATGCCTGCCAGAAAAGAAATCCCCAATGCCGCAGGTATTCTCTTTCTTCCCAACCGGCTGAAAACGGCATAAATCACCCACAGAAACGGGATTGATACCGCTGACATTCCTGCGCCGACCGAAAATACCTCTCTGGTTTCCACCAGCCTGCTCAGCAGATACAGATACGGAAGCAGACAGATGCTCAGTGATATGAGACTTTTTATAATTCCTCTTTTCCCATAAAAAATAGCCGGTCCGGATATCAGCCAGGCAAAAAGAATGGAACAGGCCGGGATCAGAGACCAGGTCATGCCCCCGGATATGGCCGCATCACAGATCATACAGACAAGAATTCCTGTCAGAAGAACTCCGGAAAATATGATAAAAATCAATCTATTTTTTATTGTACTGTTTTCTTCCTTTCTTTTCAAGGCAATCAGATTTTCATCCGCCTTTCTCTCACAGCTTTCTGCGGCAACCTTCTCTCCGCTCAGCAGCTCGTTTACCGTGATTCCGAGAATTTCGCATAACTCCAGCATAATGGAGGAGTCCGGCAGACTTTTTCCTGTTTCCCATTTTGACACGGCCCGATCCGTAATATTAAGCCTTTCTGCGAGCTGCGCCTGAGTCAGCTTTTTCTCCCTCCGGCACACGGCAATAAATTTTCCGATCTCAATCTGGTTCATCGCTGTTTCTCCTTTTCTGTTTTCTTCGCAGGCGGATACTCTTCGCAGACCGGCGGGCTGCACATTCCGCCGAGGCTTTTTTATGAATCAGGAGCCTCCTTCCGCTCCATCATACAGCATCCGGACTGTTTTTTATACAAACCGCAGGTTGAATTCGGACAAAATCAGAAAATCCAACCGCCGGGCCAGTGCTTATCTGTGTTTGGTAAAATATATTTGTATAAAAGCAGAAAAGAAGGCGGCGGATCTGCACAAGCACTTTAATCCCCATGCTGTGGACACAAGTACGAAACCTTGCAAACAGGCACAGCAGACCTGCACAGCGCTCCTGCACCCCCTTTTCCTTCCCGTACCCGCAGATACCAGGATACGAAGCACGCAAACCTGCACAGTACTCCTGCACCCCTTTTCCTTCCCATACCCGCGGATACCAGGATACGAAGCACACAAACGCACACGGCAGACCTGCAAAAATCTCGTTATCCCGCCGCCCCCGCTCTCGGGACACCCAAAAAAGGGAACTCTGAACATGCAGAGTCCCCTTTCGGTATTCAACCTGAAATTATATCTTGTAAAAGCGTTTACAGCCTTTTCTTCAGCTCCTCACCGAGCTCCTCGTAGCCAGGCTTCCCGAGCAGCGCGAACATATTCTTCTTGTAGCTCTCCACGCCCGGCTGGTCAAACGGATTAACGCCGAGAAGATAGCCCGAAACGCCGCAGGCAAATTCAAAGAAATAGAACAGCTCGCCGAGCGAAAATTCGGACTGCTCCGGAAGATTGACAAGCAGGTTCGGGACATTGCCGTCCGTATGCGCCAGTCTGGTTCCCTTCATGGCGCTCTTGTTAATGAAGTCAACGCTCTTTCCGGCAAGATAGTTCAGCCCGTCCAGATCGACCTCCTCCTTCTCGAGCACCACCTCACAGGTAGACTTCTCCAGATTGATGACCGTCTCGTACATGGTGCGCTGTCCATCCTGGATAAACTGCCCCATTGAGTGAAGATCCGTTGTCAGATCAACCGCCGCCGGGAAAATTCCCCTCTGATCCTTGCCCTCGCTCTCGCCGTAAAGCTGTTTCCACCACTCGCCGACATAGTGGAGCGACGGCTCGTAATTGCAAAGTATCTCAATGGATTTGCCCTTGCGCAGAAGAATATTGCGAACTGCGGCGTAGAGTACGGAATCGTTCTCTTCAAATGGACGTTCAAGGCATTTCTGCCGCATGCTTGCCGCGCCGTCCATCAGCGCCTTGATGTCCGCACCGCTGACTGCAATCGGAAGCAGACCGACTGCCGTGAGCACGGAGAACCGTCCGCCGACATCATCAGGGACAACAAAGCTCTCGTAGCCCTCCTCGTTGGCAAGATTTTTCAGTGCCCCCTTCGCCTTGTCGGTGGTGGCATAGATTCTCTTCGCGGCTTCTTCCCTGCCGTACTTCTCTATGAGCATTTTCTTGAACACGCGGAATGCAATGGCCGGCTCGGTCGTCGTTCCCGATTTGCTGATAATATTAATGGAGAAATCACGGTCGCCGATGACCTGCATTAAATGGGCGATATAGGTACTGCTGATGCTGTTTCCAACATAATAGATCTCCGGCGTCCTGCGGATTTCTTTCGAAACCGAGTTATAGAAGCTGTGGCGCAGAAATTCGATCGCCGCTCTTGCTCCCAGATAGGAACCGCCGATACCAATGACAAGGAGCACCTCGGAATCCCCCTGGATCTTTGCCGCAGCCTTCTGAATCCTCGCAAACTCCTCCTTGTCATAATCAACCGGAAGGTCGATCCATCCAAGGAAATCACTGCCTGCCCCGGTTCTCGACAAAAGCAGCTCCTTTGCCGACTCCACTGTTCCTTTAAAATGCTCCAGTTCTTCGCCGCGGATAAACTTCTTCGCCGCACTGTAATCAAATGTTACTCCTGCCATTACCGTAATCTCCTTTTTTCCGTAGTCCGAATATTGACAGCCTGTCCGAGACGGGCCGCCGGGATTCTGTCATCCCGGATAACACTTTTATTTTATCAGACAATGATTGCTGTTGCAATCCTTTTTCACAAATTTTCCAGAGAGTGCAATAAAATTCTCTCTATAAGTATGTACCAAAAAATTTTTTATAAGCACGGTTCAAAATAAAAATTCCTTCAGCACATCCTCGATCAGCTTGCTGTTTTTCTGATCCCGGCCGATTTCGGCTGCCAGAAACGCTGCTGCCTCCTCGATGGACAACTGCTTTTCTTCATTGCCTTCGGAGGCTGCTGCAGTCTGCTCCCGTGCTTCACGCCACTGCTCGTCCTGCCACAGTTTCCTCCGCTCCTGCTCCGCGCCGTCCGGCTGCTCTGCCGCATCCTCGTAATGCCCGGCTGCCGTTTTCTTCTCTGCAGAATATCCGTTCCCGTTCTGCTCCGCGGCGTTTCCCGGGAAAGTCGTGTTCTCAGTAGCTCCGTCCGGCTGTACAGCATACCATCCGGATTGGGTCTGCTTTGCAGCAGACTGTCCGTTTTCCAGTTGCTTTGCGCCGGCCTCAGACTCCAATCCCTGCACGCCGTCTTCCCGCTCTGCAGCTGACCTTGCAGCTTCGCTTCGTCCTGCGGCCGCCTTCGCCTCGCTGGCCTGTTCTCCGTCAGCTTTGGCACGGCTCTGATCCGCAGCATTGCTCCGTCCGTCGGACGCTGTACGCTCATCCTGTTCCATCTCCATCAGCAGCTGGCGCTTGATCTGTTCACGTTTTTTCTGCGCCGCGGCCGCCTTCCGGCTCTCCTTCTTTCCCTTTCCGGCCTTTTTTCCTTCGGTATATTCCGCGGCTGGTTTTGCGCAAGCACCTTCTTCTGCCCCTTCCCCTGCTGCATCCAAACCGCGCCCTGCCTTTTCCGAAAAGCTGACAAGCTTGTCCTTTTTGCCCTCGCCGCTCCGTTTTTTCTCCGTCAGCTCCGAATGCTTTGCGGCTGCCCCGGACGCAAAATCATTATCCGGCAGACCGCACTTCGATACGTTTTCCCCGTCAAGGGCCGCACTGCCAATCCCGGCACCGCTGTTATCCGGAACAGCCGAACCTGTCCCGCTTGTGCGAACCGGAAGGGTTTCCTGCGCTGCACTTTTCTGATCCACTGCTTTTGCTTCCTGCTTTGATGCGCTGTTTCTATCCGCCTGCCAATCTGCCGCAGCCCCCTGTGCAGCTGTTTTCTGCACCATCGACGCATCTTCTTCCGGCATGTTTCCGCTTATTCTCCGGCTGGCCTTTCCGGATACCGCCGGCGCCTCCGTATCCTTACCCTGCTCCGGCGAGCCTTCTTTCTGTTTTTCCGCATCCTTCATCGCCCGGATTGCTTTGGCCAGCTGCTCCGCCTGCGTTCCGTCCGCCGAAATTTCTTCCGCTGCATCCTCCGGCTCCCTCTCCTCCTCCGGGGCCTCGCCCGCATACAGAAGTTCTTCGCTGCAGTCAATCCGGTTTTCGAAATAATCCTTCAGATTTCTCTTCAGCTGCTCCTCCTTCTCCTCGAAGTTCGAAAGGTTATCCACAACCAGATTGGCAATGATAAGCCAGATCCCAATAAAGAATGTGAATAAAACAAGCTCTTTATCCACCTGATAAAAAATGCCGGAAATCCCTGTAACCAGCAGCACTCCGGCATTCAGCAGCAAAGCTTGTCCACAAAATCTATCCCATGTGGATAACATTATCCCCGCCATCCGCTTCGCTCCAACGCACTTATCCACAAAAATATCCACGCTGTTCAGCCTCCCCTTTACGCGCACGCATTCCTCATATTCCCTCCGCACGCGCAGCGCCCAGCCTCCATAGACCTCGTCCATCGCCGCAGTCTTCCTCAGAAGCCGCCCGAAATGAAGGGAAAGAAGCAATCTCAGCATAACGCCGACGCCGCATATCCCAGCCATCACATAAAGAAAAACCCCGTCTTCCAGCCATTCCCGCACCATATAAAATCTTCCTCCGTTTCTTAAGGCCATTCCCCCGGACCCGCATTATTATTTTCACGCAAAAAATGGCATATTGAATTCCCATTTAATGCAAATTCAATATACCATTTTTTCTAATTTTTGGAAAGAAGAATCGGTCGACACCTCTCGACAGGTACTATATGTTCTTTTTGTAAATGTGCCACAAGCCTTTCATGGTAAGCATCGGATCGTAGATATCAATCGCGTCGGTTTCGTCGGAAATCAGCTTTCCCAGCCCGCCGGTTGCTACCACCCTCAGCTTCGGCAGCCCGGCTTCCTTCTTTACCTGGCGGACAATGTATTCGGTCTGCCCGATGTACCCGTAAACAAGCCCGGCCTGCATGCTGCTGACGGTCTCTCTGGCCAGGATGGAAGCCGGCTTTCGGATCTCGATTTCCGGCAGTCTCGCCGTCTCGTTCCAGAGCGCATTGGCGCAGATCGCGATCCCCGGACTTGTGATGCCGGCAGTAAACGAGCCGTCTGCCAGAATCAGATCAAAAGTCGTGGCCGTTCCGAAATCTATAACCAGCACCGGCCCGCCGTACAGCTCGTAGGCCGCGGCGGCATCCACGATCCGGTCGGCTCCGATCTCTCGCGGATTGCCCGTCACAATCCGGATTCCGGTGCGGATTCCGGTGCCCACAATCATCGGGCTCCTGTCAAAATACTTGACGATGGCACTCGTCAGCGAATACATGACGCCCGGCACGACCGAGGAGAGGATCACGGCCTCCGGCCCGGCGGCAGAAACTCCTCTGGCAGACAGCAGCGCCAGCATCTGCACCCCGAATTCGTCCGAGGTACGGGGCGTTTTTGTCGTGAGCCGGAAGCTGGCGGACACCTCCCCGTCCTCCAGCAGCGCCAGCGTAATATTCGTATTTCCCACATCAATGCCGAGTATCATACCTTGCCTCCCTCTGCCGCCGGGCTCACAGTTCCGGCTTCTGCCCGCAAACGGCAATCCGGCAGTACAGCTCCAGCGACTCCAGCAGCTCCCGCTTTTCCTCCTGCAGCGCCTTCAGCTTCAGAACGCTGCCGATCTCGTCGTAGAGCAGATCTCCCTCGTCGCTCTCCGTCCGGAATAAAAGCCCCTCCCCGGGATCGAATTCCAGAATCAGCGCGCCGCCCACATCCTCTGTGAACAGCACGCACATAATCCGCAGCTCCTCCCTGACCGCCTGCGGCAGTCTTCCAAACTGCTTTTCGTTAAAATAGTATTTCTGCTCATAAAAGCTGCTCCCGCAAAGCACCAGCCTTCCCGTATCCATCTGATCTCTCCTGCACCGTTCACTTTTCCCGGGTTTTCTGCCCGTTCCCCGCCTATTTAATCTCAATCCCGCCCATAATACAGGTCGCCTTGATAAAAATCGTTATACCGCCGCCGGAATACGGCATTCTCTGTTTGACGTGATTGTCGATGCCTCCGAGAAACGGCGAGCCGCTCACCACCACATACACATCGTCCGGAACATGGATATCAATGCCGCCCATCACGGTGATTGCTTCGACAACCGTATCATGGGAGATCACCGCCTCCCTCAGATCCAGGTCGATTGCGCCGAACACGGCGGAAAGAACTGCTCCCTCAAACGGTTCCCGGCGGAAACGTATCTCCTTGCCGGTAAAAACGGAAGTACAGATCGCCTTTCCGATTCTCGATGCATCCGTACGGGCAAAATCCTGCGGCCCTGCGCCTCCTCTGCGCTGCCAGCCGCCCCCGTACTGCCCGTTCCGTCCCGCACCGTCCGGGCCGCGCCTGCCTCCCGGAGCCGCTCCTCCGAAGTATGTGCTGCCGAAGCCGGCACGATCCGAATAATCCCTGCGGTACTCGCCCCGGTTTGCGTACTGATTCCATTCAAACTGTCCGGCCTGACGTTCAAAATCTGCCGAATCCTCCGCCGTGAATTGGTAGTCCTCCCCTCCCCCGGCATCCTCCGGCGATTCCTCCCGCAGATTTTCGTCATAATATTCGTATTCTACGGAACTGTGGCTGCCGAAAGCATCCTCATACCGTTCTGCCCAGCGGCCGCCGGACTTTTCCGCCCGCCGCCGCTCGCGCTCCCGGCGCTTTTCCTCCTTTTGCTGCCAGCTCTCTTTCCCGGCCTGCTGCCGTCCGCGTTTCTGCACTCCCGGCAAAATCATTTTCAGTCCCGTCAGCACAAGAAAACCCGCCAGAAGCAGAGGGAACAGCATCGAATACTCAATAAAATTCTGGGCCGCCATCAAAAGCAGCACACCGGCAAACAGCCCCTTCAGCGCCGATATCCGCTCTCCCCGCTCCGTCAGGAAGCGGACGGCACAGGGGATAATCAGAAACAGACTCCACCAGCCCCGAAAGAACAGATCAAAGCGGAACCAGTTTAATATTTTTCCGCCTATCAGCACACCAAGCAGTATCAGCATAACGCCCCACACTGCCCCGGAAGATTTTCTTTTCATCCGATTTCCCCTTTCTGCTTACATCCGCACGACCCTGCCGGGCGTCAGATGCGCATTGTCTTTCTTAAGCTATCCTGATTATATGATAACTTCAACAGGGGAAAAATACAAATTATAATATGATTAGAAAGCAGTCTACAGGCCCATCGCCGAAAAAACGAATATGGTTCCGCCAAGCAGAATAAGCGCCCCCATCAGCAGCATGGACTGACCCATCGCCTTCGTTTTACTCATGGCCTTCAGCCCGTTGGACATGTTGATCAGCCCTGCCGCCCAGATTGCCGGCAGCAGCGCCAGCCAGGCCCCCGACACAGCGAATACAATCAGCGACACGAGAAGAACAATGCCGGCTACCACGTTAAGCCCGTCCAGCAAAAGCTTATTGTTTTTTAATTTTTCCAAAAATTTCCTCATGGTACTGCCTCCTGCCCATCGCGGGTTTTCCTGCACAATGCGGCTTTTCCAAAGGTGCCTTCCCGCAGCCTCAACCGCGGTCAGGCTGCGGGCTCTTCCGGGCACAGCTCTCTTTATGCATCCTGTGCCGCCGGTATTCTACCGTTCCCCAAGAGTTGCCACCATAACCGCCTTAATGGTGTGCATGCGGTTTTCCGCCTCATCGAAAACGACGTCCGCGTGCTTTTCAAACACATCCTCCGTTACCTCCTTGCCTTTGACCGCAGGCAGGCAGTGCAGGAAAACCGTGCTGTCCTTTCCCGTTTTCGCCATCATGGCCGCATTGACCTGATAAGGGGCCAGCAGAGCGACACGCTCCGCCGCCTTATCCTCCTCGCCCATGGAGCACCAGACATCCGTATAAATCGCATCCGCACCCTCAACCGCGCCGATATCGTCGGTGACGGTCAGCTTTGCCCCGGACTCCACGGCATAGTTCCGGCAGAGTGAGATAAGCTCCTCTCCCGGCCACAGGCTTTTCGGCGCGAGAATCACAAAATCAAGCCCCATTTTTGCAGAACCGATCATCAGACTGTTTGCCATGTTGTTTCTGCCGTCCCCCACATACACAAGCTTCAGTCCGGCAAGCTTTCCGAACTGCTCCCGGAGCGTCAGAAAATCGGCGAGTATCTGCGTCGGATGATATTCGTCCGTCAGGCCGTTCCACACCGGAACGCCGCTGTATTTCGCCAGCTTCTCCACCGTCTCCTGCGCAAAACCGCGGAATTCAATGCCGTCAAACATTCTGCCGAGCACGCGGGCGGTATCCTCCACGCTCTCTTTGTGGCCGAGCTGAATATCGTCCCTCCCGAGATATTCCGGATGTCCTCCCTCGTCGACACAGCCGATCGTGAAGGAACTGCGCGTCCTTGTGGAAGGCTTTTCAAAAATCAGCGCAATGTTTTTCCCCTTCAGGCTGTTTCCCGTAATGCCCTGCTTCTTTTTTGCCTTCAGCTCCGCCGCCAGATCAAGCAGACCGCCGATCTCCTCCGGCGTAAAATCCTTCAGTGTTAAAAACGAACGTCCTTTTAAATTCATACCATCCTCCTGTCTGTCGCCTATCTGCAGCAGGCGAACCGCCCGGCTGTTTTATCCGTATTTTGTCAATGCTTCCGCGGACGGCTGCCTTCAAGCAGCTTTTCCACAGCTGCTCCTCTTTTCTCTCGAAAGTCCTGCTTTCGCGGAACGCCGCCGTGCTCCCGGCTTTTGCTGCCGTATGCGACAATGTATATTTATTTGCCTGATGCTGATAATTATACATTTCAATTTTCTTCCTGTCAAGCAGATTCTCCATCTGCGTTCCAGCTCCGCCCAAGCCGACATTCCAAGAGGCGGCGGCTTTCCCGGCAATCCAACACATCAGCCCTGAAGTTCGCTGCGGGAACTGAGCCGGCACGGATTCTGCTTTTTTACCAGCCAAACGGAAAATTTTGGAAAAATCGGTCGATTTATCCATCATTCCATGATTTCGTCTCCGTTTTTCTGAATAAATTCAGCATATCATACTTTAATTCATTAATCAATCTTTCCGGAATCTATCCGATGCTTTCTCTGCAAACCGGCTGTTCTCATCTGCCATAGCCCGGAATACAGGGACGGGCAACGGCGGTCTGCCTTTGTTCGCACCGCCCTCCGGCAAAAGCCCGGATGGCTGCTGCAGCGCATCTCTTTATCACATAAGGCAGCATCCGTCAGCTTATAGTCCGCTGTATCCCGCAGAAATTCTGAGGTTTCCGGCAATCCCGCGAAAATTGTCAGAACCGGCAGCTTTCCCGGTGATCCAGCGTATCAAACTCATAGCCCGCCTCTCTGATTTCCTTTATAATATCGGCCAGCATGGAAACCGTCAACTCGTTTGTAGCGGAATCGTGCATCAGGATAACCGGCTCATCGTAGCGAAATACATCCTTAAAAATATTGGTGCGGATGGAATATCTCGTAGGCTTTCCGACAGAGTCCTCCGCGCTGACGTTCCAGTCATAGCAGCAGAAGCCCCTTCGCTCCATCTCCGCAGCCGCCGTATCAATCACCCGCTTTCCGTAGCGGTTGCTGCTTCCTCCCGGAAACCGGTAGATGGACGGACGCACCTCGGCTACCTCGTAGATCCGCCGGCAGACCTTCTCGTAGTCCGCAAGGAACGCGTCAACCGAGCTGTAAATCGTGGTGTAATCATGACAGTAGGTATGCAGGCCAATCGTATGCCCCTCCTCCACAATCCGCCGTACAATCTCCTCGCGCTCCGGGGTTATTTCCTCCCCGATCAGGAAAAATGTCGCGTGAATCCCCTCCTCCTTCAGGGTATCCAACACAATAACCGTCTGCTCGCTCGGACCATCGTCAAAGCTCAGATAAGCCACCTTTCTGCCCTCGGACGGCTCCTGCGGCTGCGAATCGTCCTCCTTCTCCGGGGCGTACAGCTCCGTGTATCTTGTAACATAATCGGGCAGCCTCGACACATCCATATTTTTTATTTCCTCGTCGCTTTCACTGCCTTTGTTCTCCCCCGATGCCGAAGCCGTGCTCTCATTCTTTATTTCCTTTGCTCCCCCCGCCGTTTCTGTATTTTCCCGCTCTGCCTTCCGCGAGGTAAGCACCGCGATTTCGTTTTCCAGCGTACTGAGCACCAGATATTCCGAGCAGGTATCAAACACCACCGGCGGCGCTTCCTCCGCCTGCCCGCGGAAGCCGGAGAACGCCGCAAATAAAATCAGCCCTCCCAGCCATCCAAGCATTTTTATTTTCCTGTGAAGCATCTCTTCCTCCTGTCCGCTTTCAAAGCATTGCTTCCAAAGCATTCTTCCGGCCGCTGCAATATTACTGCTATTATATGTCGGCGCGGCGCGCTTTCATTCCGCGGCTGCTTCTCCCGGCAGAACAGCATTGCGGCCCGCCTCCGAAAGAGGCCGGGCCGCAATGCGCTTCATCCTGGAAACAGTACCTTGCGGGCACTGTCCGAATATATTCTTATTCTTTGAAAAATCCTTCTTTCAGGTGCCCTCACGCGGGCCTTCCACATAATGCCGGATCACCTGCGCGGCAAATTCCGCCGTTCCTTCGCCGCCTGCTCTGTCGATGTTCTCCTTTATATGGCCGTCCGCCGCATACATCTGCCCAAGTCCGCAAAAAATCTCCGGCGTACAGTCGTAGTAGTGCAGGCTGATATATTGCCTCAGCCGTTCCGCCAGCATCTGCGCTTCGGCGGAATCGGGTGCAAGCTTCCGGATCTTTCCAAGCTCTGCAAAAACAGCCATCAGGCCTTCCGCAGTCTCATGCTCTTCCTTTGGCGTCCGTCCTCCTGCCTTTTCCTCAAACTCCCTGTACGCCTGCGTATCGCCCCATTTTCTTTTGGCCTCCCTGACATACTCCTCGTACTCCGACCGATCAAATATTGAAAAATCCATAGAATCCTCTCCTGTCTCAATAATTTCACGGGCGTGGCTGATCAGCTCCTCCAGCCGTTTTTTCTGCAGCAGCAGAAGCTCAAGCTGCTGCTTCACCGCCTTTCGGCGGTCAAATGCGGGACTCTCCAGGATCTCCCGGATCTGCCGCAGCGGAAAACGCAGCTCACGGAACATCAGGATTGTCTGCAGCCGCTCCAGCGCCGTATCGTCATACAGCCGGTAACCGGCCCCTGTAACCTGCGTGGGCTTCAGCAACCCGATCGCATCATAATGGTGCAGCGTGCGCACGCTCACACCGGTCAGTTCGCTGATTTCCTTTACCGTTCTCATCGTGAAAGCCTCCTCCCGTGCAACGCCATTGTATGCTATGACGCAGCGTGAGAGTCAAGCATAATTTTATAATTTCCGGGAAAGCTCTCTCCATGCGCGCAGTATCTCTCCGACGCTCCACGCCTGCGTGTAGCAGCCCCGGCTGACACAGGCAAAATCCCCGTCAAAAATTTCCGCAATTCCTCCGAGACATCCGTCCGCCATGGTATCCATAAAGCAAAGGCACATCCGCTTTGCCTCCTGCCGGTCAAACACCTTCGCCCAGGCGGTCAGAAATGCTCCGGAAAGATAGCCCCAGGCTGTTCCCATGTGATATGCCATATCCCGGTCGATCAGCCTTCCGGCATATTCCCCGCGGTAGCCCGGCGAACCCGGCGCAAGGCTGCGCAGCCCGTATGGCGTATAGAGCTTTTCATAGACTGTTTTTACAATTTTTTCCTCCTGCTTCTGTGAGAGCATGGTGAACGGCAGGGAAACCGCGTAAATCTGATTCGGCCGGATGCTGTCATCCGCATTTCCCTCTTCGTCAATCACATCATAAAGGCACTGCGCCGCTTCGTTCCAGAACTGCCTGCCGAAAGAAATCTTCGCACGCTCCGCCAGCGCGGCAAATTCCGCCGCATGCCCTGCATCGTCAAACAGCCGGACCGTCAGTACCTCCATGCAGCGCAGGGCATTGTACCAGAGCGCATTGATCTCCACTGCTCTGCCGTGGCGCGGCGTCACAACGATATTTCCGACGCGCACATCCATCCAGGTCAGCTGATCCAGATCGCTGCCGCCGGCAATCAGCCCGTCCTCTCCCATATGGATTCCGTAACGCGCGCCGCCGTCCCGGTAGCTTCGGAAAATCTCATCAAGTACCGGGTAGAGCTTCTCTTTCACGAACCGTTCTTCCTGCAGCAGCCCGCCAAAGGCTTTACTGCCGGCTTTTTCACCGCCTTCAGGATTTATTGCTTCTGTCCCGCCCGCATAGCAGGAAAGCCCCGTTGTATATTTTAAATATTCCCATACGGCATAAAAATACCAGAGCGGGGCGTCGATCGTATTGTACATCGGATCATCGCCGGCATGGTTCGGGAATACATTCGGCAGCATCCCGCGGCTCACGTATGTAGCAAAGGATTCCAGCACCTCCCCTGCCTCCCGGAACCGCCCGGTCGCAAGCGTCAGCCCGGAAAACGCGATCATTGTATCCCTGCCCCAGTCCGCAAACCACGGGAACCCTGCAAGCACGGTCATTTTTCCGGTCGATTCCCGCTTGGCCAGAAAATGATCCGCTGAGAGCACAAGCCGCCCGGCGAACTCATCCTGTACGTCCGCCTGCTTCAGCAGCGCCTCGGCCCGGGCGGCGCAGTCGGCGAATATGCGGTTCACGCGGGCAAGGCAGCCCGCCCGCCCGGCCGGCTCAGGCCGCCCTTCCTGTCCTTCTGCCGGTACAAGCTCGCAGAGCATCCCGACCGTCCTGCGCTCCCCGGGCGCAAGGCTGATCTGTATCTCGTAAGGAGTATAGTGACAATCAACCCCCGTAAATCCGTTGCTTACGTCAATGCGGTACAGCTCGTTTTCTTCGTAGACATAATCCGGAGTTGCCATCGAGGTCGGCTTTTTGCTCCGGTCATAATAGTCTCCGTCCGATACGGAAAATCGAATCGTATATTCCGGCGCACTCTCCGGCGTCAGACAGAGCACGCCCGCAGCCTTATCCAGCTCCGTACCGAAACGTAGCGACATCCTGCTGCTGACTGCGCCGAACGGCCGGTAATTAAAGAGCGGCACCACACAGAGCTTCGCCGGCCGGCCGCTGTCGTTGGCAAGCTCATAACGCAGCGCCGCCGCATTTTTCCCGTATTCCAGCGCAATGCTCTTTCGCACCGTGATCCCATCCGTCCGATAGCAGTATTCCGGAACAACATCAAAAGTAAAACTCTCCAGATAACGGAAGCCCTCCCGCCCGCAGCCCGGGTATTCCTGTGCCGCAAAATCCCGGCAGAGCTCATCCGTTCCGCCGACGGAAACCTCCGGCAGCAGTCCGCCTTCCGCGGTTTTCATTTCTGCGAGCCGCTGTTCACGCTGAAACGCCCCCCCCCACGCCTTTGACCGGCCCGCCTGCGGCACAGAACCGCTTTCCTCGACTTTGGGATCCTGTTCTCTCTGTATTCTCAGCTCCTCGTGCGTCTTCGCAAGTACCAGCATTCGATCCACCGGCGGATGCAGCGATGCAATCAGATAAGCGCTGAACGTACGGCTGCTGCTGCCGCACACCGTACTGTTGGCGTAGCCGCCCAGCCCGTTCGAGAGCAGCCATTCTTTTGCCGTCCCCTGCTCAAAATTTCGAAATGCGCTCCGTCCGAAGCGGTAGGTAATTCTTTTTTCCGACATATTCCCTCCATTCTGCCGCGCCGGCGCCGCTCCGGGCTGATTTCCGGATTTTACGGTTATCCCGGCCGTTCCGTGGCGCATGCTTTTCATGCAGTCCTCTTTCTGATACAGCCCTCTTTTCAGGCGTTTTTCAGCATTTCCTCCAGCTCCCCCGCCGAAAAGCTGTATTTTTTTCCGCAGAACTGACAGCCGGCCTCGACCGGCCCGCCGTCCTCCAGCATCTCCTGCAGCGCTTCTCTTCCGGTGCTCAGCAGGGCTCTGCTGACGCGCTCTCTGCTGCAGTCGCAGCTAAATGCCGCCGGAGTTCTGCCGCTGATCTCCAGAGACAGAGTTCCCAGCAGTTCCTCGAGAAGCTGCTCCGGCGTCAGGCCTGCATCCAGCATGGCAGTAACGGAACGCACGCCGGCAAGCCGTTTTTCCAGCTCGCCGATCACCGCCTCGTCCGTAAACGGCATCAGCTGGATCAGAAAACCCCCGGCGCGGCGCACGGTATTATCCCGGTTCATCAGCACGCCCAGTCCGACCGAGGACGGCACCTGCTCGGAAGCTGCGTAATAGTATGTGATATCCTCCGCAATTTCCCCGGAGACAAGCTGCGTCTGTCCGATGTACGGCTCTTTCAGGCCCATATCCCGGATTACGCTGAGCGTCCCCCGCCCGACTGCGCCGCCCACATCAAGCTTTCCGGCGGCGCTCGCCGGCAGCAGCACATCCGGCTCATAGACATAGCCCTTCACCTCTGCCCTGGCGTTTGCCGTGACCAAAAGCCCGCGCATCGGTCCGTCGCCGCTGATTTTCAGCGTCAGAAGATCCCCCTCCCCTTTCAGCATGCTTCCCATCATCACGCCGGCCGTCATCAGCCGGCCGAGCGCCGCCGTCGCAATCGGGCTCGTATTGTGCGCCTGTCTGGCCGCCTCCGTCAATTCCCGTGTTGTCGCCGCAAATGCACGGATCTGATGATCCGCTGCCGTCGCACGGACAATATAATCTCCTGTCATAGGGTCATTTCCTTTCTTCCGTTCCTGTTATGAATTTTGTTCCTGACTCCGGAACGCCTCTGCTTCCTCCCGGCTCAGCCTTCCTCCGCATTCTCCTCCGTAAGATACCGCTTTCCTGCCTGGCGCTTTTCTCTGGCGATAAAATATGCGCGCTCCGTGTTCTCAGTCACCGGCCGCTTTGTACATGCCTCATAAGCAGCGACAAATTCCAGCCCCGCTTCTTTGAGCAGGCGAATAATGGTTTCCGCCGGATAGGCGCGCTGAAGGTGGCTCTCCGCAATCCGTTCATACAACGGCGGAAAACCGCCGGCGCCGGAACTGCCCTCTTCTTCATCCTCAAATGCAACCTGCCGGAAAACAGTGATATCATACCGGTTCAGCCCCGTCGGTTCCTCGTACTCGTTTTCCCAGATAAAGCTGCATTCTTCCCGGTTTTCTGCTATGGTAGTATCCCCGATTACATCGCGGTATTTGTGGATGGTATTCATATCAAAAATAAAAATTCCGCCCGGGTCCAGATAATTGTTTACAAGCCGGAATACCTGCGAAAGCTCCTCCTCCGAGGTAATGTAATTCATGCTGTCGCAAAGGCTGACTACGGCGGCCACCGTGCCGTACAGCTCAAATTCCCGCATGTCCTGATTCAGATACAGAATGCCCGGCAGAGCCTCCCCCGGCGTCTCCGGCGCATCATTGCCTCCCGCTTCGGCGCACTGCCCGTATTCCCGCGCGATTCCGAGCATGTCCTCGGACAGGTCGATACCGATCATATCATAGCCCGCCTGCCGCAGCCGTCTTGTTATGCTGCCCGTACCGCAGCCGAGCTCACAGACAAGCCCGCTCTCCACGCCGTATTCCCGCAGAAGCGCAGTCAGATAGCTGCACCATTCATCATACGGGACATTGTCCATAAAGATATCATAAACGGCTGCAAAGCCCGTGTATGCTTCCATTTTCATAGCTCCTCCAATTTCTGAAGCAGAGGCAGAACGTTTCTACGGCTCTTTTCAGCGAAAAAAGAACGTTTCTCCCATTCTGCCGCAGCTTTTCCCTTCCTGCTCCTCCGCAAAGAAAAAACAGCCGCTCCCTTCAAATTCCTGACAGGATTATTTTACGGGAACTGCTGTATTATGTCAATGTTATATCATGCTTCCGCACTCTGCCGCACCGGCGTAAAAGTTCCGGATGCATTCGTCGGCAAAAAACTCCCGCAAAACCGGCCCGGTATGTTATACTGATAGGCAGCGGAAGGCAGGCGCCGCGCCTGCGGCTTTCAAGTGTTTTCCTGAAAGGATATTTTATTATGAGCGCCAGTATCAGAAAATCAGATCTATCCAAAGAGGGTTCTGCCTGCAATCCGGAGGCAGTCCGCGGCAGGCGGCGCCGGAAGCGGCTTGCCCTTCTCCTGCTTTTTCTCGCGGTATCGGCCGGAACTTTCGCTTTTATTCTGCCCAACTGCCGCTTTCTGCGCAATGCGCTGCTGTCCCGTGCGCTTCCGCCCGCCGCCTATCTGGCTCTGCTGGAACGGGATTATCTGAAAAGCCGCGAGGCGGAATGGCAGTCAGCGGCCGATATCGCCTCAGAGCGTCTGTTGGAATACTCCATACGGGGAATTTCCCTGCAGGCCGAAACGAACCGTCTGCTCTCCGGGCTGACCGGCGCTGTTTTTCCGCTTCGCTCAGCAGAGCTGGATTTCCGCTTCGGCACCGGGGCGGACAGCGCAGGCCTTTTCCAGACAGTTCTCTCTCTTAACGATACTGCCTGCGCATCACTGGAGCTTCTGCGGGAGCCGGCAACACAACGGCTGCTCGCCGCCTGTCCCCAGCTGGCCCCGGCAGCCATCGCCTTCCCTGCCGGCTCCGACGTTTTTCTGATCCGCCTTCTCTCACATGTATGTGATCTGGCGGAAGCCTTTTTCCGCTCGGTGACAGAGGCTGTGCGCGCCAACCCCTACCGCTATCTTCCGCCCTTTCTGGAAGCGCTGGAAGATGTTTCCATGGAAAGAAATTATCCGGCAGCGGTCGGTGACGGCACCGTTACGACGACCCGCATGCGCGCGGTGCTCTCTCTCGACCGGGCACTCGGTATCGTGTCGGAGCAGCTTGCGGCAGCAGAGCAGTCTGAACCGCTCCCTGCTTCGGTTTCCGCCTGCTACCGTTTCGCAGTCTGGCTGCTGAAGGAGCTGGCCGGGCGCCGGTCTGTTCAGCTTTGCATCACTGCGTACGCAGATCAGGAGGGCCGGATTCTCGGGCATGAATACGAGCTGACGGATGACGGCGGCCTGCTGCTTTCCCTGAGCGGCCTGCTCCGCGCAGATCGTGCAGGCGCCCGTTCCGGCATTATCACCGCCGCATGGCTGGACGCCTCCGCCGCCCGGAAGGAACTCGCGTTTGAAATCGACCGGCTCGGATGGGATCCTGCCGCGGGCTGTCCTACGGGGAAAATTACAGTGGGCATTCCGGGCAGCTTTGTTCCGCTCGGGCTGCAGCTTATCCTGGCAGAGAGTGACGGACTCCCGGAACTGCGCATTTTTCTGAGGGCATCCGGAATCACCGCCGTTACTGCCAAACTCCGGCTGACGCAAACCCTACCCACAGACAGCCTCCTCGCCGACAGCCGCACCCTTGTCTATCCCCTGTCCGAATGGCACACCTTCCTAGAACGGCTGGACTTCAACGCATTTTTCGCCGGAATCAGGGAGGCTGCCGGAACAGAACCAGCCTCGCTCCTTTCCCTGTTGAAACAGGCCGCTGAGCTTATTTTCCAATAGATCCGGCATGTCCGGCCGCCGGCTGCGGATTATCTGATATCTCTTTACGGTATCTCTTTTTTCCAGCCGGCATGGAAACAGAGGCCGTCTTCTGGAAGCAAAGACCAGCACACACCGGCAGCTTCCATTTTTTTAGACTTTTTTCACATTTCCAATCTTTTTTTCCTTCCTTTCGTGTGATACACTTAATATTACATTCTGCGAACCGAAAGGGAACCTCCTGCAAAATAAGGCAGCCGGAAAAGGTACGGCAATCTGCTGCCGCAAAAGACATTCTGCCGGCCGCTTTCTTTTTACCGGCAGCTTTTCCCGCACGCCCGCGGTATAGCCGTCCGTGTTCTCCGCCGTGCGCTGCCCGGGCTTTTCCCGCGCCTGCGGCATATCTTTTTTACGGCGGTGCGATATCACGTTTCAAGAGCGGGTCTGCGCTCCCATACCGGGCACAGGTGAGCAACAGCAATATACGGAAAGGATCTGCAGCTATGATTACATTAAAGGACAGCGATGCAAAGGAAAAACAGACGACGCTGAAGGATGACGCCGCCATCTACCAGAAACGCGAGCCGAAATCCGAGCGCCAGAAATTCAGCGAACTAAAAACCTTTGAAGACAAAATGAAATATTTCCGCATGTATTATCTGAAGGGGCTTCTGGCTGTTCTGGCAATCGCAGCGCTCGGCATTTATATTATTTACACGATTGTCTCCCCGAAGGATGAATTTCTGCTGCGCGTTGCTTTTGTTGATTATCTGTTTGACTCGAAGCCAACCGAAAAGATGGCGGAGGATTTTATCAGCGCTTCCGGCATCGAACCGGGCGAGCATGAAATTATCCTGTTTGACGGGCTTTCCTACCAGGTATCCGGAGGCGACATAAACGCCGCTGCTGTTTTCACCGCGCATATTATGGCGCGGGAGATCGACGCGGTAATCGCGCCGGAGAGCACCTTTTCAAAATATGCCTACAACGGCATGACAATGGCCTCCCTGACCGAGACGCTGCCGGCGGATCTTTACGCGGCGCTGTCCGACCGCTTTTTTCTTTCCGCCGTACGGAAAAGCGAAGGCAGCGGCGACGCCTCAGAGGAACAATATGTGGTCGGCCTTTATCTCGACGAAACGCCGTTCTGGAAAGAATACAGTACTCTTATCCGGTCAGAGGAACGACCGGTAGTCGGAATTGTTTTAAATAGTAAAAATAAGGAAAACGCCGTCCGGCTGCTCCGCTGGCTTTTTGAACTTCCGGCGCTGTAAGCGCAGCAGCCTCCCATTTTTCCAGCCGTTTGCCTGTTCTTTGTGCTTCACCCGAACCTGTTTGCAAAAAGAGGAGCTGCTCCCGCAAACTCCCCTTTTTGCAAACCTTTTCTTTTTTCCGCTCTGTTTCTTTTCCTATTTGGCCGTGATATGCCCCTGCGCCTTCAGCAGCTCCGCGATCAGAACCGCGCCGCCGGCGGCCCCCCGCTTCGTATTGTGGGAAAGGCCGACAAATTTATAATCGTAAACATTATCTTCTCTCAGACGGCCTGCAAAAACACCCATTCCCTTCTCGGAATCCCGATCCAGCTTTGCCTGCGGGCGGTTGTCCTCCTCGAAATAAGTGATAAACTGCTTCGGAGCACTCGGCAGGTCAAGCTCCTGCGGAAGTCCCCTGAATTCCTTCCACGCCTTCAGGATCTGCTCTTTTGTCGGTTTCTTCCCGAACTTCACAAATACGGCAGCTGTATGCCCGTCGGATACCGGAACGCGCAGACACTGACAGGTAATTACCGGATACTGCGCTTTCACAATTCTTCCGTCTTCCACATGCCCCATAATACGCAGCGGCTCCTGCTCGCTCTTCTCCTCCTCGCCGCCGATATACGGAATCACGTTGTCAAGCATCTCCGGCCAGTCTTTAAAGGTCTTGCCGGCGCCCGAGATTGCCTGATAGGTCGTCGCCACAACTTCCTTCGGCTCAAATTCCTTCAGCGCCATAAGCATCGGCGTGTAGCTCTGAATGGAACAGTTCGGCTTTACTACAATAAAGCCCCGCTTTGTGCCGAGACGCTTTTTCTGTGTTTCCAGCAGTGCAAGATGCTCCGGATTGAGTTCCGGTACCACCATCGGCACGTCCTCCGTCCAGCGGTGTGCGCTGTTGTTGGATACCACCGGCGTCTCCGTCTTTGCATAGGCCTCCTCAATCGCTTTGATCTCGTCCTTCGTCATATCGACTGCGCTGAACACGAAATCTACGCCCGCGGCAACCTCATCCACCTCGGCAACATTTTTAACTACAAGCTTCTTCACGCCCTCCGGCATCGGCGATGTCATCTTCCAGCGGTCGCCGACGGCCTCCTCGTAAGTCTTTCCCGCGCTTCTGGCGCTGGCCGCCACTGTGACAACCTCAAACCACGGATGATTTTCCAGCAGCGAAATAAATCTCTGGCCCACCATTCCCGTAGCACCTAAAATACCGACTCTCAGTTTACTCATGCCCTACCTCACCTTCTGCCGCAGCCTGGCTGCCGCCCATAATATTTTTTCGGGCCGGCGAAGACCGGCCAGCCGTCAAAGTTCTCTGAAAACATCCGTTTTGTTTTGTCCTTGCAGCGCGGACATTTGTCTTTGAATTATCTTTGAATTGATATTATTATACTGATTTCCAATGAAAAATCAACTGTTTTTTTGTTTTTGCCCCGGATTTTGTGCAGAATGACACCGGGTCCGGGTAATTTTTGCGGAAACTAAAGAGCCTGGTCCGGGAAACTCAGCCATCCATAGCTAAGCTCTGCCGCTCTGTCCGCCGTCAGAAAACCGCCGGTCATCCCCGCACGCTTCCGCATACTCTGTCAGCCGCGCGACCAGCCGCTCCAGATCATCCATTCCTGAAATCCGGTGAGCCTCCTGCCGCAGATGCGCAGAATGCGGCAGACCCGCCGTGTACCAGGCGACATGCTTCCGCATCTCGCGCATCGCCGTAAATTCTCCCTTGCACTCCGTTTCCATCCGCGCATGGCGCAGGATCATCGCGGCAATTTCTCCGACACCCGGTTTTGGCGGAACCTTCCCCGAGATAAGATATTCCCTGGCCTGAGCGAACAGCCACGGGTTTCCCTGTGCGCCCCGCGCGATCATTACACCGTCACATCCGGTTTCCTCCAGCATCCGCCGCACATCCTCCGGTGTCTTTACATCCCCGTTGCCGATTACCGGAATGCGGACCGCCTCCTTGACTCTGCGGATAATATCCCAGTCAGCACTGCCGCCGTAATACTGGGCACGCGTTCTTCCGTGCACGGCGACCGCCGCCGCCCCGTTCTGTTCCGCAATCTGCGCCACAAGCACGGCATTTGCATTCTCCTCGTCAAAGCCTTTTCGTATTTTGACCGTTACGGGCTTTCCCGCTGCTTTTGCGACCGCTTTTACAATTTCACCGACGCGTTTCGGATTTTTCATAAGTGCGGAGCCTTCGCCGTTGTTCACAACCTTCGGCACCGGGCATCCCATATTGATATCAAGGATATCAAACGGATACTCCTTCAGCCTTCCGGCAATTTCCGCCATAATAACCGGGTCCTCGCCGAAAAGCTGCAGCGCTGCCGGGCGCTCCTCCTGCACTGTCCGGAGCAGTTCTTCCGTGTTTTTGTTATTGTACCAGATTCCTTTTGCGCTCACCATCTCCGTATAGATCAGATCTGCGCCGCATTCCCGGCACAGGAGCCGAAACGGAAGATCCGTCACGCCGGCCATCGGTCCAAGCACAAGCGGTCCGCTGATCACAATGCCACCGATCTTAAATCCCATTTCCGGCACCCTCCCCGGCGCCTGCTGCGGACGCCGGGGCTTTCTCTGCAGACATAAGCTCTGATGTGCTGCCGCTGCCGGTTCCTGCTGCGGACGCCGGGGCTTTCTTTGCAGGCATAAGCTCTGATGTGCTGCCGGTTCCTGCTGCGGACGCCGGGACTTTCTTTGCAGGCACTTGCTCCGGTTCTGCCAGCTCCTGCTCAAGCCCGGCAAGCTCCCGCTCCCACAGCGCGGCGCTCGCGTCGCTCGGCAGCCTGAGATCGCCGCGCGGAGAAACCGCCACAGAACCGACCTTCGGACCGTCCGGCAGGCAGGAACGCTTGAATTGCTGGGAAAAGAATCGCCGGTAGAAGGTTCTCAGCCATTTTATAATCGTCTGCCCGCAATAATCCCCCTGAAATGCGCGCACCGCAAGGCGGTATATTTTCCGCGGCGTATACCCGTAGCGCAGCGCGTAATACAGGAAAAAATCATGCAGTTCGTAAGGTCCGACAATTTCCTCCGTCCTCTGCGCGATCACGCCGCCCTTCGGCGGCAGAAGCTCCGGGCTGACCGGGGTGGCAAGAATATCCCTCAGCACCTTTGCAAGCTCCTCATTGTCTGCCGTATCCGCAAAATATGCCACAAGATAGCGAACCAGCGTTTTCGGTACGGACGCATTGACTCCGTACATCGACATGTGATCCCCGTTGTAGGTAGCCCAGCCAAGAGCCAGTTCGGACATGTCACCCGTACCGATCACCATTCCGCCGTGCAGGTTGGCAATATCCATCAGCACCTGCGTGCGCTCGCGCGCCTGCGCATTTTCATAAGTGACGTCATGCTTTTCCCCCGAGTGTCCGATATCCCGCAGATGAATCCGCACAGCCTCTTCAATATTGACCTCAATCAGCTTTGCACCGAGCTTTTCTGCAAGCCCGCACGCATTGCGCAGGGTACGCCCGGTAGTGCCGAAGCACGGCATTGTAACCGCGAGTATCCCGGCCGGATCAAGCCCTGCAAGCTCAAAAGCAAGTTTTGTCACAAGCAGCGCCAGCGTGGAATCGAGCCCTCCGGAAACCCCGATCACAGCGCAGCTGCAGCCCGCATGCAGCAGCCGCTTTTTCAGGCCGAGCGCCTGCAGGCGGACAATCTCGCGGCAGCGCTGCTCCCGCTTCGCCGCGTCCGATGGAACAAAAGGCAGCTTCTCAAAGGAGCGTGTCAGCTGCAGCTCCGGAAGATGTATGCACCGGCTTCCGGAATGTTCTGCCCCGGCAAGGGATGGAAGCGAAAACCAGACTTTCTCATAGCCCGCCGCATCGGCACAGAAGGTGGTGATTCTGCGCCGTTCGCTTGCCAGCCTGCCGAGATCAAGTTCTGCGAAAAGCAGTCCGTTCTCAAGGCAATCCGATTCCGCCAGCAGCGCACCGTTCTCCGCAATCAGATTATGCCCGGTAAACACAAGATCCGTCGTCGATTCTCCCTCGCCGGCATCCGCATACAGATATGCTGTCAGCGTACGCGCAGACTGTCCGCATACAAGCGAGCGGCGATATTCAGCCTTGCCGATCGTCTCATCGCTTGCCGACAGGTTCGCAATCAGCATTGCGCCGGCCCGCGCCAGACGCCCGCTCGGCGGTTCCGCACCCCAGAGATCTTCACAGATCTCAATCCCCGTTACAAAATCCGGCAGCTCACGGCAGGCAAAGAGCAGCCTCGTGCCGAACGGCACCTCCTGCCCCAGCAGAAAAACCCGCTCCGTGCGCTCCGTTCCCGGATTGAAATGCCTTGCCTCGTAGAACTCCGAATAGTTGGGAATATTGCTTTTCGGCACAATCCCGAGAATGCGTCCGTTCTGTACGGCCACGGCTGTATTATACAGCTTGTTCTCCTTTAAAAACGGCATTCCGAACACGGCGAGAAGATCCAGGCCCCGCGTTGCTTCCGCAATCGCTGCGGCACTGCACAGGGCGGCCTTCAGCAGCGCGTCCTGCAGAAACAGATCTCCGCAGGTATAGCCCGTCACGCAGAGTTCCGGCAGAACAAGCAGCTTCGCACCTTCGTTCTCCGCCCGGTGTATTGCTTCGATAATTTTTTCGGTATTAAATCCGCAGTCCGCCACGCGGATATCCGGTGTACCCGCCGCCGCCTTTAAAAATCCGTCTCTCATATTTTCTCCTTTCCCGTGCTGCCCAGCTTTTCCGCGATCTTACTCTTCTGCGGTTCTCTTATTCTGCTTCTCCTGCCGGCTTGTCCTGCGCCGGCCCGCCCTGCCGGAACCTTCAGAATTTCCGGAAATCATTCAGGTCGGATGCGATGATCCGAAAGCCCTGGATCAGCCGGTCAAACATTCCGATCCGGTAGAACGAAATCAGCACCATACCGATCGGGATACCAAAAATCATACCGAGAATCCCGTTGAACTGATAACCGACATACATAAAAAACAGAGCGGCAAACGGACTGATGCCGATGCTGTCGCCGACCATTTTCGGCTGAAGCAGCTGCTTGACAAGCTGACATACCAGATAAAGCACTCCGAGCAACGCAGCCCGCCTGTAATTCCCGTTCACGATATCCACCACAATCCACGGCCAGATAATCGTCCCCGTTCCGAACACCGGCAGAAGGTCAATAAACGCGATAGCAAGCGCCAGCAGAAACGAATAATTGACGCGCAGCAGCTCAAAAACAATAAACAGAATCAGCGTAATGATCCACATAATCTTAAACTGCGCCTTAAAATATCCGCCTACGGCGCTTTTGAAATTATCTGCAATCAGGTGCCAGGTATTTTTTATCCCCTCCGGCACAATGCGGCTCAGCTTATCATAGAGCTTATCTCTGTCCGCAATGATAAAATAGGACGCCAAAATGGTAATAATGAACTGAAGCAGGAAATTTGCTATGTTTTTCACATAACCGCCCGCCGTAGACAGCGTAGGCAGTTCGATGGAGCTGACAAATTTTATTACGGCATCCGAAATATTCTCGCTCAGATCCCCGAAGGTCTGCTGCAGCCCCTCCGGCAGCTTCGAAATAATGCCGGAAAGTTCCCGGGTGGCATTTTCAAAAAACTGGCTGACGGAGCTGACAATATTCGGCACATCCTGAACAAGAGAGACTACTTCGTGAACAATCAGTGTTCCGCACAGGTACAGCAGCCCGACAATTGCCCCCAGCACAAGCACGATAATTATTGCCGAACCATGTTTTCGTACTATTTTTACTTTTTTTTCCATGAAACGGACAACCGGATTGGCAATAAGCGAGATAATAAAGCCGATCACAAACGGCAGGAAAAACCTAAGCAGCCGGGGCAGCGCTATAAAAAGCAGAAGCACCAGCAGTATGGTCAGCAACAGGTTCGTCAATATTTGCAGGTAAATTTTCACACGCTGCATAAGTCCTCCCAATTCCGCCGCATCCGCGGCATTTTATCGTCCATTCCCCTTTCAGCTTTTTACGGCAGGGCGCACCAGTACAGTGGCAAAGAACAGAAGCGCCGCGATAACCGCAATCATCGGCCCCGCCGCCATATTCAGATAGTATGACAGCAGCAGGCCGAGAATACCGGAAAAAACTGAGAACAGCAGGGAAAACAGGTGGTATTCCCGCATATTTGCCGCTAGATTCCGCGCCGATGCCGCCGGCAGAATCAGAAGTGCATTGATAATCAGAATGCCGACCCAGCGAATCGACAGCATAACAATTACGGCGATCAGAACAACAAACAGGTTGTCAACCAGCGCCACGGGAATTCTTTTGCTCTTTGCCAGGCTCGCATTCAGGCTCACCGCATGCAGCCGGTTGAAGGCCGCTCCCCAGAAAAGGAGTGCGGCGATCAGTACAAGCAGCAGGCGGAACAGCTCCGCCGGAGCAATACTGAGAATATCACCCACAAGCAGCGCGGAATATCTGGAAAAGCTGCCTCCCCGCGACAAAATCACCAGCCCCGCCGCAGTGGACAGGGAAGCGAAAACAGAAATTACCGTGTCGCTCGCCACAATTCCCGAATGCCGGATACCGTTGAGCAGCAGTGCAAAAAGTACAGCAAACAACACCATGGCAAGGCTTGCATCCGTCACTCCAAGCAGCACGCCCACTGCCATGCCGGTCAGCGCGGAGTGCCCCAGCGCATCGGAAAAAAATGCCAGCCGGTTATTGACGATCATAGTGCCGACCAGCCCGAACAGCGGGGTAATCAGCAGCACCGCCAGCAGTGCGTTCTTCATAAAATCGTACCGCATGTACTCAAACGGAAGCAGCACTTCCATTATCCGGTAGATTGTTTCCATCCTTCCTCCTTTTTATCCGGCAGAATTTCCCACCGGGCGGCCCGCCTTTTTAAAAACTTGATGTGCTGCCGCTTTGATTTTCTGCACAGCAGACCCCGCTCCGGCGCCGGCCGATTTGCCGTACAAAAGCCTGCCGGTTCAGCCAAACACCCGGCGGAACTCATCCCCGGCAAAAACCTTTGCCGGAGGCCCTTCCGCCAGCACCGTGCGGTCAAGCAGGATTACGCTGTCCGCGTAACGCTCCACATAATCCAGGTCATGACTGACCAGTATCATTGCAAGATCATAGTTTTTTTTCAGCATGTTGATATTGCGGTAAAAAAGCTCCATGCCGTTGCGGTCAATGCCGGAAACCGGCTCGTCGAGCAGCAGCAGATTCGGCACCGGATCACAGGCAATCGAGAGAAGCACCCGCTGCAGCTCTCCGCCGGACAAATCGCACAGCTGCCGGTCAATCAGTTCCTGTGCCTCGAACAGCGACAGAGCACTTTGTATCCGTTCGGCAAGCTTCCGGGATCTCTTCAGAAATACCGGCACATTGCTGATATAGCTTGCGAACATATCATAGACGCTCGTCGGAGTATTTTTCTCTATATTCAGCTGCTGCGGTACATAGCCAATCCGCAGATCCTGTATGCTTCTGTCCCGCATATCACGGAATTCAACAGTTCCGCTGTGCCGGATCTCGCCAAGTACGGCCTTGATCAGCGTAGACTTCCCCGCACCGTTGCGCCCGATAATTACGGTCAGCTTCCCGCAGTGTATGTGAAGATTAACATGCTCAATAATGGTTTCTCTGCCGATGCGCACGCCGATGTCATTCATTTTTATACAGTGCAGGCCGCACGGCGGCTGCAGCAGCCGGTATTTTCTCCTGTCCGCCCCTTCATTTTTCATGCCCCGCCTTCCCGTTTTGCCGGCGATGCTTTGGGAACTGCTGCTTTTCTGGTTCTCCTTATCTTTCAAGACTTGCCTGCCCTCCTGCTCCGCTGCAGCCTCATCCCGGCCTTCGCTTATCACAATCCGTTTTCCGACTCTCCGGGAACAACGGCATAGCTCTGCGGTTTTTTATATCTTCTCTGCTCATCGTACCGGCTTTCCATAGTGACCTTCTTTCGCCGGAAACAGCGATGCTGCGCTATCATAAACCGTCTTTTTGTTCCGTCAGGCCGGTCAGCAGCTCCAGGTTTTCTCTCATTCCCTGCAGGTATGAGTCCGCTGCAGCACCGCCCTCCGTGAGCGGGTTCAGATAAATCACCTGTGCACCCGTTTCCGCCGCAAGCTGTTCTGCCGCCGCTCTGCCCGTTTCCTCCGCCAGAAAATATTTGACGCCGTGATACCGAACCTCGTCCGTCAACTCCGCTATTTCCCCGGCGGAAAGCGCCGTATCCGCATCCATATCAACGCCGTGCAGAACCTCCATTCCGCAGGCGTCGCAAAGATAATAAAACGCGTCATGAAAAAGGACAACCTCCGTTCCATTCAGCGCGGCTGTCACATCCCGATATTCGTCCCAGAGAGCAGCCACCTCACCGCAGTAGCGCTCCGCGTTTTCGTTGTACCTGGCCGCATGTGCAGGGTCCGCTGCGCCGAGAGCAGCCGCTGCCGTCCGGATCTGCTGCTGGTATCTCACCGGATCCATCCAGACATGGCCGTTCATGGTATGGCCGGAATCGTCCGCCGGATCTGCCGGTGAGGATTTGGCAGCCGCGGCCGGAGCACCATGTTCATGGGAATGTCCGCCGCTTTCCAGCAGATCCATACCGCTGCAGGTATCAATCACACGCAGTTCCGGCACCTTTCCCGCGATCTCCTCTATAAAAAGCTCCATACCCCCGCCGTTAATCACAAAAATATCCGCCGTCTCCAGCGTAAGCATGTCCGCTGCCGTCAGCTGATAGTCATGAAGACATCCCTTGTGATTCTGCGTCAGATTGACAACATGAACCCCTTCCACTCCCGCACATACATTTTCTGTAATAATCCAGACCGGATAAAAGGATGCTGCAACCAGAAGTCCGTCCTCCGCTTCTTCTGTCTTCCGTTTTCCAAAGGCAGATACAAGGCAGGCGCCGGCAATGGAAAACACAAGCATTATCCCGAATACAATTCCAAGCTTTCTCCGAAACATCACTCTACCTGCTCAGATAATATGCCGCGGCAAACCCTGCACCGAAGGTGAGCACCGACACCAGTACAGCTGGCACAGACACGGTTCCGACACCGATGCCGATCAGCACCGCCGCCGGGGATGCCATGACAAGTCCCAGGATGGAGGAATAGGTATAGAGCTCAAAGCGCTTCAGCAAAAACTCTATCAGCCGTGCAATCAACAGAATTCCGGCCAGCACGCCGATACCGAACGGAATAAGAACTGCAAAGCCGTGCAGCAGCCTGTCCATATCAAAGGCCAGCAGTGCCTTGATAAAAGCGCTGATTTCGCTGACAATGGGAGAATAATAGCCGAGCGCCATCAGGATCATGGACCCGCTCACACCCGGAATGATCATGGATGCCGAGATAACTGCACCTAGCACAACCAGAAAAAGTATCATTCCAAAATCAATTTTTATTTCTCTTACAATTCCCTGATCCCCGCCGAAAATCTGAAGAAGAATTACCAGAGCAAAGAAAATCAGAAAAAGAAGTATGGATTTCCCCCTGACTCCGGCAGAACCTCCCTTCCCCTTCAGCTTTCCGAAAATAACCGGAAGCCCTCCAAAAATAAGACCGATAAACAGAAATGCCGTCTGCAGCGGAAAATGTTTGAAAAAGTAGTCGATGCAGAAGGAAAGGCCGGCGATGCTGAGCAGCATGCCGATCCCGTAAGGAAGCAGGGTCTTCAGGCTCTGTTTCCACTGACGGAATATGCTGTTGATCGCACCGATTATTTTGTCGTAGATTCCCATGGACACCATCATAGTGCCGCCGCTCACTCCAGGGATGATGTTTGCAACTCCGATCATAACCCCTCTTAAAATGTCTTTGATAAAGTTCATACGCTACCTCCTGTAGTATCCAATATAATACCACGCAGAGGATGCATTTGTCTACGGGAGAAAGCTTAAGATTTTCTATAAAACGGAAATACGGCTTCCTTCCTCAGTATAGCTGCTCTGCATTTTCTATTTTAAAATGTGTACTCACTTTCCGCTCCCGAAACAGCCTGATCAACAGAAAAACCCCGGCATTCCTGCCGGGGAGTTTTTCTGTTTATTCATTTCGGAAAGCTGCGCTCTCCGATGAATTACTGAAGGCTGAAAAGTCTGTTAACGTTAACCTTCGTCTTAACCTTCGTGCCATCTGCCATGGTCTCAGTTACTTCTACCTGAGCTACATAGATGGAGTTCGTAGGCGTCGTGGACTGATTGCTCAGTACCAGGTCGGTAACTACTGCATTGCTTACAACCGCGCCGTTTCTCTTGATGCTTACGGAACCGTTTACGCCATCTGCGTTAAGGCTTGCTACCACCTTCTTCTCCTGAGTTACAACCATCGGAACAGTCGTATCGGAAACTACTACGGAAGTGCTGCCGATGATCTGTGCTCTATCAGCACTTACATTATATACTCTTACGAGATAGCTTCCGGTCGGAGCCTTTGTTACAACATCACCACTCTTCGTTACTGCTGTAATTGCAGAGCCGGTAAGCGTTACAAAGTCTGCGATATTGTCATTGCCCTTCGTAATAACAATGAACATACCCAAGTCAGTATACTTGCCTGTCGTCTTATCCTTCTCCGGTGCCTTAAGCGTTGCAGTTGCCGGAACATCAGCAATCTTAAAGCCGTCCTTATCGAAGGACTCTACGCTTATAACGGACTCATAGTTGCTCAGATCAGTCTTATCGCCGATTTTCTGATCAATTGCATTCTTCGTAGCTGCAACCTTGTAAGAAACAACATTGCTGTCTGGCTGCTTTACAGAAAGAACTACGTTCTGAACCTTCTCTACATTGCCAACCTTTACAGATACTCTCAGGTATGCTGCAACCGGCTTATCTGCAACGGAGTTAGAGGTAACAAGTACCTTTCCGTCCGCATCCACACCGCCAATGTTAAGTGCTGCTGCTGCAACATTTGCAGCGTTGGTCTGATCTACGGTAACTGCCGCGCTGCTCAGGATGTTCTGACCCATCTGATCAAATGCCTTGATGGTGATGATGGAATTCTTAACACCTGCGGAAAGCTTGGTGTTGTCCACGCTTACCTCGATGCGGTCAAGAACTCTTGCTGCATCAACGATTACGTTTGCTACGCCGACAACCTTGTCGCCCTGCTTAACGATAACGGATGCTGCGCCCTGTGCTACCGGAAGAAGCTGGTTGCCATATACAAGGAGCACGTTCTCGTTCGAAGAGGAGTAGGTGAAATCAACACCATTGGTGTAAAGCGTCTGATCCTGCTGACCAGCCTGCTTGCGGGTATACTTTCCATACAGATAGTAAGCGCTGTCGCCAACCGCAACCTTGATTGCCGCGTTGGAGTAAACAAGCTTCGCTGCATCTGCATCTATTGCACCTACAGCCCAGCCCTCAACGTTGCCGTCTGCTGCACTTGCCGGAGAGTAGGAAGTAACCTGTGCCGTCTTAACGATATCCGGAATCTTGTTGCCGTAATCATCAAAGCCCTTGTCATAGGTAGCCTTTACGACTGCGGTCTTGTTTGCGTTGAAGAAGTAAATCAGGCCCGTTGCCGAATCAAGATAGTAATCACCAGAGAGACTCTCGTCTGCCGTAACGGTAACACCGCTGTTCGCGTAGGTCTCTGCAGTCGTCGTCGTCAGCTTAACACCGTCAGCGTTGTAGGTCGTTACTGCGATGAATACTTCCTGGCCTGCCTCAGCAACCGTCGTGGAGATCTGGATATCCGCTACGTCAGCCTTAGCGCCCTTGAAATCAAAGCTTGCATCGCCGTACGTTACTCTGTACTGCTGATCAGCAACAATCGGGTTGTGAAGTGTTACAATAACCTTCGTGCCGTTTGCTGCCACGCTCTTGATGAAATCGGTGATCGCGTTCTCGCCGATGAAGTACTCAACCTTGACGTCATTGATCGTCATGTTCTTTGCAGTCTCCTCATCCGTAGCGGTGAGCTCGATCTGATCAAGCGCAATCTGCTTAACCTCAGTGATCGTACCCTTCTTTACAACGAGCTTGTACTCAGTCTTCGGAGTGGTCTCCGTGATCACATACTTGCCAGCCTCTGCGCTGTACTCCCACTGTACGCCCCATACCTTAAGAACGGTCTCGCCGGTTGCAACAGCGGTGATCTCGCCGGTCTTGGAATTTACAGTAGCGATCTTGTCATCATCAACCGAGAAGCGAACGCCGTCGGTGATATCCTCGTTGGAGCCCTCAGCATCGGTCTTTACTGCTACTGCAGTAACCTTCTCGCCTACCTTAAGCCCTTCGATCGCCTTCTGGCTGTCCTCATCAATAGTAACTACCGCTGCGTTCTTCTTAACCTCAACCTTGCAGGTCTTTACAACGTCCTTCGCGCCTTCCTTGGAGAAGGTAGCGGTAACGGTCGTAACACCAACGCTTACTGCGGTAACCATACCCTTGTTCTTGCCTACCGTTGCGATCTCCGGGTCCTTGGACTCGAACTTCACAGTGTAGCCGTCTTCCTTGAAGTTCCATACTGTGGCGTATGCCTTCTCAGCATAAGTCTCAGTCACATCGCCGCCGATATAAAGCACACGGTGAGCCTTGAGCTGCGGACCCTCAGCTGCTGCTGCAGCGGTCTTTGCCGGGAATGCGGTTACGACCATTGCCAGTGCCAATACGAAGGCGATCTTTTTGAAGATACTCTTCATATTCTTCTTCCTCCTTAAAAATTGTAATTTGGTATTATATTTGTGGATACTTTCATGTTTTCTGCGCAATAATATAATAATATATTAACCAGCGCTCAAAAAGCAAGAAGCATCTACAGATATAATCATTCCAATAACAGTTAGATTATAGCAATATTCCCAGCAAAGGTCAAGCCCTTTTCGCTAGAAAATGTCGCTTTTTTAACGCTGAAAACCAGCATTTTGCAACACTCTCACGCCGCAGCCAGGCCCCTCCCTCCATACGGGATACTGCCTTCCTCCGCTGCCGGAAGATTATATCTCCGCAAATCCTTGGTGATCCTCCCGCCCCAAAATCTACGCCTGCGAATGACCTTGGATGTGACACAGCAGGTTTCATTTTTCCTCGGTAATCTGTTCCCTTGGATTTGACTGACGTCATAATACATATTGTTTGTGTCAAAGTTATGTCACGGTGTTGTCACAATTCGATTAATTTATTACGAATTTATGAACTGCTGCAATCCGAGCAGTTTTTCCACCGTCTCCTGCATCTCTTCCCTGCCGCACACCATCGTATGAAGCACCTGCGCACCGCGGATTTCTTCAATCGCCCGCGGAACCCCTGTCCCGGAAAGCCTGGAAAGCTCGTCCGCCAGCGCGAAGTCTTCCATGCTGCCGTACTTGGCGTCAATCGCCGTCATTACACTGCGCGTAAATTTGTAGGGACTCGCCGTCGAAGCGATTACGGTTTTTGTGCCGTCCCCCGTTTTTTTCGCATAATCGGAATATACGCTCGCCGCGACTGCCGTGTGCGGATCTATAATGTAGCCTGTTTTTTCGTACAGACTTCGGATGGCCTCTGCCGTCTGCTCTGCCGTCGCATAGCCGCCCGCAAAGTCCTCCAGCCGCTCCTTCATTTCCGGGGTAATCTCGTAGACGCCCCCGGCCGCCAGCCGTCCCATCAGCTCCGCGTTCTTCTGCGCATCATCCCCGGCAATCCGGTAGATCAGCCGTTCAAGATTGCTGGAAATCAGAATATCCATAGAAGGCGAGGTGGTGAGGACAAATTCACGGTTCCGGTCATAGACGCCCGTCGCGAAGAAATCGTACAGGACCTTGTTGTCGTTGGAGGCGCAGATCAGCTTTCCGAGCGGCAGCCCCGCGCATTTTGCGTAGTACGCCGCCAGAATGTTTCCGAAATTTCCAGTCGGCACCACCACATTCAGCAGCTCGCCCTTTGCAAGCTTTCCTCCGCCCAGCAGGCGCGTGTAAGCGTATACATAATATACAATCTGCGGAACCAGCCGCCCTATATTGATGGAATTCGCAGACGAAAACCGAAAGCCGTGCTGTTTCATCCGCTCCGCCAGCTCCTGGTTTCCGAACATCGCTTTTACACCGCTCTGCGCATCGTCAAAATTTCCCCGGATGCCGATAACCGCCGTGTTTGCTCCGCGCTGCGTAACCATCTGCTTCTCCTGGATCGGGCTGACGCCGTCCTTCGGGTAAAACACGATAATGCGCGTGCCCGGGACATCCGCGAAGCCTGCAAGTGCCGCCTTGCCGGTATCTCCGGAGGTGGCTGTCAGGATAACAATCTCCTCCTCCGCATGGTTTTTCTTTGCCGCTGTCGTCAGCAGATGCGGCAGAATGGAAAGCGCCATATCCTTGAACGCAATCGTCGCGCCGTGAAACAGCTCAAGATAATATACTCCGTCCGCCTCCCGCAGCGGGGCGATCTCCTCCGTATCAAACTTGCCGTCGTAAGCCCGGTCGATGCAGCTCTTCAGCTCCTCCTCCGAAAAATCGGTCAGAAACAGCTTCATCACCTCGTAAGCCACCTGCTTATAACCCATCTGTGCCAGCCCGCTGAGCGGGACATCAAGCGCCGGTATTCTTTCCGGCACGAAAAGTCCCCCGTCCGATGCCAGTCCTTTTAATATCGCTTCGGATGCCGTCGCCTTCTCCGCCGCGTTCCTTGTGCTCTGAAAAATAAGCTCCATATATTCTCTCCTTCTGCCGCAAATTTACCGGTATTATAGCACGGCCCCGCATAATACACAAGCGGATACGCAAGAAAAAAAGCAACATGAATTCCCGGAAAATTCCCGCAAAGATGCCGGAAAGCAGAAAGCTGCCCTGTGCGGAGAGGATTTCCCCTCTGCACAGGGCAGCTTTATTTCACGTAGCTGTCTGCAGTTTTTCGTGCCGCTTCTTTTCTGTGCGCTCAGCCAGCCGTTCTTTTCCGGCTGCTCCTTTTTTTCTGCGCTCAGCCGTCTGTTCTTTTCCGGCCGCTATTTTCTCCGCATACTTCCGTCTTATTTTTCTGCATAAAACTCATGACAGCCGTATTTCACGATCTTGCGGAGGGAGCTGTCGAACCAGTTTGCCTTCTCGTTCGACGTATACTTTCTTGCGAAAAAGTACAGCGCGCCGTCCGAATAGTCCTCTCCGCTCAGCGCACGCGCCACAGCCTCCCTCGTATGCTCGGACACCTTCACGGTGTAATAGCGTCCACCCTTGCGCACCGGAGAAAACTGGTAGGTTCTTCCATTATTCTGGAAAACAACCTCCTTCACCGTATCCGGAAACTTCTCATCCAGCACCCGGTTCAGCACCACATTGGCAACAAGGATTTTTCCGAAGGTATCCTCATCGCCTGCCTCCGCCTCGACAATCGTCTCAAGCACCTTCCGCTGCTCTGCGGAAAGCTGCATCCGGTAGCTCTCGTTAAAACTGACTTTCAGCACCTCCGGTATGCTGGACCAGTCCAGATTTTCATAAAACAGCTCCTCTGCGGTCTTCGGCCCCTTCACAACCTGAACCAGCTCATCCGAAGTCAGCTCGTCCTGCCAGGAAAGTTCCAGAAGATCCAGCTCGTCCTCGGCACGTTCGCAGGCCTTTGCCAGTTCTCCCGTAAGCACTTTGACAAGCTTTGATTCCGACAAATCAATCTGCAGCTGCGCTCTGTAATTCTCCAGTATCTCTGATTCTCCTGCCGCCTCTGCCGTATTGCTCTGCTCTGCTTTTAAGGTATTTTGTCCTGCTTCTTTGTTAATCAGTCCCGCATTCAACTCTTCGCATGTATTCTCCGTCGTGCCGGTTTCCCCGCCGAAAAAATCATCAAGTCCTCCGACAGCGGACGCCAATGCGTGACCTGCGCTGTCATCTCCTAACGGCGGTGCTATGAAGGAAATCGATGCCACGACACCAAGGCTCCAGCCAAGCGCCTTCCGGCAATATTTCTTTTTCATATTCCCCTCTCTTTTCTCCATTAACTTCAGATAATATTTTCCGCGTCGCTGCGCTCTATGATTAAATGCCCCGGACGGGTTGCTCCGGAAGCCTTGTGTTGATTATAGGCAGAGCTTTCAGGGCTGTCAATAACTTCCATGGTTTTTCGTTACATCCGCACATCACTTTTTACCAATTATCCCCTATTGCAAAAATATGGCACAAGGTTATTCGCATTTTTTATTGTCATTTTGTAAAATTTGCATAATATAATATTAAGAAATTATTAAGTGCTTGTAATATTTACTATATGAGGCCTGCTTAATTTACCTCTGTATACCATATTTTATTCAAATTCTATTTTTGTAGAATCCCTTATTTTAAAGGATATTCGATATTTTTCGTGTACTTCTGAATTTTGAAGCCAAATAGAGCAAGGCCCTTTTACTGTAATATTTGCTTAACAATTAAGAAATATTTTCCTTTTTCTTGTGCTGCCCGGCCCTTGCTAACCAGCGCCCGACTGTGTTAAACTAAATCTGATAATTTCCACAAAATAGAACGGTTTCCATTTTATATAGAATCAGTTTCCATTTATATAGAAGAAACTCATATTTTTGGTGTTTGCAAATAGAAGAAACTCATATTTTCTGGTGTTTGCAAACGGATAAAACATACAGAACTGCAGATCGGAGAAGCATTATGAACAGACTGGCCGGAGTATGTCAGGCAAAGAAAAAAGACGGAAGCACATATTACCGCGCCTCTGTCACTTACCGCGGAAAACACATCAGCCTCGGCAGCTATCCCGGTGCCGGGGAGGCAAACCGCGCCTACCTGGCTGCCTGCACTCTTCTCTCAGAACCGCCGCGCTGCTTTTCCACGGAAAATTATGCTCTCTGTGGCAATGCACTTCCTTTTGATAAGTGGATTGTGCTTACCAATTTCCGGGATAACGGCATTTACTGCCATACTCCGATCTATCTGTCGCATCGTTTTTTCATCTACTATCTTGATGCGTCCACCCCGCTGAAGTTTGATGCCGACGATCTGTTCTTTTATATGGAGCATAAAATCCTGCGTCGGGGAGGACACCTCTTCGTTGCCGATTACGGAATGCAGATTTCCCTGCTCTCCCGTTACGGCATCCGCGCCCATGCTGTTCCGGGCCGTGACTTTCGTTTTATCAACGGCGATCCGCTCGATTACCGTTACAGTAATATCGAGGTCGTCAACCGCTACTGCGGCGTAACCCGGCGGCTTCATCACGGGCGGAGCATTTTTACGGCCCGCATCCATATCCGGGGGGATTATGTTATCGGCCGCTATCCGACCGAGCAGGAAGCCGCCGTCGCCTATAACAAGGCTGCTGACTGTCTGAAAAGGAAGGGATTTCCAAGAAATTATACTAGAAATTATATTGAAGATCTGTCCGAACGGGACTATGCAAAGCTTTACGCTGCCGTTCACATCAGCAAAAAAATACGTAATCTGACCTTTCCATAATTTCCCTCATATTTTTTTGCTTAAATTTTTAAAAAAAAGCTTACTTTTTTCTGAAAACGTGGTATAATAGGATTATATATTTTTCTTCTTCCATTTTCATATTTAGAAATGCAGCCGTCCGGCCGTTCAGGTCCCCAATCCTGACTCCGGACGGCTCATTTACTTTTCCGGCTCAAAGCTATCTTCTGCGTCCGAGACGTTTCGACATCGGATTCAGCCGGTGCGCCGAAATTCCGATGACTGCCGCCGCCGTGACAAGCTGGCAGAGAAGGCTCGCCACATACCAGTGCTGCGACAGGAAATAGAGCAAATCCCCGCTGCTTCCGATCGCGTTCATCATGGAAATCCCCCGCCCTGCCTGACTTCGGATCATGGAAACAAAGGAAGTAAACGGATTAAACAGCAGCAGGATCGCCTGTTTTCCCGCAAAGCATTTCCCAAACGCCGCGGGCGAGTAGCTGCTGAACTGCCGGAACAGATCAGCAAAGCGCACGGCAAACAGTGCGGCCGGAAGCACAAATACCAGTCCGATCATCGCACTGTAGGAACAGATCGTCGCGATTGTCGCACGCCTGCAGCACACCGAAAAAAGTATGCCGAAGCTTCCGATATAAATGGCCGTCACCGTAATAAGCAGAAGAAATTCCACCATGTCAAACAGCGTGACGCCCCCGATGCTGTAAACGATTGCAAGCACCGGCAGAGAGGATACGGCCAGCAGAATCACAATGCTGATGGACGCAGCCAGCTTGCCGACAACCACCTGCAGCGGCGAAATGCTTGTCGAGAGCAGGATGTCCAGCGTCTGCTTCTCCCGTTCTCCGATCACGGAACCGGCCGTAGAGGCCGGGACAATCAGCAGCACCATTACAAACTCAAATCCTGTCATAACCATATACAGGGTGAGAATGGCCGAATATTCGACGCTGCTGTTCAGCCGCCCCTCCTGGTCAAAGGTGAGATAAAATACCAGAAGGCCGAAGCATGCCAGCAAAAAATTGTAGGCCAGAAGAAGCACCAGTGTTTTTTTCATTCTGGCCGTCTGCTTCAATTCTCTTTTATAAACCGGATTGATATATCTCATGGGGCCTTCCATTCTGCGGAGTTCTGTCCGCTACACCGCCGTAATCTCCAGAAACAGCTTCTCCAGGCTGCCCTCCTCACGCACAAACGATGCAATCTCGGCTCCCGCCGAAATCAGACTCGTCAGAAGCTGCGCGGCCTCCTCCTGCGTCCCCTCAAACGGAAAGGACAGACTATTTTCCTTCTTTGCTATATTTTTTACCTTGCCATGTGTTTTCAGCAGCTCCAGCGCCGCCTCCGGAAACCGAATATACTGCAGAATATAAGGATTGCTGATTGTCTGCTGCCGCAGAATTTCCCTTACATCCCCCTGTATCAGCAGCCGCCCGCGATCCATAATCCCGATGTTGGTGCAGAGCTCGGACAGCTCCCTCAGGTTATGCGAGCTGATCAGAATCGTTTTTCCCTCTGCGCAGAGTTCCTGCAGCAGCTCCCGAAGCTGCCTCCGGAATTTCGGCTCCATTCCGGAGGAAGGCTCATCCAGTACAAGCAGCTTCGGATCATTGACCAGCGCTCTGGCGACGCAGAGCTTCTGCTTCATGCCTCGGCTCAGGGAGTCAACCAGCTCCTCCCTCCATTCCGTCATTCCCAGCATTCCAAGCAGTTCCTCGGATCGTCTTCTTGCCTCCCGCCCGCTCATCCCGTAAAGCGACGCATAAAACTCCATATATTCATAAACTCTCAGATTATCGTAAACTCCGAAAAAATCCGGCACATAGCCGATCTGAGCCTTGAAATGCCGGAGATTTCCGGCCAGCTTTCTGCCGTCAATCAGTATATCGCCAGAATCAGCGCGGAGCAGGCCGACAATAATTTTCATCGTTGTCGTCTTTCCTGCTCCGTTCGGCCCGACAAAGCCGAAAAGCTCCCCGTCCCCGATTTCCATTGTCAGCCCGCACAGCGCCGGGCTGTCTCCAAATGATTTCCTCAGATTGCAGAGCTGTATCATAAGCCCTCCTCCTGCAGAGGAAAAATTGCAAGGCTCACGCCCCTGCTGTGGGAATCCCTGGTCACTCCGCCCAGAATCTCCTCGGCCGCAGAATTTTCGGAAATGGAAATAAGAAATCCCTGCCCGCCCGTTTCGTTGTACGCATAGTCCCACATCAACCCATAAATAATGTTGGTTTCCGCTCTGGTGAGCTGCCCTCCGATAAGAGTCCGCAGCACATCCAGGTCTACATCCATAAGCTTCCTCTGCCCGCAGGCGGCAAGCTCCACTGCTGCCCCGCTGTCCAGGCTTCCCAGATTTACCAGCCTCTCGTCCGCAACCAGAAGTACATTCTTCCATTCCTTCCCCGTCTCATTCCGGATTGTTCCGACCGCCAGCCCCGCATCCAGAGAAACGCTTCCGGCAAAACCTCCGCTCTCCTCTGCTTTGCGGTTAGCATAAAATGACGTGTTTGAAAATGCTGCCACGTTTTCAAGGCTGAGCACATTTGCAGAATCGCCGTAATAGACAGCCGCCCGGTAATCCCGCGCCCGCTCGGTATTACTTTCCCGAAGCACCTCGCCGGTCCATGTTGAATCATAAGCAAGGAAACCGTTTCCCTGTAGCCTCGCTTCCACATCCGCCGGAATGGTAATCTGCGCTCCCTGGTTCGTCGGTGCGGAAAGACTGAAATAAACCGTATTTATTCCGCGGCCTGCTACCGTGTAATCTGCGATATCAATGTAAGCACAATACGGTTCTGTAACTCTTGTCTTGCTGCCGACCAGATAAACGGCCCCTGTCATCAGCACCGCAGCAAGCGGCAGAGCTCCCCACAGGTATTTGCTTCTCTGCCTGTGCCGCAGCAGCAGAAACAGAACCGGAATCACCGCGCCGATATAGAAAAGCAGAAGCAGAAGGTAAGGGAAAACAGAAACGCCGGGGATCTCGTTGCTTATATAGTCCAGCATGTAGCCTTTGCCGAACGCTGTTGAGCCGTACCTCTCATAATCCAGCTGTGTTCTCTGGTAGCCGGAAATATTGTCGAGCACAAGCTGCACAATACGATAATAAAACAGCGGATAAATACTGTCCTTTTCCCTCTCCAGAGGAATCTGAAACACGAGCACGGTTCCTGCCCCGCAGGAATACTTCAGAATAATAGCCTCTCCCTGCTCCTGCCAGATCACCTCCGGACCTGTCTCCTCGCTCCACCAGTCCCACCGGTCAGCAGAGAAAGACAGGTTCTCCGATGTTTCTTCCGTTTCTACCGTTTCTGCCGGCATTTCGTCCGCTTTTTCCCCTGTTGCTGAGTCCGCCTGCAGCATTGCGTTCGTACCTTCCGGCCCGCGGCCGATCTCCTTGCTGTCCGATGCTCCGGCCGCAGCCTCCATATCGCCGGACAGCTTCTCCTTTTCCAATCCGCCTTCCGTCGCCGAGTCCGCAATCACTGCCCCGGGCGCAAGATCTCCGGAAGTTTCCGGTGCGGCGGCCATCACCCCGGAGAGTTCCTTTACCGGCAGAAGTATCGGCTCATCCGACAGATTGCTCACAAGCGCCGGCCAGAGCATTGCATCGCCGATATAGCAGGTGCGTGCATCGCTGCCGTTCTGCTTTTTCAGTTCCTCGTTGGATGCCAGAATGCTGTTTCTGGCCGCATCATAATTGCTGATCCGGAGCACCAGTTCCTGTACCTGTTCTGCATCCTGCAGTCCCAGGCTGAGTATCTGCTCCGAATCCTCGCTCTCCGGCCTCGCTCCGACCACAAGTGTTTTTCCCTGCCCGACCCAATCGCGCAGCGTCTCCCGGGCTGTCTCGGCTTCCCCCGATGCATAAAATGCCCGCAGGGTTTCCTCTTCCGTTACAATAATGTCCAGACTGTCCAGGCCTGCAGCTCCCTCGGAAACAACTTCTCTGTCAAGCTCCACAATACTGTTTCCAAAGGAACTGAAATATTCGTACTGCTCAATCTCGGCCTGCTCCGATAAAATGCCGATCAGCCTGTAATCTCCGTAGTTTACGGCTTCCACCTTCAGGGCAAGCTCCGCGGTCTGCAGACCATCCCCGTCCTGCAGAGAAAAATACAGCCCCTCGGTAATCATCTGCATCGGAAGAACAAAACGAGTCCGATAGTCCTCCCCGCTGCTCAGCGCCGGCACGTTTTCGGAAAACATTATATGATTTTCCCCCGTATTCTGCATCAGCACGTTCACTCTGCCGGCAAATTCCGTATTCTCCGCCGCAACGGTAACCGACACGACAAAATCCCGTCCCGCACGCGGATGGAGCTCTCCACCGCTCTGCAGAGGAAACATAACCGAAAGCTTGAGGCTGCCCCCCCTGTAGCCGCTCTGAATGCAAAAAATTGTAGTGCTTCCATTGCCAGCCGCCTCCGATTCTTCCGGCAGACGTTCAAATTCAAGCTCATATCTCTGCTCTGTCTCTGTCTGCTCCGGTACGGCTTCCGGCTCAAGATTCTGCTCTGCTACCGACGGCTCCGATATGGCTCCCAGTATACAGAACTTTTCTGTCACTGTCTCCGTCTCGGCTTCCGGCATGCGGAACTCCTCAGTCCCAGCCTCTGACCCGGTTTCCGGTATGCGGAACCTCTCAGTCCCCGTTCCGGACACGGTTTCCAGCATGCAGAAATTCTCAGTCCCAGCCTCTGACCCGGCTTCCGGCATGCAGAGCCTTCCTGTTTCTGCCTCCTGCCCGGCTTGCGGTATACAGAGCTCCGCCGCGCGAATCTGCATTGCCCCAGCCGATGCCAGCCATATCAGGCATACCGCTGCCGCCTTGTATTTAATCCATTTTTTCAGACTCCGCATACGCTTACGCCCCTCGCTGCCGCGATCGCTCCCGGCTTATCTTGTACAGGTTGCACAAATAACTTTTATTGCGCTTCCGCTCAGCCCGCCGCCGGAAGCTCCACCGTAAACTCCGTCCCGCCGAAATCACTTTTCACCCCGATGCTCCCGTGATGCAGCTCGATGATGTTTTTGGCAATCGCAAGACCCAGCCCGGTTCCCCCCTGCTCCTCGGTGCGGGAGGCGTCAACCCGGTAAAACCGCTCAAAAATATTTTCCAGATCCCGGTTCGGAATAACCTCTCCGTAATTGATTATATGAATCCGTACCCTGTCCTGCTCCTGCTCCACAAGCACCTGCAGAAGCTTTCCGTCCCGTCCGTATTTGATCGCATTTCCCAGCAGATTGGCAAAAGCTCTGGCCAGAAGCATGCCGTCCGCCTCCACCCACGCCTGGCCCACTCTCTTTTCCATTGTGAGCTCCAGATTATTCTCCTGTATGCTCGGATAAAATTCCTCAACCATCTGCTCGATCAGCTTTGCCGCATCCAGCCGGTTCAGCTCCATGGGAACCTGCTCCGAACCGTATTTGATATAGCTGAACAGATCATCGGTCAGGCGCTGCAGGCGCTTCGCCTTGCGGTATGCGACGGAAATATAATGCTGCCTTGTTTCCGCTGTCAGATCCTTCTCTGCCACCAGCTCAAGATATCCGATTACGGAGGTCAGCGGCGTCCGGAGATCGTGCGCGACACTCGTGATAATCTCCGTTTTCTCATTTTCCGCTCTGCGCTCCTCCTGCACGGTATATTCCAGCTCCTCCGCCATGCGGTTGAAGCTGTCGGCAATCTGTGTCAGCTCGTTCGACTGCCGCAGCGTGATCCTCGTCCCGAATTTTCCGGAGGAAAAGCACCGGATTCCGCCCGCGATCTCTGCCAGATAATCGCTGAGCTTCCGCGTAAGGGTCAGAAAATAAAGCAGAAAGAAAAACAGCAGACCGCCCATGCCAAGTATGGTAAGTACCGCGGCCGTGCCGCGCTTCATCCGGATATGCTCTCCCACGCGGACAGGGGGAACATCTGCTTCCTCCCCGCCGTCAGGCTGCCCCGCAGAATTTGCTGCCTGGCTGCCATTCCCCGGTGCCGGCGTTGCCTCCGGACGGGGATAGCTTCCGGAATAGTAGGGCTTGTAGCTGTTCTGCAGCCCCGCATCTTTCTCTCCGAGCCCGTCCTTCTGTACAAGCATGTATACGCCGTAAAAAGCCATGCTCAGCACCAGCATGGTAACGGCGGCCAGCGCAATGCTTGCAAAGCAGTAGAAGACAATCTGAATGCGGATACTGCAGTATTTTCTGTTTTTGCTTTTACTTTTCAATGCGGTATCCTACTCCCCAGACCGTCTTGATGATCTCCGCGTTCTTCGGGTCCATCTCGATCTTTTCCCTCAGTCGGCGGATATGCACCATAACCGTATTGTTCGCCTCATACATTTTCTCATTCCAGACTCGCTCAAAAATCTCGTCGGTCGAAAAAACCTTGCCCGGATTGGACGCAAGCAGATAGAGGATATCAAACTCAATCGGCGTCAGCTTGACCTCCCTGCCGTAGGAAATCACGGCGCGCGTCTCCCGGTTCATCGTGAGATTCCGCACGGAAACCTCGCGCTCCGCTTCCTGCTTCACCGCGCCGGGATTCAGATTCACATAGCGGCGCAGCTGGGATTTCACGCGCGCGGTGAGCTCCAGCGGATTGAACGGCTTTGAAACATAATCATCCGCTCCGTTGCCGAGCCCCAGTATCTTGTCCAGGTCGCTCGACCGCGCGCTGAGCATGATAATCGGAATATTGCTCTTTTCACGGATTCGCTGGCAAAGCTCTATCCCGTCCATCCCCGGCATCATGATATCCAGAATTGCCAGCTTTATTTTTTCGGTCTCCAGCAGCCTCAGCCCGTCCTTTGCATTGTACGCCTTCCAAACGCGGAAGCCGTCTGCCGCCAGATGGATCTCCACCAGCTCCGCAATTTCCTTATCATCATCGACCACAAGAATGCCTGTCTGCTCCATGTTTTTTCCTTTCTGCCGGCAAAGCCGCCGAATTTTTGTTTTACCGGTATCCTGCGGACATTATACTATATCACGGCTGCAAAGTCCTTAATATTTTCTTACAAAAATGCTTCGAATTATTTCAATATTGTGCGATGCCTGCAAACTGCCGTCGGATGGTGTTTTCCCTGTACGGGCGGGCACATAAAAAAAGCGCGTAAACATATCGCGCTTTTTCTGCGCCTGAATAATACCGCGCTTTTCTGCATTCCGGTTTCCTGTTTTGATTTTCTATGCAGGGCCTTCCGCCTACCCGCACCGGCTCGGGCATCGGGAATTTCCCTGCTTTATTATCCGCGTCAGCAAACGTTATAAACCGCATCCGTGTTCCACCGGATTAATATCCTCTGCGGGAGCACCGGCCAAAACCGCATCCGGCTCCCTGTTTTACCGGACTGACTTCCTCTGCGGGAGCACCGGCCGAAACCGTTTCCGGCTCTCCGGTTTTCTTCCTGGTGCGAGCAGCACTGTAAGCCGGGTTCTGTATTCGATGACCATCTTTCTTGACTGCGCGTCACCGCGCAGCTCCTCTGCCCTGCGGCAGAACGCGACCTACCGGGAAGCACGGCGGGCAGCCGTATCGCTTCCCCTGCCTTTCGGCATATTTTGGTCTTGCTTCGAGTGGGGTTTACACAGCCTTCTCTGTTACCAGAGAAGCGGTGGTCTCTTACACCGCCATTCCACCCTTACCGGAACAGCCGCTCGCCGCAGCCGCGCTCCGTTCCGGCGGTTTCTTTTCTGTTGCACTGGCCTTGGGGTCGCCCCCACCGGACGTTATCCGGCACCCTGCCCTGTGAAGCCCGGACTTTCCTCACCTTTCGGCGCGGCCATCTGTGCTGCTCGCAGAATAGAATTCTATCACAGGAAACAGCATTTTGTCAAACCTTAAAGCAGCTGCCACCCACAAATTCCCGCAGAATCGAATTTGCCGGTATTTTTTCGCTGCTCACCCCGAGAAAATAATTCAGGAATTTGAGAAGGCGCTTCGCTTCCGCATACTCGGGACAGCTGCGGTCGATGCCGAACAGCAGGGGCTCCGCAAACTGCTTGAGAACAGAAAGCTCATAGATCAGCGCAGAATTGAACATGCAGTCCGCATCCTCCTGGAACGGGAATATATTTTCCTCCTCGCCCCGGCGCACCGACGGCCACATCGCAATCGTATCCCTGGCCGCTGTGCCGCGCACCCGCGCGTCGCGCACAATGCGCCGGATCAGCCGCCCGTCCGTCGTTGGGATGCGGTTGTGCTCGTCAATATTGAGCTGGGTCAGCGCACTGATGTATATTTTGAACTTGCTCTCCCGGGGAAGCGAGTAGGAAAGCGCATCGTTCAGCCCGTGGATGCCCTCAATCACCAAAATATCTTCGGCACCGAGTTCTTTGAAATTGCCCTTGTACTCCCTTCTTCCGGTTTTGAAATTGAAGGTCGGCAGCTCCACCCTGCGCCCGGACAGCAGCGCATTCATATCCGCATTGAACTGTTCGATGTCGATTGCGTCGAGAATTTCAAAATTATAATTTCCGTTTTCGTCCTTCGGTGTTTTCTCCCTGTCCACGAAATAATCATCCACTGCAATCGGATGCGGCCGGTAGCCAAGCGTGCGCAGCTGAACCGAAAGCCGGTGAGAAAAAGTCGTCTTTCCGGAGGAGGACGGCCCGGCTATCATAATGAATTTCCTGCTGCCGGAACGCCGGATCTGCTCGGCAATCTCCGCAATCTGCTTTTCCTGATACGCCTCCTGCACGAGGATCATCTCCTCAATATCGCCGCTGCTGATCGTCCGGTTCAGATCTCCCACATTGTTCAGATCCAGCCGCTGCGCCCAGCGGTTCGAACTCTGAAGAACCGTGTAGAGCTTTTTGCGCGGGGAATATTCCGGAAGCTTTTCCGGCTGCTTTCTGTCCGGAAGCAGCAGAAGAAAGCCGTCTTCGTAAGGCGCCACATCAAATACCCGGAGCATTCCCGTACTTTCCGGCATATACCCATAAAAGTAATCGTAGAAGCCGTCGAGTTCGTAAAGATTCGTGTTCGAGACAAGCCGGTAACGGAATAACTTTTCCTTTTCGTACATGCCGACCTCACCGAACAGCCTTGCTGCCTGCTCTGTGCCGACGGTCAGCTTTCGAAACGGCAGATCCGCAGCGATCATGCGCTGCATTTCCTCCTTTACGCGCCCGAGGAACCAGCCCATTTCCGGATGCCCGGCTGAGCGCCAGTCGATTTCGCCGTACAGGCCGTTGCCGAGCGAATATTCCATGCGGATGCGCTCGATCATCCGACCGCCCCGGCTCTCCCTGCTCGCTCTGCAGGAATCCGCACTGCCTGCCCTTTCCCGCTCCAAAACTGCCGTATTGCCATCCGTTCCGGCGCTTCCGTTCTGCGCTTTATCAATGGTTCCTGCGGCCGTTCCGGCTTTGCCGTCCTCTGCTGCGTTTTCCTTCCTGTCCCCTGCTTCGCTGTGACCGTCAAAATATTTTCCGCTGACCCGGTACATAGCACGCAGCATTACAAAAATCATTCCTCTCATATATGTGCTGCTGCCTGCGCTGTCCGCCGTCGTCACAAAGGAAAGCCCGCAGTCGCTCTCCACCTGCTTAAACAGCTCGCGCAGCCTGCCGTCGGCCTGAACCAGAATAATATCGTGCCCGTACTGCCGCTGATACTCTCTGGCGATGTCGCCATAAGTAGTGCCCTCCTCATACTGCTTCGCAACGCCGTTGACCGTAACCTGATACATGCTCCACCCCGCCTTTCCCCTTTTCTGACATTCCGCCGCACTAATATATTAATAAAAAATATAACTTATACCCGCCGCAGGCAGCCTCCATCTTCGCAACCGGCACCATTCAAACCGGCCGGTGCCTGCTTTCAGAACAGCGCCAGCAGACGGCCGATCTCCTTTACTTCGTCTTCCAATGCCGTCCTTCTCTCCGCACTTTTATCCGTTTTCTGCATGGCCAGCTGCACAAGAAGCTCCTCTTTTTTTCCGAGCTCCTCCCGCAGAAACTGCCGAAGTACGGGATGCCTCCCGGCAACCAGACACGGGCCGTACCGATCCGCAAGCCAGCCCGGAAGCCCCCTCTCTTCCTGTGCTTTTCCCGCACGGCTCCCCCCGGCGTTCTCCGCATAAATGACCGTATAGTATTTGCCGCCCTCGCAGCACATTTCTTCTGCCAGTATATCAAGCGAAAGCTCCCGCAATCCGCGCCGGAATTCCTCCGGCTCCGATTGCGGCTGCAGCACAAGCGCCTGCGCGGCCCTTACGCACGCAATGCCCTTCCGCAGAATATCCAGCATCAGCGGCCCGCCCATTCCTCCGATCATAATGACGTCCGCTTCCCCGATCCCGAGCGCCGCAAGTCCGTCCGAGCGCCGCGTCTCAATCCGGTTCTCCAGCCCGTACCGCCGGATATTCTCCTCTGCCCGTGCAAGCGGCCCCGCCGCAACGTCCATTGCGATACATCGGTCTGCCCGCCCGCCCGCCGTCAGATAAATAGCCGCATACGCGTGATCGCAGCCCACGTCCGCAAGCGTCCCGCAGCGCGGCACTAGTCCCGCATTCATCCTCAGCCGCCTTGAAATCGGCAGCCCGCTCCCCGTGCTCACAGCTCCAGATAATCCTTGAGCTTGCGGCTGCGGCTCGGATGGCGGAGCTTCCGAAGTGCCTTTGCCTCAATCTGGCGGATGCGCTCCCGCGTCACGTCAAACTCCTTTCCGACCTCCTCCAGCGTGCGCTGCCTGCCGTCGTCCAGCCCGAAGCGCAGACGGAGCACCTTCTGCTCCCGGTCGGTGAGTGTCCCGAGCACCTCGTTAAGCTGCTCCTTCAGCAGCGTAAAGGCCGCTGCCTCCGCCGGCACAGGCACCTGATCATCCTGTATGAAATCGCCGAGATGGCTGTCCTCCTCCTCGCCGATCGGCGTCTCCATGGATACCGGCTCCTGCGATATTTTCTGAATTTCGCGCACGCGGTCGAGCGACAGATTCATTTCCTTTGCGATCTCCTCCGGCTGCGGCTCGCGCCCGAGTTCCTGCAGCAGCTGCCGCTGCACGCGGATCAGCTTGTTGATCGTCTCAACCATATGCACCGGAATCCGGATTGTCCGCGCCTGATCCGCGATGGCACGGGTAATTGCCTGACGAATCCACCAGGTAGCATAAGTACTGAATTTATAGCCCTTCCGGTAGTCAAATTTCTCCACCGCCTTGATCAGGCCAAGATTGCCCTCCTGGATCAGATCCAGAAACTGCATTCCCCTGCCCACATAGCGCTTCGCAATGCTGACAACAAGACGCAGATTGGCCTCCGCAAGCCGTTTTTTCGCATCGGCATCCCCGTTTTCCATACGCTGCGCAAGGCCGATCTCCTCGTCCGCATTCAATAGCGGCACTTTACCGATTTCCTTCAGGTACATGCGCACCGGATCCTCCAGTCCGATCCCTTCCGGGACGGATAAATCAATTTTGGAGAAATCCTCCGCCTCCGCCTCAATAATGGCAAGCTCGTCCTCATCCACTTCGATGTCCCCGTCAATCACTTCCCCCTGCTGCTCGCGGAGCACATCGACATTATGTTTTTCCAGGTAATCGTAGATTTTTTCCATCTGGTTTGCGTCAATTTCCAGATCAGCAAAAAAATCGTTGATTTCCTCATATTCCAGAACATTCTTTTTATTTTTGGCGTACTGCAACAGCTCTTTCAGTTTCTCATGAAATTTCACCATATTTTCGTCCATACAAACTCCATCCTCCTGTACCGCCGCTTTCCCGTCCCGTCCGTTTATGATAGCTTAACCAGGATTCAGGGAACTATGCAGTTTCCCCAGTCCCTTCTGCTTCTCCATAATCCCCTGCAGGGCCGTGAAATCATTCTGCTCCACTGCCTTTTCATACTGTATCTGAAGGCTGTTCTGCTTTACCCGCACCACGGTGTCCGCAAATTCCCTGCGCCGCTGCGCTTCGTCCATCGGCGCGGGAAGCTGCGTCGAGAACAGCTCTGCTGCCTCCGTCTGCTGCTCCCTGCTCTCAAACCGGTTGATGATCCGTGCCGGGTTGACATTCCCGGTTTTCCCATATTCCTCAAATGCAAGCGCGGCAACCTCCCGGTAAAACTCCTCCGTAAAATCCTCCGGCGTGATAATGCCCTTCACCCGCTCGAACGCCTGCGGCTCCTCGATCAGCCTCGTCAGCAGCAGGCGCTGCGATTTCTTCATCCCCTCCTCCGGCCTGCTCCGCCGCCGTCCCTCCTCGCGTTCCCTCTCCACGGTCTGCGCCGCCACCCTCGAAGGCTCAAGCTGCACGCCTAAGCGGTTGACAAGCTTGCGGAGGCTGTCAAAGCTGATCATATACTTCTGTGCCAGCGCCTCCGTATAATTGTTCCGCTCCAGCTCCTCCGGGAACTGCAGCAGAAGCTTCGCCATCTCATTGAAAAAGCGGGTCTTCTGTTCCGGGTCTCCGAGATTGTAATCCTGCTGAAGCACTTCGACCTCAAAGAAAAAGCTGTTCTGCGCATGGTCGAGCCGTTTCTGATATTCCTCCGGCCCGCAGGCCTTGATAAATTCATCCGGGTCCTTGTAGGGCTTCATGCTGACTATCCGCGCCGATATGCCCGCTTCCTTCAGGATCGGGATCGCCCGCAGCGCTGCCTTCACCCCTGCGCCGTCACTGTCGTAGGTCAGCAGAACCTCCTTGACATACCGGGCCATCATTCTCGCGTGCTGTGCTGTGAACGAAGTTCCGAGCGAGGCAACCGCATTGGTAAAGCCCGCCTGATGCAGGGAAATCACATCCATATAGCCCTCGCACAGAAGAAAAAATCCCTTCCTCTGTCCCTTTGCGATGTTCAGTCCGTAGAGATTTCTGCTCTTTTCAAAGACCGGCGTCTCCGGGGAATTCAGATATTTCGGCGTTCCCTCGCCCATCACCCGGCCGCCGAACGCGATCACCCGGCTGTTCGCATCCATAATAGGGAACATGACGCGGTTCCAGAACTTATCGTATACCCCCTTCGCTTCCTCCATCGTCACAAGCCCCGACTGCCGCAGAAGCTCATCCTCATAGCCGATATTTTTCAGGTATTTGTACAGATCGTCGGCATATTTCGTCGAGTAGCCCAGCCCGAAGGCCCGGATCGTATCGTCCGTGAGCGCGCGGTTTTTCAGGTATTCCAGCGCTGCCTTGCCCCGTTCCGATTTCAGCTGGTAAAAATAGTATTTCGCCGCGTCCCGGTTCACAGCGAGCAGCCTGGACTTCAGATCGGCAGTCCGCTTTGCCTCCTCCGAGTATTCCAGCTCCGGCAGCGCCACCCCCGCACGCTCCGCAAGGGCGCGCAGCGCTTCGACAAAACTGTAGCTTTCATACTGCATCAGAAAGGTGAAAACGTTTCCTCCCGCTCCGCAGCCAAAGCAGTAATACATCTGCTTGGACGGATTGACCGAAAAGGAAGGTGTATTCTCATTGTGAAACGGACAGCATGCCATATAGTTCGAACCCTTTTTCTGCAGCCTGACATAAGAGCCGATCACATCAACAATATTGTTTCTGGAGCGGATCTCCTCCACCAGCTCCTCCGGATAATACATAACAATCCCTCCTGATCTGCTGCTGTCCGGCATGCGGCTTGTCCCAATCGTGCCGTTCCGGCGCATACCGGTATTCTCAGTATACGTCCCATGCGTCCGGTATCATAATTTCACGGTAGCGCTGCACCGCGTAGCGATCCGTCATTCCCGCCACAAAGTCGCACACAACGCGGTAATCGGGCTCCTGCCTCTGCTTTATCATCCGGCAGTACTCCTCCGGCAGAAGCTCGAGGTGCCCCGCATAATAATAATACAGCTGCTCGATCATTGCCTCAGCCTTTTTTTCCTCCCCCTTTGCCGTCGGGTTTGTGTAGACGCTGCGGAACATAAAGCTCCGCAGCTCGCGCATGGCCGTATGCACCTCCTCGGACATCCGGATTTCCCCGCGCCCGAAACTCTGCATGACAATATCATGAATCAGCGTGTTCAGCCGCTCCCGCGGGCTTCGCCCCAGAATGCTGGACAGTTCCTCCGGAATATCGTCTTCCGTGATAATATGCCCGCGCACCGCGTCGTCTATGTCGTGATTAATATATGCAATTTTGTCGGAAAGCTGAACGATCCTTCCCTCCAGCGTATGCGGCGTTCCAGCGGTCTGATGATGGAGTATGCCGTCGCGGACCTCCTTCGTCAGATTCAGTCCGGCGCCGTCCTTCTCCAGCCGTTCCACAACGCGCAGACTCTGCAGCTGATGCTCAAATCCGCCCGGGCAGACTCTGGCAAGCGCCCGCTCACCTGCATGTCCGAACGGCGTATGACCCAGATCATGTCCGAGCGCAATGGCCTCGGTGAGATCCTCATTCAGCCGGAGTGCCCTCGCGATCGTTCTTGCGTTCTGTGCCACCTCAAGCGTATGCGTCATGCGCGTCCGGTAATGATCCCCCTCCGGCGCCAGAAATACCTGGGTTTTTCCCTTCAGCCTGCGGAACGCCTTGCAGTGCAGAATCCTGTCCCGATCCCGCTGGTATTCCGGACGGATATCGCATGGAGCCTCCCAGATATCACGTCCCTGCGTCCGGTCGGAAAAGGCCGCCCAGGGCGACAAAAGCTCATGCTCACGCTGTTCTGCCTGCTCCCGGAGATTCAGCGGCTCCGCACCGTAAGTATTTTCGTAATGCTCTCTTCCGTTCTTCAAGCAATGCTCCTCCCGGCTTCGACAAAATTTGTCCTCTACCTGAAATATTCTGTAAGTGTTCCCCGTTTTCCTTTTTATTTTATAAAATTTTTGCAATTTTCTTCCCAAACCTCAGACAGCTTGCAAAACAGCAGAAAATCCCCGGGAACGCCCAGGGACTGCACCAGAGAAGCAAATATACAAGATTCTTATAAAATAAGCGATAACATCTCTTAATGTACCGCCGGCCGCCGGGAAGCTGCATTGTTCCCGCCGGCCGGCAATAACACACAATTTTTCAGAGAAACACTCTTCCGATCTGATACACGAGAGTGGAAAGCAGCCACGCTGCAAACAGCTGATAGCCTATGGTCGCTGCCGTCCACTTTGCTGATTTCAGTTCGCGGCGGATCACCCCGATCGTTGCGACACAGGGCGTGTAAAGCAGCACGAACACCATAAGGGCATAAGCGTTAAGTGCTCCGAAACCATAGCCCGCGAGCACGGCGGTCATCTCTGACATGCCGGCGGCCGAGCTGATGTTGGCGATGCCGAACAGAACCGAGAGGCTGGAAACAACAACCTCCTTGGCTGCAAGCCCCGAGAGCAGGGCAAGCACAATCTGCCAGAGACCGAGTCCTGCTGTGGCAAGCACCGGCGACAGCGCCTTTCCGAGCAGCGCTCCGAAGCTGTCCTGCATATTCTCCACCACGCCGTGCGGCCCGAGATTCAATGCAAACCAGACGATAATGGAGGCAAGGAAAATAGTGGTTCCCGCCTTGGTCAGATAATCCCTCACCTTATCCCATACATATATTGCTATTGTGCGCGAGTTCGGTGTCTTGTATTCCGGCAGCTCAATCAGCAGCGGATTCCGCGCGGCACGGACGGCTTTCCCTCCGGTCTTCGAAGTTTCCGCAGTGTTTTTGTCCGCCTGCTGTCCGCCGCCTCTGCTCGTTTTCCCGCTTCTTCCCTTCAGAAGAAACGCAGTCAGAATACCGGCGGCAAGCCCGATCAGATACATGGAAAAAGCGGCAAACATCGCGTATTTCCCGAAAAACATCTGTGAGAACAGCACATAGACCGGCAGCTTCGCACTGCACGACATAAACGGCGTTACAAAAACCGTCCGCCTGCGGTCAACCGGGTCCTCCAGCGCCCGCGACGCCATAACCGCCGGTACGCTGCAGCCGAAACCGAGTACCATCGGGATGAACGCGCGCCCGGAGAGCCCCAGCCGCCCCATCAGTCCATCCATCACGTAAGCGACGCGCGACATATAGCCGGAATCCTCCAGAAAGGCCAGCGCGAGAAAGAGGATAAAAATATTCGGAAGAAAGGTCAGAATTCCCCCGACACCCGAGATTATTCCGTCCACAAGCAGTGAGATCAGCAGCCGGTGAACTCCCATTTCCGTGAGTCCGTTCCGGGCTGCGCCGGAAAACCACTCCAGAAGCTCTTCAAAATATCCCTTCAGCCAGTCGCCGATAAAAAAGGTGAGAAAAAACACGACCGCCATAATCCCGAGAAACATCGGCAGCCCCAGATACCGGTGCGTCAGCACCCGATCGACGCGATCCGTCGTGGCCGCCTTGGCCTGCTTGCCAACCAGGCATTCTTCAATAATCTCTTCAATAAAGTCATACTTCTGATTGATAATGTCCGTCTCGTAGCTGCGGTCAATAATATCCGAAAGCTCACAGTTCACCTGTGCGGTAATCTCCTCATCCTGTTCCAGCAGCTTGATTGCGTACCAGCGGTAATTCGGGCACGCAAAGCCCGCCGCCTTCAGCCGATCCGTAATTTCGTCGATTTTGTCCTCAATCGCATCATCATACACCATCGCATACTCATCGTGGTGATCGTGCCGATGCCGGCTCGTCTTGCTTTCCGGATGCTGATGTTCCAGGATCGCGCGCCGCTTTTCCTTATGATGGGCGACGGTGTGCATGAGTATCTGCAGGCCGGTTCGCTTTCGGGCCGACACCGGAATGCACGGAATGCCGAGCATCTCCGGCAGACGGTGAAGGTCAATCTCCATGCCGCGCTCCTGCACGATATCCATCATGTTCAGAGCAAGTACAACCGGCTTGCCCAGCTCGATCAGCTGCAGCGTCAGATATAGGTTGCGCTCAAGCGCCGACGCATCCGCCACATCAACAATTACGTCCACCTCATCCTCCAGAATAAACTGCCGTGTCAGCTTTTCCTCCATTGTGTAGGAAGTGAGGCTGTAAATGCCGGGCAGATCCACCAGCCGGAACCGGTGGCTGTGATACTTCATCGCGCCCTCTTTCTTTTCCACCGTGACGCCGGGCCAGTTTGCCACCTTCAGCCGCGCCCCGGTATAAGCGTTGAACAGCGTTGTTTTCCCGCAGTTCGGATTTCCGACAAAACCAACCCGCAGTTCGCGTTCCTCTGGTTTTCCGTTTTTCGTTCCCTCGCACATCCGGCTCCCGGCTTCCTTCTCCGGCTCTCTCCGTTTTTCCTCTTTTGCTTCCGCCTCTTTTTCTTTCCTTTCGTCTTTCATTGCTGTACCGTGCATATCGCAGGCATGTCTGCGGTACTGCCCGGATACCGGCCTGAACATGCCCCCTTCCTGTCTGAACATGCTAAACTTCGTTCAAGCTTATATCCGCACATACCACATGCCGCCCTGCGGCACTCCCTCCCTCCTGACGACGCTTTCCTTCATCCTGTGTTTTCCGCGTCAGTGCTGCGCATGACCTGCTGTCCCAGGCAGAACACCGTACCGGCGTGTTTTTCCGCGCCAGTGCCGCAATACTCCCTGTGCCCGCAGGCATCTAGCATTAAAACGCCCGCATCTTCGCCCGTTTACGGGCTTTTCCTTACGCCGAAGCCACGCGGATATTCTCCGCAATGCCTCTGCCGACGGCCAGCCGCGTGCCTCGGACATTGAAAATGACCGAACCGCTTCGTTTATTGTTCAGCACCGTCACCCGGGTTCCTGCCGTCAGGCCAAGCGCCGCCAGCCGTATATGCGCCGCGCGCGGCAGATTGATCCCGACAACGCGGTAGGTTCCGCCGATCTGCGCGCCGCACAAATTCATACTTTCCTCCATAGCATCCGCCTCCTTCCGACGCCCGGCTCCAGCCGGGCAGCTTATCGCTTCCTGATTTTTCCGCTTCTGCATCGACCATAAAAGCCTTCCGCGCTGCCCTGACGGTTCTCATACCTGCACCGCTCTCCCCGGCACCTCCGATACATTATGTTCCCGCACCTGCCCGGGTTTTCTGCGCACGCTATCTGCATTTTTCGGCTGGAGCGCTTTCCCGCGCGGCCCGCGAATACACGCAGCCGCAGAAATCCTGCCGGTAAAGCCCGTATTCCCGCGACAGCTCGATCGAGCGTTTATAGCCGTCTTTTTTCTTAAAATCCGAATACAGATACGCAACTTTATACTGTTCGGAAAGCTCCCGGCCGATGGCATTCAGCTTCTGCGCATCCTTGAGCGGGCTGATGCTCAGCGTGGTCGTAAAATAATCAAATCCCCCGGCCCTCGCCTGTTCGGCCGCTTCGGTCAGCCGGAGACGGTAGCAGCAAAGACAGCGCTCTCCGCCCTCAGGCTCCTGTTCCAGCCCCCGCGCCTGCTCATAAAAGCGCTCCGGCTCATAGCGTCCCCCGAGCAGCCGTATCTCATGCCCCGCCGGCAGCTCTTTGATCAGCCGCTCCAGCTCGGTAAAACGTTTCTGGTATTCCTCCTCCGGTGATATATTCGGATTATAATACAGTACTGTAATATGAAAATAATTCGAAAGATATTCCAGAACATAACTGCTGCACGGCGCACAGCAGGCATGCAGCAGAAGCCTCGGCGTTTTTCCCTCCCGCACAAGCTCCGCCAGCGCCGCATCCAGCGCACGCTGATAATTTACCTTTGCTGACGCCATACGTTTTCCTCCCTTATCCGCAAAAATGCTTCCGGTTCATATCCTTCCGGGGCTGTTTTGCCGGCTCCAGTGCGGTATGCTCTGAAGCAGCTGACCGGACATGAGCCGAATTACAGCAGTCCGCGGTAACGATTTACACAGGCATAGATTTCCTGTCTGCGCACCCATGCCATGGAAACCGGCACATAGCTCCCGGGAAAAAGACTTGCCAGCCCTCTGGTCTTCAGCTGCTGCCAGAGCCGCTCCACAAGCTGTTCCATATCCTGCGGCCTGCCTTCAAGCTGCTCTGCCAGAGTCTTCAGACAATACGCCAGCGCTGTCGTCTGCTCAAAATCAAGCAGCTGTTCCACATCTCCGAGTTCTACGGTATCCTTGCCGATGGAGAAGCTGTCCCGCCCGTGCTGCTTGATCTTAATCTCGTCATGCCTTTTGTCGATATGCCCGACCCGGACAAGACGCTTTGCACTGCGGTCAAAAATAACATCGACGCTCACCCGGCTCTCCGCTTTCTCTGCACCGCTCTTTCCGGCACGCTTCTCCAGACATTCCCGCACCCGCTGCGAAATATCGAGCGTCTTGTAATTATCCATCTGAAGCACCCGGTCGGCAATGCCGAAATATGCCCCGGAGCTGCCCGCAACCAGAATTACGGAAATCCCGTATTTCTCGTAAAGCGACCGAGCCTGAAGAATAAACGGCGTAATCGGCTCTGAATCCGGGGAAACTACCTCCTGCATCAGCTCGTCTCTCACCATAAAATTGGTCGCGCAGGTATCCTCGTCAATCAGAAGAGTCTGCGCTCCGGCGCGAAGCGCCTCCACAACATTCGCTGCCTGCGAGGTGGAGCCACTTGCATCCTCGGTCGTAAAATCAACGGTGTCCTTCCGGTTCGGCAGATCGCTGATAAACGGCGAAATATTGACATGGGTAATCGCCCGCCCGTCCTCCGCACGGATCTTTACCGCCGTATCCTCCGTGATAACAAGCTCCCTGCCGTCCCCGGCAACGTGATTGTACACACCCTGCTCAAGCGCTGCAAGCAGCGTGGATTTTCCGTGATAGCCGCCGCCGACAATCAGCGTGATTCCGGCCGGTATGCCCATTCCCCTGACTGCCCCGCGGTGCGGCAGCTTTAGCTCCGTCTCCATCGAAGCCGGCGAAACAAAGGGCACGGCATTTTTCATCGGCTTCTGGGAAACTCCGCTCTGGCGCGGGAGCACAGAGCCGTTTGCAACAAAGGCAATCATTTTCCTCTCCCGCAGAAGCTCACGCACCGCCTGCTGATCTTCTGCCAGCTCAAGAACAGCTCTTACCTCATCCGCCTTCAGGTTTTTATAGTACAATGACTTTTTCACAGCTTCCGGCAGATACTCAAACAGGATTTTTCTCAGCTCAGGTGAATTGATTGTCCGCCCGTTTGCCGGAAAGCCGATCTCCATGCGGACGATCAGATTCCCGTCCGCAAGCTCGCACGCCGTCCGCGCGAGCACCTCCTGTCCGCACCGGCTCACGCCGATCAGGCCGCTCTTTCCGGAGCCTTTCGCCTGGAAAGTGTAGGCGTTCAGCGACGCGCCGAATTTTCTCAGCAGGAAATCCGACAGGGCCGTGCGCTTAAATTCCTTCTCATACATTTCTGGCGCAAAACCGGCCTGTGCTTTCGCAACGCGAACGCTCACCCGCGACGGGGCTGCAAAAGGGTCGCCCTGCACATGATCGATCCCGAGCACATAGCCCGGAAATTGATATTCCCCGCGCAGATCCTTGTACGCGGGGTAGCTTCTCCGATGGATGCTCTCCAGCATCCGATCCAGTTCCGTCGCTGATTTCATAATATATCCCTCTTCCTTGATTTTAGGTAATTATATCGCAGATACAATTATCCGCTTCGATGTCCACTGCTTCCCTGTCCACATCTTCCGCGCCGGCTACTGCTTCACAATTTGCTTCAGCGCTTCGATCAGCGCCTGCATCTGACGGTCGGTGCCGATCGTTATGCGCAGGAAATTGCGGATACGCGGCTTATCAAAATAACGCACAAAAATATTCTTTTCGCGCAGCGCCTCAAAAATCTGTTTTGCCGGCACACTTTCATGCGACGCAAACAGAAAGTTCGCCGACGACTCTAGGCAGGAAAAGCCCAGCTCTGCAAGCTGCTCCCCCGTCCAGGCACGGGTCCGGATAATCTTCGCGCAGCATTCCCTGAAATATGCGTCGTCCTCCACCGCACATACGCCGCAGACAAGAGACGGGTAATTCATGGTGTAGGAATTAATGGAATATTTTACCGCGTTCATCGCGCGGATCAGCGACGGATGCCCCATCGCATAGCCGATTCGCATGCCCGCCATCGCGCGCGATTTGGAAAATGTCTGCACAACAAGAAGGTTCTCATATTTTTCGAGCAGCGGCAAGGCCGAAACCGCACCGAAATCGACATAAGCCTCGTCCAAGATGACTACCGATTTCCGGTTGTGCTTAAGAATATCTTCGATAAAATCAAGGCCCTCTGCAATCGAGGTAGGCGCGTTCGGATTTGCAAGCACAATACCGCCGTTCTCACGGTAATAGTCCTCTCTGCGAATCCGGAAGTTCCCGTCCAGCGCCGGACGCTCATAGGGAATGCGGTACAGCTCGGCCCATACATCATAAAACGAATAGGTGATATCCGGAAACAGCACCGGCTTCTCCGTATTGAAAAAGGTCAAAAACGCGACGGACAGCACATCATCCGAGCCGACACCAACAAAAAGCTGTTCCTGCGCCAGCCCATAGCGGCGCGCCAGACATTCGGCCAGTGCCCCGGCCCGGAAATCCGGATACAGCCGCAGTCTGTCCGACTTAAGCGCCAGTTCACGCAGCGCCTCTGCCGTACGCGGTGCGGGCGGATACGGACATTCGTTTGTATTGAGCTTTATCATGTCCGGAAAATCCGGCTGCTCCCCCGGCGTGTACGGTTCCACCCGCCGAAAATTATTTTCCCATTCTCTCATTATTATCCTCCGTTTCCGCCATGCAGCGTCTGTTCGGTTAAACTTCCCGGACAGCGTCTTCCCCGCGGCGTCCGCTCCCGCCGGCCTTCCCTGCAGTGCCCGTTCCGTTCATCTCCCGGGCTCCTTCCGTCTCTTCCGACTACGATAATATACGAATGCCCCTGCATTGTCAATTTATTTTTGACACCGGATCAAGCCCGCATCTGCCTGCTTGATCAGTCCGGCTAATGAAGCGTCCCTCCGCATTTATCGCAGAAATCCAGCCCCTCCAGGGTAATTCCCCCGCAGTCCGGACAAATAATTTTCTCCGGCAGAATCTCCCGCTCGAGTATCTCATACTCCCCGTTCTCGTCAAGGCCGTCCTCGCCCTTTTTTTCTTCAATCTGCACCACCAGCGGAGGCTGCTCAAATTTTCTGGCCTGCTGCTCCAGCTCCTCCGGCGTGATCTGCTTCTTCGGCAGCTTTCTCATAATTTTATTAATCCACGGCATAGCTTCCTCCATTTCCATGTGCACGGCGTTTTCGCTTCCGGCTTCCGGCATCTGCCTGATACTGCATACATACGGTGTTCAGGATATGCAAAAAGAACCGCCCTCCGGGGCAGTTCTTTTTTGCGTGTGGACCTGGTGGGATTCGAACCCATGACCTCTGCGTTGCGAACGCAGCGCTCTCCCATCTGAGCTACAAGCCCGTAATTTATCTGATTTTCCTGATTTTTGTTTATTTTATCACAACTTCCCGCCAGAATGCAAGCTCAAATTTCAGTAAATTTCATTTTTTCTTCAAATTACAGCAAATATGCTGCTGCCGGCACATGCATGGGCAAAACCAAAGGCAGATACACCGCCCAATGCCCGTCCGCAGATTGTTCTATGCAGGAGTCCGGAGCACTCTTGGCAGACAAATCAGCTTTTGCCTGCCTGTACCACCCGGCCGGCAGACCGCCGGAACCGTATTCGATCCGTGCCACAGAATGCTCCGCCGGCTGCTAACGGATCGCGAAAAAGACGCCGGCCCGGAAAGCAGAAGTACGGCAGAAAAAGATGCTCCGCGCTTCCGCTGTCTCCCACGGCTCCTGCTGTCAGAACCCTAAAAAGCTCCCTTTGTCCTGCAGGAAAATCATCCGCAGCAGAGTGCAGAACCAGAGACCCCCAAAAACGCCCCGGACACGGCCTCGTTCTAACTATTCACTACCGTTCTCAGCTCCTCAAATACACCATAAAAATTTACGCGGCCGAAGCCCCACTCCCTGCTCGGCAGAACCACGCCCGCCCGCTCCGCTCCGCCGCGAAGCAGGCGCTTGATTTCCTGTGTCCGGATATCAGGCTGTCTTCCCTTAACGATCGCCCATTCCAGAATCAGCGCGCAGCCGCCCGCCGTCAGCGCTGCCGCACCGGCCCCTCCGTCGGAAAGGAAGTAGCCCCCGCCCGTCCGCGGGCCGTAGACCGCCACGCCGGGAGCTGAAATGTCGGGCTTGATCACCCCGTTCCGCGTAAACCCCCGCCCAGAATACTGATAGATCGAGCGGTCGGATATCCGGTACGAGGATGCCGTAATCAGCCGGCGCGTATTTCCGGGATCGGTAATTGTAATATCCGGATTCGGCCGCAGAAAATACGTATCCTCCTGCACAAACGCATGCACCGGCAGCCAGATATCGAAGTCCCCGCCGAAATCCTGATCCCGGTACACAAGGAAACGCCAGATTCCCGGCGTCGGCTGCTGCATGCGCATAATGATCAGCTGATTTCCCGTACGCGTTTCCGCCATAAAATAATCAAGATATATTCGGGTGTCCTCAAAAAGAAAATTCATGATCTGACTGTGGTTCCGCCGGTTCATCTCCCGGTTGATCAGCTCTCCGGTCGGCGAGATAACAGAAACGGAATACTGGTTGAGCGAGGTCGCCCAAAGCTCCATGGTAAATCCGCGCTCCCGCTCCCCGATGCGCAGCTCCACCTCCTCGTATTCCCCCTCCGCCCCGAAGGAATGGTAGTGCAGTCCGTAGCCTGCTTCGCTTCCTGTGGAAACGATAATGCAGCTGCTGTAGCGCCCTGCATAGCCGTCGAGAATTTCGTCGAGTATGCCGGCCCCGTCATGCCCTCCGGAATTGGTTCCGAGCGTCATGCAGATGATCAGCGGCCGGTTTGCCGCCTCCGCGGTTCTCACAAGATATTCCACCCCGAACGCCAGATCCGTTTCCTGGTAGCAGTCCGCCCCAGGCGGAATAAAATAGATATCCCTCAGATACTGCTTCGCCTGCTTCAGCTTCACCATCACGATTTCCGCCTGCGGCGCGACGCCCGAAAAGCTGTCCTCCCGCACAAGGTTCCCGGCCGCCGTCCCTGCCACAAAAGTGCCGTGCCCGTTGTCATCCGTCTCGGGCACAAGCGCGGCAGGATTCTCCGAGGCAAGCGCACGGGTGATATCCTCCTGCGTATACTCCTGCCCGTAGTCAAAGCCGTCCGGCGGCGTCCCGTCCTGTACCGTCTGATCCCAGATTGCACGGATTCGGCTTGTTCCGTCCGGCTTGCGGAAAACAGGATGCTTATAATCAATCCCGGTATCCACAAATCCGATCAGCACGCCTCCCCCATACAGATCCAGATACGGCAGCCTGCGCAGCTGAGCCACGCCAATCGCCTCCAGTGCAGGCCCGCTGTCGCGTTCCCCCGCACCGGAGGCGTTCTCTGCTCCCCCGTTTGTCAGCGCGTAGCACTTCGGCACCGCGCTGTATACATTTGCAAATCCCATCCCGAAATTGGCCAGCCGAGAAGATTGCAGATAGGCAACCGCATAATCGCTGTTGAGCGGCTTGATGCAGTCAAAACCATACCTCGACTGAAGCTCCTCCAGCGGCCGGTATCTCTGGACAAAAAATTCCCTTGTGTTCTCCCCGAAAATTGCTTCCCTGCAATTCATTACGCGCCTCCGCGCAGTAGAATTACTGTATTGTATTCGGATTCCGGATAATCCAGAACGGGCCGCCGTCCGACGCCCATTTCGCTTCGGACTGGATGGTTTCAAAATCCCACTCAGTCAGCGTGTTGTCCCGGCTGTTGCAGTCGGCAACAAGAATCTTGCCTTCCGCCGTGATACCGCGCAGAACGATAAAGTGCCCGCTCTTTGTAAAATGCCCCTTGCCCATCAGGACGACGGCCATATCGCCGTTTTTCAGCGCATCCTTCACCTTTTTCTCCGTCGAGCTGTCGTTTCCCACGCCCTCCGATTTCAGGCCGAACGCCTTCGCCGTTCCGTTTACAACCGAGTGCAGCGAACCGCTCTTCGGATACCAGTAGCCGTTGGCATTTGCCCAGCCGCACATCTGCTCCGGATCAATGCCGATCTCGGTAAGACTCGAAACCACGATTGCCATGGAGGTCGGCCCGCAGCCGTACTTTGCGATCGTATCCTCGCCTCCGTAAAATTTGTTGCCCCAGCGGGAATCCGTCTGCAGATAATATACCGTATCCACGGCACCTTCGGCTGTCAGTTTTTCTCCGGACTGCGGTGTCGAAAGGGAATTGATGAAATCCATATCCATGCCCGGCTTTTCCGTAATTCCCGACTGGCTTCCGGTCGGCTTCGGTGCCTCCGTCGGCTTTGGTGCTTCGGTAGGTTTCGGAGCAGCGGTCGGCTTCGGTGCCTTCGTAGGCTTCGGCGCTTCCGTCGGCTTTGGAGCCACGGTCGGCTTTGGTGTTGTCGTCGGCTTTGGCGCTTTCGTCGGCTTCTCCCCTTCGGTCGGCTCTGCCGTCATGGTCGGAGTCGGCTTGGAAGCATCGGCCGGATTCTGCTCCCCGTTTTTCTCCGGTTTCCATCCGTCGCCCCCGTCAGGTTCCGTTTCAGAGCTCCCCGGCCCTGCTGGTTCCGCAGGCTCTGTCACTGCCGCCTGCCCGCCCGTCCCGGACGGAACCGGCGTCTCCCCGCCCGGCATGTTATCCGCTTCGTCATTCCCGCGGTCCCTGCCGTTCTCCGGTACGTCGGCGCCCGCGGCCGGCGATGCGGCTATGGTCACCAGTGCTCCGCCCGCACTGTTTTCGTCTTCTCCCTCCGCCCGGGCGGACCATCGCACAAGGGCAAACACTGCCACGCACACGACGGCCAGACAGACGAGCTCGCCAAAAATCAGTTTTGTCAATCGGTTTGTATTTTTCTTTTTCATAAATATTCGGCTCCTCCCATCAAGCTCGCAGCCGGTCGCAAAGGAACGGGCTGCGGCGGTCAACCTGCTGTCGTTTTCTTCTTCCTCCGTTATCTTAACAGCTTTTATGCATTCGATCCACCGGATTTGACTTCCTGTTCTTCCGCGATTATCCATTTTATATTCTAAAACAGTATTTTTTGTATATTCTCATGTTATCACGGCATATTTACACCGATCGCAGGCCGGCGCCCCCGAAGTTCGATGCCGGGAGCCCCTTTCCGCTCCATATAGTCCCGCGTAATCGTCACCCTGCCGATATTCTCATCCTTCGGGATCTCGTACATAATATCGAGCATAAATTCCTCCAGGATCGCCCGCAGCGCGCGTGCGCCGGTTTTCCTGTCCATCGCCCGCTCTGCCACAAGCTCCAGCGCACCCTGTTCGAAATTCAGCTCCACTTCGTCCATTGCCAGAAGCTTTTTATACTGCCGAATAATGGCATTTTTCGGCTCTGTCAGAATCTGCACGAGCATATCGCGGCTGAGATCCTCCAGCGTGCAGAGCACCGGAAGACGGCCGAGAAATTCCGGAATCATCCCGAATTCGCGCAGATCCTCCGCCGTGGCGTGCTTCAGAATATCCTTCTCCCCGTCATATTTGTCGCGCAGCTCGGCGGAAAAGCCGATGGATGCTGTCTTGTTCAGCCTCTCCCGGATCACCTTTCCCAGCTCGGAAAACGCGCCGCCGCAGATAAAAAGTATGTTCCGCGTGCTGATCGTCGTCATCGGCACCATCGCGTTTTTACTTGTGGCGCCCACGGGCACCTCCACGTCGGCCCCCTCCAGCAGCTTCAGCAGCCCCTGCTGCACGGCCTCGCCGCTGACATCGCGGCTGTTCGTATTCCTCTTCTTTGCAATTTTGTCAATCTCGTCGATAAATACAATCCCGCGCTCCGCCTGCTCCACATCGTTTCCTGCGGCGGCCAGCAGCTTCGAGAGAACGCTCTCGACATCGTCTCCGATGTAGCCCGCCTCCGTCAGCGATGTCGCGTCCGTAATTGCGAGCGGCACCTGCAGAAGCCTCGCCAGCGTCTGTACCAGATAGGTTTTTCCGCTTCCGGTCGGGCCGAGCATCAGGATATTCGATTTTTCCAGCTCCACTCCGTCCGCGGCGTTATCCCGGATGCGCTTGTAATGGTTGTAAACCGCCACGGCAATCACTTTTTTCGCCTGTTCCTGCCCGACCACGTACTCATCAAGCTGCTCCCGTATCCGGTGCGGAGCCGGAATGCTTACAGGTTCCCGCGGCTCTACTTTCTGCTGTTTTTCTTCCTTCGGCTTTTTCTGCTTGAGCTTCTGCGCGTTCACTGCAGCAAACGGCGTCATCCCGGCTGAAAATATGGAAGGATCAAAGCTTCCGTTAAACATCGGGTTCCCCGACGTGTCAATCATATCAAAGGATTTCTGCAGGCAATCCGTGCATATACAAATATTCTGCTGCAGATGCAGAAGCTTGCCCGCGGCGCTTTCCGGCCTCCTGCACAAATAGCAGAATTCCTCTTTTTCTTCCCTGTCTTCCCTGTTGTCCCCGCTCATTCGTACCTCCCGTCAATATGCATTTTTATTGATAAATCCCTTAAATATCGTCAGAAACAGAATTTTAAAATCCATCCCGACAGACCAGTTCTCGATATAATACAGATCGTATTCGATCCTTTTCCGAATCGAAGTGTCCCCGCGGTAGCCGTTGATCTGCGCCCAGCCGGAAAGGCCCGGCCGCACCTGATGCTTAATCATGTAGCGCGGGATCTCCTCCTTGAATTTTTCCACAAAATAAGGTCGCTCCGGCCTCGGCCCGATCAGGCTCATATCGCCCTTGAGAATATTGATCAGCTGAGGCAACTCGTCCAGGCTTGTCTTCCGGATGATCCTGCCGATTTTCGTCACGCGCGCATCGTTTGCGGTAGTCCACGCCTTTTTCTCGCTGGACTCCGGCTGCTGTTCCATCGAGCGGAATTTGTACATCTTAAACTCCCGGTTATGCAGGCCCACCCTGACCTGGGAAAAAATCACGGGTCCCTTCGAGGTGCATTTGATAATAACGGCAATGACAAGCATCGGGAGCAGCACGAGCGCAAGCGCAAACACCGCGCCGACCAGATCGAAGCTGCGCTTGACAAAACGGTTAAACAGGCCGGACAAGGGCACATTCCGGATATTGATCACCGGCAGCCCGTCCATGTCCTCCGTGACCGGGCTGGTCGGTATTACGCTTCGGTAATCCGGAATGAATTTCGTGTGGACACCGGACTTCTCGCAGATACCGACAAGGTATTCCAGCCTGGAATACTCGTTGATGCTCAGGGTTACAACAATCTCGTCAAAACTGTTGGTTGAAAGCATGGTTTCCAGCTCGCCGCAGGTGCCGATCACGGCCGCTTTTTTGTACATTGTCCCGATCTCCATATTATCGTCAAGAATCCCGTGAATGTGATAGCCCCACTGCGGATTATGCCGGATCCGGTCGATATATGCTTCCGTCGTCCGGCTGTAGCCCACGATAAGAACATGCTTCTGATTGAAGCCCCGCTTTCTCATTACCCGCAGAATTCTTCCGAGTGCAGAGCGGAACAGGACGCCGAATGTGTAATTCACCACCGGGAAAATAAAAAGTATCATCCCGCGGGAAAGATCGTTTTCTTTTGCTGCGTAATTCATCGTCGTAAATACAAGCAGTCCGAGGACATTGGCCTTGAGCAGGTTCCAGTATTCCAGCCGGCTGCCGCCGCCCCGCTTCGGCTTGTACAGATTGCAGATCGAATAAATCACAAGATAGCCCGGCACAAGAAAATACAGATTCTGCGCATAATACGCAAGCGAAAAATAGCCGACGCCGTCCGCCAGTGCGAAAAACGGCAGACGCACCAGAATCCGGAATCTCAGCTGATAGGCCAGCAGGTACGCCAGCGCGATCAGTATGCCGTCAATTACTATATGAAGCCTGTTAAGCGTTTTCTGATTGTCTTTTATCATCCTCTTTTTTCCTCACCAGCATATTCAGAATACTCTATTTCCTTTGTGAACACAATGATAAAAATCTTAAGAAATCTTAAATTTCACTTATTCACAATTTCATCACAAAATTTTGATACAATATTACCGTTTATATGATTATATCCAAAATCGGAAAAAATTCAAGGAAAAGAGGGCCCGGGCCGTATCCGGCGGAAACTCCGGCAAGGCTTATGGCAGCCCGCTGCAGCCCGTCCCGCATTTCACCTGCCGCTGCCCGCAGGGCCTGCGCGGTGCGAATTCCGACGCCGGAGATCGTAAATCCCCCCGCCATTTTGAAATCGGACTTGGAAATCGCAAATCACGCCATATTTATTCAGGAATTCGGGGCTCGTAAATCACGCCATATTAATATCAGGAATTTCATAAAATCATAATTGCAGCATATCGCAGAAACGGAGGAATCCCATATGACAGACAACAGCGAAAACGATTACAGCTTCTGGGCGGATCGGCAACCGCAGATACCGGCGGAGAACGGCAGCGCAGAAGGCTCCTCCTCTCCCATGCCTCCCGGGGAAGCCTTCCCCCAAAGCGAAGCCAAAGCTCCCGGACAGAGTTCGGAAAACACAGGGGCAGAACACAGCGGCGCATCGGTGTACGGCCCGGATTTTTACCCTCCTGTCTCCAACGAGGCCGCCCAGGACGGCGCACCCGCTCAGAGCAGACCGGAAAACGGCAGCACCCCGCTCCGTTCCATCCCTTACTGCGAACCGGCTGTTTTCTCCCCGTTTGAAGAACCGCGCGCAAAGCGCAGAAAAACGGGCACAGGCAGCCGCATCCTGAAGAAAGGAGCGGGGCTTATCGCCTCCGCCGCTGTATTCGGCGCAGTGGCAGCAGCAGCCTTTTTCGGATTCCAGGAGCTGTACTATTTCCTCAATCCGACTGCTCGCCCCGGCCTGGCGCAGGATGCGGATGACCACGGGAATCCTTCGGGTACCCGGCTCCGGCCGATTGTTTCCACCCAGGTGGCAGAGTCGGCCTCCGTCACCACCTGCGACGTTTCCGATATCGTAGAGCGTTCCATGCCGTCACTCGTCTCGATCTCCTGTACGTTCCGCAGCTCAACGGGCTTTTTCGGCTACCTTTATGAGGGGACGACCGAAGGCTCCGGCTCCGGCATTATCGTGGGCGAAAATGACCGCGAACTGCTGATCGCCACAAACAATCATGTGGTGGACGACGCGCTTACCACCAATATTACTTTCCCGGACGGTACAGTGCTTGCCGCTTCGGTGCGCGGCACGGACGAGGAGGCGGATCTCGCCATCGTTTCGGTTCCTCTCTCCGCTGTTCCAGCAGAGACAAGAGCAGCAATCCGTCCTGCCGTCCTGGGAAGCTCAGACGATATGAAGGTCGGTCAGATGGTCATCGCCATCGGCAACGCGCTCGGCTACGGACAGACCACCACCGTCGGCTATCTGAGCGCGAGAGAACGCGAGGTGAATGTTACGGATTCCGCCACCGGTAAAAAGACGAAGCTGATCGCTCTGCAGGTGACCGCCGCCATCAATCCCGGCAACAGCGGCGGCGCTCTGCTCAACACAAAGGGCGAGGTGATCGGCATCAATACCGCCAAGCTATCCGGCACCGCCGTGGAGGGGATGGGCTACGCCATTCCGATCAGCAGTGCCGCAGATATTCTGGATGAACTGATGAACCGCGAAATCCTGTCCGACGAGGAGAAGGGCTATCTCGGCGTCCACCTCTCGCAGTCCGAGATCACCGAGGAGATATCGGCGCTGTACGGCTTTCCTCGGGGCGTCTTTATCGCCGACGTTGTCGCGGGCGGAGCAGCGGATCGGGCGGGCATTGTCTCCGGCGATATTATTACCGCCATAGACGGCTCTCCCGTCACAGCCAGGACGCAGCTTCAGGACAAGGTAAATTCCTACCGCGCCGGCACTGCGGTCGAAGTGACTCTCTCCCGCCTTGAGAGCGGCTCCTACACAGAGCGCACTGTAACCGTGATTCTGGGAAGCATCGCGGATTTTGATTAACCGGTTTTGATTGACAGGAAAACAGTACTCTGGACGCCGACAAATTAAAAGGATACAGGCGGCAGGCAAGAGGAAGGTCAGGCAAAGGAATCCGTCGGCAAGCGAAAGGAACAGGCGGAAACAGCAGACAAAGGAACGCAGGAAATGCGGCATACAAGGCAGCTGGTAAGGGACAGCTAACAAAGGAAACCAACTGCAGTCAAATAAGCAGACGTGACCGGGTAGCAGCAAATAAAGATTGCAGGTAAAGGACAGCTAACAGCGGGAACCAGGCTGCGCGCAAATAACAGACGCAGCCAGGGGGCAGCGGGGGAGAGCAAACAAAGGCAGCAGATGACAGCCGACAAGGAACGCAGACAGCAATCGAAAGGAAAATGGAACATGCAGACGTATGAGGAAGCTCTTGATTTTTTAGATCACATCGGGAAATACAGTTCGCATCCGGGTATTGAAAACACATCCTATCTGCTCTCGCTGCTCGGGCACCCGGAGCGCGGCCTTAAGATTATCCATGTGGCAGGAACAAACGGAAAGGGCTCCGTCTGCGCTTTCCTCGCCGATATGCTCACAGCCCGCGGATACCGCACCGGGCTTTTTACCTCGCCCCATCTGGTCGATGTCCGCGAGCGCATTCAGCTGGATCGGGAGCTGATCGGGCCAGAGGATTTTGCCGCTTGCCTGGGCCTGGTAAGGGATGCCGCCGATGCGCTTTCGCGGGAGGGATATACCGGCATCACTTACTTTGATTATCTTTTTGCAGCGGCGCTCTGCTGGTACCGGGAGAAGGCACCGGATTACGTTGTTGTCGAAACCGGACTCGGCGGACGTCTGGACTCCACGAGCGCTGCCCTTTTTCCGGTACTCACCATTATCACCTCAATCAGCCTTGATCACACGGAGCTTCTCGGAGATACCGTTGCAAAAATTGCCGCGGAAAAGGCCGGCATCATAGTTTCGGGCATGCCGCTGATTTACTGCAACGATGATCCGGAGGCCTGCAGGGTCATCACAGAAGAAGCAGACAGGCGTTTTGCGCCGTACATCGGCATCGGCCGGCGAAACTGCAGCCTGTCCAAAGAACCATCGTCTACGGAACTTATGCTTCCCGGGCAGGAGCTTTCTGTCCGGGAAAACAGCATTTCTGCCGCTGCTTCGGCGGACTGCCTGAAATTCACCTTTCGCCTGTCCGCCGGGGATTGCGGACCGCTGAGGGAAAGTATTTTTTCGACGGATGCTTTTCCGGATGGCATCTGCGATACGCTCGTCGTAAACAGCCCCGCACTCTACCAGGCAGAAAACGCGGCGATCGCCTATACCGCCGCGCTCTGGCTGCATCTGCTCGCATCCCCGCAGGCACAGGGCCCGTACCGGCCGCCCGCGCCGACAGGAACCTGCACAGTTCCGGACAGGGTTCGCGCCGATCTGCTGCGCGGGCTTGCCGGCTCAGCCTGGGAGGGACGTTTTGAACAGGCCGCGCCCGGCGTTTACTTGGACGGCGCACACAATGCCGACGGTATCCGCATGCTGCTGGCTTCCGTCAGGCGCGTTGCCGCGGGGCGTCCGGTCACTCTGCTTTTTTCCGCGGTAAAGGAAAAGGATACTTCCGAAATGATCCGCGAAATCTGCGAAAGCGGGCTTTTCTGCCGCTATCTGGTCACAACGGTCGGCGGCGCTCGCGCTATTGGGCCGGAACAGCTTAAGGAATGCTTCCTGGCTCATTCTGCTGCTTTGGTCGCGGCATACCATTCGCCGCAGGAGGCTTTTCTTGAAGGGCGGCGGCTGACGGGTCCGGACGAAATCCTGCTCTGCGCGGGCTCGCTCTATCTCGTCGGCATAATAAAAGAACTACTGCGCTCTGCTTCCTGACGGACGCAAAGAGCAGCAGCTTTGAAAATTTCATTCAGACCAGGCCAGGGGCATTTTTTCCGGAAAGACTTCCGTCAACCGGGACGGAACTATTTTTTCCGGAAGGATTTCAGTCAGCCCGGCCGAGGCTGTTTTCTCCAGAAGGATTTGCAGTCTGCCTTGTCTTTCCGGTTATATTGAATGATCCGTTCCAACAGCAGAAAATCAACCTGCTCCTCCCAGCGGATACGGAAGATATTTAAGCTGCAGCCATATCCCGCCGCGGCAATCTCTTCCGAAAATTTCTTGATCGCCGCCGGCTCCGGTGCAACCGAAATATGCTGTTTCGACATGCTGAAACCGATAATAAATGTGCCGTGATCCGTAAACACAGGCTGGTTCCATGCAATTTTTGATTTCAGCTCGGGAAACCTGCCTTCTACCCAGTCCAAAATTTCCCGCATGCGGGCACGATGATCTCCATTCTTAACTGCCGACAGATAATCTGCAAATCCCCTGCCGGTTTTCACAGCATTCGCGTCCTCTTCGATATTTATTTCCATTTTCATGATCTCCGTACAATCAGACATTCCTGTAACTTTGTTTTTTATAGCTGCCCCGGCTGTCTTTCTGCCGTCTGGCAATGCAAGGTTCCTGCTTTGTCCGTGCAGTCTTAGCTGTTTCCAAAAAACCTGATACTATTCTTCCCGGAATACAGCCGAAAGGGGCGCTGCCGGAATCCTCTCCGGAAGCGCCCTTTCTTTCCTGTTTTTAAACCTTTCCCACCTGATAAAGCGACGCATACAGCCCGTTTTTCTCCATCAGCTCCGCATGCGTCCCGCGCTCCCGGATGCCGTTTTCCGTCAGCACCAGTATCTCCCGCGCATTGCGGATGGTCGTCAGCCGGTGTGCTATTACAAATGTTGTTCTTCCCGCCGCCAGCTTTTCCAGTGATTCCTGCACCACCTTTTCGCTCTCATTGTCAAGTGCCGAGGTCGCCTCGTCAAAAATCAGAACCGGCGGATTTTTCAGGAACACCCGCGCAATGGAGAGCCGCTGCTTCTGCCCGCCCGAGAGCTTCACGCCGCGCTGCCCTATGTAGGTATCGTAGCCGTCCGGAAGCTCCATAATAAATTCATGCGCATTGGCACTCTTCGCCGCCTGCTGTATCTCCTCCATTGTCGCATCCAGCTTTCCGTAGCGGATGTTGTCCGCCACTGTGCCCGCAAAAAGATATACGTCCTGCTGCACAATGCCGATGCTGCGGCGCAGCGAACGCAGACTGACGTTGCGCACATCAATTCCGTCAATGGAAACGCTGCCCTCCGAAACCTCATAGAAACGCGGAATCAGGCTGCACAGCGTTGTTTTTCCGACTCCCGACGAGCCGACAAGCGCCACATAGCCGCCCGCCGGAACTGCCAGATCAATATGCTCAAACACATCCTCCCTGGTTCCCTCATAGCGGAACGCCACATTTTCAAACCGGATATCGCCTCTCACATCCGCAAGCTCCACGGCATCCGCACTGTCCTGAATATCCGGCTCAATCTCCAGGATATCCATAAAACGCGAAAAACCCGTCACACCGTTCTGGAACTGCTCGGTAAAATTGATCAGTTTATTCACCGGCTCAACAATATTATTCACATAGAGCAGGAAAGTCAGAAGATCACTTACCCGGAGCCCGCCGCGCGCGATCAGCAGCCCGCCGCCCACAATAACGACCACGTTAATCATGCCGGTAAAAAAGCCCAGCCCGGAATGAAAGGTCGCCATCTGCCAGTAGGCATGGCTTTTGCTCTCGACAAATTTCCCGTTCCCGACGCGGAATTTCTGCTTTTCCTGCTCTTCGTTTGCGAAGGATTTCACTACGCGGATACCGGAAAGATTGTCTTCAATCTGTGCATTGATTTCCGCGATATTCTCCCGGTTCCTGCGGAACGCCCGGTTCATCCGCCCCTTCATGATATAGGCAAAAACAAACATCAGCGGAATTACCGCAAAAAGCAGCAGCGTCAGCTTCCCGTTGACCGAGAGCAGAATAACAAACGCGCCGGCAAATTTAATAATGGAAATTACGATATCCTCCGGGCCATGGTGGCAGAGTTCCGTAATCTCGAACAGATCGTTTGTGACGCGCGTCATCAGCTGACCTACCTTCTGATTATCATAGAAATTGAAAGAAAGCTTCTGATAATGATCAAAAATATCATTGCGCATGTCATATTCCATTTTTGCACCCATGATATGCCCCTGATAATTGATGAAAAAATTACAGAAAAACTGCAGTACCGCGAGCGCCGCCATCACTGCCGCAAGCTTTGCGATCTCTCCGACCGCCTCGCTGATTTCATAATTAACCAGCACGGTATTGGTAATATAGCGCACAATCATCGGCAGCACCAGCGAAATCGCCGCCACCGCAAACGCACAAAGCATATCCGCGGTAAATACGCGGAGATACGGCTTGTAATAGGATACAAATTTTTTTGCTCTTGGATTCATTTTCTGTCCGCCCCCCTTCTTTATCATAATCTCACATTATACACCGGAGGAAATATTTTTGCAATCTTTCTGCAAAAAAGGAATGCGGCCAAAAAGAAAGAGGCTGTGAAACAGCCTCTTTCTTTACAGCTATACACCCGTATAAGCCCAACACAGGGAAGTCGAAAGCAACGTCCGTCTTTGCCCGATCGGCACACTCCATTTGCTGCCTGACCGTGACAGACAGCCGAGCCGACGCTCCTTCGGTTTTGCGTCTGCCACGCAAAATCCGCACAAAGATCAGGATGCTTTTCATCCGTATATCATCAGATGATCAAACAGTTCCCCGCAGTCAATTTCCGTGCCGTCGCTGCAAATGAATCCAATCCGCCAGATCGCCGCCCAGCGTTGTGACATGGCTTCCTTTTGGCAGAACAAAAGTACTGTCGCCGCCTTTTTCCGTGTGCAGCTCAAAGTCCTGCAAAAGCGTAAGAATATTCCGGGCCGGGGTTCCGTTTTCCTCCATGCGGTTTTCACAGAATTTATAATATTCCTGCGGAATCTCCCGGAGCATGCCGTCGGTCAGGCTGTACTTCATCAGCGTCATATCGCTTTGCAGAGGGCTTATCCTGCAAAACATAGCAAATACACCAATGCCGTCCTCCTCCGATATACGGTAGCTGTCCGCATTCTCAATCTGCCCCGCCCTCTGCAGGCAGCCGTTTTTGTAGCTGTAAACGGTAATCTCACGGCTTGCTCCGTCCCCTAAGTGAAATACCATCAGCTGTTTTGTTTTTCCGTCCAGGCTTGCCGTAAACATACAGTTTCCAAAGAAAACATCCGTTCGAAAGTCGTCCAGCACATTTTCAACTCCGTTGATGGAAACGATAAACCGGCTGCTTCCCATTCTTTCTCCGGTCATCCGATACGAAATCTTCTCCGGAACTCCGTCTCCGTCCAGATCCAGCAGCGTCTCCGGCTCCAGCGGACGCGGCTGCCACGGCTGCAGATCCGGGCCTCCCTCCAGGTCAAATTCCCAGTACTCGTCATAATATCCAATCTCCGTATCCGGAAAAAAGATATCGTTACAGAATTTCCCAAGGAATATCATTTGATTTCCCGCCGCTATCCCTACCCGGCGATATCCGATTCCGCTGTCCGTAAAATGAGAAAGTTCTTCATAAACAAGCGAATAGTGTTCCTGCTCCGGCAGATCGAGTCCCGGATACCAGAAAATCCCTTCTCTCCAATATTCCCTTGAGCTCTCGCTCCATCGCGGAACGGACAGGGCGAAGACCTTCTCTCCCTTCTGATTCAGACGGTAGCCTGCCGAGAGCTCCGTATCCTCCCCAGGGATAACCTCCAGAGCCTCCACCTTTTTTCCTTCTGCCAGCGATCGAATATCCAATACATATTCCCTGCCGTATACCTCGGCGGAACCGATCGGCGAAAGGGCATCCGGCAGTTCCTTCACCGGCAGGACAACGGACAGGATCTCCTCGCACTCCAGCCCCGCATAACAGCCCTTTTTGATTGTTACGACCGGCTCTCCGCATTCCAGAAAATATTCCTTTTCCAGCACATACTGATACCCGCCGGCCTGAATAATCACCTCCGGCTTCGATGCGGCCGCAGACGATATTGCCGTCCCTTCTGTTTCCCGTGGAAGTTCTGTCTTGCTTTCCCCGGAGGACGGCAGCAATGCCGCCTCCGTATTCTCTTTATCTCCTTCCATCCGGGTTTCCTGCCCGCAAGCGGAAAATGCTGCTGATAAGAACAAGACAAATACCAGCAAAAATGCTCTTTTCCATTTTATTATTTACCTTTCTAATCCATCCTGAACTATATTATTGAGCTCTTTTAAACGGCAGATATCTTTCGCTCCGCAATACATTGCGCCGCTGCTTGGAATACCGCCCGTTCCTTATCCTGCCGTTGAATAACCTTCGATCACTTCATAAGCATCTCTATCTTTATTGATAATCCATCTTCCGTCCACATTTTCCGTATAAATCCAGCCCTGCTCGCCGTTCTCTGTCTCCAGAAGCAGCCAGCAATCATCAAATCTGGTTCCGGATGTCTTATAAATCGCTTTTAACGGATAAACCTTCTGCTGTCCCTTTACTTCCACGGCCTGTGCATCCGCAGAGCAGTCTGCAAACAGCTTTATATCCACTATCAGTTTCCATTGGCCGTCCTCCGGGTTTTCTAGGTTCATCATGTCTTCTGGTCCCTCCGAAATAGTAACTGCTTTTCCCGTATATGCTATCCCTTTTTCTGCGTCCCATTTATACTCAGTTGTCCGATAGCAACTCTGATAAAGCAGAGGAACAAGCATCGAATTCACAAGAAAAGTTCCATCTCCGGTATAATCGGCTGTGCTGAAAGGCTGTCCCTGGAAATTTTCCAGTTCTGCCGACTTCAGCTCGCCATCATACCACATCATGATTTCTTCCTTATCCACTTCTCCTCCAACTATAAAATTCAGAAACATGTCGGAGGAATCAATATCCACCAGCCACAAACCGTCCCACGGCCTTGCACCCGTCCCGCCGCCCGAGCTTTTCCACGGCTCCGCCTGCAAGACGCCGTCGATATAGATTCCCTTTGGGGATAAATAAAGCTGCTCTGCTGCGCCATCCCCGTTCAGATCAAGCTCAATTCCCTTTCCCGAGCCCAACCCCACATATATCAAACCGTTCACGGCTACCTGCTCATACACTACATTCTCCTCGAGCACCCCCGTTTTTTTGTCTGTATCCTGTTCGGCTGAAATATCTGTTGGCTCCGGCAGCTCTGGCTGTTCTCCGCTGCCCTGACATCCGGCCAGGAACAGAACTGGTATTAGTGCTAGCGCTGACCTTTTCATAACTATCCTCCTTTCCAGTGCACATCAGTATGTTTTTACAGTTACAGCACCTGTTAATCTATATCTATTAAGTAAAAAACAAAAATTTTTACCATGGTGTTCTCATAATATACCCATTATTTAAATAATCGTCGGTATCTACTACTCTAATTAATGTTTTATCATCATAATCTTCCGGGTTACTTGCTTCTCAAAATAAAGATAGAAGATTCATTCTCCACCCAAAAAGCCTCCGGACCAGCTCCATCTCCGCCATTTATAAAATCATCAAAGACCACTTTTCCTTCCGTAGTTCCATAATCGACAAATAAAATCGTATCTGATAATGCCACTCCTGTGGTTCCAAAAACCTCCACTGAGTTCAAAGTCTCTTCTGTATAATCCATAGCCATCACATTCGTGGTATATTGAAAACTACCCAATATCATCCCAGTTAATAAAACAAAACAAAAGATTTTCCTGCTCCATTCCATAAAAATGTCCCTTCCTTTCTTCCAAACACTGAAATTAACCTTTGACATTGTATATCTTCTGCTTTAATAACTTATATTTTCTTTTTAATTAATATATTCATGGTCATCTCTCCTTTCCATATTACAGATAATGTTATCAACCTCTTTTACTTTTGATTATATTATATTTTATCATTTTTTTTCCTTAATGTGAATGACTTATTATGATAAATTTTACAGAAAACAGTCATGAAAACATTTGTACTTTTATTTAACTTACCGGAAATTAATTTATGTTTGCTTATTAAGTTTTGAAATTATTAATTTTACTAACTTTTATTTGTATTCATATTAAATTATTGTAATGGTATTGCTATCAGGTATCAATTTTCCTTGTAGTTTTCTCTGAATCCTATTGTAAACCGAGGGTAAATGTCATGTATAAACCAACCAGCAGATCACGACATTTCTTCCTTGGTTCCTACCAACCGATGGGACTCATAAATCCAGCCCTGCTCGCCGTTCTCTGTCTCCAGAAGCAGCCAGCAATCATCAAATCCGGCCCCGGATGTCTTATAAACCGCTTTTAACGGATAAATCTTCTGCTGTCCCTTTACTTCCACGGTCTGTGCATCCGCGGAGCAGTCTGCAGACAGCTTTACATCCGCAATCCGTTTCCATTGCCCATCCTCCGGGTTTTCCAGGTTCGTCACGTCTTCCCCACATCCTTATTGTAATATTATAGATACATCATTTTTATGGGTACATCGTCTCCAGAGCAGTTCAAATATATTACTCATTTAATAAACCCATTATATCACTGCCTTCTTTCACATACCCTCCCCATTCGCACAGTAAATACGCTTGCCGCAGGATTCTCTCCGCGTAAGCTTTCCCCTTTTCCCCCTTCCGGGAAGCTTCTGCTTTTATCCGAAAAACACGGTGGATCTGCGCCAGCTCCCCGCGGGCCAGCCTTTCCCGTATCAATAGATCCGCCAGCCTTTCCGCTTCCTTTGGACAATCCGATCTTTCCAGAAGTCCGCACAGATTTTCTGCGCACAAATACAATGCTTTAAAATGAAACCGTTTCTTTCCCGCTACCGCCTCGTATGTCCGCAGCATTTTTTTCAGCATTTCCGCTGCTTCCTCACCCCTTCCGGCAGCCCGAAGTATGATGCATATTTGATTAAACAGATACATTTCATTCCGAAACGGAACCCGGCTATATCGGATACTGCCCTCCGCCGTATCCATACTATAGGTGAGTTCCAACAGCTTTACGGCTGTCCCAAGCGCCTCTTCCCATGGTATTTTCCTGCGGCGCAGCGCTTCCTCGTTTTTCATTCCAAGCACCAGCTGGCGATTGCATTTTTTCTCCATATCCAGCAATTTTTCAAGAATGTACAGTTCATGTCCGGCCTCCTCAAACTGCTGCCGGGCAAGATGATTTTCAAGTTCCCGCTCCAGTTCGATCGCCCGGTATTCGTCCGTAATAATATCTGCATTAAAACGTACCCTGTCGATTTCCAGCCGTTTCATCAGCATATAAAATTTTTTCCGGTCGCAATTCGTCCTTCCATTTTCGACACGCGAAAGGCTCTCGGTATTTTTATAAATTCCTTCTATCAGCTTTTCCTGTGAAATTCCTCGATGCTTCCGCTCTGCGACAATCAGAGAACCCTCCATATAATACTGCTGCATTTGACAATGATAATACAGCTTGCTCATACACACCGGAAAAAGACCATATTCCTGAAAAACAGTTTCAAAGTTTTCTTTATGTACCAGATAATATTCAACCTTTTCTTTATGACGCAGTTCCTGATACGCAGTTATTAGCTGATCTAACAGCGGCAGTACGCACACCATCATTCCGGAGTTCCGGTTTCTATGTAAAATATACTCATGGACTTTTATGCAGGTGCAATAATCGTTTTTCTCCAGATAGAGTTCCCCAAGCAGCATTCCCGTTTTGGCAAGATACTGTCCCCGCAGCCAGTCATCTTGAGAATTCCTGCACAGACAGCGATACAGAGCTTCCAGCAGCGGAAGCAGCTTTTGTCCGCCCTGCAGCCTTCTGCGTGTATACAGACAAAGAAGAATATTTTCAATTTCAAACAAAGCAAGAAGCTTTTCTCCCTTATCCAACCGCAAAATCATTGCAGGACTATACAATTCTGCAGAAGGCAGCGTCTGATCCAGGGCCGCATGAAAATGCAGATCAGCCGCTTCCAGTTTTTCGAGACTGTACATTTGTTCTGCAGTGGCCGCATCGCGGCCTTTCTTCTCCTTATCCCCCCGCGCATCGCACACCTTCCCGCAGCACTGCATCAGCGGAAAACATGAATTTACCTTTCTTTCCTGCTTTTCCGCCCCAGTCAGAGCTTCTTCTTTTCTTTCCGTCTCCGCTTCAGCCGGGCACCTCTCTTTCTGCCGGCTGCGCAGGCTGTCTTCATACTCCTCCAGGGCCAGAATTCCTGAAATTCTTTCCTCAAAAATGTGCCGGTATCGGTTCCTGCCGGCCGGGTTCTTCCGCTGATATTCCTCAAATGTCCTTCGGGCATCCTTTAGCCTTCCGAAGCGCAATGCTTCTTCGATTTCATCCAGAGCGGACAGCTTCTCGTATTCCTTTGCCGTTACAATGCAAACCAGCCATTCCGCGGATTTCCCAAGACGCTCAAGCAGTGCCGTAAGCAGAAACAGCTCCGCCTGTCCCTCTCCTTTTTCAATCAATGCAAGCTCCGAATCTCTGCACAGCCCTTCGCTGAGCTTTTTTCTTGAAATTTTCTGCTGCTTGCGCAGAATCCCGAGCTGTTTTCCAAGGTTTTCTTCTGTCATGCCCATACCCCGTATTTCGTAAGATCTGCCTGCGGGAGACTGCATCGATGAAAAATTGGAATTTCCGCCGGCTTATTTCATTCTTCCTGACCAGGCTCCTTCGTTATCCCAGATGGGCCCTGACCTGCTCTTATTTCCAGTCTAAAATCAAAGTTTCGTAAAAATAACGGTTTCTGCGGCTTACCCTGCATCCGTCATATTCAGCATGTCATTCCAGGCCAGCCAAACCACAGTTTCTTTTTTATTTCCTGTACTTATTGAACCAGTATTCTTTTTTTATGCATTTATCATATCATTTCTATCCAGCTAATGCAAGTCATATTCCCGATAAAAATGTATTTTCCGCTTTTGTTCTATGCTCTTCTGCCCTGCCTGTTTTTTCTTTCCGTTTTCTTCCTCTTTTCTTGTTCTGATATAAGTTTTTTCACCGGTTCCCTTCTGCAAATAAACCCTGCACATTTTTCCTTCTTTTACCTTTCCGTAAAATCTCGCGAAGCGCTTGCTTCAGATGGAGTTTTTTCACTTATTCTTCTAAAATCATCCTTTCTGCCACGCTCTCTCCATTACTCCCCTGGAAACGAATTTTTGGACAGCAAGAAAAGCCGGTATGAATCCTGCGATTCCTGCCGGCCTTGCCTGTTCCATCCATTATTAAATCTAATCCGGGCATGGAGTTTTCCAAAATCCCAGCTCAGACATATCCAAATCGTCTCTTTCCTTATCCCTGATCAGAACACGCTCTGCATTCATTGGCGAGCATCTTGTCGAATGTCAATCAGTTTATCCAAGGTGTCCTTCCCACATATTCAAATTCTTTAATATGCTCCGCGGTTACTTCCCGTTTCAGCACCCGTCCGGTGCTTGAGCTCGAATTACAGTCATACACCATATAGGTATTTTCGTCCTTCATCCCCACATAAAGATAAACATGTCTCTCCTTTAAGGAAACAAGCATATCGCCCGTCTGCAGCTTTTCCAGTGCTACGGTATAGAAATTGGAAGTATTTTCCAGGTCAGAAGTACCTTTCTTTGCCGACAGGCCGTAAGCCGAGGAAACAAAACCCGAGCAGTCCAGCCCTATCGTTTTGGAAACATAACCCGGTGTTTTTCTGCTTACATTCCCTGCCATAAACATCGTATCATCATCGAAAACAGTCGTAATCTTATCCGCAAATTTTCCGCCGTATTCTTTATCGGAAGCTGCGTCCGAAACGCCGCAGAAGCCGCCCCAGCAATACGGAATCCCCTGGAATGAACGTCCGGCCGGTGCATCCTTTATCACCTTCGGCAGGACTGCAGAGCCTCTCACAACCTTATGCTTTTCCTCCAGCATCCAGTAAATAGTACGCATACTCTCCGCACGGCTGATCACCTGAGCTCTGGAGAGGGAAATTTTGTTCATCGCAGCCGCGTTTTTCCTGACAGAAGTCATCTTTTTTATTTCCTCTGTTAACCCGGCAACCGCACCCGGGAACGAATCCTTTATTTCCTCCGCAAAAACAACCTCCCGGACAATCACCCGATCCCCGTAACAGCTCATGAAATACGGCTTACCATCGATCACCCGGAAATAGCGCATCGGCAGAACAGTCCAGTCTTCCATATCCAGTTTATACCAAGCAATCTGCTCTCCCTGACGCAGTTTTGTGATATACTCGTCGCCGACCAAATGGTCTGATTGATTATTGTAGCGGTGAAGAATCGCATAATCAGACGTTACATTTGTGAGATATTCCTTTATCAGGATATCATTTTCATAGTATGTTTTCTTGCCCTGAATAGAGAAATCTACCTTTTCTATATCCCTTCTTACAATAGAAAATCTGCTGAAACGAGTATCGTATGCAAGCATCTGCCCGGCCGCATTCAGAATCATAACTCTGCCATCCCTTTGGGTTATGCCCTTCACTGCTGAAGCGTCACAGCCGAGAGGATATTTTTCCTGCAGTCTGCCTTTCATATCAAATTTCAAGACAGCATTCTGCGTAAAGGCCAGCACATAGATTTCGTTATCCAATATCTCCAGCATGGTGCAGTAGGCATCCAGCTCGATACATTGTTCAAATTCCGCACCTGTGTAAACAAGAATTCTGTCATTTTCCGAGTCAAGCAAATATACCCTTCCCTCATAAACATAAAAATCCTGCGGCCCCTCTGAACCAGCCGAATATTTATTATACCCTGCAGAATATCCGTCCGTCCCCACCGGGATTTCCGCAGCAGTCTCATGCTGTACTGTCTCTGCCGGTTCCGCTGCCTCTGCCCCTGTTGAACCGGCCAAAAGCAAGGTAAACATCATGAAAATCGCAGAAACAAGACTTTTCAATTTCATAAAATCCTCCTTAATATAATTAAATATTTTAAGTTTCACATTTAAATCTTCTCAAATGGATTACTCCACCTCCTCTCTGTCCGAAGGTATCCACGGTGTGACTGATTCATATCTCAATCCGCAGCCGACGTTGGTGCAATAAACCTTCTGGGGTTGCAATGTGAAGGGACTGGCCGGTTCAATATTAATTTGCCATTTATGAGCCACTGCATAATACGATTCCCCATGATATACATCCTCATATCCGCAGGTCGGACAATAAGCATGATACTGATGATACAGATAATAGCAGTATTTTGTTGGATTATTCGTAAATTCCGCATGCGATCCGAGATCTTCAATCCTCATTGCAGGATGAGCGCAATCCGGTTTCGCAAAAACAGCTTTTCCGGACACTATACCTAAAAATGTACCGGCAATTCCAAATATCAAAAGAAACTTACTCTTTCGCCTCACTTAACTCCATTGACAAGTTTTTTCTTAGATACTTGCTTCCATCAAAGGCCTTCTTCTGTAAATCCTGATTTTTTCAAGGCTCTGACAATCCAACAGAATATATGTATTATACAATATTTATATACCTTATCAACTGTCCCTCCTTCCACAAAAAATTTAATAAATAATCTCTTTGATACTCAAATCAGAATGTAATCTTCATTGCTTTTATTGTGATTTAATTTTACCACATTTTCTTATCCTGTGTAATGACTCTAAATTAAAATTTTTACAGAAAAAAATCAACAACGGATATATCCATCAAAATTGCAACTAACATCAAAAAATCATTATAAAAATTTCTAAAAATATCCGCTTTTTATGCTCAGGAATTTTTCATTCATCTTGCTGTCCCGTCATATTCGTTTCTTCCAGGAGGCTCCGGCTTCCGTCAAAACTTTTTCATCTCTTCGCTCAGGCAAGCCAGATACCACCCTCTGCAGACATTTTCGACCGCGCGGGAAATCGCGGCTCCTGGCTGGACAGCATAAAAGCCGGTACGAATCCTGCGATTCCTGCCGGCTTTGCCCGTTTCATCATTCCCTCCGCAAATTTATCCCGCTGACGAATATCCTTCAATCACCTCTCTGGCATCCTTTTCCCCGTTCAGTATCCATTTTTCATCCGTCCATTCCGCATAAATCCAGCCCTGCGCACCGTTCTCCAGTTCCACAAGAATCCAGCACTCCTGCCAGTTTCCCTCCGTTTCTTTCCAGGTCACCTTCAGCGGATAAAGTTTCTGCTGCTTCTTCCCTTGTATTATTTCTGCATCCAAGCGGCTGTCCTGATACAGCTTCCAGTCGGTAAGCAGCCTCCACTGGCCGTCCTCCGGATCTGCCAATTCTTCCCAGTCCTCCGGTTCTCTGGATATCACTGACGCTTTTCCGGTGTATTCCATCCCCAATTCTGCGGACCATTGATATTCTGCCGGCCGGAAACAGCTCTCATACAGCAGCGGAACACACACAGAGTCCACAACAACGATTCCGTCTCCGCGGTACTCCGCCGTGCTGAATGGGTTGCCGTTAAAATTCCCCATCTGCTCTGCCTTCAGGCTGCCGTCATACCACAGCAGAAGTTCCTCTCTATCGTTCTCTCCGGCAACAATAAAATTCAAATACGAATCGGCTGTATCAACGTCCACCAGCCAGAGCTCCCGGGTTCTATCTTCCATTATCCGAAGCTCCTTTTCCAGGATGCCGTTGATATAAATGCCTTTGGGAGAAAAATACAGCAGTTCCTCCGTACCATCCCCGTTCAGATCCAGACGAATTCCCTTTCCCCGTTCTATCCCGACACGGGTCAGCCCGTCCACTGCTGCCTGTTCATACTCCACGTTCTCCTCCAGAATTTCGGCCTTGGTGGAAGGCTCTGCTTCCGTCAGGGTATCTGAGGGTGCAGGCTTCTCCGGAGAGCCTGTAAGCGTCGGCCCTTGGGGTGAATCCGTAAGCATTGGTGCGTCCGTAAGCGCAGGTTCCTCCGGCAATCTGCCGCTCTCCTGACAACCGGCCAGCAGCAAAGCGAGCGCAAGCAAAAACGTTTGTTTTTTCATAAAAAATCCCCCTCCCTCATAAGTATTAAAACTACCCGTATATTTCTCTATCCCGGTTTATCACCGGTTTAAAACAGGTTCTGATTCCCGAGCCAGCTTCCGCACAAGTGTTAATCCGGCCGTCTGTCCGCTTTCCATTATGGAAAAACAACCGATTTTACAATTTTCTGCGCAAGCGCAAACAAATCCGTTTCCTCTTTTTCCACCTGAATATGCGCTCCGGCCTCCTGTAATTCAAAACCATATTGATACTGCCGGAATTCCTTATCCTCGCTCCCGTCAGGCCAGCCTTCTCTTGACCTCTCCAGTCATAGCAGTACGCCTGCTCGCCGTTGTCCAGAAAATCGGCCCGGAAGCCATTATGATCCACCATATAATCCGTCTCAAACCCGTGTTGATCCGAAAAAAACTCCACATAATTCTTTTTCGTTTTATCCAGATAGAGACGCAGCCAGAAATTCTTCCTGTCGTCATAATATTCCTTTGTATCTATGCAACCGGCCTGGCCGTCCGCCATTTCAATACTGCTTTTCGCATATTCCTCACCAGATTGCATTTCCTGGCATTCCCTGACACGCAGATAAAAGAAATTGAATTCTCCGGTAATTCCGCGCTGAATAATGTAGTATCGTCCAAAAAGTAAACGTCTCTTTTCGTTCCCCTGATTCCACCTGAATTTCAATGTCGCTGTAATGGATATCCTTTTCCTCATACAGCACTGTCTTTGTTTCATTGTTCAGAAGCCCGAAATTTATCTTATTTTCCGCCGCACTTTTTAAAACTTCTGCCATATGTGGGATATGCTCCGCCGCATTGTTTACAATTTCCGTATTACGGCTGTTCACATCTTCTGCGTTCTGGCAGGCGCCCGCCGCTCACGATACCCGCCAGAAACGCAAAACCAGCCAATAATGCTATTTTCTTTTTTCTCTTCATCTCGCGTCCTGTATCCCGTCAAAAATCTCATCGCCCTCCGCGGCTGTGCCATCCGGAAACATACATTTCCCGTCAGCCGCGAGCTGCAGCCAGCCCTGCTCCCCGGTATCCACACTTTCCAGCAGCAGCCAGCCCCAGGAGCTCCCCTCCCCTGTCGCCGGGGCATCGGACAGCTCGCTGCAGCGAAGGCGGCGCAGCCTGGTTCCCGCCGGGAAAACCACGCTTTCGCTGCCGTCCGGCGAGACTAAAAGCTCCAGCTCCCGCTTCGCAGTCAGACAGGAAAGCTCCGTGTTCCGTATATCGTAAAAATCCGGTTTCCGCTCCTTCAGCTGCCCGTTTTCATATCCGTATTCCCTGTCCGCCACAACAGCGCCCAGACGGAATCCGCCGTCCGCCTGCACGGAAAACGTCAGCCCGCCGTCCGCCGTCCGGTCTATTACCGTATAAGCTGCTTCACGGCACACAAGCTCCTCGCCAACCGTCTTCAGCCTTCCCGCCTCATAGCGATAAAAGGACAACCCATTCGCAACGCCCCTGCGGCTCCACAAAATCAGCTGCACCGTGCTGCCATCTAGGCTGGCGGCAAAGGGACGAAAATCACAATCTCCCATCTCGTCTCCAAGCTCCATGGAAACCTGCTGTCCCGCCTGGTTCATGATGCTGACCTTTACGGTTCTGTTTTCTTCCGTCACACGCCAGGAAATGCTCTCCTCCACGCCGTCCCCATCCAGGTCAAGCAGGCAGTCCGGTTCCAGCACGCGCATTTCGCCTGATTGTATCCAACGCTCATACCAGTCCTCCCCGTACTGAACCGCAGCGTACGGAACAAAGCAGCTGCCGCCCGCGCTGCTTACGGAACGGCTGCCTGCCTCACCCTGCCTCAGAATATCGTCGTACAGCGCGCCAAGCCATACCACCTTCTCCCCGTCGCGCACGCCAAGCCGCCGGTATGCCAGCATCCGCTCCGTAATATGCAGGGCGTCCTCCTGCACCAGCTCCAGCTTCTCCTGTGCAAGCTCCCACAGATTTGGGTACGCGTAAAACGGAGCAGAAAGCCCAGGATCGGCGGCACAGTACAATACCGGGCAGCGGCCATCCTCTGTTTCCTCCCACTTCATCCGGAATTCCCCGCGCGCCTCGTCTGTCCAGCCATATTGGCTCATTTCGGAGACTCCGCCCATATCGGAAAGCTCTTCGATTTTCTCTCCCAGGCGGAGAAGATGCCATTCCCCGCAAATCTCGCCGCCCACAGCAGACGGTACAGCCTCCTGCGCGGCCAGAGAGGAATCTTCCCCGGCCCTGGTCGGCAGCACTATATAAAGAAGCGCGGCATCGCCCTTCTCCGGCTCCTGCTGCCGGAAAACCGGTTCTCCATAGCTCAAGTCATAATCCCAGCTGTCAAAAACAGCTTCCTTTTCGCCGTACTGCACAACAACCTGCTTTGTTCCATCCTCCGCGAAATACACCTTCACTTTATCCGAAGGGGCATATTTCTGACAGCCCTCATAACGGTCAGCCTGGCTTGCCTGCTGCGGCGAGGGCTCCCCGGACGCAACGGAAGGAACCGCTTTCTGGATTGTTCCGTCCGCCGCTGTGGAAGGAACCGCTCCCTGCGTCAATCCGGCTGTCGGAGCGGCCCCGGACGGAGCTGATTCAAAGGTATTGCCAGCCCCCTGGCCGGAGCATCCGGCCAGCAATAAAACGCATAGTGTACTCCATGCTGCTTTTGATAATTTGTTTTTCCCTGTTTTTCCCATTTTCACCTCTACCTTTCTAAAACCTTCCATAAGCATTCTATGCAGCAAGCCTTTCAGTGCGGCCATATCTCTCTTTTTTCTAATCTTGAGAAATTTTTATTATAATTATTATACAAAATTATTTATGGAAAATCAACTAACTTCGCAATATCCTGCACAAGCGCAAGCACATCGGTTACCTTTTTTCGCATGAATACGTTTTCCAGGAAACACTGATTAATCCGCATTTCTCTATCTTTCAGCTACAGAAAAGTCTACTGATACTGCAAAAGCTCCTCCGCTACGGCAGCTGTAATATACTTATAATAAGTATATCTATGTATGTTAATGCATTCCCAGTCTCTTACCTTCTCCCTTTCCCTTCTGCCAATTCATTCCATCTGTTCCTGATACAATATGCTGCTGCAAAAATACCAAAATCCGTCTTTTTTTGCTGATAACAATTGTTCTTCATCTCTCAGCCGCATATCTCTCTGTCCCAGACAAGAAAAACAGTATTACCGACAATTACGATATTCTTTTCCCCTTTCTCTGTAACTTGAGTTTCCACAACTATTCTGACAAACGCCCAAAGCTTTATTTCTAAAAGCAACAATGCCGCCAAAACACGAAACCTTTTATAAAAAACCGAGTTAAATAATGCGAAAACTCAAGTATTACTTGAAAAAGTATCTTGTCGTTTTAACTATTTTATTTTAAATGGTAAATAACGCTTTTTTGCTAATGTAGAATATGAATAAGTTGTCATAAACGGCGTCTTAATTTGCGTCTCATAAACAGTGATTTCTTCGGCATTTTTATCATTATATACAACAAGCATCGCATGATTCTCGCCATTGTACCGATGAACCAACCCATTACCTTCATCTGTTAAACGATATGCCGCAAGAAGATCCACCTGATTGGGCGAACTAACATTATAGCTTCCCACCTTTTCAATATCGCCTGTCCCATTTTTCAAATTGCTTACCATCGTTGCAGTCGTTTGAGCTGTAATCCCCATTGCATAGCTGACATAGCGCGAACAATCTACTCCATACTTAGGGCAATAGTCCCCATTCGGACTCTCTCCTCCGGAATAAAAGTCGCTATATTTCAAAACTTTTATAAATTCTATATCATCAGCCTGATTCGCCTGCGAATATGGAATCCCTGTTACAAGCACGCCTTTTGGAAAAGAAAATTCCTTTTTCCACCCGTACAACGTCTGAGTTGGAGTCCATTCTATATTTTTCATTGCAACTGCCTTATCCAAAATATCCTGTGAACTCCTCGCATGGATGGTTCTTGTCTCAGAACTAAAAATATCCCTTTCTGGTTTTCCCAACTTGCTCCGCAATTACTGCACGTATATTGTGTAACCTCCATATATTGATAGCAATAATCCCTGCTATTAGAAAACACCTTTTTATGATAATAGCTTTTTGCTACATGGCTTAATGTATTTCCATTTTTATCATAGTGCTGGCACGTCTCTGTGCCGCCCATATAAGGTGGCTTTTTGACAACTGTAGCATCAAAAGTATCCGCGCTGATCAAACATTCTTCTCGTACTTCTTTCATGTTGTCAACACATTGTTCTACTTCGTCGTCCTTTGCAAAAGATTTCACTCCTGGCAATAAAATCAATACCAGGAAAGCAAAGATTCCTCCCACCCTGCTTTCAAGCAACCATTTTTTCTGCAATAACTTTGGTTTTTTCCACATAAACATTCTCTTTTCATGTCTATAGGACTAAATCCCGTCCCATAAGTACTACTTTTGTTTCATTTGTATTCTACCATATTTTCACATTATATAGAATGATTATTTTGTAAAGTTTTTACACAAAATAATCAATAAAAGATATTTACTACGGAAGTAGTTAAGCTTTTCCTATAGGTATCTGCCCCCTTCGTATAGCAAAGAAGGATCTCTCTTCTCTCTTAACCAGTCTGTTCAAAGCATACTATAATATGACCAGATTGCTTATCCAGCAAAATGACATCACCCTGATTTTTTCTGATTATAAGATTAGCTTCCCCCTATTTTATCTAAAATTTAATTTTTATCTAAACTTTACAAAATAATCATTCCCCTTTTTTTGCTGTTATGATAAATTTTGCAAGTAGCCGCTTAACCAGAACAGATCGCATCAAAGTAAAAAATTACATTAAGTTCAATTTCAGCCATGTCAAGCCAGCTGCCATGCTTGGGTATATAATTGATTTCCAGACGCTTTATGTTCCTCTTCGCTTCAGCTGGTGGAAACGCTTTGTAAAGGGATATGGCTTTATAGGTATTCAGGTTATCCATGACCAGAATAATTAAAGTGAAACTTCTTCTCCTTTGTCCCTGGCCTGTCCCGGAAGGCTCTTCGACAAAAAGGGGGGCTGTGAAAAACAGAGCCATCCGCTCCGTTTTTCACAGCCCCCCCGGTATTTCCTTACAGGGAATTTTCGATAATTTTCCGGAAATTATTGGAAGTTATTTTTTGACAATTCCTTATCTCGCCAGCTTCTTCGACATTTCAAACATATATGGATCCAGCGTCTTCTTCATCCGAAGTGCCTCCTCAATATCAAAATCCACATATTCGCCGTGCCTGTAAGCTACTACACGGTTGCTCCCACCTGCGGACAGAATATCGACCGCCTTTGCTCCCATCGCGGATGCATAGACGCGATCCTTGCAGGTCGGGCTGCCGCCGCGCTGGATATGACCGACAATCGTCGCTCTTGTCTCCACTCCTGTAGCCGCTTCGATGCGCTTTGCCATCCCGTAGGAATCTCCGATTCCCTCTGCGTTCACAATAATATGATGCGTCTTTCCAACCTTTTTCTTTGCGCGTATATTTTCAATAATCTTGCTCTCGTCCCGGTCGTAGCACTCCACGGTCAGAATATCCTCCGCACCGTTCGCAATACCGCACCAGAGCGCAATGTATCCCGCGTTTCTGCCCATTACCTCGATAATGCTGCAGCGCTCGTGGGAGGTTGATGTATCGCGTACCTTGTCGATGGCCTCCATCGCCGTATTCACCGCGGTGTCAAAACCGATCGTATATTCCGTGCATGCAATGTCAAGGTCGATGGTGCCCGGCACGCCGACCGTATTGATCCCCCTCGCCGCCAGCTGCCTGGCGCCCTGGAAGGAGCCGTCGCCGCCGATGACGACAAGCCCGTCAATCTTGTGCTTCCTGCAGATATCCGCGCCCTTGTCCTGTCCGTTCGCCGTCATAAATTCCGGGCAGCGCGCCGTATAAAGAATGGTGCCGCCGCGCTGGATAATATCCGCAACGCTGCGCGCATTCATATCAACGATATCCTCCTCGAGCAGGCCGGTATACCCTCTGCGGATACCCTTCACCTTCAGACCGTTTGCAAGCGCCGTGCGCACCACGGCACGGATAGCCGCATTCATTCCCGGCGCGTCGCCTCCGCTTGTTAAGACTCCGATCGTCTTTACCTTTTTTTCTGTTGTTTTCGACTTAGCCATTTCCCCAGCCTCCAAATAAATTATTATCTTTCTATGGCTATACCCGTACATACCGCAGGCAGGCCCACGGTACCGCCTCATTAAATAAGCTTAAAAGCAAAGCATGCTTTTAAACTCCCCGCTCCATTTTAGTATAACCCTCAGCGTTTTTCAATACTCTTTTCCACGATTTTCACGTTCTCCGGAAGAAAATTTTCGTAAAGTTTCTGGAGAACCTCACTGTTTATCGTAATATTCCTGCTTTTTGGGAGCCGTTTTACCGCCTTTTCCTGTGAAAGATAAATACAAACCGTATCGTTTCCATCACTATCGCCCAATAAGGAGTATAATTTCTGCTCATTTTCCACAAAATCGTTCTTGTTTCTGAACTGTATCCACAGCTCCCGCGGAACGGCGGAAAACGGGATTACCTCCTGGCAGATCAGCTTGGCCGGCTTATCCTCCTCGACGGCCGCCTTGCCGCGGATATACACCTTATCATCCGCATTCAGCTGGAATTTATACTTTTCGTAATCCCTTGGGAAAACGATCACCTCCACCGCGCCGAGCATATCCTCAATGGTAACAAACGCCATAATTGTATTATTCCTCGTTGTCTTGAGCGTTTTTCCGGTAATCATGCCCCCGACAATCTCCGCTGAACCATCCTGCACTCTGCTCTCGCCGGTCTCCTCGTCGATCATAAAGTCAAGCGTCGTCTTGGTCACATTCTTTTTCATCGCGGCCTCATACATTTCCAGCGGATGCCCGCTGATATAGATGCCAAGAACCTCCTTTTCAAAGGCCAGAAGCTCCTCCTTCGTATACTCGCCCACCTCCGGGAACACATTGTCATAAGCCTGCTTTTCCTCCGGAGCAATCATGTCGAAGAGTGACATCTGTCCGCTTATGGACTGTTTTTTCTCCTCTGCCACCCGGTCAAGCACGGAGGCATAAACATACATTTTCTGCTTGCGCGTGCCCGGCACACTGTCCATCGCGCCGGATTTGATAAAGCTCTCGATGGTGCGCCGGTTGACCTCCTTGTTGGAGAGCCGCTCCGTAAAGTCCTTGAGGCTCTTGTACGGCCCGTTTGCCTCGCGCTCCCTCACCAGCTCGGCAATCACCGGCTTCCCAAGCCCCTTGATTGCCGTGAGGCCATAGCGGATGGAACCTCCGTCCACGGAAAACGACGCTTCGCCGACATTGATATCCGGCGTCAGAATCGCAATACCGAGCTGCCTGCAGTTAAATATGTACTCTGCCACCTTCCCCGGATTGTCGATGACCGAGGTCATCAGCGCCGCCATAAATTCCACCGGGTAATAGCATTTCAGAAAGGCTGTCTGATAAGCTACCACCGCGTAGGCTGCAGCATGCGATTTGTTGAAGGCATATTTTGCGAAATCCGTCATCTCGTCAAAAATATGGTTGGCGACCTGCTCCGGAATTCCCCGTGCGATGCAGCCCGGCACGCCCTCTTCCTCGCTGCCGTACACAAAGTTGCGGCGCTCCTTTTCCATCACCGAGGCCTTTTTCTTCGACATGGCACGGCGTACAAGATCACTGCGCCCGTAGCTGTAGCCGGCCAGGTCGCGCACGATCTGCATGACCTGCTCCTGGTAAACAATACAGCCGTAGGTCGGCCGGAGAATCGGCTCAAGCTCATCGCACTCGTATTCGATGGAATCCGGATGATTTTTACCCTTGATATATTTCGGGATAAAATCCATCGGACCAGGACGGTACAGCGATATGCCGGCGATAACATCCTCCATGTTCTGCGGCTTGAGTTCCTTGATAAAGTTTTTCATGCCGGAACTTTCCAGCTGAAACACCCCTTCCGTCCGTCCGGAGGAAAGCAGCTCATACACCCTAGCATCCGCATAGTCAATCCGGTCGATATCAAGCGTACCGCCCTGAAAGCCCGGGAGCACCTCTCCGGCCGCCGCTTCCGCCCCCCGTCCTTTACGGATCAGGCGCACGGCATTCTGGATCACCGTCAGCGTGCGCAGGCCGAGAAAGTCCATTTTTAAAAGGCCCAGCTCCTCGAGCGTCGTCATCGTAAACTGCGTCGTAATGGTATCCTCGGAGGAGCGGGAGAGCGGCACATAATCATCGGCCGGGGCGTTGCTGATTACAACGCCGGCCGCGTGGATCGAAGTGTGGCGCGCCAGGCCCTCCAGGCGCTTCGACATATCCATCAGATATCGGACCTGCTCGTCGCTCCGGCAGGCCGCTGCCAGCTCCGGATTCATTTTCAGCGCCTTGTCCAGCGTCATATTCAGTTCGTTCGGCACCAGCTTCGCGATCGCGTCGCACTGCGCGTAAGGCATGTCGAGCGCTCGGCCGACATCGCGCAGCACGCCTCTCGCCGCCATTGTACCGAAGGTAACAATCTGCACGACGCGATCCTTTCCGTACTTCTCCACGACATAGTCGATGACCTCCTGCCTGCGCTCAAAGCAGAAATCAATGTCGATATCGGGCATGGTAAGCCGTTCCGGATTCAGGAAGCGCTCAAACAGAAGATTATATTCGATCGGATCGATATTTGTTATTTCCAGGCAATAGGCAACAATGCTGCCGGCCCCGCTTCCTCGTCCCGGGCCCACCGCAATGTTGTTTTCCCGCGCGTAGCGGATAAAATCCCATACAATGAGGAAATAGTCCACAAATCCCATATCATGTATGGTCTTCATTTCATATTCCAGGCGCTCCTGCAGCTCCTCGGAAGGGTTCGGATAACGCCGGAGAAGTCCTTCCCGGCAGAGTTTCTGAAGATACTCCCATGCGGTATAGTCCTGCGGAACATCAAATTTCGGCAGCTTGTAATTCCCGAATTCGATCTCCACATTGCATCGCTCCGCGATGCGGTGCGTATTTTCCAGCGCTTCCTGCGCGTACGGGAACAGCGCCGCCATCTCAGCCTCGGATTTTATGTAGAACTGCCCGCCCTCATAGCGCATGCGGTTTTCATCGGATACCTTTTTCTGCGTCTGGATGCAGAGCAGAATATCATGCGCCTGCCAGTCTTCCGCCAGGGTATAATGAATATCGTTCGTCGCAACCAGAGGCAGGCCGGTTTCACCGGACATCCGTAGCAGCCCCTGATTGACGGTTTTCTGCTCCGGTATGCCGTGATCCTGCAGCTCCAGAAAGAAGTTTCCCTCGCCGAAAATATCCGCCAGCACGAGCGCCGCCTTCTTCGCCTCCTCATAGAAGCCTTTCCGCAGCAGGCTTGGTACCTCCCCGGCCAGGCAGGCGGAAAGCGCGATAATTCCCTCGTGATATTCCCGGAGTACCTCGTGATCGACACGCGGTTTGTAGTAAAATCCCTCGGTAAAGCCTCTGGAAACAATTTTCATCAGATTGGAATAGCCGGTATTATTCTCCGCCAGCAGCACAAGGTGGTGATAGCGTTCGTCCGAGACTGCCCCCTCCTTGTCAAAGCGGGAGCCCGGCGCAGTGTAGATTTCGCAGCCGAGTATCGGCCGGATGCCCTCCGCCCGGCAGGCGCGGTAAAAATCAATGGCGCCGTACATTACGCCGTGGTCGGTAATCGCCATGCTGTCCATGCCGAGCTCCTTTGCGCGCAGCACCATCTCCTTGATTCTCCCGGAGCCGTCGAGAAGGCTGTATTCCGTATGCACATGTAAATGAGTAAATGCCATTGAGCGCCTCCTGTATCCTTTATCCTGCGGAATCAGGCCGTATTTCCGGCCGGATTCCCTTGTTCGATCTGCTTCTTTCGATATACCGGATTCCGTGCGTCGGTATGTTCTTTCTTTTATACCGTATTTCCTTTATCGTTCTGCTCGTGCTCCGTTTATACCGTATTTTCTTTATCGCTCTGCTCGCACTCCGTTTCGGATTCGGTTTCTTTTTGATGAAAAAAACGGTAAACCTGCTCTGCAGCCCGGCGGTTGAATTCCGGCAGCTCCGCCAGCTCTTCCTCCGAAGCAGCCCGGAGCGCATCCAGCGACTGATATTTTTTCATCAGCGCCCGCCGGCGCACCGCACCGATGCCCGGAATATCGTCAAGCACGGAATGTACCTGCGCTTTACCGCGAAGCGACCGGTGAAACTCAATCGCAAAGCGGTGCGTTTCATCCTGGATTCTTGTAATCAGCTTGAACGCTTCGCTCGCGGTGTCGATCGGAATCTCGATATTGTTGAAATACAATCCCCTTGTTCGGTGATTGTCGTCCTTCACCATACCGCACACCGTCACCCCGGTAATGTGAAGTTCTTCCAGCACCCCAAGCGCCACGTTCACCTGACCGCGCCCGCCGTCCATCATAATAAGATCCGGGAGGCGCTGAAAGCTGTCCAGCACCAAAGAGGCAGGCGGTTTCTTCGGCGCAGCGGCTTCGGAGCTGTCCGGCTGCGATTCTGCCCTCTGCGTTTCCGGCAGCATCTGCTTCGTGCTGCCGCCTTGCGCCGCTTTCGTTTCCTGCGTTTCCGGCGGCATCTGCTCTGTGCTGCCCGGCTGCGCTTTGCGGCCATGCGTAAAACGCCGCGTCAGCACCTCCCGCATACTTGCGTAATCGTCCGGCCCAGCAACCGTCCGTATTTTAAATTTGCGATAATCGCTTTTCTTCGGCCTTCCGTTCTCATACACCACCATGGAACCGACCGATTCAAAACCGCTCGTATTCGAGATGTCATAAGATTCGATGCGGCTGATCTGCGGCATGCCCAGCCAATCGGCAATCTGTTTTACCGCCCCGGTCGTACGCGCCTCCTCCCGCCGAATCTTTTCCGTATCCTGCTGCAGAACCATCGAGGCATTCTTTTCTGCCAGCTCAATCAATTTCTCCTTATCCCCGCGCTGCGGGAAGAGGAGCTTCACCTTCCCGCCTCTCCGGGCCGAAAGCCACTCCCCGATCAGTGTCTCGTCCTCCGGGCGCAGCTGCTCACCCAGCAGAAGTTCCTTCGGCACAAAAGGAGTGCCGGCATAATACTGTTTCAGAAAATCAGCCATAATATCCGGGCGTTCCTCGTTCCTGACGCCGGTGAGATAGAAATGCTCCCTGCCGATCATCTTTCCGTCCCGTACAAAAAACACCTGCACAACCGCCTCGTCCTCCGCAGTGGCAAAAGCGATAATATCGCGGTTGCTGCCCTCGTTATCGCTTGCCTTCTGCTGCTGCGTCAGCTTTTTTACGCTGTTCAAAAGATCGCGGTATTCTGCTGCCTTCTCAAATTCCATACGCTCGGATGCCTCAAGCATCTCTGCGGTCAGCCGTTTTGTAAGAAGACCGTAATTTCCGTTCAGAAACTCCAGAATCCCTTCAATATTTTTGCGGTACTCCTCCTCGGTAATATAACCCTGACAGGGCGCCTTGCACTGCCCGATATGGTAATAAAGGCAAGGACGCTCCGTGTCCTTCTCACCCGTCAGCGCTCTGCTGCAGCTGCGATAAAAATATGTTTTTCGAAGCAGCTCCAGCGTCTCTTTCACTGCGCCGGCGCTCGTGTAGGGTCCGAAATATTTGGCCTTGTCCTTTTTCTGTCTCCTGGCGTAGATCACGCGCGGAAATTTTTCATTCACTGTCACCTTGATATACGGATAACTCTTGTCATCCTTGAGCATCGTATTGTACTTCGGCCGATGTTCCTTGATCAGATTGCACTCAAGTACAAGCGCCTCCATCTCGGAATCCACAACAATATACTCGAAATATGCAATGTTCGCCACCATCTGCTGAATCTTCGGCGACTTGCCGCGGCTGCTCTGAAAATACTGGCGCACGCGGTTTTTTAGACTTATCGCCTTTCCGACATAAATGATGGCATCCTGCTTATCGTGCATAATATAAACGCCAGGCTTGCCGGGCAGTTTCTTTAATTCCTCCTCGATATCAAACATGGCGTTTCCCCCGCTTGTATAGTTAGTTGTCAGCAAATTTTCCGAAAAAATTTCCGGTCAAGTCTCGTTGCCTGATCAGGATATTTTCCGCTTATCCGGGCGATCCAGCTGCCCGCTCAGGCCATTTTCCGCTTCCCATCTCCCCAGACAATTCCAGCCGCCCGCTCAGGCCATTTTCCGCTTCCCATCTCCCCAGACGATTCCAGCCGCCCGCCTGGGTCATTCTCTGCTTATCCGACCGAATCCGCTCCGGCCGTTCCCGACGCCTCCGGTGAACCATCACCGCCCGCTCCGGCTGTTCCCTGCGTTTCCGACGGATTCCATCCGTCCGCGCCGGCCTGATCAGATGCTTCCGATTCCGGCGCCGTCTTCTCCTCCAGAGCATTCTCTTCCTCGGACAGGCCCTTTACCTCACGGAAAATTTTCATAAATTCCTTTCCGGTAATGGTTTCTTTCTCGATCAGGAACTCTGCCAGCTGGTCAAGCACGCCGCGGTTTTCCAGCAGAAGAACACGCGCGCCCTCGTAGCTTTTTTTCAGCAGCTCCATAATTTCCTTGTCGATCTCCGCCGCGGTTTCGTCGGCGCAGTTGAGCACCGGCCTTCCGTCAAGATAACGGTTCTCAACCGATTCCAGGCCGATCAGGCCGAATTTTTCGGACATGCCGTACTGCGTGACCATTGCGCGGGCAAGCGAAGTCGCCTTCTCAATATCGTTGGCTGCACCGGTCGTAACAGAACCGAAAACGATTTCTTCCGCAGCTCGCCCGCCGAGCAGCATCTTCAGCCGGGCGAGCAGCTCGTCCCGGCTCATCAGATATTTCTCCTCCTCCGGCACCTGAAGCACATAGCCGAGGGAACCCATCGTTCTTGGGACGATCGTAATTTTCTGTACCGGCTCCGCCTTTTTTTCAAGCGCTGTTACAAGCGCATGCCCAACCTCATGGTATGCCACAATTTTTTTCTCTTCTATGCCGAGAATGCGATCTTTCTTTTCCTTTCCCGCGATCACAACCTCTACGGATTCAAACAGATCCTCCTGCGTGACAACGGTTCTTCCCTCTTTGACGGCCAGGATCGCCGCCTCGTTGATCATATTGGCGAGATCGGAGCCGACGGCCCCGGACGTCGCCAGCGCAATAGCCTCCAGGTCAACAGAATCGTGCATCAGCACATTTTTCGAATGAACCTTCAGCACCTCCAGGCGCCCTTTCAAATCCGGTTTATCCACAATAATCCGGCGGTCAAAGCGTCCCGGACGCAGAAGCGCCTTGTCCAGCACCTCCGGCCGGTTGGTCGCCGCCAGAATCACGATACCCTTCGACGTGTCAAAGCCGTCCATCTCCGAAAGCAGCTGATTGAGCGTCTGCTCGCGCTCGTCGTTTCCGCCGCCGTAATGGGAATCGCGGCTCTTTCCGATGGCATCAATCTCGTCTATAAAGACAATGCACGGGGCCTGGCTCTGCGCCTGCTTAAACAGATCCCGCACGCGCGAGGCGCCGACACCGACAAACATTTCCACAAAATCCGAGCCCGAGAGCGAGAAAAACGGCACCTTTGCCTCGCCGGCCACCGCCTTGGCAAGCAGCGTTTTTCCGGTTCCCGGAGGTCCTACCAGAAGGGCTCCCTTTGGAAGCTTTGCTCCGATTCTTGTATATTTCCCCGGATTATGGAGGAAATCCACCAGCTCAGTTACAGACTCTTTTGCCTCCTCCTGACCGGCTACATCCTTAAAGGTAACTCCCGTCTCCTTCTCCACATAGACCTTGGCGTTGCTTTTTCCGACGCTGCCCATCATGCCCCCGTTTTTCGTCAGCATGCGGAACAGGAAAATCATCACGACATAAATCAGGACAAAGGGCAGCACATAGGAAAGAATAATGTCGAGGATTGTCACGCTCTTGTCCGTGTAGGTCGCGGAATACCGTATTCCCGCCTCCTCGCAGCGCCGCTGCAGCTCTGTGTCATACGGGAAATACCCGGTATAATAATAGACGCCCTCCTGGTAATCCAGATTGGATTTTGACGGCGTGATCAGGATGCGCTGCTTATCCGGCTGCACCTCAATCTGATCAATCCTTCCCTGATTCAGCATGCCCACAAACTCGCCGTAGGTGATCTGCCTCAGAGAGCCCGCCTCCAGCTGCTTCGTCATGTATGAAAACACGCAGAGGATGAAAAGTGCCGCAACAAGGCAGATCACCCAGCCGAAACGGTTGTTTCTTTTTCTGTTATCCTGATTATTGTTGGAATTATTATTCTGGCTATTATTCTGATTATCCATCGGGACTCCTTTTTCGTAAGACCGCTAAAATCCGCAAGCCCTTTTTCAACACTTTAGCTTCCATTATAATAGCAGACATTTTATAAATCAAGAATTTCGGCAGAAATTCATTTATTTTTCATATTACCATATTTATTACCGTATTTTTTACATGATATTTTCAAAAATACAGCGGGATTTTCACGGCACACTTTTCTTTCAGTATACCCCCGGAACTCAAATTTCATTCCGTTTTGCCCCCTGTCAAATGCAATCTGCTTCTGCCTCCGCCGTGGCTGACAGCCAAATTCCGCTCCATATTCTGCACCAGTCAAGACCACCGGCTTAGCCGGTGGCTTGCTCTGCCCCTATAAGGGGCTTTTACTAGCTTGCGCCCGGAAGGCGCCTGAGGGATTTGCCAACTGCACTTCTTTCTCAGGCCAGCCCTAAAGGGCCTTTTTACTGCCCCCTGCTTCCTGCCAGCTCCACAAGCCTCTTGCGATGGCTTTCTTTCCTGGCTCCCCCTTTTAGGGGCTTTATCTTTTCGTGCCTTTTTGTACCGGCTCACCCGTGAACGGGTCTATGTACTCGTTCAGGGTCATCTGGTCCTCTTCCTGATCCTCCTTCAGTTGGTTTGCAATGTACTCCTGTATCCGTTTGGTGTTCTTCCCCACCGTATCCACATAATACCCCCTGCACCAGAAATGGCGGTTCCCATATTTGTACTTCAGGTTCGCGTGCCGCTCAAATATCATCAGCGAGCTTTTCCCTTTTAGGTACCCCATGATCTCCGACACACTATACTTCGGGGGAATCCTTACCAGCATATGCACATGGTCTTTGCAGCACTCGGCCTCTAGTATCTCTATCCCTTTCCTTTTGCACAGCGTGCTCAGTATCTGTGCCACATCTGCTTTTATCTTCCCATATATTATCTGCCTCCTGTATTTTGGTGCGAAAACTAAATGATACTTGCATTCCCATTTGGTATGCGCTAAACTGTTATTATCCATTTTGGATACCTCCTGTATATGTTTTTATGGTTGGCAAACCCATATCTATCATACCACAGGAGGTTCTTTTCTTATAGCTGAAGCAGCTGGGGACTCACCGGCATAGCCGGTGGTTTATTTTTTACTGTGACACAATACAAAAATCCCGCAGCCTCCTCCTGCTGCGGGATTTTCGCTTTTTATTGGATCCTTGCGTTCGGCCGCAGCTGCGGCCGCAGTCTCAGCCTACGCCTGATTTAAAAATGCGCCGAGCTTTTTATCCTCCGTACTGATATGCGAAATCAGAACGCCGATATGCCGGTTCAGCTTTCCAAGCTCCGCAATGGTCGGGCCAGTCTCCGAAATACCGGATGTAATCTCCTGCAGCGTTTTCCTGTAATTTTCATGAAATTCCCTGTGTGCCGGAAATCCTGGATAACCGCTCTGCTGCTGAAGCCGCTCCTCATGCGAAAAATGCTGAAACACATAATTGTTTAAGAATTTTATTGTTTCTTCCATGGCAGCGCGCCCCCTGCCCTCGCTGCAGGCATCCAGCAGCTTGTTTACTGCCTCAAGCAGCTCTTTATGCTCCTTGTCGATGATTGCATTCCCCGTCTCCAGTTTCTTCGTAAATTCGTACCTGCCCATTGATAGTATCCTCCTTTTTTGCATTTGCGATACCATTATAGCGCAGCGTCCGGTGAAATTCAATCCCTCATAAAAAGGGCGTCCGGCCCTGATTACAGGCCAGACACCCTTCCGGCGGCTGCAATTTATTCCTGCAGCTGCATTCTATTTATTTATGTTCCCGAATTAATAGGTCGAATATGGCACCTCATAATCCACCGCATACTCCCATGCAACAGAATTCTTCTTTACCTTCATCTTGAAGCTCTCGCTGCAGTTATCGAACACGCCGCTGCCCATATCCTCCACAGAGGACGGCACAGTCGCACTCTTTAAAGCCTCGCAGCCGTCGAACGCACTGCTTCCGAGATAGTTGAGCGTACTCGGCAGCGAAACCTGCGTCAGCTTTATACATCCCTCAAACGCATAATCCTCCAGCGTTTTCAGTCCCGACTTAAAGGTGACGGAGGTAAGCCCCTCGCAGTATCCGAACGCATCCATGTCGATCAGCGTCACCGTGGACGGAATCGTAACCGAGCCAAGTGAGATGCATTCGTAAAACGCCTCCGAACCGATTTCCTTTACCGCCTTGCCGAACGTTACGGTTTTCAGTGCGCTGCACCCGTAGAAGGCGCCGGCCGGAATCGTGGTAATACCGTCCGGAATAATAATGGATGTCAGTGCCTCGCAGCCCTCAAACGCATTCTCGCCGAGGTAGGTGAGGCCCGTCGGAAGCGCAACGCTCTTCAGCTCGCTGCACAGGCCGAATGCACTGTCCCCGATGCTCTTCACCGTGGCCGGAATCCGCACGGACTTCATATCGGAAAGCCCCTCGAATGCACTGTCCCCGATCGCCGTAACTTTGTACTTGCCGATCATGTTCGGGATCGCAAGGGATGTGACGGAATAATCGTAAACGCCGGTAATAATGGCCTGACCATCCTCAACATCATACTCGAACAGCTCATCCTCCGGAAGCTCCTCTTCCTCCTCCGGCGGATCGTTCACTGTCACGGTAACCGCGTGAGATTTTCCGCTGACTGTATCCTTGAATGTTATCTTGACGGTACCGGCCTTCTTCGCCGTAAGCACGCGCGTTTTTACATCAAATGCGGCAACGGTCTTGTCGGATAGCGTCCAGGTAACCGACGTCTTCTTCAGGCCGTAGGTTCCCGCCGTAAGTTTTGCCGTCTCTCCGACCGTCATCGTGGACGGCGCCTTTGTGATCTTTACGTAAGGATTGCTGACCGTAACGGCAATCGTTCCGGTATAGGTATTTTTCGCCCGCTTGATCGTAACGGTCACATTCGCTTTCCCGACCTTTACCGGCTTGATCACACCGGAAGCCGTAACCTTTGCCACCGCGGCGTCCGCACTTTTATATGTGACGGTATCGCTCTCCGCAAGATTCTTAATGACAATCTTGTAGTTATCCCCTCCGATATACAGCGTCTTGCTCTTCACCGAAACAGCGGGCTCCGCAGCAGCTGCCGCCGCCTGCAGCGCTGCCGCAGGCATGCTTTCTGCGAACATAGCAGCAGCAAACATGAATATCAGCAGAAATGCCGCAAGCCTTTTCCTTCCTCTGTTACCTGCACACTTGCCTTCCATCTTCATTGCAACCTCCTTCTGCGCATATCCGCGCCCTCTACTTCAGCTTCTCCACAACAAACGGATGTCCTTCCAGCGCAGCTTCGTAATATTCTGCCGAAGCTTCCTTCACATATACCGTCTCCAGATCATCGCAGTAGTTGAAAATATCCTCTCCCAGCGACACCTGATTTTCCGGCATGGTGATCTGTACCAGTCCCGCGCTGTAAAATGCCTGATCACCGATGTAGACAAGGCTCTCCGGAAGTTTTATATCCTTCAGGGATTCGCAGCTCCAGAACGCCTCCTGCTCAATCACCGTCACGCCCTCGGACAGCACAACCTCGGACAGCGCATAACAGTTTGTAAACATTCCGTATGAAACGCTTTTCAGCGATGACGGCAGCTCAATCCTCTTCATATCCGTGCAGTCGAAAAACACATTGTCTCCGACGCTTTCCAGCCCCTCCGGCAGACGGATATTCACCAGTGCATAGCAGCTGCAGAATGCTTCGCTGCCGATCGACCTCAGCCCGTCGGGCAGCAGCACATCGGTAAGTGCCTCACAGCTCTCGAAGGTATTGTCGCCGATGCTGCTCAGCCCGCCGGAAAAAGAGAGCTCCCGGAGCTCGTAGCAGCCCTGAAACGCTGCGTCCCCGATCTGCTCGACATTCTTCCCGAAGCTGACCTTCGTCAGTTCATAGCAATAAGAAAACGCTTCATCCCCGACGGCGGTCACACGGTAACTCTTTCCGCCGTAAGCAAGCTCATCCGGAAAATCAATTTCAGCAAGCTCAAGATCATAATAATCAACCGCTGAAGCGGTATCATCGCCGGTAATCTCGTAATAAATTCCCCGGTACATCAGCTGTTCCGTGGCGGAATCCAGTACAACCTCCCGCTCCGCGCGCTCCTCGTCGGATTCATCCTCACCTACATCGTCCGTTCCGCCCCCCGGCGGAGCTTCGCTTGGCTCAGGCGCGAGCTCCGTAGGCCGGGCGCTGCCCGGATCAGCCGAACCGGTCGGACTGGCAGGCTCCTGCTCATTCTGCCTCTCGCCGCAGGCGGCAAGCAGAAGCATTGCGGCAGCCGCAGCCGCGAACACTCCCTTTCTCATGAGTTTATTATAAATCATCCTGAATTACCCCTTTCCTTCTGCCGCAGACAATTCTGCGGCTCCATACCGGACACCGTCGAACCTGGATTTCCGGGGCTTCGCGCTGCCCGTCCGCACCCGGAAATCCACTTTCTCGATTATATATCGGCAGGAAGGGGCAAATCCTTTAGCCCCTATGGGGTGAGTCTGTGAATATCTCTTGGGAACAGGGCTGCCTGACGCACATTCTCCATTCCCAGAAGCCTGGCGGTAAGCCGCTCAAGCCCCAGACCAAGGCCTCCGTGCGGCGGGGCTCCGTACCGGTGCAGCATCAGATACGATTCAAAGTCTTCCGGATTCATGCCGCGCCGCTCCATTTTTTCAATCTGCTGTGCGCAATTATGGATTCGCTGCCCGCCCGTCGTCACCTCAAGACCGCGGAAAAGCAGGTCGAAGCTTTCCGTTACCTCCGGATTTCCCGGCGTATCCATCGCGTAAAATGGTCTTTTCGCAGAAGGATAGTGCGTGACAAACACAAATTCCGATCCGGTTTCCTTTTGAATCAGTTCGCACAAAAGGCGCTCCTCCTCCGGCTCAAAATCCTCGTAATCCGAGATTGTGCGGCGATATTTGGCCGCAATCCTCTCCTTGGCTTCATGGAATCTCACCGCCGGAATACGGTCGATTTTCGGCAGATGGACATCCCGGAGTGCCAGCTCCTCTGCGGCGTTCTGTTCCAGATATTCCATCGCAAAGCGCAGCATGCCCGTTTCCATTTCCATAATTTCCTCAAAACCGGAAATATAGCCCATTTCAAAATCAACGCCGGTATACTCGTTCAGATGCCGCGAGGTATCGTGCTTTTCGGCACGGAACACAGGACCAATCTCATAGACCCGCTCGAAGACGCCCGTCAGAATCTGCTTATAAAACTGCGGGCTCTGCGCCAGATAGGCCGGACGACCGAAATAATCAAGCCGGAAAATATTGGCGCCGCCTTCCGCCCCCTCCGAGACAAGCTTCGGCGTATGGGCCTCGACAAAGCCCTGTCCTTCCAGATATTCCCGGAACGCGCGGCACAGGCAGGCCTGCAGGCGAAACACCGCCCGCTCCCTTTCATTGCGCAGCACCAGCGGCCGGTAATCCAGCATTTTTTCAAAGGAAGTGTTAATCTCCCGGTTTCCGACCGCAAACGGCAGTTCCCGGGCCGGTGCGGAGAGTACCCGGATCCGCTTCAGGCGCAGTTCATAGCCTGCTCTTGCCCTCGGTTCCTCTCTCACCACAGCCTCTGCCTCAATGCAGGTTTCCTCGCACAGAAGCTCCAGCGGAAATTCGGACTCTCCCTCCTCCCACACGCACTGCTCTGTCCCTGCGGACGTCCGGAGCAGAACGAACGCAAAGCCGCTCATCTTCCGTATTTTACCCACTGCTCCGTGCAGGCTGACGGTCTGGCCGGCCCTGCTTTTATAGTTCTCTTTTCCGCGGCCCTGCGCCGCTTCCACAAAATGAAATTCTCCCATAATTGCCTCCTGTTGGATTGGTAATTTTTGTAAATCTTTCCTGCTGCCGCGATTCCTCGGCGTTTTCACACAGCAGTTCTGCGCACAAATACGGATACCAATCAGGACGAACACCGTCTCTGTGTTCCATCCGATCACCCTCTTTCTATGATTGCTTTTCTGATTCAATCTCTTTTCTTCAGTTTCTTTTCTTCAGTTTCTTTCTGATTCAGTTTCTTTTCTGATTCGATTTCTTTTCTGATTCGGTTTCTTTTCTAAATCCAGATTTCTTTTCTAATTCAAATTTCTTTTCTGAATTCAAATTTCTTTTCCGAATCCAGATTTCTTTTCCGAATCCAGATTTCTTTTCCGAATCCAGATTTCTTTTCCGAATCCAGATTTCTTTTCTGAATACAAATTTCTGTTCCCTGCACGCAAAAAAACCACACCGGTATTTTCATACAAGTGTGGTTCGGCTTCAGCCACACAGGCACAGCACAAGAAGCGCATGCGCCTGTGTAATTCTCACAGTCACATGCGCTGTCTATCGTCGTCCCTGTCTTTTCTTCCGCAGATATACAGCATTATTTATTCCTCCTGGCAGCATCCGGCAAATAAAGCAGAGCTGAATGTCTGGCTTATTATAACGTATCCTCTTCCCTCTGTCAAGGCTGCTGCGCAAAACTTCCGCATCCTGCCCTTTTTGAACTTATCTGCAGCTTAAATGTTTGCTCCCTGCAATGAGACAGTACGGTTCTTCGCCCCATTTAATTTCCTGCGTTGAACCCCTGGCTCTGTCTGCTGCCGTACAGACTTGCGATCCAGAGATAAACGCCATTCCCGAAATAAGAAAATCAGGAAGCAAAAATACAAAGGATTATAAAATCCCCCTTGAGCGCTTACGGGCGGGCGCGGTCAATTTCGTTGCGTATTCCCTGCATCTGGTAGTCCAGCAGCTCAATGGAATCAGCGCAGTCCTTCAGCTTTCTCACAATCTCCTCCGCATTTTCCACATCCTTTTTGTATTTCAGCTTATGCTCCAGGCTCGCCCAGAAATCCATGGCGATCGTACGGAACTGCACTTCCACCTTGCGGTATATCTTAGCCGAGGAGAGGAAGATCGGTACCTCAATAATAATGTGCAGACTTCGGTAGCCGTTGTCCTTCGGATTTTTGATATAATCCTTCCGGGTCAGCAGAATAATATCATCCTGGCGGATAAAAAGCTCCGCAAGCCGGTAAATATCATCCGGAAACGAGCAGATCACCCGGACTCCGGCCACATCGGCAAGTTTTTCCCTGATATTTCCGACCGTGACGGCAGCTCCCTTTCTCGTCAGCTTCTCATAGATGCTCTCCGGCGTTTTCAGCCTGCTCTTAATGGATTCAAAGGGGTTGCGGTTGTACTGGTGGGAAAACTCATCGTTCAGGATGTGCAGCTTCGTCTCGACCTCCATGATGGCACTCCGGTACTGCATCATCAGCTCGTTGAAGGGCTTTGTTTCCTTCAGCTTTTCCGCCTGCAGCTGAATCAGCCGGTGCTGCCTTCTCAGCCGTTCCGTCTGTCTTTCCACCTTCGCCTCAAGCTGATTTTTGCAGTTGAACAGCTCAACGGTATTTTTCACACGGTTTTTCACGATGGACATTTCAAACGGCTTGTGGATAAAATCGGAAACTCCCAGCTCAAAACACTGGTTCTCCACCTCGGCAGCCTGCTCGCCGCTTATGACAAGCACGGGAATTTTCCCAAGCCATCCATTTTCCTTCATCTCCGCAATTACTCCGAAGCCGTCCAGCTTCGGCATCTGCAGATCCAGCAGAAGCGCGGTCGTCTCATCCTGGTACTTCTGCAGCTTCTGCACCGCCTGCTCGCCGTCCTCCGCCAGTTCCACAATATAATCATCCTTCAGCATGCCGCGCAGAAGTTCGCGGTTCACCTCTGCGTCGTCCACAACCAATATCCTTTGCATACGAATTCCGTGCTGCTCCTTCCCGTAATAAAACAGCGGGAAAAGCTTTTCCCCCTTTACACCATACTGCTTTATGCAATTTTACCACATTCCGCGTGTTTTTTCTACTGCATTTTTATAAATTTGACCAGCCGCGCAGCATTTCCTGTTTTCGTCCGCAGTTCTCCCGGGATAACCTGCCGTCAGCAGAACACCCTGCTTACGCCAGCCCCTCTTGGATCAGAAACTCCAGCACCCGTGCTTCCCGCTCGAGCATCACGGCAAACGCGTCGTTATCCTCCTGCCCGCCATGATTCCGGTTCCGGTTTGCATCAATGGCATGCTGCGGCGTTACCAGCTCCGGCGTAAAGCGCTCCTCAGCCTCATACTCATCCAGCCTCTGCTCTTCCGCACCGGCTTCCGCTTCGCACAGATAATAATAATTTTCCTGAATAAAGTCTTCCTCTCCGCCCTCCATTCCTGCCTGCTTTCGGTTCCGTCTCCCGCAACCCTGAATATTCGCCATATTTTTCTCCTTCCGGCAGGTAGAATACGAAAAATTGTACAAACTTCCCGTACACATCCAAAAAAACCTTGTAAAACCGCTTAAATATGGTAAAATATCCGCGACAACAGAACGGGCGGCAGCGCAAAGCAGACTTTACCGCAGGGCCGCGCGCAGCCGGAAAGACACCGTTAAAACAGAAAACGAGGACAAGCCAACATGAAAACAAAACGTGAAAACATCAGGAACATTGCCATTATCGCACATGTAGACCACGGCAAAACAACCCTTGTGGATGAGCTGCTCAAGCAGAGCGGCGTTTTCCGCACCAATCAGGTGGTGGAGGAGCGCGTCATGGACTCGGGCGATATCGAGCGGGAGCGCGGCATTACCATCCTCGCCAAAAATACCGCCGTCAATTACAACGGCGTTAAAATCAATATTATCGACACCCCGGGACACGCGGATTTTGGCGGCGAGGTGGAACGCGTGCTTAAAATGGTGAACGGCGTCGTGCTCGTTGTGGACGCGTTCGAGGGCGCAATGCCGCAGACGAAATTCGTGCTGAAAAAGGCTCTGGAGCTGAGTCTTCCGGTAATTGTCTGCATCAACAAGATCGACCGTCCGGAAGCCAGGCCGAAGGAGGTTATTGACGAGGTGCTCGAGCTCTTTATCGAGCTGGATGCCAGCGACGATCAGCTCGACTGCCCGTTCGTTTTCGCCTCCGCCAAGACGGGCATCGCCATACTGGAGCTTGACGACAAGCCGGAAAACATGAAGCCGCTCTTTGAGACAATCCTTGATTATATCCCGGCGCCGGAGGGTGATCCGGATGAGGGGACGCAGGTACTGATCAGCACGATCGACTACAACGAATATGTCGGCCGCATCGGCATCGGAAAAGTGGACAACGGCACGGTGAAGGTCAACCAGGATGTCGTAATTGTCAACCATCACGACCCGGGCAAAAGCCGCCGCGTAAAAATCAGCAAGCTGTATGAGTTCGAGGGGCTGAAGAAGGTTGAGGTTGCCGAGGCGGGAATCGGTGCAATCGTAGCTATCTCCGGTATTCCGGATATCCATATCGGCGATACGATCTGCTCGCCGGACAGACCGGAGCCGATCCCGTTCCAGAAAATTTCCGAGCCGACGATCGCCATGAATTTTATCGTAAACGACAGCCCGCTCGCCGGGCAGGAAGGCAAGTTTGTTACCTCCCGCCACCTGCGCGACCGGCTGTTCCGCGAGCTGAATACGGACGTTTCGCTGCGCGTGGAGGAAACCGATACCACCGAGGCGTTCAAGGTTTCCGGGCGCGGCGAACTGCACCTGTCCGTCCTGATCGAAAATATGCGCCGCGAGGGTTATGAATTCGCGGTCAGCAAGGCGGAAGTGCTCTATCACGTCGATGAGGACGGCAAGCGCCTGGAGCCGATGGAGCGCGCGTTTGTGGATGTCCCGGAGGAATTTTCCGGCACCGTCATCCAGAAGCTCTCTGAGCGCAGGGGCGAGCTGCTCGGCATGTCGTCCGCAAACGGCGGCTACACCCGGCTTGAATTCCTGATTCCGGCGCGGGGCCTGATCGGATACCGCGGCGAATTTCTCACCGACACAAAGGGAAACGGCATCCTGAACACCTCCTTTGAGGGTTACAGCCCGTACCGGGGCGATATCCAGTACCGCAAGACCGGCAGCCTGATTGCCTTTGAATCCGGCGAGGCCATCACCTACGGCCTGTTTAACGCACAGGAACGCGGGATTCTGTTTATCGGGCCGGGCGAAAAGGTGTACAGCGGCATGGTGATCGGCCAGAACGGCAAAACGGAGGATGTCGAAGTGAATGTCTGCAAAAAGAAACAGCTGACAAACACCCGCTCCTCAAACGCGGACGAAGCACTCCGTCTCGTGCCGCCGAGGGTTCTCAGCCTGGAACAGGCGCTGGAATTTATTGACACGGACGAGCTGCTGGAAGTCACACCAAAATCACTCCGCATCCGGAAAAAGATTCTCGATCCGCTGATGCGCAAACGCGCTCAGCGGAAGTAGAGCGGCTATCATGCAGAAGGGCACCCCTTGAGACGCTTGTCAGCGAAGCAAAGGGTGCCCGGCACGGCCGTATATGCATTTTTTCATTAAATAAAGTATTCTTCCTGCCCGTCCCCTTGCCCTGAGGAAAGGTATATTACAATCTCCCGCATTCTTTAATACGGATGCCTTCCGATCCTTCCTACCAGTACCCTTTCACCCGCACCAACTGTTTCATCACACCAATAAAAATAAATTCTTAAATCTGAGCCCGGATGAATCAGCTTAAAATGCGGCTGACATTCGATTTCCTTATGTCGTTCCTCGGTTTTCCCTTCCAGCTGCTCGCTGTATGTAAATGAAAATATCAAATCATCCGCATGTCCGGGATCTGGCGCACATTCCCTTCTCAGCAAAGAAGCAAGGATTTTCATCGCTTCCTCGAGCCGATTCGAGTATTGCCGATACAATTCAATTGCTCTGTCGTTTAATATTCCCAAAGCTCTGGTAATCTCCTTCGCTCTGTCGGGAAAATGCGGTATGTGTTTCATTTCGGAAAGAATTCCTTCAGCAAAACAGCTGTTCACAAAACAGGATCGCATAAATAATTCATATTCCTGGACATTCCGTATCGAGGCAAGAATATCTCTACGTTTTTGAATGTAATCCTGTTGACTGCACACCGCATCAGGAAAATCCCCCAGCGCAACCGCAATTGTTTTTTTCTCTGCAGTTTCCTTCAATGGAAAAGTCTCATCCAGCAGCGTCATTTCTCCTTTGCTGAACGCTTCCAGCAGCCTGCGCCGATCCTCCGCGCTGCCATTCCCCTTATTTTCATAAAGCCATTCGACAAATGTTATTCCCTCCTGCACCGGTATCTCCCAAATCTTATCCTGGTATTTCAATGTCTCACCTACAAGATCATTCCTGCAGTAAGCGACAATCTCCATGATTTCTCCGATTTCATCCCTGCGCCTATACAAATCCATTTTTTCCCCGGTATATCGAAAACTTTCCTCAATCAGAGTGTTAATGACCTGCATTTTTTCTCCTTAAATTAAACAGCTCCCTTAAATCCTGCTCCTTCTGATCAAAAAATCCTAACGGCCATTCCGACAATTCTCCATTCTCATCCACACTGATTTTATCAATCTGAACGGCATCTTTTTCTTTTGAAAAAAAATAAATCTGCATTCTGTCCGTACACTTGTCAAAGGCTGCCTGTACTCTGGCGCCGTCTATTATATGCTCGCTGTGGGTTTCCACAATAAGCTGTACCCCTGCTTCCGTCAGGAGCTCCAGAAATTTTCCCATTCTGCTCTGCGCTGCCGGATGCAAATGCGCCTCCGGGTTTTCAATCATCAGAATGACATTCCCCGTCGATGCACACCACAGCCCCGCTGTCACAACAGACAGAATATAGCTGATACCGAAGCCCGTCATAGTGGGCAGTACAGCCTCTTCCGCCAGCTGGTTTCCATACCGAATATCCGTCGTGGCCTTTCCATAATCCGTAATAACGGAAAAACTGACATCTCCCAGAATAGCATTCATCCAGTTTTCCACCTGAATCGAGAATCTGGAGCTTTCTCTGCTCAGCGCAAGACGCTCCGGAACCTCTTTCTGCATGAGATCCGCACGCTCAATCAAATAAGCAGCGTTTGCGCCGTCCCGCAGAATGTCATCATCCACACCCGCCGGATAGGAAATACGCGGCCCCAGACGCTCCGCGTTTAGATAAAAAAGCGGTGTCTTCAACGCAGCATCTGACTTGGTATAGGACAGCTTCAGAGACCGGAGCTTATCAATTTTATAGACAAAGACCGTCTCTTCCTGCTCCCAGCGAACCCGCAGCTCGAAATCCCCTTCCGGCAGCTCCAGCCGATTCTGCGAAATGAGGGCCTTCGGATTGCCCACCGCAACCCCCAGTGCTTCCGAAGCATCAACCGAATCCTCCTTTTCCCGCGCTGTCGCGTCCGCGAGCAGCAGCGCCTGGATCACCGTAGATTTCCCCGCAGCATTTCCTCCCGCAAGAATTGTCAGCTCCGATAAAGACAACCGCAAGTTATTGAAACACTTGAAATTTTTCAGCTCAACAGCCTTTATCATGGCATTCCTCCCATAGCTTCCGTATCACGTTAATTGACAGCAGTATATGACTTCTTGTTCCCGTCGAGGAGGTTATCGCGCTGTAAAAATCGACGTCCTCCTCCAGCCGTCTCCGGTATGCCTCCCGAATCCGCGGGGCGGCCCTCTTCACATTTTCTTCTTTCGGCTGGATATTGGTCAGCACCACTGCCCAGCCGGTAAACAAGGATTTGTTTATTTTCTTATTTCCCGGCTTGCAAAAAGAATAATCTTTCAAAATTTCATGACAGTCATCCATTGCTTTCTTAAATTTCTGCAACAGAATTTCAAGCTCCTGCTCTTTCTTTTCATTCAAAAACAGAATCATACAATCCATCATTTTCATCAATCCGGAGTACTGGTAAAAATCCCCCGTTTTCCAGTCGTACATGTTCAATATTGCAAGATAGCGCAGGCAGAGCTCCTGCGCGCCCATTCGTAAATCATTAACAAGATTTTGGGTGGCCATCCGAAATTCGCTGCTTTCCGCCATCCTCTTCAGAAGCAAACGCACCGCGGGTGTTGCCATAATATTCCTTATTTCCTGAAAATTCAGCGGAATTCCCCCCGTATTCAATCTGCGGAACACATCAAACTTTACCAGCTGAGGACATCTCTCATCCAGTATATTCACCGTCAGTTCCGTATCCTCAATCCGTGTGCGCAGCTTCGGCTCCAGATCGCGGAAATACTTCTTCTCGCAATTGACAAGATACTGCATCTTTTTCAGGGAAAACTCATTTTTCAGAAAAGAATGAATCGTGGAAAGACGCTGCGTACCGTCGATCACATCCTTGATCCCCTCGCCGTTTTCATCCAGATAAACGGCAGGAATCGGTATCCGCAGCAGCAAGGACTCAATCAGCGCGCTTTTCCTCTGCTCATCCCATACCAGCTTTCTCTGATATTCGGGGGACAGATTCAGCTTTCCCCCGGAAATCCAGTGCTCGATCTGAAATACTGTAATCATTTTCTGATAGACCCGGATATTGTGCACTTCATAAGGCACATCGGCCTCCGTCATCTCGGCCCCGTTATCCACATCCGCCTCAATGCCGATAAATTCCAATTCTCTCTTTTCCGCCATCTCCAGATATTGTTCCAAATCCGATCTCTGTTTATCCATTGTCGGGCGGCTCCTCCCTTGAAAAAGTTTCTCTCCTTACGAATATTTCTTTATTATGTTAGTATAACTGATTTCTTACAATTTTACAACCGGATCGCCGCTCTGCCTTCTTCTCTTTCCGGCAGGAGAGCCTAATACAGCCGCGGCAGGCGATCCAGCGTAACCGCGTACCGGCAGCCGTAAAATTCCCGCAGCTTTTCTCTGGAGGTGTACTGGTCGCTTCCGCCGAATTCGTTCGACCAGGTCATGTACCACGACCACGGAATGCGGCTTTTCTCCAGAGCGGGAATGGACGGCAGCGTGCCGATTTCTCCGATCGCCGTCAGCTTCTCCTGCCCGTTTTCCAGCACACGGTGCATCTCGGCATATTCCGCTGCCAGGTCGGTGTGCGTATGCGCAGGAGGATACAGATCCCTTGTGAGGACATCAACAACGTCATCGCCCGGATAATCCTGCGGCACCGGTGAATTCCACACCCAGATCAGATTGTTCAGCTTATGAACCGACGTGTACCGCTCAAACATCAGCCGGTAAAGCTTCCCTGCAGTCGGTCCGCCCTGCGAGCCCCACCAGAACCAAGTTCCTTCCGCCTCATGAAACGGCCGGAACAGAATCGGTATCCCGCGGTCGCAGAACGGTTTCAGTTCCCCCGCCATCGCATCCATATCGGAAAGGAGCGCTGCATGCTCTGCCGTTTCCTCCTGAAGTGCCAACTCCGGACTGTAATCTGTATTTTTTGTATAAAAACTCTTGTCCTTCCCGTTTCTTGGAGAAAACCAGTGCCAGGTCATCGTCAATAGACCGCCTCGCTCGGCCCAATCCATCGCATTTGCAAGCGTGCCGCGGTTCTCGTCAATTTCCTTCCGACAGGCATCGTCACCCGTTTCGTAGCGGATGTTCGGTGAATAGGACAGCAGTTCAAAGCCGCACAGGGCCGGAAGCGCGCCCGTCACCTCCTGAATATAGGAAAGCTCCTGCTGTTCCCTGGTCTGCGTGTGCTGCCCGGTAAGGATGCTCTGCCCGGCCTGCTCCGCAAGATACTCCATTACACGCTTCACTCCCTGCTGTGCCGCCGGATTGCACGGTACGGCATTCTTTCCTCTGTGCGTCATCTGATACCTCCTCATAAACGTTTCACAGTTCAATATTGATGTTTTTTCGGACGCGGAGTCTTCCCAAATCATTTTTCTCTTCTGCGCCGCAGATAAAAGAAAAACGGCCAGAATATTCTGGCCGCTGAAAATCCGGAGCTCCCCTCCGCGCACAAACGGCAGAGGGGAGCTCCAATAAAAAAGCAGGGGTAGAAGGATTCGAACCCTCATTAACGGTTTTGGAGACCGGCATCCTACCCTTGGAAGATACCCCTACATGCGTTCCCTGAACGCTTCTCCATAATACTATAAATTGTTGGAATTGTCAACATAATTTTAAGTTTTTCCAAGGCATAATTGAGAAAAGCTTTTATATCCTCTGCGGCCAGGGGCCGTCTCATAATATTGATATTTGCCGTAAATTTGAATAAATCTATCTATGTATCTGCGTGAAAAATATGTGCAGTATTCAGTTCCCCATTCTGGTAGCACAAACAGATGTTCCTGTCAATGCCTTTGGGAAATTTTGTCGAGGGCTGGCCCAAGCTGTGGCGATGCGCTATATGGCAAGCTGGGCGCTTTACAAAAGAGCATTTATCAAGGGAAATTTCGTCCAAGTGAAATCCCCATAAAATCAAGCGGCTCCTTCGTGAAGAAGTCCGGCAGGCGATGGAAAACGAGTAAGGCAGTATACCGGGGCAGAAACCAGAAATAGTTTTTGTCACGGCTTCTCTGCCGTTCTTGAAAAGCAGAGATATTTGTGGTAATATGAGCATGGATATACTTCTGCTTGACCGATTACAGAAAGCAGGTGATAATTTTGGACACAGCAGAGCAAAAACGCCAGAAAGATTTAGAGCGGCTGCGCAGTTTCAGGCCAATGGATGATGATTTTATGCGCTGTCTTTTCAAAGACAATATCCCTTTGGCTGAAATGGTACTTCGCATTATCACAGGCAAACCTGATTTAGTAATTACCGACTGTCAGACGCAAAAGGATATGAAGCGGCTGGCCGGAGCGCGTTCGATCTGCCTGGACGCATACGGTACGGATTCTACCGGGAAGAAATATGAACTGGAAATCCAACGGGAGGATAAAGGCGCAGACCCGCACCGGGCCAGATTCCATTCCAGCGTGCTGGACATTGAAAATCTGGATGCTGGGCAAGAATTTTGTGAGTTGCCGGATACATTCACAATTTTTATCACAGAAAAAGACTTTTACGGAAAGGGCAAACCGATCTACCTCATTGAGCGGATGAATCTTACCACGGGTAACCCCTTTGCAGACGGGGAACATATTCTTTATGTGAATGGAGAGTACCGGGGCGATTCTGATATTGGAAAACTGATGCACGACTTTAACTGCACCGATGCCGCAGACATGAATTTCAAACTGCTGGCAGACCGCACCAGATATTTGAAGGAAAATCCGAAAGGAGTGAGCAAGATGTGCAAGGTAATTGAGGATATGCGGAAGGAAGAACGCGAGGAAGGCATAAGGGAAGGCATGAGGGCCGCAGCGCTCCGTATGTTGGAGGCTGGCAAATATGCGTTCGAGGAAATTGCTACCATTTCGGGACTGTCCCTTGATGAAGTAAAGAAATTACACACGGGCAGAGCGCGTAAGGAAACACTGCATCATTGAGGCCGGGAATCTGACAACAGGTTCCCGGCCTTGTTTTATGCCTGAAATATGAACAATCTATGAATTGTATTAAAAAGTCCTTGACAACAAGCAACAGGATTATGCTTTTAATCTATCTTTGACAAGCGGACAAGCGGGAATCTGTGTGATAATTTCATTTACGGTGGAAGTTACAAACACATCTAATTCCTCTTTTGATAGATAGGTGCTATGCTCCACAATGTTTGCAACACCATTTGCATAAAAATTCAAAATAAACAATCTGCGTTCTTCAAAACATTTCTGAGAAAAAATCGACATATGTATTTCGGATATTCTTGCTCTCACGATAAATACGGAAAGCCTCAAACAAGGGATTGGATTTCAGATACATAAAGTCGAGATCGTACCAATCCTTTTTGATTGTCTGCCAGAACAGTTCGCGGTTGGTGTGAAAAAGCTTATTTTGTTTTTCCTTTGCAGAATAGACGATTTCTCTTGCCCAGATTTTGTCTGTGAGCAGGTGTGTCAAATAGCCGAGGAAAAAAGCGTATTCTTTTTTGCTGTATGATAGACGATGCGCTGGTGTAAAGTACCGCCGGATAAACTGCTCCTCATGTATATTCTTTATACCATTTTCATCTAACGAACGGAAATGTGAAACAGCTGCGTCAGGAATAAAGCCAGAACCATCTTTTGACAGAATACCACTATCGGGTGCAATATTTCCTAAAACAAATTCGTTTATAGATTCAATATTTAGTTGTTGGTAGAGTTGCTGTGCAACCCTTAAATGTATCATCCATGATGCAATAAACTTTGCTCCTTTTGCCGTTTATCGTTCTGAGCCAAAACTAGTAAAGAATAGTAAATATAAATGCATCCCTACCTTTCCTCCCTTGCCTGGGATATTGCACTCATTATACTATTTTTCTTGCCATTCCACAAATATTTTTCGACTTGGCCGCTTTTGTCCGGACTGTGCTTTTTCTTTCCTATTTTTTACATTTAATTGCCATTACATGCCTCACAGCGGACACCGGCCCGGAGCGCCTCGGCCACATCTTCAGAAACCTCAATATTATGATAGATGCGCACATCCATCGCCTTTGAACGGCTGTTTCCGAGTTCCCCAAGCCAGAATCCAAACAGCCGATTCCCTAATTGGTTTTCATCCGCATATTTTACCCAGTATGATCCCGCCTTAACAGATAACACAGGTGCAGCAAACGATTCGTAAGTTCATTGTACCTGTTATATATTTCGCTCTCAGCAATCGGATCGATAGACATTGTGATCCTCCCTCGTTTTTATTGGAATGCTTTTCACTTCAAGATCATTTTAGGATTTCCAAACAGAAAAAATAAGAACGGAAAATGATTATCATTATTTTACCCCAAAAAGGGCTTTACCCTATTCGGATAAAGCCCTGTAAGTTTATTTTTTCATTATTTTGCGTACAGTGTCATAAGAAAGATGAAAGTGTTCACACAATTCATCAATACTCATACCTCTTTGGTACAAGTCAATCATTAAATGATTCCTTTGCTCATAATACTGTCTGGCTCCGCTTTTGCTTCCCCATGACTTTTTACTTTTCACCGAAGGAACATACAGTAATTGTCCGCCGGCATAAACGGATAACTCTTTGAGAAGCTCTTCCGGGAGCACATCTGCTGCATTTAGATATTTCACTATTTATCCCGTCCTTTACTTAATATATTAAATAAAGTGCAGAATCAGCAGACTATGCAGCTATCATTGTACCCATGCAGACCGCTGCAGCTCTACTTATTCTGCATGGGAAAATTCACTGGCTTAATATGGTTTACAATATCCACTATAAGCACCTCCTCTTAAATCCGGTAAGCATTGGACTGTAGGTACTTGTAAAGTATAACAAACTTTTGCGGGAAAAACAACTTGATTCTCATATTCACACCTGCTATTCCCTATTCCCCGGCCAATCTTCTTTCCTGTCAGCATCGGCCGCAAAGGTACGTTTCCGGCGTTTCGTTGCCCCTTCTGCCTGTTCCGCCAAATTTGACTGTCACCTCATTGACTGCCTTTGTTTTATGCCTAAATAATACTCTTTGCGCCTCAAATCAATTGTTTTTTCCTGCAATTAGTTTAAGATGCTGTCTGCCCCATGACTTTATCCGTCAGCCGGCTAATCTGCTTCTGCAGTAGCCGCAAACGAAAATCATGCTACAATCTTTGGGTTCCGTTTTCTATATTTTCACGCTATAATCAGGATTGTATCCGGGCGAAACGCCCCGATCCGTCAGCAACACAAAATAATTATCGCACAGCCTGCGAGGAAAGAGGTTCTCATGAGAAGAAACAAAAAAGCGGCGCCGCGGCTTCGGAAAACCATGCTCGGCTGCTTTACGGCAATTCTTATACTGCTTGGCCTTTTGACTGAGGGGGTGGCCACACAGCCGGATACCCCGGAGGCAACTGCACTTTCCGCGGGACCGGAAGTGGGACCGGGAGCGAAACCGAGGCCGATTGGACCGGAGATTGATGGCTTCTAATTTTCCTCCACGTCACCTCCGTAATTTGTTGCATAATATTTCTTTGTAATACTTTGCTTTCCGTAATTATATGAAAGATCAAACAAATAGTATGCGTCCCGTATCATCCGACGGCAAAGTTCATGCTTGGAAGGATCATCTTCTTGGGCGCATGCAAAGGTCATATAGTCACTGCCTAAAAAACACAGCCTGCCGCAGCGCAGGCTGTGCCGCATCGCTTTGCTGCTGTCCTGTATGGAGCACTTTTCCGCTGCGGCATTGCCCAGCAGCAGTCCATACGAGAGAAAGCGATGCCAGACATTCACCCTGCTGCGCTCAAAGGTTTCGAGCGTCCATTCGTAGAGCCGCAGCGCTTCCTTGTCCTTCCCCAGCTTCTTCATCAGAATGGCAATCTGATTAATCACATCCGCTTCGTTTTTCATCGGGGCCCTGCCGAGGCGTTTTCTTCCGAGACGCTCCATTTTCAGCCCCGGATTTCTTCCGGCATTCGCCAGCTTATTTTTCGGCGGAGGCGCAAGCCCGGCGCCGTTCTTCCATTCCTGCGGCACATAACAGTAGGTTTCGTCGAGCAGCTCCCAGTCCTCGGCCAGCATTTCCTCACAGGGGCGCATCTCGCTGGCCATATCAATCGCGTTCCGGAGCAGCTGAACCGCTCTGTAATTTTCAAAAATCCCCAGATCCAGCTGCTGTTCGAGACGGCGCAGCAGCGACCGCATCATATCATACTGCTGTCTTCCGGCGCAGACCTGTATCTCCTTGCGCAGCTCCAGCGTTTCAAACGAGCTTGTGATCACATAACCGTTTCGACGTTCCTTTTTCATGCCCAGCTTTTCCAGCATCATAATCAGCCGCATGCTGCTTGTCATGCTCTGCACGCGCTCGATTTCCCCGACCGTCTTGGAGCTGTGATAAATCCCGTCCGCCATGCGTTCCTGCGTAATGCCTTTGACGCACCGCTCCGCGTAGAGAAGCTCGTAATCCAGATAATAAGATTTCTGGCAGCTGTTGCACAGCAGCGAGCTTTCCGGATACCACGCTTCGCCGAACTGCTGGTGCATCCGCTCGAGAATCTGCAGGTAAAGGCTGCAGCGCTCCCTGGAAATCCAGAAAACAGAACCTCTTACCCCCGCTTCCCGGCAGCGTCTCCGCCGATCCTGCGGCACCTTCGCTTTCTTTTCCAGCGCTGCATGGCAGCGAAGCGTCAGCATAAGCAGCGGCCGCATGAAATACTCAATTCCGTACTGCCGCAGCTCCTCCACGGCGTTCAGGCAAAGCTCCATCGCCGCCTCCGCACAGCCCTTCTCCAGCTTGACCGCCGCTTCCAGCCAGGCGTATTTGCCGAAGATCTTCGCATGCTCTTCGCCGTCGGTTACAAATCGGTTTATGTAATCCCCGCATTTTTTCAGAAGGCCGCCGGTACGCTTTCCCTGCTCCCGCTGCATCCTTGCCAGCGCCAGCGCATTTTCCAGCTCCATCGTGGAAATACAGCATTCGTTCCAGACGGCGTTTCTCCAGCGCGGAAACGTCGCGTCCAGCGCCCTTTCCAGCCATTTTTCCGCCTCACCGGCATCTCCGTCGATCCAGTACGCAATCATGGCGCGCCCGCGGCAGAGGTACATGCGGTGAACCGTCCCAATTCCTTCCGTTTTTTCCCAGTAGAGCTCGATCGCCCGCTCCGCCCACTTTTTTCTTTTCCGGAAGACACACTCAATAAACCAGTCCAGAATGCATTCAAGACGGTAATCCCGCCAGGTCAGTATATATTCTAGCTTATCCGCCGATTTTCCGAGGCGCTGCAGCAGTATAACGAAAAGAAGCATTTCGCAGTCAGCCTTCCCCTCTTCAAACTTCTGGAGAGTTCTTCGCGAACATAGCCCCTCCACAAGCTTTCCTGTTGATACCTTCTGCGCTTCCCGCGTACTGCGTATCATTTTTCCTGTTGTAATTTCCCACATACGCCCTCCCCGCCGCATGTCCCTTTATCCGCCCATCCCCGTACTCTTTTCTCTGCCGTTCACCCCTGTGCTTTTCCTGTCCGTTCGTACGTTTTCTGCTGTGTTTCCTGTCGGATGCCGTGTGTCAATGTCTTCTTCCGGATGCCGTATCAATGTTTTTTCCGGATGCCGTGTCAATGCCTTCTTCCGGATACCATGTCAATGTCTTCTTCCGGATGCCGTTTATATTATGAGCGCAGCTGCTCTTCTCTACCAGATCATATAAATGCTTCCCCAGGTCAGTCCCCCGCCGAACCCGGAGAAAATCAGTCTGTCTCCGCGATGCAGACGTCCCGCGCGGTTGAGCTCATCGAGCAGAAGCGGCACGGAAGCTCCCGAGGTATTGCCGCAGTGATCCAGGTTCATCGGAAATTTTTCCATGCTCTCCCCGAGATGCTTCGCAACCGCCTGAATAATTCTCGCATTTGCCTGATGCATCACATAAAGACTGATCTGCTCCGTCCCCAGTCCGTTTCTTTCCAGAATGGCGTCAATGGATTCCGCCACACGCTTTACCGCAAACCGGAATACCTCCTGACCGTCCATTTTTACATACTCCTGCTTATACTCCTGCGATGCGAAGAGATTGCGCACCGGCCGGGCGTCGCAGAGCAGGGCCGCCCCCCGTCCGCCGTCGGAATACTGAACAAAATCCTGAATGCCGCCCTCCTCAGCCACCTCCAGCACCGCAGCGCCCGCTCCGTCCCCGAAAAGTATACAGGTGCTCCGATCCGACCAATCCACTACCTTTGACAGCGTTTCAACACCGACAATCAGCAGCTTTTTATAGATTCCGGCTCGCACGTATGCCTGTGCGGTATTGAGCGCGAACACAAAGCCCGAGCAGGCTGCATTCAGATCCATCGCCGCCGCATTTTTCGCCCCGAGCGCCGCCTGCACCTCGCAGGCTGTGCTTGGAACTATATGATCTGCGGTTACGGTGGCCACAAGAATCAGCTCCAGCTCCTCCGGCTGAACGCCCGCTTCCTGCATTGCCTTTTCGGCCGCCTCGACCGCCATGCCTGCGGTGGTTTCCGTGGTTGCAATATGTCTCTCCTTAATCCCGGTCCGGCTGACAATCCACTCATCGTTGGTATCCATCCGCTCCGCCAGATCAAAATTTGTCACTTTCTTTTTCGGAAGAACGCTTCCGGTTCCCGTAATATGTGCATTCATCATTAACACCCATCCTTGTTATCGCATTTCCGGCTGCCGGCCATGCCACCGCGCCGGTTCTTTTATTTCCCGCTGCCCGGTTATACCCTCAAACCAACAAAATCTTGCATTCCTCATAACACCGTGCAGGACATTCTTCCCTTCATTCCCATACAGTTTACCACGAAATCTCAAAAAAGAAAAGTATAAGTGCAAATTCCGCATCACATTCTTTCCTGATTTCACCCCCGAAATATTTTTTTAATTTTTTTTCAAAAGGGGCTTGACTTTTTTTGAAAACGGGTGCATAATGTTCTAGCAACATCGTTGAAGCAAACATCAAAACCATTGTTGCAAATTTCGAGGCGTGGCTCAGTTTGGTAGAGCGCTGCGTTCGGGACGCAGAGGTCGCAAGTTCGAATCTTGTCGCCTCGATTTTCTGTATTTTACAGAAAATGCTGGAATAGCTCAGCAGGTAGAGCACTTCACTCGTAATGAAGGGGTCGTCAGTTCGAATCTGATTTCCAGCTTAATGGGAAAGAACCCGTGGAATAAATCCCCGGGTTCTTTTTTATGTTGTTTTTCATGGCCGCAACCGCGGAGGCGGTTTTCTGCAGAGAGGAACCGCAGAATACTCCTGCTGCGGATGCCGGCGCGCCCGATGCTGCCTCCGCGCAAATACAGCTTGAAAATTTGTTATCTTCCAAAACCGACTGAGTGCCCGCCATCGGAGAAAGGATATAAGAGTCGGTTGACGAAGAATGAAATCTATGTTATCATAAAGTCAGAAAGGGAAACCGGAGACGGTCTACTCCCTCATGATGCTTAAATCACCGCTTATCGCGGCAGCCGTCATTATTGGTAGTAATGGCGGCTTTTATTTTTCGTCCTTGTGAAAGACCATATAACAAAGTCCCACAAGTGCGACGATGAAAGTACAAAACTGCAAAAAATCTGCGTATGTAATCATCGGCAATCCCTCCTTTCTTTCGTCCGGAGGGAAAGGCTCCCTCCGTTAAAAGAGGGTGAAGACTGCCTCGTCCTGGTTTCCCTGCGTTTTATTATAACAAGCGTTTCGACATTTTTCAACTGAAATTCGCCTTTCATCCCCCTGCAAATCACGGTTCGAGTCAGCTTCCACATCCGCTTAGAAACATTGACTTTACAGGAAATAAGTATAATGGAATTGATATTCCCGGCTGCAATGCTTATTTACTTTTTAAAAGTATCCTTTTGAAAGTATCCTTTTGCAAGTATCATTTTGTTTTATTAATAATTATTTTCAGCAATATTACAATCTTTTCTTGTGTTTAGGTTCCTCATATTTATACACAAAATACAAAAGGAGTCCAGGATGGTACCCGGACTCCTTTTTCTATACGTCATATCATTTCATTATTCCTTTCCGGCCACTGTCCTTCTGCTCTTAAGGCATTCTGCAGTTATTCCGGGATAACCGGGACTCTGCGGTCAGGCTCTCACCTTTTCGACAGGAATCCAGATCTCTACAATCGAATTGTCTTCCTCCCCTTGAAAACGCTCGTCATAAAATTCAACACAATAATGAGCAGTGCCGTTTAAAAGTCTTTCCGTATAATTCTGCTGATTGGTCTTCAGCCATTCGTCCATTGCATTATTTTCGCTTTCGTATCCGTTTTTAACATAAACATCAAAAGAAGCGTACTGCGATGCGGGCAGCTCCAGCACGGAATAGGCCGGATCAATATCCTCCCTGCTGCTGACGCAGATACCCGCATATACGGTACAAACACCGTCCCCGCAGATCCGGATTTCATACCCGCTGCCGGACAGCTTATTTTTCAGTGGTTTTTCCCTGCACAGCTTTTCGAAGGTACTCCAAACTTCCTGCGTCCTGCTGCCGTCCCCCTTTGCCCCCGCAATAATCATTGCATCCCGTCTGATCATATTCGGCTTCAAAAAAATCCCTCCATTCAATCGGTTTGTAAATTTCATGATCAGCTCATCCGCACTTATCATCACCGGCCGATATCCTTGTTTTCTGTATTCGCTCGGCGTTACTCCCTGCAGCTCTTTAAAAGCTCTCGAAAAAGCCTGCGGTGAATGAAACCCGCTGTCCAGCGCAATATCCAGAAGTGTTTTTTCTGTCCCGCAAAGCTGTATACAGGCATAAAGAATCCGTCTGTCCCGTATATATGCAGCCAGCGGTTTGCCGACAACCGCTGAAAATATCCGGTGAAAATAATAAGGGGAAAAAGAGAATTTCTCCGACAGCATTTCGAGATTGACCTCTTCTTCCAGATGTTCGTCAATATACCGCAATGCGCCGCTGACCCGTGAAAAGTTATTCATTTATTCCGTCCTTCCTGCAGCTGCAATACCAGAATAGCATGATTTTCTCCGCCTGTCTTAACAATTCTTGCTTTATTTTCCCGCGGCCTGAATGATTTGCGCCGCTCCCGGCAGCTGCAGATCTGCAGACCGCTCAGATAAAGAACTCTGACTCTTCCGGGTGTTCCATACAGTCCAGCCATTGCTGAGGAATTTCGTCGGCGTAAAGAGAAACCATCCCACCCACAATGGCGCAAATGGTATCCCGGTCTCCCAACGCAGAAACTGCTGTCCACAGCGCTTCCTCAAGCGAAGTATAAAAATATGCCGCACACCAGAGGCAAAACGGAACCGTATCCTGCGATGTCAGTTTTAATCCGTTTCCCAGCACAGAAACCACATAATCTATACTGCTTTCCTTTTTCATTGCCGCCGCACACAATATTTTATATTTCGTATCGCTTTCCGGCAGTTTCTCTGCGATGTCCCGCAAGAAATCTTCTCCCTCTCCGGAATAACCTCCAAGTTTTTTATTCAAAAGCAGCGCCGATGCAGCAGCAACAGCCATAGCGCCTGCGATGCCCTCCACATGCGCATGCGTAACTTCCGCCGATGCTCTTGCATTGAACAGAACTTTATCCATATCATCTGCAAAATAAGCGCCTATGGGCGCAACGCGCATCGCTCCGCCATTTCCCATGGAACCCATTCCGTCAAACGCACTGGAAGCCGCTTCCCGCCAGCTCTCCCCTTCTCCGATGCTGCGCAGAATAGAATGTGCTGTTGCTCCATATCCGCGATGCCAGTCTAATGCATAATTTCTGGCAAAAACCTCCGCTAATTCATCCTGATTTATTTTACCATATTTTTCCAATATGCGGTAAATGCCGATCGCCATCACCGTATCATCCGTAAAATGCCATGGCTCGTTCAAAATCTTCCTGTCTCTTATCCTCCGACAAGCCTCCTCTTCCGACACAAAAAAAGTCTGCCCGAAACAATCCCCTAAGGCAATACCATCCAATGCGCGTTTCGCATTCTTTATTCTGTTCTCCAATTTCATTTCCAAATCCTTATTCCCTCTTCCCCTTCTGTCCAGTACAGCACCTCCGAGTCGGAATTCCATTTATGTAATTCGGCAAATGTTCATCCGAAAGAGGATACAGTATAACATTGTACTTATCGTTACCGCCACATAACATTCTATCATGCGATCCATTAATGCTCATATACGATCCATTAATGCTCATATATCCCCCCTCACCCTCCTCACAAGACTCAATATTTTCATTCAAATCCCATAGCCTTGCTATCTTTTACTCCTATTACACATTCTTCCGGCCAATTACCATACACAAAGTACCTGTCCGCCTTAACTAGTACTGCCTTGCCGTTTGAGTCATTTTTTCGCTATGGCAGTATTCATACTCATGGCCATGCCTTCTGCTTCTCGCTTATATATTATCATATTCCAGGCTAACAAACCACCCATGGTTTTCAAGCGTTCCGTATAACCAGCATCTTTTTTCAATAAACCAAGAACCTATCTTTCTGTTGTTATCCCCTCCTGCTCCACCCTGATACCTTAGGCTCTATGGAAACACCATTCCACCGGCGGCCAACAATATCTACATCTTCAGGAGTTACCGTTTGATAGTCACTTTCTGTTCCGTATATTTTTACATTCTCGTCCTCCATTTCAACAACACAATAAAGGGGTGATTTATAAAGAATCACATTCTTTATAAACGGATATTCATTATGTATGTTTTTTGAATAGGCAAACTTTTCCCTGCCCTGCCACATAGTCCAGAAATGCCTTTAACTCCCTGCTGACATCATCCATTGTTCCGTCTGCATTCAGAAATATCTTTACTGCTTCGTCCCCCATGGAAATACGGTTGTCTTCCTTACAGATATTTTCAAAGGTATAGATCTGCCGCCCTGTCCCATATAAGTCAAAGGGACAGATAAAAATGATGTAACTCCTGTTCAGCTTTTTATAATGCTGTCCTGCATCAACAAGCTGAATGTCTATCATTCCCTGATAATATCTGCTTCTCTTAGGCAGTTTCTTTGTATCACTGACCTGCATTTCTATGCCGTAAACAGTCTCCTTGTCGTCCTTTACATACACATCCGATCTAACGCTATGAGCGTCCATATCTACATTGATATTCTTCTGTTCTTCTGTAATTTCGGATATTCAATGCGTTCAATATTCAAATCCGGGAGAATCCTCTGCAATAACTCTTAGCACAGCTCCGGATTCTGAATGACCTTCCCAAACAGGAAATCATTAGATATGCTTAAGTCTTCCCAGTTTGTCTGCTTTATTTCCATGTTTCCCATTTATCTGCCTGCTTTCTTTCAAATAAAACACTGCCGCAAAACTCTGTATGTTTCAAAAGCTTTGCTATCTATTCTTAATTATATACAGCCTTTCGGTAAATTACAATAAGCGGAGAACCTGTTTCGCGGAATTTTTCCTTTTTAAATCTTTCCCTCATTTAAAAACTCTATATTTTCTTCCAAATCTCATTAACATAACTCTTTCCATCTCATCCTTAGTTTCTGATAAACATTTCCCTATTTTCCTCCAAGATTTATTCGCTTCCCATTCTCTGTTAAATCTTTTCTTTCATATATTTCCCAGGTTTCCATATAATACCTCCCTTACTTGTGGTAAGGTTCTCCCTGATTGATTCGGAAGCTCCGATAAATCTGCTCCAGCAGCACCACTCTCATCAGCTGGTGAGGAAAGGTCAGCCGGGAAAAGCTGAGCCGCAGATCCGCTCTTGCAAGCACTTCATCCGACAGACCAATAGAACCTCCGATCACGAATACAAGCTGCGATTCTCCGGCGTTCGCCAGCCTGACCAGCTTGTCCGCCAGCTCCGGGGATGACAGCTGTTTCCCTTCGATGGCAAGCGCAATAACATAATCGTCGTCCCGGATATTTTTCAGGATGCGCCCTCCCTCTCTGCTTTTAATCTGCTCCTCCTCGGCTGCACTCGCTCCGTCCGGCGTTTTCTCATCTGCAACTTCTTTAATCTCGAGACGGCAGTAGCGGCTGAGCCGTTTTCCGTACTCCGCAGCCGCATCCGCAAAATACTTCTCCTTCAATTTTCCCACACAGGCAACCGTTATCCGCAGCATCCTGCTTCCCCCTTTCCGCTCCCTCTTCGAGCCAATGTCAAAAAATGCCTGAATCTGCCAGACGCTGATTGTTCACAAACTGTTTTTTCCATCTTCATAATTTGCTCATATTTTCCGTCTATACTGAGATCAGAGAACAGAAAAAAACAGTTTCTTTTTTTCATACTCTCCTCCTCCCTTATATATTATCATAAAAAACCTTAGCCTCTGGCTAAGGTTTTTTATTTCCGTCTTCGTACTCCATATTTTCCTGCAAAGTTCAATGTCCCAACCTGAAACTGCTTTCCGGCTTATAATCTCCGCACACCCCAGTCTTCCTGTCCTATCCGAAAAGCCCCTCAGGATTCACAATCTCCGCACACCCCAGCTTCCATCCGGAAAAACCGCTTCAGGATTCACAATCTCCGCACGCCCCAGCCTCCATGCTTCCATCCGGAAAAACCGCTTCAGGATTCACAATCTCCGCACGCCTCAGCCTCCATGCTTCCATCCGAAAAAACCGCTTCAGGATTCACAAGCTCCGCACGGCCCCAGTCTCCATGTCCCATCCACAAAAGCCGCTTTCCGGCCGGAAATCCCATCTCACGCCCGGCTGTCTTCTCTGCCTTCTTGCCCCTCCGCTCCGCCGGCCTCGCTGCCGTCCGGATTTTTCGTTTCGCCGTTCTCCCTCTTGTCTCTCTCCTTCTGCCCCTCCTCATCCGGTTCGGGCAGCTTCGTCACCTGCACGCGCAGAATCATTTTATCGTGGATCTCTACTGCACTGAAATGAAAGCCCTCATAATCCGCCTCAAACAATTCCCCGTCCTGCGGAATATGGTCCATAATGGAAACCAGCAGTCCGTTCAGCGTCTCAAAGGCATCCTCGTCCGCTTCCCGGATATGGATGCCTGTTTCATCCGCAAGCTCATCCAGCGAAATTTCGCCGCTGACAATAAAGCTGTCCTCACCGCTCTGGCTGATCAGCTCCTCCTCATCATCATACTCGTCCTGGATATCTCCGACGATTTCCTCGAGAATGTCCTCCATGGTCACAATGCCCGCCGTCTGTCCGTACTCGTCCGCTACGATCGCGATATGTATTTTCTTTGTCTGCATATCATGGAACAAAACATCCAGGCTCTGCGTATCCGGTACAAAATAAGGCTCTCGCGCTGCTTCTACCAGCGGCCGCTCCCGCAGCTGCGGATCACGGTACCAGGCCGTCACATCCTTCAGGTGCAGCACGCCGATAATATCATCCACGTTCTCACCGTACAGCGGAAAACGGGAAAAACTTTCGTTCAGCATAAAATTCAGCGCTTCCTCAATGGTTTTATCCGATTTAATGGCCACCAGCTTTGTGCGGTGCGTCATCACATCCCGGGCTTCCTTCTCGTCGAACTCAATAATGTTGGAAATCATCTCGGCCTCGTTCGCCTCCAGCACGCCCTGCTCATGACCCTCGTTCACCATGGAGATAATTTCCTCCTCCGTCACATTGTCCTCATTCGCCGCCCTGCGGAAGCCGACAAGCCAGAGCAGAACATTCGAATTCTTTTCAAGAAGGAACACAAACGGAGAGAGCAGCCGGTACAGCAGCATAATGACCGGAGCCATCGCGTAGGCCGCACGCTCCCCGACATGCTTCGCCACCTTTTTCGGAATCAGGATACCGAACAGCACCATCAGATACAGAAGAGCAATCGTAACGGCAGCCATCAGCAGCCGCATGGGAAGCACCGGAAAATCACCTTCTCCCGCAAAGCTTTTCTGAAACAGCGTCTGCGCGGCCCGATACAGGGTCAGGGAATACAGCATTCCGGCAAGAAGGCTGGCTGCCGTCACCGTAATCTCGATGACGTTCCGATAGTAATGCGGCGTATCCAGCAGCCTTTTCAGCCGGACAGCCCGCGCATCGCCCTCCGCCGCGCGGTGCTCCACCCCGCTTTCACTGACGTTTCCAAACGCCTCCTCCGCCGCCGCGACAAGCGCGTTGACAATCAGCAGCAACAGCAATGCTATCAGCCCGCTCCAGGGATGACCGTCCATAATTTTTGTTCTCCTTCCGCATTTTTACCGCCTGCCGGCATCTTCCTTCATTTCCTGCCTATGTATCAAGCGCAAAGCTGACGCAGAGCGCATGATCGATCCGCTGCAGGATATCCTGATCCAGGTGGCATACCTTCTCTTTCAATCTCGACTTGTCTATTGTCCGCACCTGCTCCAGCAGAATAACGGAATCTTTCACCACACCGTATTTTTCTGCGGCAATCTCGACATGGGTCGGCAGCTTCGCCTTGTTCATCCTTGATGTGATGGCCGCTACGATAACCGTAGGGCTGTGCTTGTTTCCGGTATCGTTCTGCACGACGAGCACCGGGCGGACACCGCCCTGCTCTGAACCGACGACCGGCCTCAGATCCGCATAATAAATATCGCCTCTTTTTATAATCACAATAACTCACTCTCCGTCCGCTGACTTTGCCTGTATTATTTACCATTTTCCCTTTCCCTATACTCCGGGCGGTAAATTTTCCTGAGATTATGTGATTTGATATTTCTTCCGAACGCCTCCGGTTTTTACTGCCGTTCCGGAAATTCCGTGCGGACGGAAACCGGAACACCGTTCTTATAATATATTCGCGGAACCCGCTTGGTAATGCCGCAGACAAATTCATAATGGAAAGAACCCGCCAGCCCGGCCGGCTCCTCGACCGGGAGGAAATCTTCGCCGTCTCTGCCGGCAAGCGTGACCATATCGCCCGGCCGTACCTGCGGCAGTTCCGTCACATCCGCCATAAACTGATCCATGCAGATTCTTCCGACGATCCGCGCTGTCCTTCCCCCGATCAGCACCCGGCCGCAGTTTGACAGCGCGCGCGGATAACCGTCCGCGTAGCCCACCGGTATCGTAGCCAGGCGCATCGGCCGTTCGGCGGTAAAGGTTCCGCCGTAGCCTACGGCCGTTCCCTCCGGAATCTCCTTTACCCATGACACCCTGCTCTTAAATTCCAGCGCGGGACGCAGCAGAAGCCTGGCTGTGTCAACCTCCTCTGACGGATAAAGGCCGTAGAGAGCAATGCCCGCTCTCACCATGTCAAGCGAGGTCTCCGGCATATCAATAATTGCAGCGCTGTTGGCAATATGCCGGATATGCGGGCGGATCCCGGCGCCCGAAAGCCGCTTCGAAAAACACCTGAATTTTTCAAACTGCTCCTTCGCGGCTGTCTTGTCGGTCTCATCCGATTTCGCAAAATGCGAGAACAGTCCCTCCAGCTCAATCCCGGGAAGGCTCTGTATCTGCGTGATCTCCGCAATATCGCACTCCGTTCCGAGATACCCGATGCGGCTCATTCCCGTGTCCAGCTTGATATGTATATGCGCCGTACGCTCCTGCCGGACAGCCTCCCTGCTCAGCGCCTGCGCCAGCTTATAATCAAACACCGTCAGGGAAAGGCTGCTGCGCACCGCTTTGCCTGCCTGCTCCGGCACGCTGTGTCCCAGCACCAGAATCGGCTTTGTGACACCCGCACGGCGCAGCTCCAGCCCCTCCTCAACCATCGCGACGCCGTAAGCATCCACCACCGGCCGGCCGTTCTCCGACAGCTCGTCAAATGCCCGAGCAACCGGCACAGCCCCGTGCCCGTAACCGTCCGCCTTCACAATCGCCATAAGTCTCGACTGTGCCGGAACGAGCCTTCTTATATTTTTTACGTTGTCGCACAGGGCGCTCAGATCTATTTTTACGAACGCCCTGTGATATTTTTCCTGATATGCTTCCTCTGTCATTATAAAACGGCGCCCGCGCGCCTTACGCCTTCTTTCTGATTGCTTCGGTTCCTCTTCCTCAGCGGATCCGCCCGGATTTTTCAGCTCCGGACGCTTCCGCATCCTCAGATTACCACCGGAGCGCTTCTACAATATCTCCTGCGAGCATCCCGCGGCAGCCTCTTTCCTCTGCCGCTTTCTCTCCGGCAAGTCCGTGGAGATATACACCGAGCCTTGCGGCCTGAACGGGCTTCATGCCGGTCAGGAGGGCAGCGATCATTCCAGCCAGCACATCCCCGCTGCCGCCGGTTGCCATGCCGTCACAGCCCGAGGTATTGACGTACAGCGCTCCTTCTCCTGCAACAATGGTTCTTGCATCCTTCAGCACATAAATTAGTCTACTATTATATATGCATTGCTTCGCCGTGTCAACAAAATGCTCGCAAATCCGGGAAACCGGCTGCCCTGTCAGGCGCGACAGCTCCTTCGGATGCGGCGTGAGCACCGTACCTGCGGGAAGAAGGCAGGAAAGCCGCTCCAGCCGCCCCTGCATCGTCCCTTCCCCGATACCGCCCGTCTCTGCACTGCTGCCGGGCTCTATTGCTTCTGTGCCGCCCGCCTCCGCACTTTCCCCGAGCTCCCGGGCCAGCAGATTCAGTGCATCCGCATCAAGTACAAGCGGCTTCTTCCCTTCCCTGACGGCATTCAACAGGGCATGAAGCGCACCGCGCGTCCGCTCCCCGGTTCCGAGACCCGGGCCTGCAAGCACCGCATCCGCCCATTCCACCTGTTGTTTCCAGAAAGAGTACAGGGCTTCCTGCGCATCGGGCAGCTTCTGCATCAGGGCCTCCGGCAGCATGCGGCGCACGGTATCGATGCAGCCCGGTGCCGACACAAGCTTCACCAGCCCGCTGCCCATCCGGCAGGCCGCAGCCGACGCCAGAAAGGCGGCTCCAGTGATTTCCTCCGAACCCGCAAATATCAGCACCCGGCCGCAGCTCCCCTTGTGCGAACGCGGAGATCTCTCCGGAAGCCTGCGGATATCCTCCCTGCCGTAAGTCAGGTAAGCGCAGTCTGACGCCCGCTCCGCTTCCTCTGTTAAAAACGGCGGAAACCCGATGTCCGCCGTAATCAGCGCCCCGCAGGCCCCAGCGCCCGGGTAAACCAGCTGCCCCAGTTTGCGCTCGCCGAAGGTTACGGTACAATCCGCCGTCACGTTTATACCCATGCTGCGCCCGGTGCTCCCGTCAATCCCGGACGGTATGTCAACCGCAAGGATCTTTGCCCCGCTGCCGTTCATTTTCCCGATCAAAGCATGGTATTTTCCCGTGATCTCCCTGGACAGGCCGACGCCGAAAATACCGTCCAGCAATATATGATATGATGAAAAATCAATTCCCTTGCCAGTCCCGGCGCACTTCGGCACGCCGCAGTTTTCCGCGATCTCCAGCTGCTTCGCCGCAGTTTCGCCGCATACGCGGCCCGCTCCTTCTTCCCGGAAGGCTTCCAGCAGCTCCACCGAATATCCGCGCAGATAAAGAATCCGGGCCGCAGCCGCCGCGTCCCCTCCGTTGCCACCCGCGCCGCAGACGGCCAGAATCCGCGTCCCCTGCCGGCCGCCGGTTTCCTCTGCCATCTTTTCCGCCTGCGCCGCCACCGCTTCCGCTGCCCTCTCCATCAGCACGAGCGCGGGAATCCCGATCTCCTCGATTGTCCTGCGGTCGATTTCCCGCATCTGCTGTGCATCCACGATATAATTCATGCCCGCCTCCTCTTAAAGCCGACCCGGCCGGCTGCATCTTACATATTCCATCAGCCAAAACGGCAAACACCCGGAGGCGGCACCCGTGCTGCCCGGCTTCCGCGCCGGAGCAGACCGCTTGCGGGACATGCCCTCAATCCTCCGCCGCTGCAAACGCTACGGCATACTGCCGCTCGTTTGAGATCGTCACATGCACCTTCCGTATTCCAAGTTCCCGGGAGCGGGCCAGCGCTGCTCCCCCGAGCACGGCATAAGGCTTTCCTGCCTTATCGCGCAGCACCTCGATCTCAAGGGGGGAAATCCCGCGAAAGCCGGTGCCGAACGCCTTGACCACCGCCTCCTTAACGGCGAAATTCCCCGCCGCACGGGCCGCCCTTCCGCCGATCATCTCCCGCTCCCGCTCCGTGTAAACCCGCTGCACAAAGCCCGCGCGCGCATACGCCTTTTCTATCCGCCCGATCTCCACGATATCCGTTCCTATCCCGACAATCACGACAGCCCTCCCGCATATTATTCCGCATATTATTTCATTCTGCCATCCCGGACAGCCGTGCGGTTTTCCTGCCTCCGTGCCTTCCGCTCCGCTAATATTCCTGTGCGTCCAGCTTTTCCATCAGTTCCGGACCGAGCACGGAATGGAGATAGGTATACATTTTTTCATCGCGCATCTCCCGCTCCTGCTTATCCAGCTTCTTCATTTTCAGCTGTTCCTGAAGCCCGGCGATCTCCGCCTCAAGCTCACCCAATTTCTCCAGATTTTCGCGGAATCTTTCATAGCATACCCGGGTGCTTTCGAACAGCAGTTCGTTGTTTGCCTCCTGAATCTGATACGGCAGATCCGAGAGCGATTCCTTCCTCAGTTCCAGCCTTTCATTCAGCTCCAGGATTTTTTTCTGGCTTTTATCCATTTTTCTGCGCTTCAGCCTTCCGACCGTCGAATCATCCGCATCCATATTCTCGACAATCTCCTGCATCATCTGCGATTTGTAGCGTTTGATCCCCTTGATCTCGTCCACCTGGCGCCCCTGCTCCTTCAGCAGCTTGCCCAGCTCCGCCACAAGTGCCCGGATCGTGCTATTCTGCGCATGCTCCGGAAATATTTCCAGCCATTTTTCGTCCAGAATCAAAATCGGCACATTTCTTCCTTTGAAATGCTTTGTAAACTCCAGCATAAACGGATCTTCTTTTTGATTCCTTCTCAAGACTATCATCCCCCCTCCGACGCTGTCCCCATCCGATGCATTAATCTTGGAAGCCGTGCAGTTCCCGGTTCCTGCTGCCGTCCGGCTTTGCAGGTTCCTTCCCGCACCGGAGCAGTTTTCGCTCCCCGCTGCCGGCTATCCGCTGTCCCCATCCGCTTCCGGCGGTTTTCCTTCCGTATTTATTCCTCCGCCGGCCGCGCGCCGCAGCTTTTCGCCGCCCGGGCATGCTCCTCCTGCTCCGGACCGCCCGCACTTTTCAGCTTGTAGGACAGGCGCATCAGGCTCTCCGCCAGATGTACATTCTCCAGCACCGCATCCGGCGGGAGATGAAGATCGGTGGGCGCAAAATTCCAGAATGCCCTGACCCCATAGGAAACAAGCTCTGCAGCAACCTGCGCCGCATTCTGCCGCGGGATCGTCAGCGCGGCAATATTCACTCTGTTGTCGCGTATAAAATCGGCCAGCTCCTCCATGGGCCGGATCTTGAGCCCCCGCACCTGCTGCCCCAGCTTCCCCGGATCAACGTCAAAAATGCCGCATATCAAAAATCCCCTTCGCTCAAAATCCGCGTAATTTGCCAGCGCCTGACCGAGATTCCCGGCTCCGATAATGATGACTCGGTTTTTTTGATCCAGTCCCAGAATTCTTCCGATCTCCGTATACAGGTACTCCACATTATAACCGTAGCCCTGCTGCCCGAAGCCGCCGAAATGATTCAGATCCTGGCGTATCTGCGATGCCGTTACATTCATTTTTTCACTCAGCTCCTTGGAAGAAATACGCACGACATCTTTTTCGAGCAGCTCTCCAAGGTAACGGTAATACCGCGGCAGGCGCTTGATCACCGCTGTTGAAATCCCTTTATCGTACAATAATAGCAGCCTCCTCACCGTCTCTGATCCATGGTTCCCAGCCTTATATTCCTGACAGGTCAATTATAGTGAATTGTTAAGAAACTGTCAATCATTTCGAGGTACAAAGCCCACGGCAAACGCAGAAGAACGTTTGCCGTGCTTAGAGTAAAATTATAGTTGGCAAAAAAAATAAGGGAAGAAGGAAAGCTCCCTCTTCCCAATCATACAGAATTAGCTTATTGTTTAATTGTCCAGAAAAAACATAAGGAGTCTGTATGATGAAA